>VYMA01000068.1_pt1 | contig 47073 bp, 35 predicted proteins | sample 5109851 | NCBI WGS metagenome assembly VYMA01 (sample SAMN12291814, study PRJNA351875) | freshwater metagenome | isolation source: freshwater lake | place: USA: Michigan, Wintergreen Lake | collected 2011-08-02
GTGGGGTGTGGGGTGTGGGGTGTGGGGTGTGGGGTTTTACCAATTTTCAGGGAGTCAATTACCTAATTTTCCCCCCAATCACTCTAATCGCTGGCACTTTTTGATTTCAAAAAAGCCTAAAGATATTATCCAAGAAGGTTTTTAGATTTATTCAGCAAACCCTAAGCAACCCCTTCTAACTTTTCATCGGTCAATTGATATAATTCCTGTAATTTCTCTAATTTGTCGGGGTCTGCTTGCCAAAAACCGCGACCCTGTGCTTCTAACATTCTACCGACAATATTACGGAAAGCTTCGGGATTAGCTTGACGCAATTTTTCCGCCATTTCTGCATCAAAAGCGTAGGTATCGGCTGCCTGATCATACACCCAATCGTCACTAAAATTAGCCGTACCGCCCCAACCAATTAAAGCGGTCATTCTTTGGGAGATTTCGTAGGCCCCACCGGAACCTTGATTAACCATGGCCTTGGCCCATTTAGGATTGAGTAATTTACTGCGGTATTCTAAGCGCAAAACCTCCTCTAATTTGCGGGGAGTGGTATCATTAGAAAAACTCTCGACAAAACTTGTCATCACTCGTTGACCGCTTTGTTTTTCTGCGGCTAATTTTAATCCTCCCGTGTTGCCGTAGTATTCCTGAATATCGGTTAAACCGTATTCTACCGAGTCAATTTCTTGGATAATACTTTCACTGGTTTTTAATAACTGTTGTAGCACTTCTGGTCGCGCTTGTCCCTTATCTTGACGACCATAACTAAAAACATTACGCTTTTCCCAAGTTTTCGCTAATTCGTTCTCATTGTCCCAATTTCCCTCCACTACTTGGTCATTAACTAAAGAGCCAAAATCCCCGGCAGGATTGGAAAATAAACGAGCGCTGGCATTGTCAATTCCTTGACTTTTTAAGGCTAAATAGTGCTTACGGATATAATTATCATTTTCCGATTCTTCTATCTCGGCTGCCCGCTGCATTAAATCATCCAATAACTCGATAATATTGATAAAAGTATCCCGAAAAATTCCCGATAAATTAGCCAGAATATCGATGCGCGGGTGTCCAATTTCCCCTAGAGGTTTTAATTCATACCTGACAATTCTTCCTGTCCCCTCTTTCACCGGTTCCGCACCGACTAATTCTAAGAGAATACCCAAGGATTCACCCTTAGTTTTAATCACATCTAATCCCCAGAGTAAAACCGCTACAGTTTCAGGATATTTTCCTTTTTCGCTTAGGTTTTGTTCCAGCAGTTTTTTGGCGATTTCCCGTCCGCGGGTGTAGGCTGCGGGGGAAGGCATCCGGTAGGGGTCTAAAGCGTGTATATTGCGTCCTGTGGGCAAAACTCCCGCACCATCCCGGAGTAAATCACCTCCCGGTGCTGGTGGTACATATTCCCCATTTAATCCCCGCAAAAGATTAGTTAACTCTTCGCTATTTTGTCCTAATAAATTTTTAATAGCAATACCTTCTTTAAGCTTTTCATTGGTTGCTTCATCAGCGAGAATTTGCTGAAATTCTCGCTCAGATAAATCGGTAAAATAAGCATCAAGATAACCTTTTAATTCTTCCTGATTGGGAGCAGTTCCTAGGGTGTGTAAACCTGAAGAAAATAGTCTTTGTTCGACGATTTGTAGGTAACTATACACCTTGACAAAATAATCGGTTAGTGCATAGCGACTAAATAATTTGGCATTTTCTAAAGTGAATTCTATTCCCTGTTTTTCTGCTTCCAGAAAAGGACAGTCTTTAGAGATACCTGTATCAATAATTTTTTGGAGGATACTATCTCTTAAAGCGTAATTTTTCTCAGGATTTTCTCGAAATTCTGCAATCAAATCTCGTAAAATCATCAATTCTTTATACAATCCCGCTCGTCCGTAGGGAGGCACATTATGGGAAATTAACACCCCATAACCGCGACGTTTAGCTAGGATAGATTCCGAGGGATTATTAGCGGCATAAATATATAAATTCGGTAAATCTCCTAATAAAATATCTGACCAAGAATAACCGGTATTTCCTAGGGGTGAACCGGGCAGCCATTCGACGGTTCCGTGCATACCAAAATGAACGATAGCATCGGTCTTAAAATCTTTTTGCAACCACTGATAAAAGGCTGCATACTGAGGGTGAGGAGTTAAATCTTTTTCAAACATTAACCGCATCGGATCCCCAGCAATTCCTAAAGGTGGCTGCACTCCAATCCAGATATTACCTAACTCAATACCCCCTAAATGATACTGGTCGCCAATAGTTTTTATCCCCGCATCTTTCAGAGATTTCCAGTGTTTTTCAATGCGAGAAGTTAACAGATAACCTAGCCAATTTTCTAAAGTTTCTATCGATAAACGATTTTGTTTAGAGAGATTTTCATCATCGGCAAATTTAACTTTTTGAATAATTTCTTCCCCGTCTTCGGGAATTGTTCCCACATTATAACCCTGCGCTTGTAAAGCTTGTAAAAACTTAACTAAACTCCGGGGAACATTTAATAAAGCTGCCGTACCAACTGCCCCATAACCAGGGGGAAATCCATAGAGAATGATGGCTATTTTCCGTTCTTGCGGAGGGGTTTTATGTAACTTAATCCAACTGTTTAAACGTCCAGTTAAACGCTGTAATCTTTCGGGGATTAAATATATAGTTTCCCCCACTAATCCCCCCAGAGGAATTGTATCAATTGCCCCATCTAATTCAGGTAAAGCGTATAGAACCACACTCTGTAAACCACCGATTCCCTGTCTTGTCCAAGAATAAATATCTTGAATCAATAAAGGGGCAGCGATAAGATAAGGAATATTTTTAGCGGACAGAATTCGTTTAGCCACTTCTACCTGTCTTCCTGCTTCCATAGAACCCGCAGGACCCCCCACCAAAGGAAAGCCAATCGTCGAGACAATTGCATCTACTGTCACCGCATCTTCACTTAAAGAAGGAGTTTCAATGATTCCTTTTTTTCTTTGCTGAATTTCGTAGTCTGTGGTTAACCAATCCCGAACAATTGTATGGCCTTCCACTCCGTTAATAAACACGGGTAGGGGAATTAAATTAGCCGTTTCAAAATGACGGATTAATTGATTAATATAGGGTAGTTTACTGATAACGTGCTTCCGATAAAGCAGCACTGCCACCACTGGTTTATCAAGAGATTTATTTTTTTTATACCAAGTCAAATATTCTTGGGGAGTGAGAAAATAACCCTGATAATCGGGGTGTAATAGTCCCTTATTGGGAGTTTCGATAACTTCGGGTATTTCCCGTACTTTTAATCCTAGATATTTTTGGGCAATTACCCAACACATAGCGGCAACATTTTCGGTTCCTCCCGCATTCCAATAACCGTAGATAATTAACCAATTACGCAAATCTTGAACTTTTTTAGCGGGAATAAATTTCAGTAGTTTCGGACCGGTTTTGAGGAAACTGAGATAACCGGCTAACTTATCTTCTTCCTTGCCACTGGAAAATTTACTCAAGATAAATTGAATTGGTTTTGGCATTCCTTTTGGTTTATCCCCGATGGCAAATTCTCCCAAACGGGTTAAACTCATTAACTCTAAAGCAGACTCAAAAACTAAGCGAATCGGAATCTCTGCCGCTCGTTGCCGCAGCCAAGTAACTTGATCGTAATCGAAGATCAAACTAGCAAAAAAAACGTCGGCAGTGGCTAAAGCTTGCTCGACTATTTCTGGTTCGCTAGTTAAGGATTTATCGCTAAATACTTTTACCTCTAAATCAGGACATTTAGAACTAGCCAACAGGCCCGATTGCCGATATAAATTGGTGTTAAAGGTTTCAAAGCCAACAATTAAAACAATACTTTTCATAAGAATTTATTTTCTGATAAATCAGGGTGCGTTATTTTGCCTTAACACACCCCCTGAAATGATCATAACAACAAATTAATAATAACTGCCAGATTTGCGATGATGGATGGCGGTTAAACCCTGGTGTAAAACCTTGCCTTTTTCTGCGATCGCATAAAGCAGCCAATGATCACCGCACTCCATTCGTTGTTCCACCCGACATTCCAGATAAGCGAGCGCTTCGGCCAGAATCGGCCCACCGTTCTCAGCTTTAGTGGTTTCGATATTAGCGAAACGGTCTTCCCCCGGAGCAAAGGGTTTGAGAAAATGCTTCATTAAAGCTATAAGTAATAAGACAAAATTAATTACACAAATAAGCAATAATATGTTAAGCTAGAGAGGCTGTAGATTAATTTCGATTACTTATGATATTTTTCAGAGAAATAAATTCTCTTTCCGCTAAATTACTGAAACGAATTTATTGCCAAAGTAAAAAATTGCAGGTGCGTCAAAGAGCGCATTGTCTAATCTTAGCAAATCAAGGCACAAAAGTAGAAAATCTCATGCAGATTTTTCAGGTAAGCCGTAAAACAATTTACAATTGGTTTGAGAGATGGGAATCAGAGGGTCTGGTAGGATTGTATAATAAACCAGGAAGAGGTCGTAAACCAACCTTTAATTCTGAACAGAAGGCCAAGATTAAAGAATGGACACAACAAGAACCAAGGCAATTAAAACAAGTGTTGGGAAAAGTGGAAGATGAATGGGGAATTAAAAGTAGTAAAAAAAACCTTCAAAGAGTTCTTAAAACCCTGAAAATGAGTTGGCATCGTATGCGTAAAGCAGTAGGCGGAAAACCAGAACCTGAAGAATATCAACAAAAAAAGGCACAGCTTGAAGAATTTAAGCAACTAGAAAACGCAGGAAAAATCAACCTATATTACTTAGATGAAGTGGGATTTAGTCTCGTCCCTTCTGTCCCTTATGGTTGGCAAAATATCGGAGAATACTTGACTATTCTTAGCCGTCACAGTCGCCGATTAAATGTTTTGGGAATCATGAATCGAAAGAATCATCTTGAAACCTATGTTTCTGAGCAAAGCATTAATTCTGATGTAGTTATCGCTTGTATTGATACGTTTTTCCCCTCAGTAGACAAGCCAACAGTGATTGTTGTTGATCAATCATCTATTCATATCAGCGATGCTATTCTTGACAAACTTGAAGAATGGCAAGAACGTCAGATTACTATCTTTGTATTGCCATCTTATTCGCCTCAGTTGAATTTGATTGAAATTTTGTGGCGATTTATTAAGTATGAATGGCTTGGGATAGATGCCTACTCTAGCTGGGAAACTTTTGTTGAATCTGTGGAAAAAATTCTGAAAGAATTTGGAGAAAATTATGTAATTAATTTTGTCTAACTACTTATGTTGTCCTTCTTGCCGGATATTAAGGACAAAATGGATATAAAGTGGGTAGAGTCGATGGGAGGTATTATCCTCCAGCAATTCTCATTTTAAGGTTTCATGACATTAAAACCCTTGCACCTAGAGGGGTTAATAATTCTTAACGAATCTCTAGATCGCTGAAACAACGCAAAATCGTTTCAAAATGAGAATTGCTGCCACTATCTCACCTGCATCGGTCTAACACCCCCTTAATAAGACTTATAGCAGAGAACGAGTTGGTTAGGACAACCTAAATCGCTAAAATTCAGTTCTGGCAAGGATTTTCCTTCTGCCTTCTGCCCGCTGCTATAATAGCGCACTGTGCGGTTTAATCACCTCAATCAGGAGTCAGGAGACGATGCCAAATCAGATTATACTTTATCTTTATGAGAAACGCTGTAAGCTGTAATAATTAAGAGGCATCTTAAAAAAAGTCAGAAACCCTTCTGTTCCCTGTTCCGGAGTTCTCTTGTCTCTAAAGTTAACTTTATTTTTAACTAGGTACTTAGAATGAAAAATGAAATATTAAATCTAGAATTTTCTCCCGATGTTCTTGCCGCTTTAAAAATAGGAATTGATGAACTCGGTCAAGAAATTAAACTTCTGGCCGCTATTTATTATTTTCAAGAAAAGCGACTTTCTTTAGGAAAAGCGGCGGAATTAGCGAGAATTAATCGCCTAGAATTTATGGATATTTTGTCTAAAAAAGGGATTGTATTGTTTGATTATGACGAATCGGCGTTAGCGGTTGAATTAAAGGGAATAGAAAAACTGGAGCCTGATGATTGTAAGTAACGCTACTCCCCTCATCGCTTTTGCGCGAATTGGTCAACTCGGTCTTTTACAAGAAATAGTTAAAAGCATCATTATTCCTAAGGCGGTAGCTCTTGAAATCAGCACTTATGATCAAGACAAAACTGGCTCGATCAATCTATTACGAGAACAGTGGATTTCTGTCCGAGAAATCGCCTCTCAACAGCAGGTTTCCTTACTATTACCGACTCTAGATCGAGGAGAATCAGAAGTCATCGTCCTTGCACTAGAACAAAAAGCCCCTTTAGTGCTTATCGATGAATTAGCGGCTCGTCAGGTGTGTAAATCTCTCAATATTCCAATTACAGGTTCGATCGGTATTTTAATTAAAGCAAAACAGTTGGGAAAGATCGCTGCAGTCAAACCCTACATAGAAACGATGCAACAACAAGGCATATACTACAGCCAGAAATTTATCGATCTTGTTTTACAAACAGTAGCAGAAGGATAGGGGAGAGTATTGTTCACTTTCGGGATCAGCCGAAACCCTTGTTTTTTGCGATCCCTTGCCCGTCACCATGAGTTAATAATAACTGCCAGATTTGCGATGATGGATGGCGGTTAAACCCTGGTGTAAAACCCTGCCTTTTTCTGCGATCGCATAAATCAACCAATGATCACCGCACTCCATTCGTTGTTCCACCCGACATTCCAGATAAGCGAGCGCTTCGGCCAGAATCGGCCCACCGTTCTCAGCTTTAGTGGTTTCGATATTAGCGAAACGATCTTCTCCTGGAGTAAAAGGTTTAAGAAAATGCTTCATTAAAGCCAAATGTTGACCTTCTTGGAGGATATTAAGGACAAAAGGCGTACCGCTATAAAGCAGAGACTCGATCGCTCGTTCTTTCGCCACGGCAATAGTCAATCCGGGGGGTGTGAACGTCGCTTGCGATACCCAAGAGGCTAACATGGCGCCGCGCAATTCCCCCAATTCGCAGGTGACGATACAGAGAGAACCCACCAAACGTCCGAGAGCTTGCGATCGCCGATCGCTTTGGGATTGGTTAACATTAGTTTTCGGTTGTCTGCTTTTGCGAGCTTTTTTGACTGCTTGAGCGAAATCGGTTCCCGCTTCCTCACAGGTCTTTAAAATTGCCTCCGTGGGTTTAAATTTAACCCGAATTGGCTCAAAACCGAAGCGATAACCGCCATCCCGGAATTTACCTTCTAAAAGATCGACCGCTTCCCCACTCCAACCGTAGGAGCCAAAAACCCCCACCAGCTTGCTTTTATCGCCATTGGCCAGGGTAATCCCCAAGGCGGTTTGGATGGGAGTCGGTGCGTGTCCTCCCAAAGTGGGGGAACCAAAGATAAAACCGACACTTTTTTCGATCGCCGTTTTGATCTCGTCCGGTTCAGCGAACTCGGCATTAATCGCCGTCACTGCTACTCCCGCTTTCGTGATCCCCATGGCGATCGCTTGAGCGAGGGTGGCGGTGTTGCCGTAGGCACTAGCATAAATCAGGGTGATTGTCAACTCTTGGGACTTTTGTACTGCTAACCATTGTTGATAGGAAAGGGTCAATTCGTGCATCCCGTAACGCACCAGAGGACCGTGACCAACAGCATAAAATAAGGGCGATTTAGCGGCTAATTTCTCCAAAGCGTTGCTAATTTGGCTGGCATAGGGAGCCATGAGACAATCGAAATAATAACGCCGATCTTCGTTATAAACGCTCCAACCCTCATCAAAAATTTGGTCGCCACAAACGTGCGCTCCGAACAATTTATCGGTGTAGAGAATATCGGTTTTGCTGTCGTAGGTACAGAGTTGATCGGGAAATCTGGGGTTAGGAGTGGGGATAAATTCTAATTGATGATTTGCTCCTAAATTTAATATTTCTTCCCCCTTGACAACCAACAGATTTAATGCTTCGGTTTCGAGAATTTTTTTCAGGGAAATTGCCCCTAGATTAGAACAAACAAAAGTGACTTGAGGAGCGATTTCTAAAAGTGCCTTGAGGGTGACGGCACGATTGGGGTTAACGTGACCGAGGATAATATAATCAATAGTTTTCGGATCGATTCTTTTAGTTAAAGCCTCTAAAAATATAGCCGAGAATGATTCCCCAGGCGGATCAAAAAGAGCGACCTTTTCACCTTTAATCAGATAACTATTGGCGGTGGTTCCCTTTTGTAATCCGTATTCGATCTCGAATTTTAACCGGTCCCAAGTGCGGGAACGAAAGACAAAAGTATCGACAGCAATCGGTGCTACTTGTACATCTCTCGGTTTGACAATTGCATTATTCATAATCTTAGTTACCAGTTATCAGTTAAGTAGTCAATTAGTTAAGCGGCAACTTGAGGCTGTGATCATTTTTTACTAGGCAAGTTTGGCATCAAAGTCAACACTTGATTTTTGACTAAATACAGCCTTTTATCCCTGGGGACGAGTGGGAAAATTTACAGGTTATCTTGCCAGCAGGAAGGACATCAATATCTAAAGTACACCATCTCCGGGAAGAAACCTAGCTTCTAGCAATTTGTTCGCGGGTAAGGATACCCCTCTGGGGGGATTTGCCAGTCTATTGAGAAATTCTAAAGGGAAGGTGATCCCCAGAGGCGAGGTGCTAGTCTGAGGGAAACCCTGCTCTCTCCCTATCAGGCAAAGTTTTTATGAGCTATCAGCACTCGTCTTTTGACTGCACTAGCGCCAATTTTGAGAAAGCCGCTTTGAGTCATTTTCGCACTCTTGTGGCTTTTTTACCGGATAATTGCCGTGTTTACCGACAAACCTGGGAATTCTCTACGGTTCTCTGTCTCGATTTTCTAGCTTGTTTGGAGGGACTAGCAATCACCCGTCAAAATTGCGCCCATCTAGTTAATGTGACACAAGAACTGGGTTTAGGTCAAGCAATTATTTTGAAAGTAGGCAATAAAATCGTTGAGTGGCATCGTTTAACAGTCTAGAAAAAAATCGGCTCTCTGTGTTCTTTGTGTCTCTGTGGTTTATAACTACCTCTTGCCTGTCCTAACCAAGAAGTTAATTTTGTCCTAAGTAGGGAGGCACAATTATTTGTAGGATGGGTTAGCGCACTTCGTAACCCATGCGGGCGTTGGGTTTCATACTTCAACCCAACCTACGTTCATCTTATATTTAATTCCACCACCGATAATTTGACCAAGGCTAATACCACCATCATTAGTGGGAACAGTTTGCTGCCAGTAGGGTTGAAATCCCGAAGCTTGTAAGCGATTAATTGTTCTTTCCGTCAGATAACGATTTTGAAAACAGCCTCCCGTCAGGAGAATTTTTTCTCTACCTATTTGGTGGGCAATTTCTACAATAATCTCACTTAAACTATTATGAAATTTAGCGGCAATTATGCCGATTTGTACTTGTTTTTCTAAATCTTCAACAACTCCTAAAATTATCTGATTCCAATCAATAACTATGGGGGAGTCGGCGGACAAAGAAAAATGATAATATTCCTCCGTTTTAATGTCCTCAAGGGCAAATTCTAACTGCATTGCTGCCTGTCCCTCAAAACTTAATTGATAACATAAACCTAGAATCGCCGCCACACCATCAAACAAACGCCCGACACTAGAAGTTAAAGGACAATTAATTTTTTTGGTTAACATTTGCCTAAAAATCGACCATTCCTGTTCACTAAAAGCTGATTTTATCCTATCAGTATTTTCCATAACTTCTAGTAATCCTAAAGCCACTCGTCTGGGTTCTTTAACCGCTTTTTCTCCTCCCAGTAATGGCCAGGGTTTAAAATGGGCGACTCGCTGCCAAGAATCGGCAGCAATATGGATAAATTCTCCCCCCCAAATTGTGCCGTCTAAACCGTATCCTGTTCCATCCCAAGCAACCCCTAAAACCGGAGGTTGTAGCTGATGTTCTGCCAGGCAGGATAAAACGTGAGCGTAATGGTGTTGAATGGGAATAACGGGTAAATTTAAGCTATAAGCGTACTTTGTCGCTAGATATTCAGGATGAGCATCACAGGCAATAATTTCTGGTACAAACTCGTATAATTTTTTTAAACTATCGAGAATATTTTCAAAATGATTGACAGCATTAACCGTATCTAAATCGCCGATATGTTGACTAATAAAAACTTGATTTTTTTGATAGATAGCCACGGTATTTTTAAAATAACTTCCCACGGCCAAAATCGGGGGAAAATCTCCCTCATTAACTTTAACGGGAAAGGGAGCATATCCCCGCGCTCGCCGCAAAATCATCGCTTTTTCCGCCATTTCCCTGATAATAGAGTCATCCACTGGTCGAAGGATGGGACGATTATGAACTAGAAATAAATCAGCGATTGTTCCCAATTTTTCTAAAGCTTCTTTTTCCTCAATACAGATAGGTTCATCGGCTAGATTACCACTGGTTGCTACAAGAGGAAAGCCTAATTCTGCCAATAAAAGATGATGTAGGGGAGTATAGGGTAACATGACTCCTAGATAGGGATTACCCGGAGAAACGGCAGCAGAAAGATAATTTTTTCTTTGTTTAATCAGGACAATTGGTGCTTCTGGAGACTGCAATAATTGCGATTCTAAAGAAGATACATAACCATGCTTTTTCACTAACTCAAGATTAGGATACATCACGGCAAAAGGTTTATATGGTCGCTGTTTACGTTGTCGCAATTTTTGCACTGCTTCCGTATTTCTTGCATCGACAACTAGGTGAAATCCTCCTAACCCTTTGATCGCTATAATTTTTCCCTGTTGAATTGCTCTAGCGGTGGCGATTAAAGCTTGATCTTTTTCCGCTAATACAGAGCCTTGACTATCTAAAAGACTAATTTGAGGTCCGCAACGAGGACAGGCATTCGGTTGGGCATGAAAACGGCGATCCAGAGGGTTTTCGTATTCCCTTTGACATTCGGGACACTGATTAAAACCCCTCATGGTTGTGGCACTGCGATCGTAGGGTAAACTCTCGATAATACTGTAGCGAGGACCGCAGTTAGTGCAGTTAGTAAAAGGATAGCGATAACGACGATTATTGGGGTCAAAAATATCGGCTAAACAATCGGGACAAGTGGCTAAATCCGGCAGAACAATTGTATTTTTTTCACCGCCGCTGCTAGGACGTATGCTAAAGTTTTGATAACCGACGGGATTTAACCATTGAGTCTCAATATTTTCAATTAGCGATCGAGGGGGTTTTTCTAAAGATAATCGAGTCAAAAAAGTTTCTAGTTTGTCTCGATCGCCCTCGACTTCAATAAAAACTCCCGCTGCTGTATTATTCACCCAACCCGTTAGGTTTAATTCCGTTGCTAATCGATAAACAAAAGGACGAAAACCGACCCCTTGTACTGCTCCGCGCACAATTAAAGCTAATCGCTGATCGGATTGAATGCTCTGATTATTCATAAATAATTTAACGGGGAAATCATCAAATTCATCCCTGATTACTTTTCCCGTTATACTAAACTTTCACTAATCACCCGACAGCATTCTTCCACACTGGCCCTTTTTTCCATAGCTATCACCAAAGCTTGGTAGGCAGTCTGTTGTTTTTCTAAAAGAGTTTTTGCCTGTAATAAACTCCAGCGCTCTTTTTGGGCATAATTATTCTCAGGAACCCCCGCTAATTTTAAGGCTGATTGCAGATAAAATCGATCGCTTTCTCCCCCCTCCGCTTTACCATAAACTAAGGTTTCGGCAGCAATTCCCGCCATCCACACCGTAGAAATTCTCTCTAAAAAAGCGGGAAAATCGGTAAAGTTCTTGACTTTTTGCTCTAAATCTGCTAGGTCAAATTGAACACCGCCGACTCCCTCCTGGCCTTGACGAAAGGCTTCCCAAGCGGTCAAACTATAACTGGCGATCGGAATGCCTAAAATATAAGCGGTGAGAAAATGTCCGGCTTCGTGGTGAATAACTCTTTGACGGTGTTTACTAGGAGAAAGAGCATCCAGTAGTAAAGTCACGCCCCGGTTATTAAAGGTGAGAGTATCAACGGTAACTAATCCCAAGAGGCTAAAAGTAGCCAAAGCGGGAACAAAAGGCGAAATAGACAGCAAAGGAGTGACAAATACGGAAAGAGTGATCGAAAAAACGGTAATCGCGATCAGATTTAAAGCTGTCTGTTCCATAAAAATTAATAAAAATATACAAATGCTTAATACTATGTTACATTCCTTAGTTTTATTTTCCCCGAATTAACCAACCAATTACCCCACCGACAAAAGCAGTCACAATCGATATACCGATCTGTTTCCAGTTTTTTACCTCCCCGATTTTTTCGGCTAAATCGGGAATTTTTCGCACGGATGCCTCGATGAGGTTCACTCTTTCATTTAAACCCGTGATTTTTGCGTCTAAAGTCCTGATTTCTCCCTTAATTTCCGTCTGTCCTATCTCTAGGACTTGAATTTCTCTTTTGATCTCTCCGATGCTATTCTCGATCGCTTTTTGTCCACTCTCCAAAGAGGTTAAACGAGTTTCGATCGCTTTTTGTCCACTCTCCAGAGAGGTTAAACGAGTTTCGATCGCTTTTTGTCCACTCTCCAGAGAGGTTAAACGAGTTTCGATCGCTTTTTGTCCATTGATAATCAAATCTTCTAACCTTTTTAGGTCATTTTCCGTAAAAGCCGTCATCAGCTAAACTCCTAATAGATTAATTTTTTCTCGTCTTGAGATTGAATCGATCGTTGACTAACTTAATTATGGAGTCAAAATCAAGCTGTTACCCATTGATAGTTCTAGGTTCGACGCGGCAATAGGTATTTAGCGTAATAGGGAAATTTCAGCTAAATCCCCCACTTCCCCACTTCCCCACTTCCCCTTTACCATAAATAAACATTATTGTTTGCCTGTATGGATAACTTTTATTGATGAATATCGATCGCACTATGCAAGAGGCAATAGGGATTTAGGGTGATGGGGAAATTTCCGCTAAATCCCCCCACTTCCCATCTCTCCTTTACCATAATAAATATTATTGTTTTCCTATATGGATAACTTTTATTGATGAATATTGATCGCACTATCCAACTAGCTCATCAATTAGCGGACAGTTCTGGAGAGATTATCCGGCACTATTTTCGGCAGCCTCATCTAGAAACCGAGACCAAACTCGATCAAGTTTCCTCAATAGTAACAATCGCCGATCAAGAAGCTGAGGAGGCGATGGTGGCGATTATTCAGCGAGAACTGCCCGAAGATGGGGTGATTAGGGAAGAAGGAGCCAATATTCCCTCCCAAAGCGGTCGTTATTGGGTATTGGATCCGATCGATGGGACATCCTCTTTTGTCAAGGGATTACCGATTTTTGGGACTTTAATCGGCCTAGTGGCAGAAAATCAACCGATTTTAGGAATTGTCGATCAACCGATTTTAGGCGATCGCTGGTTAGGAGTGAAGGGAAAAGCGAGTCTTTATAATAACCGGATGATTGTTAATCCCTACCGTCAAGATCGAGAACTTGCCTTAAAAAATGCCTGTTTAACTGCCACCACTCCCTTAATGTTTATCACAGAACGACAACAAGCGATCGCTCGTCAGTTGCAAACCGTCTGTAAACGTACCGCTTTTGGGGGTGATTGTTATAACTATATGATGTTAGCCACCGGCTGCACTGCCATGCCGATGGTAATCCTAGAATCAGACCTGAAATACTACGATTTTTGTGCTTTAATCCCGATTATTGAAGGTGCGGGCGGAATAATTAGCGATTGGTCAGGTAATCCCCTAAAAGCTGATTCTAGCGAAGTTTTAGCCGTCTCTAATTCGGGTTTATGGCGACAGGTTTTAGAACAAATCAACAGAGTGGGTTAGTGCAAATAGCTAACCCACCCCTGCGGCAATTAAACGGTGGCTAATTGAGGTTGGGGACGTTTGCTGTTACGGATACCTTCGATCGCCGTCGCGTAATCAGGGGCATTAAATACCGCCGAACCTGCTACGATCGCATTAGCACCCGCTTCGAGAACTTGCCAAGTATTAGCCGGTTTTAAGCCGCCATCCACTTCAATCCAGGGATCTAAGCCTCTTTCATCGCACATTTGGCGTAATTGACGGATTTTGGGGACAACTTCCGGGATAAAACTCTGGCCACCAAAACCGGGGTTAACGCTCATAATTAAGACTAAATCGCACAAATGCAGCACATATTCGATTAAATCTAAGGGAGTGGAGGGATTTAATACCACACCCGCTTGTTTACCAAGTTCGCGGATTTGGCAAAGAGTACGATGGAGATGGGGAGAAGCATTATGTTCAGCGTGAACAGAAATAATGTCAGCACCCGCTTTCGCAAAGTCAGCCACATATTTTTCCGGTTCCACGATCATTAAATGCACATCTAAAGGTTTTTTCGTATAGGGACGAATAGCGGAGACAATCAGGGGTCCAATGGTGATATTCGGGACAAAACGACCATCCATCACATCAACGTGAATCCAATCGGCTCCTGCCTTATCCACAGCCTCGATATCGGCTCCTAATTTACTAAAATCCGCCGATAGGATCGAGGGAGAGACAACGATCGACTTCGAGCTTCCGTTTTGGGTCATGGCTAACTATAGAATTTTGTGTTTATATTTTCGTAACAATCTTATCAGTTATCAGTGATCAGTGATCAGTAATCAGTGATCGGTCGTCAGGAGACTCCGAGACAGGAGATTATTTTTATTGATTCTCCCCACACCCTACACCCTACACCCTACACCCCACACCCCATCTCCCCTGGAATAGAGGCATAGGTTTGTGTAATTGTCAATATAGATTTGCGAACTTTTTTGTCGAAACTGGATCATAAACTTTAAAAATGGGATGATGATGATGGGAATGGTTGGGATCGAGGGGGTGGAAAGATGGATAAACTTGTGGCTTTGTACTTAGATGTACTTGGCTATCTCAGGAATTCACGCTACCCTAGGTTTCGGGTTCTTTACATTTTGTTACTTACCATCCGTAAGAAAACTTAGTCCACTTACCTTATTTTCTCAAAAAAGAATCTTAAAAAAGTATTAAGGTTTTATAATTGAGCAGTGTTGTCAGGAGAAACATTGTGTTTAAACGACTTGCAGAACAGCATCGCCAACTGGTCAAAGACTTAGTCATGGATTTACAGGCATTAGCGATCGCGCTAGAAAATCAAGGTTATCTAGCATCTTGCTACACCTGTGGCGGTCAACTGAACAGCGCATCCTTTATGGTGGGATTGGGTGAAACCCATCTAATTCGGTTTCTCGTGTCCGATTACGGCATCACCTGGACAGAAATGCGCGATGATCGAGAGTTAATGAAACTTGAAGGTGCGGAAGCCATCAGCCAACTACAGGAATTAGCCAATCTGATTAAATATCAAATCCCACCGGCGGAATTTATTGACAAAAAACCCTCCTCCGTGCTGCAACGGTTAGAGACGGTTTAACCCCAGATGTTACCTAGACCTGTATGTTTAGTGAACTTTTTTCCCTAACCTTTCAGCCAACTGTTAGCTAGATAAGCCATTCGTTTCATCTCTTTTCGTCCCCGGGAGACGGAATCGAGGATCATGCCACAGGTCAAACTTAAAAAGGCTAAAAGCATGATCGAGGCCGATAAAATAGCGGTGGGAAAACGTGGTACTAAGCCGGTTTCGAGGTATTCAAATAGGACGGGAATCGCCAAGATCACCGAAATAACCGCCAAAATGAGCGAGACAAGGCTAAAAAACAGAAAAGGACGAATTTCTTTAAAAAGTAAGATAGCGGTTCCCAATACCCGCCAGCCATCTTGAAAGGTTTTTAACTTACTTTGGGAACCTTCGGGACGTTCCCCGTAGAGGGTTGGTTCTTCAGCGAAGGGAATTTTTAATTCTAAAGCGTGGATAGTTAACTCGGTTTCAATCTCGAAACCATTGGACAAAGCAGGAAAAGATTTGACGAAACGACGAGAAAAGACGCGATAACCGGAGAGCATATCGATTAAACGCGCTCCAAACAGAAATTTCACGAATCCCGTTAAAAATAGATTACCGGCGCGATGACCGGGACGATAAGCCTGGGAAGATTTTACCGCTTCCCGACGCGCACCGACAACCATATCTAACTGTTCCCCCAGCATTCGTGCAATTAAGCGACGTACTGCCGCAATTTCGTAGGTATCATCACCATCGATGAGAATATAGATATCCGCTTCGATATCGGCAAACATCCGCCGGACAACATTGCCTTTTCCCGGTTGGATTTCCTGACGAACGATCGCCCCAGCTTTGAGTGCCTCCGTCACGGTATCATCGGTAGAGCGGTTGTTATAGACATAAATTGCCGCTTCTGGCAAAAAAGTTTGGAATTGGGAGACCACTTTGGCGATCGTTAGTTCTTCGTTGTGACAGGGAATAATCGCCGCAATACGATAGTTTTTCAGAGAAATCGGCGGAAGAGCAGTCATTTCGATCATGGCTGAGGACAACGTTTAATGATGGTTAGGGGTGTGTCCTGGCGTTGGACGGCGTGAACAATGGGACAATGGGGGAAAGCTTGGAAATAATCGTACCGAGATATGGCTAGATAATAATCGGGGTCGGGGGCCCTTCCCCAAGCAAAGTCATCTCGATAGATCATCGTCAAGTTTTTTTGGTAGTCTTGTACCATTTCCGCCGCAAAGATTGGGCCAGCGACGACAATGGTAGAATTAGCGGCGGCATTTTGATCAAGCCATTCCATCCCCTCCTTGAGACTTAATCCCCGGTAATCGGTTTCCTGTTGACCCTAGGCAGCTTTTAAGTCCCGAAAATTAATGCTGCCAGCGGTTGAACGAGAGTTAAAAAGGGTTTGCAGGACTAGAGGGCAAGTTTTCCCAGGCTTTCCTATTGCTGGCCAGACTTTTCGGGTTTAACCTCCGTCACGCGCCAACTGAGTTTTAAATTCATCCAGAAGTTCCAAACGGTAACTATAGCGATCGCTATTAAGTTAGCAATATAGCGATTAATATGTAAGACATTGAAGAAAAAGTTTAAGAGCAGGACGTTGAGGATCAAACCGGCCAAACAAATAAGATTAAATTTAAGAAAACGTTTGCAACGCTGCTGCCACTGATTTTGGCCGGTGGACAAATCGCCAAAAGTCCAGCGATCGTTCCAGAGAAAATTATTAATAATGGCCACCTCGGCGGCGATAATCTTACTGCGAGTTACTCCCCAAGCGAGGGTAGTGGGATCGCTGAGGAGATAAAATATAGCCATATCGACGAATACGCCACTAAACCCGACTAAACTAAAGCGAAGAAAGCGAGCGAGGGGGAATTGCCAACGCCTTTTCAGTCCGCCGAAACGACCGCGGGAACGCAATTTCAGCAAGTGCAGGATATATTCGATGTATTGTTGCCAGGTGACTTTGCTTTCACCGTCTTGACGCTCTTGGAAAACGTAACCCACTTCTGCGATCCGGTCGATATTGCCGCGGCCGATAACTTCGAGGAGAATTTTATAGCCCATCGGGTTTAAGATCGGGCCCGCGATCGCTTGTCGATTAACCATGAAATAGCCACTCATCGGATCCGATACCCGTCCCACCACATTGGGCAGAATGACTAATCCCAACAGCTGCGCCCCCCGGGAGAGGAAGCGTCGCGTCAGACTCCATTGGCTGACTCCACCCCCTTCCACATGGCGACTAGCCAGGGCGAGATCGGCTCCGGCTCTGGTTTGCTCGAATAATTTTAATAACACTTCCGGGGGATGCTGTAAATCGGCATCGATGACCCCAAGGATGTCGCCCCGTGCCACTTGCCACCCCCTCACCACTGCCGAGGATAGGCCTTTTTCTCCCTCCCGGCGCAGCACTCGCAGCTGGGGATATTCAGCGATTAAAGACGCGGCGACTTCCCAAGTGCGATCGGGACTATTATCATCGACAACGATCAGTTCGTAATCGTTGGGAAGGGCTTCGTCAAGTATTTGACTGAGAATGTTGACTAATTGAACGATATTTTGCCGTTCATTGTAGGTGGGAATGACTAGAGACAGGCTGAGAGAATAATTTTTTTCTGCTTCTAGGTTGCCGTCGTCCGGGGGAGGAGGAGATAAAGGTATCTGTAGATCTCCTGTGGGGGGAGTTAAGAAAAGATGAGACTGCTGTATCTTCATGAAAAATTTGACCTCACTCGCGGTTGATTTAGCTACAAACGCACTGACAACGGCAGAAGATTCTGAATACTTTTGGCCTTTTGGCGATCTACCCTATTGAACCATACCTTTGTCGTCTCTTGGGCGGACACAAGCATTGATTAACCGGTACTATCGGCCATGACTCGTAAACCCAAGACGCTGTGGTGTTGATCTGGAAGGCAAAAAGTGCGATTGGCACTGCGTAGGTGTCTTGCTTCATCGCCCCAACTGCCCCCTCGCACTAAACGGGCGGAACGATAACGGGGCTGCAAGCGATTATCCCTGTCTAACCAAGCACTACCATCCAGGGGCGGGGTTCCCTCGTAATTCCGGTGCCAGCTATCGGCGCACCATTCGCCCACGTTGCCGTGCATATCGTAGAGACCGAAATTATTGGGGGCGAAACTGCCCACTGGGGTAGTCTTGGCCAGATAGGCGCTGGCTGGTTCTTCCGCGTAGGGATCATAGACGGCAAAGTAATTGGCGCGCTCGCTGGTGAGGGTTTCCCCGCAGTAAAAGGGCGTAGTCGTACCGGCGCGACAGGCGTATTCCCAGCGTGATTCACTCGCGAGTCGGTAATCTTTGCCGGTGGAGCGGGAGAGTCTTTGACAAAATTCGATCGCCTCGTACCAGGAGACTCTCTCAACGGGTAAGTTATCACCTTGGAAAAAGGAGGGCTCCGGGTTGAGTTCGAGATTAATTTTGGGAAGTTGGGCGATCGCTCGCCATTGTGCTTGGGTGATCGGGTATTTGCTCAGAAAAAAGGCCGCCGTCGTCACGGGATTTTCTGGTTTTTCACTGCTAGTATGGTCGCCTTTTTCTTCATTTTTTGAGCCTCGTCGAAAACTGCCCCCCGGAATGGCCACCATTTCTAGTTCGCTACCGTTGCCTAGGGGTTCGCGCCAGGAGCGAGCGCTACCCTGACGGCGATCAATAATTTGCCCTTGACGATCAACGGTGACTGTTTCAAAGCTATATTCTGTCCACTGGAGATTTTGCGAATCTACTGGGCGAACTTGTCGCAAAAATTCGTCTATTGCGCCTATGTTCTCGGAATTGGGCTTATTTGAGTTGGCAGAGTAACTGAGTCGAGAGGAGAGAAGGGTAGCTAGTCCGGCACTTCCTCCAGCTAGGGCTGCTAATTTCAGCAAGCTACGTCGGTTTAAGAGGGGATTAGGGCGATAGTTCATATTTTTAGGAGATTTGTCTGATATTTAGGCATTTCTAAGTAAGTAGTTATAATTAAATTGAAGATAGATTTTGGGTTCGATCCCCCCTGCCCCCCTTGATCAGGGGGGTGTCTGACAACTTTTAACACCTACCTACTTAATCTTGATAGAAACGACTTTTTACTAAACAATAGGCTCTTTCATCGCCGTCACGACTGGCGGGATCGGAGTTTTCGGTATTACCTACTGTTATATAATCGCAAATTTCCCAGCCAGTTCGCTGTAAAATTCGGCGTAACCCGGCATTAGAAAAGATCCAATAGTTAGTAGAATCATTATTTGCTTCTAGTTCATCGAGTAAATAGGCTAGAGGAATCGGGGAAAGATCGACTCGATTAGCGGCATTACTCACCGCATTAAACTTAGTGACACGGGTGCTAATTAGGCAATAATTGGCAGATTTCGCTAGGGTTTCGAGGGCATAGTAGGGATTTTTGAGATGATATAAAATTCCTAAGAAGATGACTAAACTATAGCTTTTTTCGGGAAGGAGAAACTGGGAATCTAAGTTAACATCATGAATCTCCACAGAGGAAGAAAGCGCGGTTTTGAGCAGTTTAACCCCTTGCATAAGATTAAAGTTAGTAGGAGCGTAGTCAACCACCTGCACTTTGCAGCCCAAAGATTCCAGAAAAAACGCCAGATCCCCATCGGCACAACCAATATCAACAATCGGTTTTTCTGAGATTAATTCCAGGAGAAAACGGTTTTTACCAGTTAATAGTAATTCGAGAATCTCGAAGCAGGTTAAAGTGTTGTAAGGATACCAGCCAAAATTGTCGGGAGCGAGTTTTTCTTTTTCGGCATCTAATTGGACTCGAAACTGGCGGGCTTTATTTTTGATGACGCTAATATCGAGAAGTTTCGGACTAATTTCTTGCAGTTCGGGAATGGTTAAAGATAACTGACCTAATCTTTCATAAAGAGCGTTTTTTTCCCGAATCATTTCTTGTTTTTCTTGATTCAAACTCTTCAGATGATCTTTGAGAGAATCTCGTTCTTCAATTAAAGTCTCTCGTTCATCAACTAAGCGAGGATATTTCCAGAACTTAAGATATTTCTTGATTTTCATCTATCAATAGGGAGGAATTAATTTTACTAAGTTAGTCTAGGGAGTCTCTGGCTGTTGGATATTTTTACCAAAACCACTCTGATCATACCATTGATCGGGATCATTTGTCAAGATATTTACCAAAAATTTTGAGGTTTAAAGTCAGCTTATTATTGGCTTTTATCAAAATTAAGCTGAGGATTTGTGTGGATGATTTGTTTTTAATAATGATAGATTCGCGGTAACTTCCTTAGATAATTTTCCAAGATTTGGGAAAATCTAGACAATGGGGACAGTATTCAATCAAAATAGTGGTGGAGGATTTCCCGGGCATTCAGTCCAAACCAAGCCTCATCTCCGGGCAATCCGGGGAAAGAGGAGAGGTTGACCGTCATGACAGAAATTATATAGATTAAAATTAGAAAACTTAGGTAAATTGGCAAGATTTTAACTTTTTTCATGATCGAAGTTATCCCGCTTACATAATTAAAATTTTTTCTCTGCTTTTTAGACTTATTTTTGACAAATTTTGCAAATTTGCATAAGGATATATGATCCTACTCACCAGCTTCTTTGAGATACTGATTGATATGATAATCCGGGTTAACTTGACAAGAGTTCGAGCGCCTATAAACGCAAGTTCCGTTAAAGCATTTCTCCCGTTGATAATCTCCGACGGCAGCCCGGTCTTGGTTAAATAATAGATAATTAAAATAAGGTTGCAGTTCCTCGAAATTTTGGTTATCTTTGAGGAAATAAATCGGTACATCTTGGTGTAAGTAGGCGTATCCCCCCGTATATTGCCACGCCAATCCTTTTACTCCTAAACCGCAGAGTTTTTTCTCGCTACTTAAATACTGATAGGCTTGTAATTGTCCGCCGTGGGTTTGCCAGTGAGTATAGCCCGGTTTTTGCCAAGGCGGTCCGAAATTAAAAGTCTGGTCGGTATTAAAACGCTCCGCCAGTAACCAAGATAGAAAAGCCCAAAGAAGTAAACTACTAAAAATAACGATAGTTTTGCCGGCGAAGGAACCTCGCATTAACGATAAACGCGAGACGAGAGTGGCGGTTCCCAAACCGGCGAGAATAATAATTAATGGTAGGGCAGGGAACATATAGCGATATTCTTTGTGACCTAAAAAGCTGTGAGAGAGGATAATAACTAGGGCCAGAAGGGCGAGAATCCAGTGACGACGAGCGGCGATTGCAGAGAAGACGAGGATCGGAAACAGCCACCAAGACCAATTGAGCGCTAACCAAGTAAAATATTGCTGCCAGGGGGATACGCCAAAACTATTAAATTTTCCTTCAAAAATATTAATCCAGATCAGTTTCCAAATCGATTGGAAGGGGGTGGACAAAGTGAAAGCGTCTAAAGTGCCACCCAGCAAAACCGGACCGATAAAACCGAGGGCAAGGGGCAGTAATTGTTGAAAATTTTTTTGTCTAACTTGATAAATGAGGGCGATGGCGATGGCCGGCAGTAAATGAAATCGAAGATAGGTGGTCAATCCGTAGAAAAACCCCGTCCAATACAGTCGCTGACGAGAGGGGGGATTTTTGCCGTAACATCCTAAATAAACGCCGACCAGCAGGGAATAAGCGGCAATAACTTCGGTGAAGGCTTTCGGGGCAAAATAGATAAATTCAAACCAAATCGCACAAATACCGCCGGTTAGGATAGCACCAGCCAAACCGATGCTTTCGTAGGCGATCGAGAATCCGATCCAAACGGGGATTAAAGATAGTAAACTGAGGAAAATCTTGACACTGGCCAGATAGCCACTGGATCCCTCGGAAAAACCAGTAGTTAACTTCATAATCCCGCCAAGAATGCCCGGAAATAACCAAGAACGAATCCCGTCCCGAAAATCCCAAGGTATCATCCCATTACCAAAAGCTAGTCGATGACCCTGTTCTAAGGTCTGGAAAATTTCATCTGGCCAGAGAATATTAGGATAAGAGAAAGCGGCATTTAGACGTAGGAAAAGGGCAAAAATAAGGATTAATAACAACCAAACTCTAGAATAATTTAACTGACGAATCATGTTGGCAACTAAGGATAAAGATTTTTGCTTTAGGGGAAAATATCGGGATTTTTAACGGGGTAATTGTTGTTACTCGGCTATCAAGCTAATGTTTTTTAGCATATTGCTGATGGTAATGTCAATCTCTTAAGTGGTAGTTTAGTAGGGAGAAACTGGGGAACTTTTCCGCCAGAAATGAGTCCCTTGTCTGGACTTGGCTATAAAGATGAGTTTGCCATTTGATACCCCTGAGAATTTACGAAGGAGAAATTATCAAGGTTAAGTCATCTCGATAATCAGGTATTTAATCGCTCTGGGTTTGTTAAAAAATTTAACCGTCAAACCGTGATACAATAGCACGGGTTCACCCCAAAAAATAAATAGCGAGCTAATTGTCAGAATAATGATGCAACGAGATTTTCTATTTAAGAATTTTGAAAAGTTTGATTACCGTCTATTTCTGGGTATATTAATTACGGGCTTAGGATTTATTTTAAGATATTATCAGTACGATTCCTTACCCCCCTATAACTGGACTCAAGATGAATTTGCTTTTGCTTGGAGTGGCATGAGTTTGATTCAAGAGGGAGTTCCTACCAGTTGGTCTTTCCTCAGTCCCACGGATGATTTTCTGGTGACAGTTTGGGAAAAAACTGCCGTTCGTTATCGTTTGGTTACCCCTTGGTTTGATCATCCTCCCTTGTTTGGATTAATTGTGGGTATGACGGCTATTTTATCGGGAGCAAAGGAATTTTTTGACTGTAGTTTAACAGTAATTAGGATTCCTTCTTTAGTTTTTGGAACTATCTCTATTTTCCTGCTTTATTTATTAGCTTTACGTTTGACTAACACCGGTGTGGCGATTATAACTTCTTTAATTTTTGCCACTAACCCCAATACGGTTTTTTTATCTCGTTTAGCAGTTAGTGAAAATTTATTATTATGTCTAAGTTTAGCGGTAGCACTTTTATTCTTTCAGTACAGTGAAAAGTCTCAAAAAAAGTATCTATATTTGGCTATAGTTTTAGGTGGTTTAGCACCTTTAGTTAAGGTGACAGGATTATATATTCTAGGTTCTCTAGTCGCTTTACTTTTATTACAAAAAAACTGGCGAGATAGCTTAATCGCTTCTCTGACGGCAGTTTTATCCTTTGGTTTGTATTACCTTTACGGTTGGTTTTATGATTTTAGTTGGTTTTTAACTACTCTCCAAGAACATAAAAATCGCTTTACGGATTTTGCTATGTTAAAAAATCTAGTTTTACCCACAGTTTTTTTTGAGGATGGTTGGTTAATTTTTAGTTGGATCACTCTCCTGTTAGTTTCCAGATTTCCTTTAAAAATATCTAAAATACGATTGGTTATTTTTCCTATATTAATCTATACAATTCTTCTCATTTTTTCTGGCGCTCAAAGTCATTACTATGCTTGGTATGTAATTCCTTACTATGGATTTCTCTTTCTAGTGCTTGGTATATTCTTAGACGATTTTCGTAACAACCCTGATTTTATCAGTGCTGCCACTATCTTTATTTTTCTTGTCGTTTGGTCGGTGAATTTAAATATTAAGGATTGGGTTTTGAGTTCCCCTTACGGTAGATATTACTTTATTATCGGAACGGCAATTATTTTAGGGGGATTTTTCTTTAATGATTTAACCGAGAAAAAATCGAAAATTTTAACTAATTTTGTTAAAATAATCATGCTTATTGTCTTTTGGGGATTGTTACTAGGTAATCTTCATCTCATCCTTAACTATAAATTGCCAAGTTAAGCTAGTAAAACTAAACAAATAAATCTTGAAATTTTAATTATGACAACCCTGAAACGTTTGCCACTTTCTCATCCCTTATTTTGGGCAATTATCTACTTTGTTGCTTTGGGAATTATCTCGGTTATTTTAGGTCAAGATGTTAGTTGGGATTTACGCAATTATCATTTCTATAATCCCTATATGTTATTGACAGGAAGGTTTAAGTATGATGTCCTACCCGCACAGATACAAACTTTTTTTAATCCCCTAGTTGATGTTCCTTTTTTCCTTGCTGTTTATTATCTGAAACTGCCTCCGATTGTCGTGGGGTTTTTAATGGGAGGATTTCACGGGTTAAATCAATGGTTAGTTCACCTAATTACCTATCATTCCCTGGATAAAGTTTCCGAAAGATACAAGATAACTCTAAGCATAGCGGCAGCGATTACCAGTATTTTTGGGGCAGCCTATATCTCGGAGTTAGGAACCAGTATTGGTGATAATACCACCAGTGTTTTCGTTCTGGGAGGATTATTTTTTATAGTTAGTAGTTTAGGGAAAAATCTGCCAATTCCCTCTAAAAATATTCTTTTAGCTGGATTCTTATTAGGATTAGCAACGGGGTTTAAATTAACCAATGCTTTATATGGTATTAGCTTTTTGGTAGCTATTAATTTTTTACCTAATTCTTGGTCAGACAAATTACGCAATTTAATCCTATCAATTCTCTCAATGGCCGTGGGTTTTAGTCTCACTGCCGGTTATTGGATAATCTTAATGTGGACAAAGTTTGCTAATCCTCTTTTTCCCTTCTATAATAAAATCTTTCAATCTCCTTATATCGAAACCGACTACAATTTTAAAGGGATACAATATTTGCCTAAAGATATCTGGCAATGGTTGTTTTATCCTATTTATTTTATCCAGAGACAAACTCTTGTCTCTGAGGTTCCTTTCCAAGATAGCCGATTAGCCATCACCTATTTATTGATAATTTTACTAATAGTAGTGATTATTTTTCGTGCTATTTCTAAGCGCAATCTATCTTCTGAACCGGACTTAACATACAGTGCAGTTTTAGGGTTTTTACTGCCTTTTTATCTGACTGCTTACTCTATTTGGTTAGTAGGATTTTCTATCTATCGTTATCTGATGCCATTAGAATTAATCACTCCCACTTTAATTATTTTGATTATTGCCTATCTTTATCCTCGCAAGAAACCATTATTAATCATAAATTTGCTAATATTTGCCTTAATTGTCACTACGGTTAAACCGATGGATTGGTGGAGAATGGGATGGTCAGATCATTATTTTGGTATCGATAGTCAAGCATTAAAAACCTACGAAAATTCCACGATTGTTATCTGGGGAGATGAAGGAACATCTTTTATCGTTCCTTATTTTCCCGCTTCGACTCGTTTTGTAAGACTCAAAGGCAATACTGGAGTCAGTGAGGGAACTTTAATGCGAAAAAATGCCGAGACATTTATTGCTAATACTCCCCCAGAATCTCTCTACATTCTCCAGACGGACTTTAATAAAAAATCCCCTGATATAGTGGGGGATTTAGCCAAGGAAAATCTCGTTATTGACTTCCAAAGTTGTCAACCCTTTCCCACCAAAATCGAAAACTTTAATCTTTGTCGTCTCCAAAAAAAGTAATTAGCACGGAAAAGCTATTCTCTAACCATTGTTAATTGCCAGTGACTCCTACCTTTTATCTGTAATGATTTATCTATTGACGGTTAACTACAATTGTGCGGAATTAATTAAGCGTTTAATTGCTTCCCTCAACGATGACTTATCTGCTACTCTCATCATTATTAACAATTCCCCTGAAGATAAAAATATCCAATCTTTAGCAGCTGGAAGAGTCAAGATTATTGAAGCGGGGGAAAATTTAGGATTTGGGAAAGGATGTAATCTAGGACTTAATTGGATTTATCAACAAGACAGAGAAGCTATCGTTTGGTTAGTTAATCCCGACGCTTACTTATTACCAGACTCTCTGGAGACAGCAAGCAAATTTTTTCAGCAATATCCCGAAGTTGCCATCGCTGGTACAGAAATTTACGAACCGAATGGTAAAATCTGGTTTGGTTGGGGAAAATTTAATGCCAAAATCGGCACAATTAACGTAGTAGAGGAATCCTTAGACTATCGAGATAAACCCTATCTTATTCCCGACTGGGTGACGGGATGCAGTTTATTAATTAATTTCTCTCATTTTTCCACTTGTCCCCATTTTGATACCGATTACTTTCTCTACTACGAAGACTTTGATTTTTCCCGAAGATACGCAAATCAAGGCTATTTAGTTGTTGTTACCAATCAGATTAAAATCATTCATGAACCATCTTCTATCACCCGCCGCTATGGTTATCTAAGACTAACTCATAATATCTATAGTTATCTTCTCAGTCTAGAAAAACATACGACTTTAACTATCCTTGTTTATCGCTTGCTGCGGATGAGTTTTATGTCTTTATTGATCCTTCCCATTAAACCAAAATTCTCCCTAGCCAAGTTACAAGGAATTCAACTCTATTGTCAAAGAATTATCACTAAACCGCATCTAGGTTGAAACCCGTAGTTTTTCTTGACGGGGTGGGGATTTGCCTTCTGCTTTGCCTCTTGCCTCATTTCAACAAGCAATTTAAAGGCGCGGGCAGCTTATCTAGCTGATGGCTTCAAATATTACAAAAATTTTACAAGTTGCGTTAAAATCACCCCTAGCGATGAAACGCAGCACTTTTGTAATTGTTGAAACCGAGATTAATATGCTAAATAGGTCAATTACGGCCGAGAAAACCGAGGAATTCGCTCCTGCTGACCTGCAAGACCTGCTAGACTGTACCGATAGCTTTGTTAACCGTCATATTGGGCCGACGGAGACGGAAATCGAGAAAATGCTGGCGGTTTTGGGTGTTGCTACCGTTGAGGAATTAATCACTAAAACTGTCCCGTCAGGAATTCGTTTACAAAAAAGCCTTAATCTACCACCTGCCTTGAGTGAATACGCCGCTCTTGCCCAATTAAAAGCGATTGCCTCCAAAAATCAAGTATTTCGCTCCTTTATTGGCATGGCCTACCATGACTGTATCACCCCGCCGGTAATTCTCCGCAACATCTTAGAAAATCCGGGTTGGTACACCGCCTATACTCCCTATCAAGCGGAAATTGCCCAAGGACGCTTAGAAGCTCTCTTAAACTTCCAAACTCTCATCACTAGCTTAACAGGTCTGGAAATTGCTAACGCTTCCCTCCTCGATGAAGGAACAGCAGCCGCAGAAGCGATGAGCATGAGTTACGGACTGTGTAAAACTAAAGCCAATGCTTTCTTTATCTCCAGTAGTTGCCATCCCCAAACGATTGAAGTTGTTAAAACCAGAGCGATTCCTTTAGGCATTGACATTATTATCGAGGATCATCGTCTCTTTGACTTCCAAACGCCGATTTTTGGCGCATTATTACAATATCCAGCCACCGATGGCGTAATTTATGACTATCGGGAATTTATCGCCAAAGCGCAGGAAAATGGGGCCTTAGTCACCGTTGCCGCCGATATTCTCAGTTTAGCCCTGTTGACTCCCCCCGGCGAATTGGGGGCTGATATTGCCGTGGGTAGCAGTCAACGCTTTGGGGTTCCCTTGGGTTATGGGGGTCCCCATGCCGCCTATTTTGCCACCAAAGATGTCTATAAACGCAGTATTCCGGGGCGCATTGTCGGGGTATCGAAGGATAGTCAGGGTAAACCCGCACTGCGTTTAGCTTTGCAAACCCGGGAACAACATATCCGCCGGGATAAAGCCACCAGTAATATTTGTACCGCACAGGTGTTACTAGCGGTGATTGCTTCCATGTACGCGGTCTATCACGGACCGGAAGGAATCAAGAAAATCGCCCAAAGAGTGCAGAAATTAACCACTTTATTGGCAACTGGTTTAAAACAGTTGGGTTATCAGGTGGGGAAAGAACCGTGCTTCGATACGCTCAAAGTTACGGTATCCACGGGAGTTAAGGCTCTCCTCGCCAAGGCAAAAACCCATAAGATTAATCTGCGTTATTTTGATGAGAATAATCTAGGAATTAGTCTCGATGAAACCAGCAGTCTCAGGGATGTGTGGGATTTATGGCAAATTTTTGCCCCCACCGAGGAATTGCCCTTTACCACGGCGGAATTAGTCGAGAAAATTAGTCTAGAATTACCCGCTAATCTAACCCGTACCAGTGCCTATCTTACCGAACCGGTGTTCAATCGTTACCACTCGGAAACGGAATTACTCAGATATCTGCACCGTCTGGAAACAAAGGATCTAGCCTTAAATACTTCCATGATTCCCCTCGGTTCCTGTACGATGAAACTCAATGCCGTAGCGGAGATGATTCCGGTAACTTGGGCAGAATTCGGCAAATTACACCCTTTTGCTCCGATTGACCAAGCAGAAGGCTATCAACTTCTCTTTCAACAGTTAGAGACTTGGTTAGGGGAAATTACCGGGTTTGATGGCATTTCTCTACAACCTAACGCCGGTTCCCAGGGAGAGTATGCCGGTTTACAGGTGATCCGAGCCTACCATGAAAGTCGCGGTCAAGGTCATCGTCAGATTTGCTTAATTCCTGAGTCCGCTCACGGGACTAATCCTGCCAGCGCCGTTATGTGTGGTATGAAAGTAGTGGCGGTTAATTGCGATTCTCGGGGCAATATTGATATTGATGACCTGAAAACTAAGGCCCAGAAGCATCAGGATAATCTAGCGGCTTTGATGGTAACGTATCCTTCCACTCACGGCGTTTTTGAACAGGGAATTAGCGAAATTTGCGCCTTGATTCATCAATACGGTGGTCAAGTCTATATGGATGGCGCGAATATGAATGCTCAGGTGGGTTTATGTCGTCCGGCGGATTTTGGTGCTGATGTCTGTCACTTGAATCTTCATAAAACTTTCTGTATTCCCCACGGTGGGGGGGGACCCGGTATGGGACCAATCGGAGTAAAATCCCATTTAGTGCCTTTTCTGCCCGATGTTTCCCTGGTTTTGGCGAAATTATCCCCAGAAACCACTAACGGTAAGCATCAGGACTCGATTGGGGCAATTTCGGCCGCGCCTTGGGGTAGTGCCAGCATTTTGGTGATTTCTTGGATGTATATCGCTATGATGGGGGCAGCCGGCTTGAAAAAAGCGACGGAAGTGGCGATTTTGAACGCTAATTATCTGGCTTTTCGTCTGGAGTCGGCCTATCCGGTTTTATTTAAGGGTAGCGCGGGAACTGTCGCCCACGAGTGCGTGATTGATTTACGTCCCCTGAAAAAACAGGCCGGCATCGAGGTGGAAGATGTGGCAAAACGCTTGATGGATTTCGGTTTCCACGCGCCGACGGTTTCTTGGCCGGTGGCGGGTACAATGATGGTGGAACCCACGGAAAGCGAATCTTTGGGCGAATTAGACCGTTTTTGTGAAGCTTTGTTAACTATCTATCAAGAGGTACAAGCGATCGCTAATGGTAGCATGGATCCCCACGATAATCCCTTGAAAAATGCCCCCCACACAGCCGCAGTTTTAACTGCCGATGATTGGAGTCGTCCCTATTCCCGTCAACAGGCAGCTTACCCGCTTTCTTGGCTACAAGATTATAAATTCTGGCCGGTAGTGGGACGGGTTGATAATGCCTACGGGGACAGAAATCTGGTTTGTTCCTGTGAGGGTATGGACGCTTATAAGTAATCACAATTCCTTGATAATATTAGTGGGGTGGTTACAAATTACCCCGCTTTTTTCTGGTTTTTCGCAACTTGGTCTGTAAAATTAACTAGGGTCTGCTGAAAAACTTTTTCCTGGGGTTAGCAGTCGGGAGTCATACTATAGCGTTTCTGATTCACAAGAGGTACATTCCCGATCCTGAACAGCTTAATCAGCAAAGGTTTAAGTGTGCCGCACAGATGCGAGAACCGCTATAAATCCGGTTATTAAAGACTGATTATCTATTTCCTCTTTTGCCTTTTGCCTCTTGCCTCTTGCCTATCCTGATATGTAACCTATGCTCAACAGATTTAGTATCACTGATAATTGCTGATTGTCGGTATTTTTGCCAATGTGATCTGCACCCAATTAACAATTAACCTCACTACTACTTCGTCACCAAAAACCAACCGGAATCCGTGGATCTGATCGCCTTTAATCCTTCTAAATCAGTAGCTTCTTTGGTTTGACGATCGATAATTAGGTAAGGTTGCTTGTGACTTTGCCAATGATTGATTAATTCTTCGGCAGCAAGGGGAAAAACACGACGACCACTATAAAAATTTAACGAGGGGCGCTCGTAGGCAAAAGCAATATAAACAGGGTGATCGGCCGGCACATATTTCTGCACTAAACTCGCCACCGGTTTGACGGGGAAATTCTCATTTAATTCCCAGATCCACAGGGGAGAATTAACAAAAATAAACAAAGAAACAAACATTCCCCAAAGCAAAACCACTCTGAATTGTTGCGAGCGCCGGGCTAACAAAATCGCCGTTGTCACCATGGTCAGGGAAAGTGACAATAAGGTTAACAGAATCAAAGGATGGACAGGTTCGATCGGGGCAAAATTACCAGGGAAATAGGCCATTAAAGCTAATAAACCCGCCCCAACGCCGATAATACCCAAAATAATTGACCAGATTGGATTATAGGGGCGATCGATAGGAAGATTACCCACTTGCGCCAAGGCATAACCGGCCGCTAAAGCCAAGGCCGGATAGATCGGTAGAATATACCAAGGCAACTTGGTCGCCATCACCGAAACCACCAACAGATAAACACCCGTCCAAACTAACAGTAACTTCGCCCAACTGTAGAGATATTCCTGACGAGCTAAACGTAAACCCCAAACCGAGAAAATTAACCAAGGCCAACTATATTTAAGAATTTCCAGCAGATAATACCAAAACGGTCCGCGATGATTGTCCAGATCGTCACTAACTCGCTTTAACTGTTGAACAAAAAGGGAATCGAGAAACTCCCGCTCGTAGTGCCAAAATTGGGCGCTATACCAAGCAAAAGCGGGAGTTGCTCCCAATAACCAACCCGACCAAAAATAGGCAGAAGTTAATAACCGAGGAGTATCCCAGAGCAGAAAAATCAAGCCGATACCCGCCAATAATAGCCCCATAATCCCCTTCGTCAGACAAAGGAGGGCAAATCCTAACCCCGCCCCCAGAGACCAGCGTAAATCGCGCCGTGAGCGCAGTAAACAAACAAACATCAGCATTTCAAAACACAATACCGCTCCATCCAACATGGCTAAACGGCCATGGCGCACCACCGGCAAAAAAGTTAAATAGATCAAGGCCGACAGTAAAGCTGGCAAACGAGCCGGAAAAATTTCTCGACCGAGAAGATAGAGGAGCGGCACCGATAAAGCTGTTAAAAAAGCGGGAATTAGTCTAGTATTGGCCTCATTGATGCCCCAGAAATGGTAGGTTAGACCGATCAAACTATGAATCAATGGCGGTTTATTCAGGTAGGGATCACCCCAAAGACTGGGAAATAACCAGCGCAATTGTTCCAGCGGGGTTTGGCTAATTTCCTTGGCCACCTGAGCAATGGTCGCTTCATCCCAATCCCGCAAGGGTAAATTACCTAATCCCACTAGATAGATAATTAAGGCCGCTATTAATAATCCCAGTAAACACAGAAATTCTTGAAAATTTTCTCTCTGACGCAATTTATAACTAGAATATCCCCAAGTAAATTTTTGACGGTTCATAAGCTAGGGCAGTAAACAGTTAACTGATTATGTATTGGTATAATGGCGAATTAATCGAGGATGAGCGAATCAGTCTGGGTATTGATGACGTGGGGTTGCTTTATGGAGCCACAATATTTACTACCCTGCGTATCTATCAACAAAGCTTAGATCATCCCCTAACCCATTGGCAAGACCATCTCCAACGTCTGCACTCTAGTTTACAAGTTTTCCACTGGCCCGCTCCCGATTGGCAGCGAATTCGCCAAGGAGCCGAAGAATTATCCCGATTCTATCCTGTCCTGAGAATCACAATTTTTCCCGATGGTAGGGAGTGGATTAAAGGCAGATTTCTCCCCGAAGATTTAACCCTTAGACAAGAGCGGGGAATTATTGGGTGGGTAATAGATAATCCCGCTTGGCAACGGGTTTTAGGAGAACATAAAACTGGTAATTATTTAACCCCTTGGTTAGCGTCACAAACTGCTCAAAAAAAAGGAGCAAAAGAGGCGATATTAGTTGATCGAGTCGGGAATTGGTTAGAAACTAGCACGGGCAATTTATGGGGATGGAAAGATAATTGCTGGTACAGTCCCCTGCTTACTGCTGATATTTTACCCGGGATCGGGCGCTCGGCTTTGATCGGCTGGTTAAAAAAACAAAATATTTCCCTGCAAGAAAATCTCTGGACTCCTGAATTTGTCAGGACTTTACAAGGAATTGCTTATAGTAATTCTCTGGTGGAAATTATCCCTTTTAATTCTATTCTTGGCTGTGATCTAGAGATAAATACAGCTATTTATCGGCAAGTTTTACCGGATTTACAGCAATATTTTTCCAGTCAATTAGAGAATAAATAAAGGTGTGTTACTAGAGGCTAACACACCTAAAATCTGGAAATAATACCGCTCAAGCTTTAAAATTCTCGCTCGGAATTAGCCTCACTATCGCGTTTAGAACCGAGTAAATCTAGTTGATCGACGAGAATCACCGGTTTAGAACGAGCTAATCCCGTGTTTTTATCATTCCAAGTATCCATTTTTAAAGAACCTTTAATCCCGATTAAACCGCCTTTTTTCACATAATTAGCGGCCACTTCCGCCGTTTTGCCCCAAATTTCCAGATCGAACCAATCCGGCTGATCGCTATTTTTAGAGCGACGATTAACCGCTAAAGTGAAAGTACATAAAACCTTACCCGACTCGAAATACTTGGTTTCCGGGTCTCTCCCCGCTCGTCCCACCAAATGAACCAGATTTAAACTCATGGTCTTAAATCCTCAATTTAGTACAATAGTATGTTTATTTTAGCCCGAAACCCTGACTTTGACCGGTGGGCAGCCAGAAAATTAGGCCGAAGACTTGCGTAAATCTGGAGAGAAAGAAGCGATAATTAACTAGACTTGAGAAACAAAACGTAATAAAATCCAAGTCGATTCGATCGAAAATCTAGCTATAGCAAGCAACGTTGTTATCAGAACAGGAGTGAAAACAAGTGGGTTTTTTTAGAGGTCTAGCCTTATCAAGGGACATAGGTATAGACTTGGGGACAGCAAACACCCTCGTTTATGTATCAGGGAAAGGCATCGTTTTAGAGGAACCATCGGTAGTGGCGATCGATCAAGATCGTAACCCGATCGCTGTCGGGGAGGAGGCCAAAAAAATGCTCGGTCGGACTCCGGGCCATGTCACCGCTCTGCGACCCCTGCGCGATGGGGTAATCGCCGATTTTTACAGTTGCGAGATCATGTTAGCGGAATTCATCAAACGAGCGCTCGATGGCACGATTGGCAATCCCCGCATGGTAATCGGTGTTCCCAGTGGGATTACCGGAGTAGAAAGACGTGCGGTGGTGGATGCGGCCAAAAATGCCGGCTCGCGAGAAGTGGGGTTAATTGATGAACCGGTTGCTGCGGCCTTGGGTGCCGGTTTACCCGTCTCGGAAGCGACGGGAAATATGATCATCGATATCGGTGGTGGCACGACGGAAGTGGCGATTCTCAGTCTTAATGGGACGGTGATCAGCGAATCGGTGCGCGTCGCTGGGGATGAACTCACGGAAGCAATTATCGCTTATCTGAAAAAAGTCCATAACCTAATTATCGGGGAACGCACGGCCGAAGATATTAAAATTCGCCTTGGTTCAGCTTATCCCTCCCCCGGAGATGAATTTCCTCCTCTGGAAGTGCGGGGATTGCATCTCATGTCCGGTTTACCCCGCACCGTGACGATAAAAGCGGAAGAAGTGCGGGAAAGTATGGATGAGCCACTTTCCGTGATCGTTGATGCGATCAAACGTACCCTAGAAAAAACTCCCCCCGAATTAGCGGCCGATATTATCGATCGCGGCATCATGTTAGCGGGAGGGGGTGCTTTATTACGGGGACTCGATCGCCTAGTCAGTCACGAAACCGGTATCGTTACCCATATCGCTGAAGATCCCCTGCACTGTGTTGTCAAAGGCACGGGAGAAGTGTTAAAAAATCAGAAACTCTTTGAGCGGATCGTTAATGAAACAACTCGCAATGTCTAAAGGTCACTAGGATCGGTTAGCCGTTAGCTATCAGCAGCGGAAAAATACACGGATTCTCACTCTACACAGCCAAGAGGTTTAAAATCGCTCATGTATTCAGCACGACGAAAATGGACACAGCAGGGATGGCGACTTTTTCTGCTCGCTGCCGCTTTGGGGGTGGCTTGGTACATTCGTACCTATCAAAGTGGGGCGATTTTAGAATTGTATGGTTTATTAACCCGCCCTTTTCAGGGAGAGGAAACTAATCTGCAAGAGCAACTTCTGGCCGATCAACGGGTGCGAGAATTACAAAATCGTTTAAGTGAAGTCGAATATCAAAATCAACAATTAAAAAAACAGCTTGGTTATTATCAAACCCAGAAAAAACCCCTGATTTCTGCCCCAATTATTGGCCGCAGCGCTGATGATTGGTGGCAACAGGTAATTATCGGTCGGGGTAGCACCGATGGTGTGGAAGTGGGTGCTTCGGTGACGGGAATTGGCGGTTTAGTGGGACGGATTACGGAAGTTACTCCCCACACCAGCAAAGTTTTATTGGTCAGTAATTCCCAAAGTCGCATCGGAGCAACGGTGAATCGTAGTCGGGCCATGGGTTTAATTCAAGGTCAGAATTCCCAAGTCGCCACCCTGCGCTTTTTTGAAAAAGCTCCCGATGTCAAACCGGGAGATGTGGTGACAACTTCGGCTTTTAGTAGTCTTTTTTCGCCGGGGTTGCCCATCGGTCGCATAATTTCCCTTAATTTACAGGAAAATCCCGCTCCCACCGCCAAAATTGAATTTACCGCCACCGTGGACAATCTCGAATGGGTGTTCGTTCACCCGCAACCCCAGCAGTGAGAGGGGTAATTATGCTGAAATTAAGCCGTTTATCAGCCCGTTCTCGTTTAATACTGAATATTTTAGTCACTATCGCTTCACTGCTTCTCTGTACCTTTCTTTCCTTAATGCGGCTCCCCGGTATGGAGATTTTAGGCATCGCTCCCAATTGGTTACTGATTTGGTTGGTTAGTTGGAGTCTCAATCGCTCTTGTCTCGATAGTGTGGTGGCCGGATTAGCGATCGGTGCTATTCAAGATAGTCTTACCTCTAATTATCCTTCCCATATCATGGTTTTTGGTCTGATCGGTTTCCTCACTTCCCGTTTACACCGACAACGTTATCTCAAAGAAGAATTGATCGCCGTGGTCTTAATTGTCTTTGTTATGACTTTAATCGCCAATGGTGCGATCGCTTTTCAATACTATCTACAAGGAGGCAAAAATCTCGCCGATCTTTGGATAGATTATCAACGCATTGGCCTCACTTCTGCTCTGCTTAGTAGTCTCTGGACTCCCCTCGTCTATTATCCTCTCCAGCAATGGTGGCGACAATTTAGCGATCTTTAGGGAGATTAGGAGACTCCGAGACTCCGAGACTCCGAGACAGGAGATTATTTTTATTTATTCTCCCCACACCCCACCTCCCCACTTCCCCACTTCCCCTCTTCCCCACACCCCACACCCCACTTCCCACTCCCTCACCCGCTCAATTAACATGAAATACAAACAAAAACTTAGTCAATTTTTTCATAATCTTGCTAATAAATTAGAAAATTCCGAGCAACCCCCTAAAGTCGATCCTATCGACTCCAAATCTGCGCCAGTTGCGGGAGAAAAGCCAGTAGAAGCCGCTTCTGAAGAAAAAAAGGTTAATTTAGTCTCCCAAGCCAGTAGCAAGGCTCTAGAGACGCTAAAACCCTTAATTAACAAATTTACTACCCTGATCGACAATTCCCCCTTACCGCAATGGCGACAACATCCCCGCTTTGGGTTGTACTTGGGATTGGGATTAGGCGTAACAGGGGGCATTTTAGGGGTAGGTTGGGGCATTTATCGCCTTGAAACCTCTTTACCGCAAAATATCGCCGATATACAAACCTATGCTCGTCCCGGCACCCTGACAATTCAAGCCGCTAATGGGGAAATCCTCAAGCAAAATGGCCCTAGCACTTACGAAACCGTGAAAATTGCCCAAGTTCCCCCACTGGTACAGGAGGCCTTTATCGCTAGTGAAGACCGCCGTTTTCGTGAACACGGGGGAGTTGATGGCCAGGGTATTGCTCGCGCTCTCTTTTCTAATCTGAGAGCCGGGGGAGTGGTGGAAGGAGGCAGCACCATCACCCAACAATTGGCCCGGATTGTCTTTTTATCCCAAGAAAGGAGTTTTGATCGCAAATTACGGGAAATGCGTATCGCTCAGAAAATAGAAGATAAATATACAAAAGACCAGATTTTAGAGCGTTATTTTCACCTAGTTTATCTCGGTTCCGGGGCCTACGGTCTTGCCGATGCCGCTTGGTTATATTTCAGTAAACCCGTCGATAAATTAACTCTAGCCGAAGCTGCCACCCTGGCTGGCATTGTTCCCGCTCCTAGTCTCTATTCTCCCCTCGAAAACCCTAAATCTGCCCTAGAACGGCGTAATATCGTCCTCAAAACTATGGCCGAGGTGGGATTTATTACTGCTGCTCAAGCAAAACTGGCGATCGCATCTCCCCTAGGCCTTAAAACCAGTCCCCTAAAACGTCTGCAACGGCAAGCGGCCTATTTTACCGATTATGTGGAAAAAGAACTGCCGCAACTGGTTCCCGCTAAAACCCTAGAAGCGGGGGGATTGGTGGTAAAAACTACCCTTAATCCTCGTTGGCAAAGGGAAGGGGAGGAAGTGGTAGAAAGAGCGGTTTCTCGTTATGGCAAGTGGCAGAACTTCCAACAGGCGGCTTTAGTGGCAATTGACCCCAAAAATGGACAAATTAAGGCCATGGTCGGGGGAATTGACTACGATAAGAATCAATTCAATCGGGTGACACAGGCAAAACGTCAGCCGGGATCTACTTTTAAGCCTTTTGTCTATGCGGCGGCGATTGCGGCGGGGAAATCCCCCTATTCTAGTTATAAAGATGCTCAGTATGTGGTAGATGGTTATAAACCAGAAAACTACGGCGATAAGTATAGCGGCCGCGAGGTGTCCATGCGCGATGCTTTGACTTCTTCCCTGAATGTGGTGGCAGTTCAGGTGTTAGTGGCCGTCGGGTGGAATCCGGTGATTAAATTAGCTCAAGATCTGGGGATTGAGTCGAAACTTTTACCCACTTATTCTTTGGCTTTGGGTGCTTCGGAAGTCAATCTTTTAGAATTGACCAGCGCCTACGGTACTTTTGCTAATAATGGTGTGCATCAACCAGTTTACGGTATTAATCAGGTACTCGATCGCCACGGTAAGGTAATTTATCAAGCCAATTTTAAACCGAAAACTGCTCTCAATCAAAACACGGCAGCGACGATGACTTGGATGCTAGAGGATGTGGTTAATTCGGGAACGGGAACCCCCGCACAAATTGGTCGTCCGGTGGCAGGAAAAACCGGCACTTCTGACAAGGCTCGCGACCTTTGGTTCGTCGGTTATATTCCCCAATTAGTCACGGGAATTTGGCTCGGTAATGACAATAATAAACCCACCCATGGAGCCAGTACCATGTCCGCTTGGATGTGGCGACAATTTATGTTAGAAGCAATTAAGGATATTCCCTATCAAGGTTTCCCAGAACCGAATTTAGGCAAACGTCCAGTGACATTAAAAGCAGAACCAATTAAACCCCGACGTACCTACTTCACCCAAACTACTAACAATCGTTTAGCCAGCAGCGATGAGGGTTCCCCCAGCGAAGGACCCATCCGCAGACGGCGACGGGTTCGGGTAAGTCGCGAGCAAACTATCGTTCGTTCTAATACTAGCGAACCCAGCCAACACCGTTCTAGTCGTCGGCGTACTAGCACTGCTCCTACCAGCGCCGCTGCTCCTAGTCCTCAAAATACGGCCCCCGCGGCAGCCGAACCGATTACTGTTCCCGTCACTGTGGCAGCTCCCGAAACTCGTTCGGTTCCCCTAGAGGTAACTTCTCCCCCCGATGTGACTCCTCCTGCACCCCCAGCAGAAAGACGCTGACGGATTTTTGGCGGCGAAACTGGGTAAATTGGCCGAAAGCTTGCCGCTATAATAACTAAAAAGCCTGTTTAATGCCGATGACCAGTCTTATTTCCCCCACTACCGTCTCTTCAACTCGTTTAAGTCTCAGCTATCAAGTGGCTATGCCGGAACCGACTTCACACCTCTTTGAAGTTACTCTAGAGATTACCGGTTGGCAAGCACCGATTTTAAACCTAAAAATGCCGGTTTGGACTCCCGGTTCCTATCTAGTGCGGGAATACTCCCGTTTAGTCCAAGATTTTCAAGCTATTAACCTCAACAGTCGCAAAGTTGCTAAAAATCACTGGCAGATTGACAATGGTGACAGTTCCGAAATAACGGTCAAATATCGCGTTTTTGCCCACGATTTAACCGTCAGGACCAACCATCTCGATGATACTCACGGTTACTTCAACGGGGCTGCTTTATTCTTCTATATCCCCGATTATCAAAAACATCCCCTCACCCTGACAATTATCCCCCCCCATGGCGATTGGCGCGTTACCACTGCCTTAAAATCTTTACCCGGACAGAAAAACAGCTTTCACGTTCCCGATTTTGATACCCTGGTGGACAGTCCTGTGGAAGTGGGGATTCATCAGTTATACGATTTTGTCGTTGAGGGAAAACCCCATCAATTAGCTATCTGGGGACGGGGAAACGCTAATCCTAGTCAAATTATCGCCGATACCACTAAAATTATTCAAACCGAGTCGGCTATGTTCGGTGGACTCCCTTATGATAATTATCTCTTTTTGCTACATCTTTCGGCGGCTGGTTACGGGGGACTAGAACATAAAAATTCCTGTACCCTTAACTATGCGCGTTTGGGATTACGAGATAAGGATAAATATAATCGTTTTCTGCAATTAGTCGCCCATGAGTTCTTTCATCTCTGGAATATCAAGCGTATTCGCCCAAAAGCTTTAGAAAGCTTTGATTATGATGCAGAAAATTATACTTCTTCCCTCTGGTTTGCCGAAGGAACCACCAGTTATTACGATATGATAATCCCTCTACGGGCGGGAATATACGATAGTAAGACTTTTTTAGAGCTTTTAAGCAAGGAAATTACTCGTTATCTCAATATACCCGGTCGTCTTGTCCAACCGCTAGGCGAATCGAGTTTCGATGCCTGGATAAAACTCTACCGACGGGATAGCAATAGCGATAATAGTCAAATTTCCTACTATCTCAAGGGGGAATTATTGTCGCTGCTTCTCGATTTACTAATTCGCACCCACACCGATAACCGTCGTTCCCTTGATGATGTTTTACACTCGATGTGGCAACATTTCGGTAAAGAGGAGATTGGTTATACCGATGAGGAATTGCAAGCAATTCTCGAATCTGCCGCAGGAATTGATTTAAGCGACTTCTACCGGCGTTATATCGACGGTTTGGAAGAATTACCCTTTAATGAATATCTTGAACCCTTTGGACTCTATCTGCGGGGTGTTGGCAATGGGGAGACGATACCTTATCTGGGAATGCGGGTACAGAGTGAAGCGGGTAAAGAAATGATTAAATTTGTCGAGATGGGTTCTCCTTGCCAAAAAGCGGGAATTAATGCTGATGATGAATTATTGGCTATCGATGGATTGCGAGTGACGGCGGAACAGTTAAACGAAAGATTAAAAGACTACCGCGCAGGTGATATTATTCAGATAACAGTCTTTCATCTCGATGAATTGCGAACCCTTGCTGTTCCACTGGCTGCCCCGCAGACGATTCGCTATGAAATTATCAGGGTAGAAAATCCTTCTAATAGCCAGAAACAAAATTTTTCCGCATGGGTAAATCCCGTTTAGCTCTTGGTTCAATCAACAAAAAAATGTCTATTACCGCCGAAATTCCTTTCCTTCCTCTCGCCTATTTTGAGAATAAATTTATCCCTTTTAGTGAGGCAAAATTATCCGTTGCTACCCACGCACTACACTACGGAACTGCCGCTTTTGGGGGTTTACGAGGTACTCCTGACCCTAGCAATCCGGGACAGATATTATTATTTAGATTAGAACGTCATTGTCAGCGTTTAAGTCAAAGTGCTAAGTTTCTTAATTACGAGATTCCTGCTGATAAAATCTATCAAATAATTATCGATTTTGTTAAAAAGAATCAGTGTCATCGACCTTTTTATATTCGTCCCCTTGTCTATAGTTCTGGGTTGGGAATTGCCCCGCGATTACATGGCATCGAGAAGGATTTTCTAGTCTATGGTCTAGAAATGGATGATTATTTAGCAGCCGATGGGGTTAACTGTCGGATTAGTTCTTGGTATCGTCAAGAAGATAGAAGTTTCCCGTTGCGAGGTAAAATTAGCGCCGCTTATATCACTTCTGCTTTAGCAAAAACGGAAGCGGTAGAATCGGGGTTTGATGAGGCAATTTTAATGAATTCTCAGGGTAAAGTCTGTGAAGCGACGGGAATGAATATTTTTATCATCAGAAATGGTCAGCTAATTACTCCTAGTTTTGACCAAGATATTCTAGAGGGGATTACTAGAGATAGTGTTTTAACTATCGCGCGGGATTTAGGTATTCCGGTTATTGAAAGACCTGTAGATAAGACGGAGTTATTTATCGCTGATGAGGTGTTTTTAAGTGGCACTGCGGCGAAAATTACTCCGATTAAAAAGATTGAAACTTTTTCTTTACCTGCGGCTAAACCGATTACTTATCAGTTAAAAGAAAAGTTAAGTTCTATTGTTCTCAATCAGGAACCAAAGTATCAAGATTGGATTACTAAAGTTCCTTTATAGTTAGAGAACTTTACTTGATTTTTACTTGAGATGCGTCAAATGATGGCGCATCTGAACTAACCCTGAAATAAACAGAATTTATCTATTTTTCGGTTTGATTCCTTCCTGTGTTAATTGTGGCGGAGATTTACCTGCTTATACTAAATCCAGTTATTAAAAACTGATTATTTATTCTCCGTTTTGCATGAGTGCATGAGTAGAAAACGGGTTTCTCGGAGAAACCCGTTTTCTGTGCGTTACTCAACGGATTTATTTAAACGATGTCTTGGAAATTTTATTACCAATGCTCAAACTCTCAAACTAGGGATGAATTTCTGGTATCACTGGTCACTGAAATAGGTACAATAAACATTAGCTCGTTTTCATAGAGAACTTAGATGACGCAAAATAATCCCCTAGAGTTGATTGAGAAGTTAGAAACAGGAATCCCCGGCTTTGATTTTCTTTCGGAAGGGGGATTGCCGAAAGGAAGAGCAACTTTGATAGCGGGAACAGCAGGAAGTGCTAAAACGGTTTTTGCCTGTCAATTTCTCGCAGAAGGCATCAAAAATGGAGAAAATGGCGTTTTTGTCACCTTCGAGGAGCCACCACAAGCACTAAGAAAAAATATGGGTGGTTTTGGTTGGAATATCCGGCAGTGGGAGGAGAATCGCCAATGGGCCTTTGTTGATGCTTCCCCCCAACCGGAAGAAAAGCCGATGGTGACAGGAGAATACGACCTAGGCGCATTAATCGCTCGCATTGAGTTTGCTATTCGCAAAAATAAAGCCAAACGGGTGTCTATGGATTCTTTAGGCGCAATTTTTAGCCATTTGAGTGATAGCGCTCAAGTGAGAAGTGATCTTTTTCGTCTGGCAACCGCTTTGCGAGAATTGGAAGTAACAGCGATTATGACCGCAGAAAGAACCCAAGAATACGGCGAAATCAGTCGTTATGGGGTGGAGGAGTTTGTGGCCGATAATGTGGTGATTTTACGCAACGTTTTAACCGATGAGAAAAGAAGAAGGACGATCGAAATTTTAAAATATCGGGGAACTGATCACCAAAAAGGAGAATTTCCGTTTACAATTATTCCCAATAAAGGGGCCGTGATTATTCCTTTGTCAGCTATTGAACTAGAACAAAAATCCTCTAATATTCGTATTACTTCTGGCAGCCTGGAACTCGATAGAATGTGTGGGGGCGGTTTCTTCCGTGATTCGGTTATTTTGGTTTCGGGAGCCACGGGAACAGGAAAAACCCTGATGGTGACAGAATTTATGGCCGGGGGAGTAACCAATGGGGAAAGATGTTTAATTTTTGCCTTCGAGGAAAGTCGCGAACAGTTATTTAGAAATGCTACCGGTTGGGGGGTGGATTATGACCGCATGGAAAAGGAAGGTAAATTAAAGGTAGTCTGTCGTTATCCCGAAACTACGGGTTTAGAAAATCATTTAATTATGATGAAGGAAATTATCGAGGAGTTTCAACCTAATCGAGTGGCAGTAGATAGTTTATCTGCTTTAGAAAGGGTTTCTAATCTGAAAGGATTTCGGGAATTTATTATCGGTTTGACTTCTTTTATTAAGCAAAAAGAGGTGGGAGGATTATTTACTTCCACCACTCCCACTTTATTAGGAGGTTCCTCGATTACAGAAGCACATATTTCTACAATTACTGATTCAATTATTCTGCTGCGTTATGTGGAAATGTATGGAGAAATGCGCCGCGGTATCACTGTTTTAAAAATGCGCGGTTCTATGCACGATAAGGATATTCGTGAGTTTTCGATCGATCATCAAGGTATGCACATTGGTCAACCTTTCCGCAATGTTACCGGAATTCTGGCCGGAACTCCTATTTACACAGCACAAACAGAAGTAGAACGTTTGAGTGGATTATTCGAGGATCGAAGTTAAAATATAGCAGCACTTGCTAATCGCGCGTCGGTGGTTAGCTTTTTTCTCCCTATCTCCTTCTTGCTTTCTTGATATGTCTAAAAACTTTTGCTTTATTTTTCTAGGTCTTTTACTGATAAATAATCTACATTTATCAGTCTTAGCAGAAACAGTTTTACAAAAAATTGCTCGCACGGGAGAATTAAAAGCGGCATCCAGAAAAGACGCTACTCCCTTTAGTTATATCGATGAGAAAACGGGACAATGGACAGGTTACGGAGTGGAATTAATGCGCTTAGTCCAACGTCGATTAGCACAAGAATTAGGTAAACCGATTACAATAACCTTCACAGAAGCGACAACTAATAATCGTTTTCAGCAAGTGGAACAGGGCCAAGTAGATTTATCCTGTAATGCGGCAACAATCACGGAAGAAAGACTAGAAAAGGTTAATTTTTCTATTCCCTATTTTATGACAGGAGCGCAATTTTTAACTAAAAGGGAAAATGTTGATAAAATAGATATTAATAACACTTTAGCGGCAGTTGCGATCGCCTATATTCCCCACACCACCACCGATAGTATTATTCGTTATATCTATCCTCTGGCTAATTGGCAAGCTGTCAGCGATCGAAGTGAAGCAGTGGCAAAATTACAAAGGGGAGAAGTAAAAGCAGTGGTTAGTGATGGAATTCTTCTGCTGGGGGAAATCGTTAAACAAGGACAGGATCCGCGACAATTTGTGCTACTACCCCGTCAACCGATTACCACCGAACTTTATGGCTGTATTTTACCCAAAAACGATCCCGAATGGAAAAAATTTGTTGATACTGTTGTCGGCAGCAATGATAACCAGAAACTGCGAGAACAATGGTTTAATTTAGAACAAGGTTTTTTCCCCTATACGATTCTCAATCAACCCTAAAAATAGACTGTAATTGCTGAAAATTAAAGGTCAGTAAATTCTAGGTTTTTTGCTTTTTACTTGTTACTTTTTTCTGAAAAATTATGTCTTTTGTCGGTTTACATATTCACAGCGATTATAGCTTACTTGATGGTGCTTCCCAATTACCGGCACTAATTGATCGAGCGATCGAATTGGGACAACCAGCGATTGCTTTAACCGATCATGGAGTCATGTATGGTGCGATCGAATTAATTAAAACCTGTCGTAATCAGGGAATAAAACCAATTATTGGCAACGAAATGTATGTAGTTAATGGCGATATTGAAGTCAATCTTCGCCACCGAAAATATCATCAAGTTGTTTTAGCCAAAAACACCCAAGGCTATAAAAATCTGGTTAAATTAACTACTATTTCTAATCTGAAAGGTATTCAAGGTAAAGGCATTTTTGCTCGTCCTTGTATCAATAAAGATTTACTCCAACAATATCACGAAGGATTGATAGTTACCAGTGCTTGCTTGGGTGGAGAGATTCCCCAAGCGATTTTAGCTAATAATAGAAAACTGGCTAAGGAAACCGCTAAATGGTATAAAAAACTTTTTGGTGATGATTTTTACTTAGAAATTCAAGACCACGGTTCTAAAGAAGATCGGATTGTTAATGTAGAAATAGTTAAAATTGCTAAAGAATTAGGAATTAAAGTAGTCGCTACTAACGATTCTCACTTTATTTCCTGTTACGATGTAGAGGCACACGATGCCTTACTTTGTATTCAAACTGGCAAGTTAATTACTGAAGACAAACGCCTCCGTTATAGCGGCACAGAATACTTAAAATCGGCTGATGAAATGCGTTTACTTTTCCGTGATCATCTGCCAGAAGATGTGATTGAAGAAGCGATTAATAATACCTTAGAAGTAGCAGAAAAAGTCGAACCTTATAACATATTTAATGAACCAAGACTCCCCAATTATCCAGTTCCTGCGGGACATACTGCTGATAGTTATGTAGAAGAAATTGCTTGGTTAGGATTACTAGAAAGATTAAAATGTCCTTCTCGTCACGAGATTGAAACTGTTTACAAAGAAAGGCTGGAATACGAATTAAAAATGTTACAGAAAATGGGATTTTCTACCTATTTTCTCGTCGTTTGGGACTATATAAAATATGCTAGAGATCATGATATTCCCGTCGGGCCAGGACGCGGTTCTGCGGCGGGTTCTTTGGTAGCATATTCTTTAAAAATAACCAATATTGATCCCGTTCATCACGGTTTATTATTTGAGCGTTTTCTCAATCCTGAACGAAAATCTATGCCTGATATTGATACGGATTTTTGTATCGAAAGACGGGATGAAATGATCCAATACGTTACGGAAAAATACGGGGAGGCTAATGTTGCTCAAATCATTACTTTTAACCGCATGACATCAAAAGCTGTTTTAAAAGATGTGGCGCGGGTGTTAGATATTCCCTACGCTGAATCGGATAAAATGGCGAAAATGATTCCCGTTTCTCGCGGTAAACCCACACCTTTAAAAGTGATGATTTCCGATGAAACTCCCGAACCGGCATTTAAAGAAAGATACGATACGGAACCTCATGTGCGTCATTGGTTAGATATGGCAATTCGTATCGAAGGTACTAACAAAACCTTTGGAGTTCATGCTGCGGGAGTCGTCATTTCTTCCCAACCTTTAGATGAAGTGGTTCCCCTCCAGAAAAATAATGATGGGGCGGTAATTACCCAATATTTTATGGAGGATTTAGAATCATTAGGATTGTTAAAAATGGACTTTTTAGGGTTAAGAAATTTAACCACTTTGAAAAAAACTGCCGATTTAATTAAACAGAATCAGGGCATAGATATTGATCTTGATCAATTGCCTTTAGATGAAAGAAAAGCCCTACAAATTCGTGCCAAAGGAGAACATAAAAAACTACCTCCTGATATTCTTAAAACTCACGGATTACTAGAAGAAGGGGATTTAGAAGGTATTTTCCAGTTAGAATCATCGGGGATGAAACAGATCGTTAAAGAGTTAAAACCATCGGGTATTGAGGACATATCTTCAATCCTAGCACTCTATCGCCCCGGTCCTTTAGATGCGGGATTAATTCCTCTCTTTATTGGCAGAAAACACGGTAGAGAACCCATTCGTTATGATCATCCTTTATTGGAACCAATTCTTAAGGAAACCTACGCAGTTTTAGTCTATCAAGAACAGATCATGAAAATGGCGCAGGATTTAGCGGGTTATTCCCTAGGAGAAGCGGATCTATTGCGTCGAGCAATGGGTAAGAAAAAAGCCTCCGAAATGCAGAAACAAAGGGAGATGTTTATCGATGGTGCTGCTAAAAATGGCGTGGAAAAAAGAATCGCTGAAAATCTCTTTGAACAGATGGTAAATTTTGCCGAATATTGTCTGGGAGGTGAGACGTTAATTTTAACTGAGGAATACGGATTAATACCAATTGCTAAAATTGTGAGCGAAGAAATTAACTGCACTGTTTATAGTGTAGATAAAAATGGCTTTATCTATAGTCAACCAATCTCTCAATGGCACGAGCGAGGTTTACAAGAAGTCTTTGAATACACCCTAGAAAATGGGCAAACTATCCAAGCAACCAAAGATCATAAATTTATGACTAGCGATGGAGAAATGTTAGCCATAGATACAATATTTGAGCGAGGTTTAGATTTAAAATCCTCTGATTTTTCCTAAAAACCAAACCCCCCAATCTTGAGGGATTGAGGGGTTAGAAAGAATAATCCTGGCATCGAGCTATTGTCCCGGTCGGCAACCCGACAAGTATCTTGGCCACGGTGAAGTTTCACAACCGAGTTCGGGATGGAATCGGAGTGGTGCCATCACGTTAAAGACACCAGGAAGGGTAGAACCCTCAAGACTGCAAAAGCTAGGGAAAAAGTGGTGAAAAGAAGAATCAGGTCAAGCCCTCGGTCGGTTAGTACTCCTCGACTGCACTCGTTACCGAGCTTCCATCTAGAGCCTATCAACGGGTAGTCTACCCGAGACCTTACTGGCT
>VYMA01000070.1_pt1 | contig 46596 bp, 38 predicted proteins | sample 5109851 | NCBI WGS metagenome assembly VYMA01 (sample SAMN12291814, study PRJNA351875) | freshwater metagenome | isolation source: freshwater lake | place: USA: Michigan, Wintergreen Lake | collected 2011-08-02
CCCCACACCCCACACCCCACACCCCACTTCCGGTGCAGTTAATCACCCCGTACAGGATCGCAGAATCCAACCCAGTAAGACTCCGATGCCACCAAAGCGGACAATTTGCCAAAAAACTTCCCCCAGCAGTCCGCGACGGATTCCTTCCCAGAATAGGCGCTTTAATTCCCCTTCTTTGAGTAAATTGCTTTCTAAAATTACCTCTAATTCTTGAATCTGTTCGCGAATTTGTACCAATTCCTTTTCTAGTTCAGGTAGGGGATTTTCCCGCCATTGGGGTTCTATTTGGTTAAATTGTGCCTCTAGGTCTTTTTTTTGCTGTTCTGCTTCGTTGATCTGTCGATAACGGTCTTTTATTGTTGCGATCGCCGCTTCAACTTCTTCAATCGCTTGGGTAAATTCTGCCGATTCATCGTTAGGGTACGGGTTTTCTTCTAAGGACATGGACTCGATGGGATTTCCTGCGTCTAAACTATAGTTATAGACGATTTTACGGTTTTACGAAACCTTTTGATTATGATTCCATCCCCTGTCTCCTCCGCATCTCAGACTCTTGATCATCTATCTACCCTGGAATTGGCGCGGATTTTGGCGGCACGTTTGGCGATCGCACCGATTGACTGGCATCGTCTGAAAGCCAATCGTAATGCTCGGGCTGCTGAACAATTAGGGACGGCTTTGGTGTTTTTATTAGATAATCAGCCAGAAGAAACACTTCCTCGGCTACAACAGGCTACAGGCTGGCTCGATCGCTCGATTTCTGCTCCTCCCTGTCCTTCTCACGGTCATGGTCATTAATTCAACCAGCGTTCCTGTTTAATTTGTTTACAAAGTTTCAGTTGGGTTCCTTTTTGATTCCAGTGAACTTGGTCGAAGATTTGATATAACATACACAGTCCTCGGCCATTTTCCGCTTCTTCGGGGGGAAAATTGGGACAATCGCAACTACAGCCATGATGGGGACAACGGGGGGTAAATCCACCACCTTCGTCGGTAATTACCCAAGAATACTCGTCTTTACTGCTAGAAAAGTGAACGACCACGGTTTTGCCCGGATCGAGATGATTGCCGTGTTTAGCGGCATTAACTAAAGCTTCTTGCAATCCTAATCTAATTTCTGGTTCTAATTCTTCGGGAATACTAGCGGTCAATAAATCTAAAATCGGACAAAGATACAAGGTGGAAGCGAAACTCATGGTGTTCCAGCTTCGTTTGCTTGTTGGCAGTGAAATAGCAATCACGCGCTTTACCTCTAGCTTTTATTCAATGACTATTCTCTTACAGAAAGATTAAGGTCTCTTAACCGTCGATCTAGATGATTGCCATACCTAATAAGTCATATTTTGTCCCTTTTGTGTATCTGAGATGGACTAGATATTTTTATGATTGATCTACAAACCAATCGAGAATCAAGGCAGCTTTGAGCGAGTAGTTAATCAAAAAAGTAGTTAACTGGAACGGGGCTTAATATGCTATTATCCTTAACCATTGACTTTTCAGCTATAAACGGCTAAAGGGTCAGGTTTTTCTCCTTATTTCATCCTACCATATTTGTGTTTTTTTGTCTAAGAAAAGCAGCGCATTCGACGTGGGGAGTTTGGGGAAAGAAATCGGCGGTTTGCACTTCTAGCAGTTGATAATCGCCTGTTTGACAGAGATATTGCAAGTCTCTGGCTAAAGTTGCACTTTGACAACTGATATAAACTATGCGTTGACTTTGCAGCTGTAACAGACTATCAAGGACAGATCGATCGCAACCTTTGCGGGGCGGATCGAGTAGAATAATGTCGGGTTTAACTGTCAGTTGCGGTAAAGTTTTTTCTACTGCCCCCAAAATAAAGGTTGTGTTGGTAATATTATTTAATTGGGCGTTAATCTTGGCTCGATCGAGGGAAAAGCTATAGGATTCTAGTCCAATCACCTCTTTAACCCGTTTAGCGAGGGGTAAAGTAAAAGTACCGATACCACAGTAGGCATCAATGAGAATTTCTTCACCTTTAAGGTCTAATTTCTGACAAATAACCGCAAATAAGGCTTCAGCAGCCTCAGTATTAACCTGAAAAAAGGTATCGGCAGCCAATTGATAGGTTAATCCGGCGAACTTTTCGGTAATATAGTCCCTTCCGGCGATAGTTGTGGTCTGACTGCCAAAAATAGCATTACCTCGATCGGGGTTATAATTGACGGTTACACCGACTAAATTGGCGTATTTTGCCAGCCATTGCTGCGCTTGGGTCTCAATTCCCTGTAAATTATTATCGGTACTAATCAGGGTTAATAAAATTTCTCCCGTGTGGCGGCCAATTCTTAGGGATAAATGGCGTAATTGTCCTTGATGGGTCTTTTCATCGTAAATTGACCAGCCTTGCTCCTGAATATCCCGTTTTATCTCTGCTAGAAACGGATTTAAAGCCTGATCTTGAATCGGACATTGATTGAGATTAATCAGATGATGGCTGCCGCGACGATAATAACCCGCTTGCACATTGCCGGTGGGGGAAAATCCGAGGGGATAGGTAGCTTTATTGCGATAAGCGAGGGGAGAATTACCAGTGAGGGGAGGATAAACCAAAGGATCGCTAAAACCGCCAATTCTGGTTAATACCTCTTGTACTTGCTCTTTTTTGACCAGGCGCTGAAATTGATCCTCGATGTGTTGCCATTGACAGCCACCACATTTATCAGCGACGATGCAGTGGGGCCGGATACGATGGGGAGATGCTTGTAGAATAGTTTGTAGTTTGCCGATCGCATGACTTTTTTTGATATAGGTGATGCGAGTTTGAATGCGATCGCCAATAACCGTATCTGGCACAAAAATCACTTGTCCTCGGTATTTTCCCACACCTTCGCCCGTATGGTTGAGGTCGGTAATCTCGATCTCGATTAAATCACCTTGTTGCATAGTTAGGGAAACCAGTTTTCATCCAGGGTTTCTGCTGGGGTAATAATGACTTCTGTGGGAATTTCTTGCTTGCTCAATTTCGAGACTATTTGCCTAGCTTTTCCATAACAAGAATCGAAAATTTCGAGGAGATAAGGTTTTAAACTAGGACTGTCTTCCAGCAGATCGGCAATTTGAACTCGAAAATTAATAATTTCCGCTTCCCATTTATTAGCATTATACTCTCTTTCCGTCTGCCAATAAACTAACTTGAGCAGATGAGCTAATAATTGAATTAACAAACTTTTGAGAGCGTGTCGATTATTTTTTCCCATACTTGCTAATTCCTCGATTAGATTAGTCCAGTCAACCGAGGCAAAATCCTCCTGTCGTAATTGGTTAACGGTTGTCTCGATCCATAGCTGAAAATCTAAATCGTATAAGCTGATCTTCGAGATCGGTATTTGAGCGGTCATGGGAGGTAAACAGTAAAAACAATCCAACTCTATTCTACAATCAAAAATTAAAAAAATTAACTTTTCTAAAATCCTAGATCAGCTTTGGCAATTTTGGCCGCCGCTAATACTTCCTCATCGGGTAATTCTCGCCAGTCGGTTGCACCTATTTCAGTATAGAATTTTTGATCGTAGGCGCGAGTACGAATTACTACCGGCATGGGAACCGCATGACCTAAAACTAAAGCTTGTTGTTTTGAGTCTAATTTCGCTAAAACTGATCGCAAACTTCCCCCTCCAGAAACCCCAGTAAATATGGCTTCAATGTCCTTTTCATCGTTTAATAAACAGGTGATTCTCGTCCCTACCTGAGACATAACTTCGTTATCAATTCCTGAAGGTCTTTGGTCAACAATTAAGAGAGTAACAAAGTATTTTCGCATCTCTCTGGCGATGGTTCCAAAAATAGTTTGATGTACCACCGCAGAATCGAGAAATCGATGAGCTTCTTCAATGGTAATCACTAACTGTTGCGGCCGATCAACGGGGTTTTTAGTTTGTAAAAAATATTCAGCTTTTTTAACATAATTAGCATGAATCCGACGGGTGATCATATTGGTGGCTAACATATAGGAAAGCATATTACTTTGGGAGCCAAATTCAATGACAACGTGCTTACCTGCATCTAAAGCTTGCAAAACCTGATCGATATAATTGTGGGGACAAACACTTTTTAGATATTTCAAACTATCTAGACGCATTAATTTTCTCTGGAGGGACATAATTGATCCCGCATGGCCCTGTTTTTCCGTACAGAAGATTTTAATGTCCTCGTTACTCATATTTAATAACTGAACAATCCAAGATTCTCCATACTCGTTATAGAGAATATTGGCATTATCTAAACTAGCTTCCGAGATGCCTAATTCCCGACCGATTAAACGAATATCCTCGATTTCAATCTGATTATAACTTAAGAATAATTCCTGCGCTCCTCGTACTCCCCGGCGTTTGGTAGAATCGGGATCGAGGGTATAAATTTCCACCTGTCCAGGGAATAATTGACATAATCCTTTCACCGTGGAAACCTCCTTCCCTTCTTTCATCGCTTCCCAACCGTATTCCGAGTGCATATCAAACATGAGGTTAACCCCTGCTTGTTTGCGAATAATGCCCGAAATTAGTAATCTAGTTAAAAAGGATTTTCCCGTCCCGGATTTGCCAAAAACACCGTTACTACGTTCCACAAAGCGATCGAGATTAATACATATTGGCACGTCCATGTCAAGGGGTTGACCAATAGCAAAATTCTTTCTGGTGGGATCATCTTCCCAACCGAAAACCATGCGAAAATCCTGCTCACAAGCTTCATAAACTTGGCTAAAATGGGCAGGAATAGTTTTAACTGGCAGCAATTCTAAATCGGCGCTAGTTTGGGGTTGAAAAGAGCCTAAAGAACTGTCAGAAACTGTGGGAGAATTACCCCTAGTCGGAGTAAACATTAGCATCGGTGATAGTTCAATAGTACCATAAGTACCGCTACCCGCTAAAACATCGCGCATAAAACTATCATCGGGATGGGGAGGGTTAGCGATAATCCGGGGACTGGAGTTACCCAACAAGACATCGGTGAGGAGACAGAAAAAACGCGATCGAGTGCCTTGCACAACCAAAAACTTACCGACGCGCATATCTTCTACGGAAATATCCGGATAAAGACGGATTTCTAAACCTTCACTCAGGGAACCTTGAATAACCGATCCGAGGGGTTGTTCACTCATGCTAACCTTGATTTGTGGCGACCTATCACCCTATTCTGTCACTTTTCCGTTAATAAGTGCAAACTCGATCGGGTTTGGAGATGGGGAAGTGGGGATGTGGGGAAATGGGGAGAATAAATACAAGCTGAATGCTGAATATTGACGACCGATGATACCTAGACGAAAAAAGGAATTCGGTTAATTTTTTTTCGGTCTATCCTGCCTAAAAATGAGGGGTTCGCAGGCAGGCACGGATTCCCATTATATAAATAAGTATATGTCAAGTGGCGGGGTTTTGTCAAGGGGTTTAAGAAAAAAAATCTGGTTTATGAACGGGAAGCAAGGAAATAGCCAAGGGAGAAGAGAATGCCACTAAAAAAGTGAAGATTAACCGCTATAAACTTGCAGTTACTGACTAGCTGAGGTTGGTCGTGATTTTGGTTAACGTGGTGGACTAATTGCCAAGCGAAAGGGAGACTAAGGAAGATTAAAAGGGTGAGAGGGGGATAAACCTGCAGCAGGACAAAAACTACCGTTAAAACGTAAACGAGAACCGTCACTACGGTTAAAACTTTAGAACCTTTTAAAGTACCTAAACGGGCAATGGGTGATTTTTTACCCGCTTTGAGATCATCGGCCACTTGATGGAAATGGGAACAAAAAAGGATGATAGAAGTGGTAATCCCAATAATAATGGAAGCCGCTAGACTAGAGAGAGAAAAAGCACCAGCTTGGGAATAGTAGGCAGCCGCAATTGCCAAGGGTCCAAAAGTAAAGAAACAGATAATTTCACCTAATCCTTGATAACCGAGACGGAAGGGAGGCCCTTGATAGGTATAGCCCAAAAAACAGCAGAGGGCGACTAATTCTAGGATAATCCAATCGCCTCGCCCATAACTAATAGCAAGAATGCCGGCGATGCCTAATAAGAGAAAAAGATTACTCAGCCAGAAAATTAAAGATTTATTGCCGGTTAAATTAACGATCGAATGGGCTTTATTGACATCGATCCCGGTATCGGCATCAAAAACATCATTGCTGAGATTTAACCAAGCGAGAATTAAAATAGCTGAGAGGATAAAAGTGGCAAAAATCGGCAGAGAAAATCGGCCTGTTTGCTGATAAGCGATCGCTGTTCCCAGAATAATTGGTATAATTGCCACACTATACATTGGTGGTTTAATGGCCGCTAACCAGAGTTTTTTGGGCGAAGGATTGGTGACAGTATCAGTGGTCATTTAAATAATAATCAGGAAAACTCGATCGCTCTAGGGATAAAAAACGAGCGTTTAAGGGAGAATTATAGCTTGTTGTGCCTCACAGAGAAAGGCTGCATCTTATTATTATATTTGTGGCTTTCTCGTATTTGTGGTGATCAACAGAAGTTATTAAAAATGGTAACTGAGATGCGCCCAACCCGACACATCCAGTTTTGGTGTTAAACCGAAATTTTCGAGAATTTAGACTTTGGTTTTGGCTTTTTCTTGCAGTTGACGACGGGTAGCGGCGCCGGCTAAACCCAGACCTAATAAACCGATAGCGGTCATATTTCCGGGTTCAGGTGTTTTAGTGGTGATTTGTAATTTAACGCCACTAATGCTGGTTGTACCAGTACCAGAGAGGACACTGAACCGAACCACGAGATCAGTATTGGCAACACCTGGAACAACGGAAGCCAGGTCAATGTTATAGGAGCCAGTGGTAGGGAAACTCTGATTAAAGACAGAAGTATTGTTAGATAATAAATCGAAGGTGAGAGGGTTGCCAGCAACGTAATTAAACAGAACATTAGCTCCGAGGAAATTACCTAGAATTGCACCGCCGGTGGTGGGATTAAAGGGGATAGTGCTACCACTACCAGTACCATTAATGGTAGCACTAATTCCATTGATGGGATCGGGACCACCGGGAGGGGTAGAGGGGGAACTAAAACCACCTGTAACGGTTACGAATTGAAGGGGTAGGGAGGTAACGAGGGTTCCCGCTTGGACTGCGGGGGCAACTAGGGCAACGGTGGCAAAGGTGGATAATAAAACTGCGACTTGATGGCTTCTCATGATTTTTCCTTGTCTAACAAGGGGATAAATTAGGCAAATTGCCTGAGTTCAAAAGGTTTAGGGGAACATCGGCAGAAAATTAACATCAGCAGAAAAAAAATAAGCAATACATACTATCACTGTTGATGTTGATCGAGCATTTTAATTGGCAGCTTTTGGTTTTGTCAAGGGAATTTTTGCAAACTTTTCTTGACATAAAACAATTTAGCTGCGTATATCCCCGAAAAAAGCTGATTTTAAAGTGAGCCATTCATAAGTGAATATTATCAAAACCCTGGACTGGGTATAGGAATTAATCTATCCCATCCCATGAAAAAGCCCTATTGGAGAAAACTTCCGTTTGTCAAGACTGTTTGGTACATTTTAGGAAAACTTGACATAATCTTTAATATAAATTCATGATGAGAGTGGGTTTTCTGGGGCGACTCAAGCGATCGCTAAAGATGTTATTATCTAGACAGTCAGCTGAAAATTCCCGCAACCTTCCCAACCACCGATGAGAGCGATCGCTAAAGATGATATTCTTTATATTCACCATGAAGATGTACCTGTTTATAAAAAAGGCGGTTCGGTGGTGAGAAATAGTTATTTTTGGGCGCTAAAATCGATCGCCTGTGGGGTACGTCGGGGACAGGATTGGGAGTTCGATGCAGAGGTGTGGGTGGCGCTGGTGCGGATGTTGCTCTGTTTTGCCAATTCTGGTTATTTGGGCGATGGTGAGACAATTTTAGAGTTTAGCGTCGATTGTCCCATTCCTGAACCCTTGCGGGGGATATCTACTTACTTATAGCTTGGCTGAGATAATTAGCGGTGGATTCCACTAGGGGAATAGTATTTTCGTATAACATTCGCGTCGGTCCGATAAGGCCAACACTACCGACGGGAGTATCTCCCTGTTGATAAAAAGCGGAGATAAGAGTACAAGGGCGCATGGATTCCAGATGATTTTCAGACCCAATGCTGATTTTAACTTTTTTTGCTGATTTTTCTGGTTCTGGTCTTTGTAAAATCAGGGGTAAAAGGCGATCCTGTTCTGCTTCCAATAGATGCAGTAACATTTGTACTTGTTGCCATTGGGCGAATTCTGGCTGTCGAATCACTTCAGCGACACCATGGACGATAATCTCTGGGGTGGCAGTGGATTGGAGACTAGCGCTGATTTCTTGGCTTAATTGTTGGAGAAAATGGGTATAACGGGCAAATTCTCGCTCGATTTGCTGCCAATCGAGGTTAATTAAATCTGCCAAGCAATAACCTTTTAATTTTTCCCCCAGAAAATTAGAGAGGATTTGTAATTCTTCTGCTAATCCATCCTCCTTGTCCGTTGCCATAGACTCAGGAATTTCTATCATAACCGAGCGTGTTTGTAAACTATCTGTAACAATAATTAACATTATCTGCTTGGCTGAGACGGGGATTAATTGCAGATGACGCAGGGTATTGGTGAGGGTGTGGGGAAGGGTAACGATAGCGATATAACCGCTTAAACCGGCTAAAAACTGGGTGGCCCGTTGCAGCAGACTTTCGAGACTCCAAGCAGGAGATTTAGCGTTTTGATGCAGATAATAGCCGATTTTTTCGCCGATACGGTCATCGGGAGTCATTAACTCATCGACGTAGAGACGATAACCCCAATCGGAGGGAATGCGTCCGGAGGAAGTGTGGGGTTGATAGAGTAGGCCTTCTTTTTCCAGTTTACCGAGAGCATTGCGAATCGTGGCGGAACTGACAGTAAAATTGTACTCCTCCAGCAGAGTTTTCGAGCCGACCGGTTCGGCTGTGGCGATATAATGTTGAATTGTCGCCTTTAAGATATGTTGATAGCGATCGCTGAGATGAGTTCTAGCGGACATAGGGGAATAATCTTAAGATAAAGATTTATAACATTTTTTTAGACAGTATAACGCTTATTCAGTTATCAGTTATCAGTTATCAGTTATCAGTAGTCAGTTATCAGTAGTCAGTTATCAGTAATCAGTTATCAAGGTTCTTCGTTACTTGGTATGGTTCGATAGGGTGGCATAAATCGACTAAATCCTTACCTGACAAGAGATTTAATTGATTAGTTCGCTCTAGACGAAAACAATTGACAAAAATCGCAGCCATGTCTGTCTCTATAAGGGTTTCATTCCAGTTTACCCCTCTCTTTTCCCGATGGGGGCCATGAAAATTAGTAACGGGGAATATTAGGATCGACGAGAAGGGAATAAGCATCGATGCCACCGTTAATATTTTTAACATTAGTAAAACCCTGACTTTGTAGCCATTGGCACATCTGTAGGGATCTCATGCCATGGTGACAGATAACGAGGGTTTCCGCTTGGGGGTTGAATTGGGTGGCAATAGTGAGCGACCATTCTTGGTATTGACTCAAGGGTAAAATAGTAAAACTGGCCACAGATGCGATCGCAACTTCCTCCGGTTCGCGCACATCAATAAGTTGTAAATTAGGATCATGATCGGCTAAACGGAGAGCGAGTTCATGGACGCTAATTTCGGGAATGCTCATAGATTTGGTCTTAAGAATCGGTTATCTTTCCTTTAGATTAGCAAATCGATCGACCCCGGGCGGTTATCTGTGAACAGTGTCTAGGTTGTGATGATGGTGAGGAGAATTCTGGGGAACAGAAAAAAGCGCATTTGTCCCGGGCTGGATTTCAGTTAAGCTTTGATTAGAGGTTATTGCAGGAGGGAGTTATTGATACCGAATAGATTCACCCAGATGTATTGCGCTGAAGCTATCTTTTCCCCGGTTTTTTATCCTCTGATTAATTTCTAACCTATACTGCATTCTCCCCCTCTCCTTTCTCCCCTACTCCCTTCTCCCCAGCTTATGATTCCCCTACAATTAACCCTAAAAAATTTTCTCAGTTATCGCGAGGCAGTGCTGGATTTTCGCGGATTACATACTGCCTGTATTTGTGGTGCCAATGGTGCGGGAAAATCCTCTTTACTGGAAGCAATTACTTGGGCAATTTGGGGAGAAAGTCGCACCTCGATTGCTGATGATGTGATTCATGCGGGCAGCGATTATGCGCGGGTAGATTTCGAGTTTAGTTATGGGGGAGAAATCTATAAAATTATCCGTAGTCGTCACCGGGGGGGAAAAGCTTCTAGTTTAGATTTTCAGGTGATTAATGATCAAAGTTTTCGTCCTTTATCGGGTAAAAGTATTAAAGATACCCAAGCACAGATTAATACTTATCTAAAAATAGACCATAAAACTTTCATTAATTCTGCTTATTTACGACAGGGACAAGCGGACGAATTTATGAAACAGCCTCCCAGTGGTCGTAAACAGATTTTAGCAGAATTATTACAACTCGATCGCTATGAAATTTTAGCGAATAAAGCTAAGGATATATCGAAACAATTTGAGGGACAGTCTCTCCAGATCGAGCAGCAAGTAGAAACTATCAAACTCCGTCTTCAGGAGAAAAATTCTGATCGGGAACAGCTGCAAGAGTTAAGCACCCAAATTAACGAAATTAATCAAGAACAAGAGGTAAATAATCGGCGTTTACAGCAACTGCAAGGAGAGGAAAATCAGCGTCAGAATTGGGAAAAACAGCTGCAGTGGCAAAGAGAACAGGAGCGAGCTTTATTAGCAGAAATTGAGAGATTAGACCGAGAAAAAGTTAGTCTAGACAATCAATTAAATCAAATTAGAACTATTCTTCATCGCAAAAATGACATTATTACCGCACATGAGCGCCTAATCAATTTAGACCAGAAAGAGGCCAGTTTGTCAAGTCAATTGCAAGCTTGGCAACAGGCCCAGTATGATAAACAACAATTAGAACAGAAATTACAGCAAAAAATTAACGAATTTACCCTTCCCATCCAACAAACGAGCGCTCGTTTAGAAGAATTGCGAAGACAGGAACAAGAAACTGAAAAAATTATCGAGCAAGCGGGGGATATTCAAGCAGGATTAGAGAAGTTAAATTATCATCGTCAACGTCTTCAGGAATTGGATAGATTAGCTTTAAAATATGCTCCTTTAAATAGCCGAAAAGCTGATCTAAATATGCAGTTGGAACGGGAAAAAGCCAGGATTAATGCTCGTCGGGAACAACTGCAAAGAAATCGGCAACAATTAGAGACAGAAATCGCTCGTATTCCTGTACTAAGAGAGGAAGCTCTCAATTTAGCCAAACGAATTAAGGAATTAGATAAAAAGCAAACCTATTGTGAACGAGTGGAAGAAAAGGAAACCGTTAAACAAGTGGATAAAAAAAGTTTATTGGAGCAACAGAAAAGATATGAAGAACAACTTTTAGAGTTAACTGGTAAATTGGAAAAATTAAATATTCCCGATTCGGTTTGTCCTTTGTGTGAACAGAATTTAGACAGTCATCACCGTCATCAGGTAATCAGGAAAACCCATCAACATCAAGAACAAATTCAAGAGCAAATTTGGTCCCTACAGGAACGGATGGCAGACTGCGATCGAGATTTAAAACGTTTACGGGAGGAATTAGCCCAAATTAAACAAGAATTGCCTGTAAGATCGAATCTACAACAAAAATATGTGCAGTTAGAAGTCAAGTTAGAAACTATTGAAGAAAAGGAAATAGAACTAGAGAAAACCGAGGAGATACTTGTGGAGTTAGAAGCACTTTTACGCAGTGGCAATTATGCCCTAGAATTACAGCAAGAATTGCAAATTGTCAATCAAGAAATCGCCCTATTAAACTATGATGAACAAAGTCACGCTTTAGTCAGAGGAGAAGAAAAAAGATGGCGTTGGGCAGAAATTCAAGAATCAGAACTTAAACAAGCAAACCGTCGTTTAGCTAATATCAAGGCTGAGAAACCCAATTTAATTAATCAATTAGCTAGACTAGAACAAGAGAAACAAGAACTAGGTCAAAATTCCCCAATTAAACAGGAAATTGAACGCTTAGAAAAGTTTATTCAAAACTTAAATTATGATCGCAGTGAACATCAGAATATTCAAAATCTGATCCGACAATTACAGGGAGTAAGATTACAGTATCAAGACTGGCAACAAGCAGAAAAAAATTATCCAGAAATAGCCGCTAAAATTGCTGACATTGAGCAAAGATTACAGCTGCGAAATGAGGATCGCCAGAAGATAAATCAGGAGTTAGCAAATATTAGTCAAAAGATTGGTACTTTGACTGACTATCGCCAAGAAATCGCTGCTTTATCGACTAATATTCAACAGCGAAGACAGATAATTGATGGATTGCTCTCCCAAAAAGGTCGGGTTGAGGAGAAGTTACATCAACTAGAAACTTTAGGTAAACAACTGACAGAAAAAGAGAGCGATTTAGCTAAAGTTAAAAAACAATATACAGTTTATAAAGAGTTAGCCCTAGCTTTCGGCAAAAATGGTTTACAAACTCTGATGATTGAGAATGTTTTACCTGAGTTGGAAGCACAAACTAATCATATCTTAGCTCGCTTAACTGGTAATCAATTTCATGTGCAGTTTTTAACCCAAAAAAGCGGTAAAGGTACGAAGAAACAGCGAGAAAAGTTAATCGATACTTTAGACATTATTATTGGTGATACCCGGGGATCTCGTCCCTACGAAACCTATTCAGGAGGGGAAGCTTTTCGGATTAATTTCTCGATTCGATTAGCTTTAGCGAGATTATTGGCACAAAGAGCCGGAACAGCCCTACAAATGCTCATTGTTGACGAGGGATTCGGAACTCAGGATGCGGAAGGATGCGATCGCTTAATTGCGGCAATTAACGCTATATCCGCCGATTTTGCCTGTATTTTGACGGTAACTCATATGCCCCAATTTAAAGAAGCTTTTCAACATCGCATCGAAGTCCGCAAAACCGAACAGGGTTCTCAATTGATGTTATTATCCTAGGAAAAATATGGAAAAAATTACGGTTACAGTGAAACTATTTGCTATTTATCAAGAAGTCTATCAAACTTCACAATTAAACCTCGAATTTCCTGCCCACACTTCCGTTACAGAAGTGTTAAACTATATTATAGCCCCCTATCCTCAATTAGAAAGATGGCGCAATGTTACTCGTTTTGGAGTCAATCTTCAGTTTGTTTCGGGAGAGAAAATCCTCAAAAATGGCGATGAGATAGTTTTAATTCCCCCCGTTAGTGGTGGCTAAATGGAGATAGGGAAAATCACAAAAACTGCCACCTTTTTGACTTTTTCCTTGATATCCCGTGTCTAACTGGCAAATTCCCCCATCGGTAGAGCTTCCCCAAGAGTTTTTAAAAATAGTCCAAGACTACACCCCAGAGTCGGATGGCAGCATCGTGGCACAAATATTATGGCATCGCGGTGTCCGGGATGGGGCGACTCTGCGGACGTTTCTGGATGAGAAAGCTTATCAGTCAAAAACTCCCTTTGATTTTGGGCAAGAAATGAACTTCGCCGTCAAAAGACTGGAAAAAGCCCTAAATAAAGGCGAAAAAGTGACTATTTGGGGTGATTTCGATGCCGATGGTGTCACCGCTACCAGTGTCCTCTGGGAAGGATTGGGGCAGTTTTTCCCACCCTATCAACAGTTAGATTATTACATACCCGATCGCCAAAAAGAATCCCACGGCCTCAATTGTCCAGGTATCGAGAAACTAGCGCATCAAGGAACCCGTTTAATCGTCACCTGTGACACGGGAAGCACGAATATCGCTGAAATTGACTATGCAAACAGTCTAGGAATCGATATTATCATCACCGATCATCATACCCTACCCGACGAGCGCCCCGAGGTGATTGCCCTGATTAATCCCCGCTACTTTGTGGAAACCCATCCTTTCTATCATCTTTCTGGGGTTGCCGTTGCTTATAAATTAGTGGAAGCGATGTATTTAACCCTTGCAGATATTCCCAGAAAACCCCTAGAAAATTTACTCGATTTAGTTGCGATTGGTTTAATTGCTGATTTAGTAAAATTGACGGGAGAATGTCGTTATTTAGCCCAAAAAGGTCTTCAAAAACTCCAAAATACTCAGCGTTTCGGAGTTAAAAAATTACTCGATTTATGTAACAAAACCGGAGATAGACCCCTGGATATATCCTTCGGTATTGGACCGCGCATTAATGCCGTCAGTCGCATTTATGGCGATGCTAGATTTTGTGTAGAATTACTCACCAGTGAAGATGAAAAGCGTTGTCACGAATTAGCTGAACAAGCAGAATTAGCCAATATTCGTCGCCAAGAAATCCAAAGGGATATTATTAAACAAGTTAAGAAGAAACTAGAGAGAATTGATCTTTCTACCACTAATGTAATTATTTTAGATGATCCCCAATGGATGGGGGGAATTTTAGGATTAGTTGCGGGACAAATTGCCCAAGAATACCAGCGACCAACAATTTTATTAAGTACCAGTGAACCACCTTTTGCTAAGGGTTCCGCTAGGTCAATTCGTGAGATTGATCTTTATCAATTAGTATCCTCTCAATCCCATCTTTTACATCGTTTTGGTGGTCATCCTTTGGCCGCAGGTTTAAGTTTAACTATAGAAAATTTACCCCTATTTATTGAGGGAATTAATCAACAGTTGCGACGCACAGGAATTGATTTAACTTCCCTTTCTTCCCAGATAGAAGTGGATGCAGTGGTGACGGTTTCCCAATTGGGAAAAAGTCTATTTCGAGAATTAAAATTACTGGAACCCTGCGGGATGGGTAATCCCACCCCGAAGTTATTAATTCAAAATTGTTATTTTCAGAATCTTTGGCATAAAAATCTTGCCGATTTCAAGGGCAAAAAAATTGCTTATCCCCGGACAACTTTTGAGATCTGGGATAGTTCAATCGAGCAGGGATTCCCCGGTATGTGGTGGGGTCATCACAAAGATGAAATTGCTGCCGATACCTGTTATGATGCCGTAGTTGAATTGGATTTTAATACCTACAAAAATCGCTATGAAGTGCGCTTAATTGCTCTGCAAATTTATCAACAAGAATCCCTAAGCTATGGCAATAAAAAAGATTTTTTAATCGACAATCGCCATCGGGAAATTAATCAACAAGTTAGCCAATTAAATCCACTTTTTCTCTGGGAATGTCCCCGGGATTGGACAAAACTTTCTAGGGAATATCAACAGGCAATTTTACGGGATAAAAAGTTAGTTCTTGCCTATGCTAGTCCTTTAAAAAAATCCGCTCACACCACATGGATAAACCTTGTGGGGATTGGGAAATATTTAGCTAGAACTAAAACCAGTATTTCCCGTCAACAATTACAAAACCGCTTAAACCTCAGTTATCATACCCTAGAATTAGGATTAATTTCCCTAGCAGAAAATGGCTTTAAAGTCAAGAAAAATCAAGAAAATTTATCCTTTGAATTAGTCAATCATGAGGCAAAAATTAATAAGATTGAGCATTTTCTGGAAGCGGTGGCCCTAGAAAACTTTCTCCAGCAATACTTTGCTACTGTTCCCCTAGAAATTCTGCAAACAATTCTTAATCACGAAGACTCGATCGATTTCTAGTTAGGGTTTGCGGCAAAAAGTTTTTCGGTGGTGGCAGGGTGTGGGGTGTGGGGTGTGGGGTGTAGGGTTTTACCGATTTTGAGGGGGTCAATTACCTAATTTTCAGGGAAAAAGTCCCTGAATTTTCCCCCCGACTACTGCAAGGGCTGGCACTTTTTGAGGGGAAAAAAGTCTAAAAGTCTTCTACAACAAGGTTTTTATATTTATTCAGCAAACCCTAGTTATAAACCTTATTTACTGATTACTGATAACTGATAACTGATGACTGGTCACTGATTACTGATAACTGATTACTGATAACTGATTACTGATTACTGATTACTGATTACTCCTTGACCGAAGAATTTCGGGGGTTTTGCTAGGGTATAAACTTCCGTATTTTGTGCGATAGCTTGACGAATATAGAGAGGAGTTTGTAACATTCCTAGTAAACTCATGCCATCAATTAAACGTAATCCTCCCGTAGTTGTATCGCTGATTAATTCATCCACCACATCGGGATCGGGACGAGTATTTAAAGGATGATTAGCACAGAGAGTAAAACCCCAAGGGGAACCATAACTAGGAGTGGGAGCGCAATAGGAATGAACGTGGGGAAAAACTGCTTTTAAAGTATTCACCAAACGCGCATGATACATCACCGAAGGAGGAGAAACCGGGCCAGATTGGACAACCACAATGCCATTTTCGGCCAAAACTCTTTGTAGTTTTTCAAAGTATTCTTTCGTGAATAGGGGGAAAGAAGGACCCTCTCCGATAGGATCAACCAGATCGGAAATAATAATATCCCATTGATCGTTAGTGGTGTCTAAAACTTCTAAAGCATCGGCCACAACTAACTCAAAACGAGGATCATCAAAAGTGCCTTGGTGCATTTCGGGAAGATGTTCCTTGCAAGCTGCTACCACATCCCCATCGATATCGATCATCATCACTTTTTCGATTGTTTTCCAACGCAATAACTCCCGCGTTGTCGCACCTTCACCACCTCCCAGAATTAAAGCAGTTTTTGCTTCTTGGTGGGCAATCATTGCCGGTTGCACTAATGCTTCATGATAAATAAATTCATCCCCCGTACAAGATTGCCATTTCCCATCCAGTACCAAGGCTTTTCCATAGGCCCCCGATTCAACAATATACATCTCCTGAAAAGCGGTTTTTTTGTAGGCTAAAATCCGCGAAACCCCATGACTATAAATGTCCCAGGGGGTAATATATTCGTTAACCCATAGATCCGCTTTTAGTTCACTTCCTGCCATAACTAATCCTCCTTGGGGTGAAAAAGGCACGATCTATCATTATACAACAATTGACAAAATTCGATCGATAACCTGAAATCATCTCCCGGTCATCCCGAGGCTGCCGATAATCGATCGCTGAAAAACGGTAAGCTAGAAAAGATTAGCGAACAGTAAACTTCTAGCCACTAACCTATGACGAAAAACGAGACTACCGAGAAAAAGATTTTTCTCCTAGATTTTGAGAAACCCCTCTACGAATTAGAATCCCGCATCGAACAAATTAAAGAATTAGCCCAAGAAAATAGCGTAGATGTCTCGGAACAAATTAGTCAACTAGACGAACGAGCTAATCAATTACGTCGTGAAATTTTTAGCAATCTCACCCCTTCCCAAAGGCTACAATTAGCCCGTCATCCCCGGCGCCCCAGTACCCTAGACTATATTCAAGCCATCACCGATGAATGGTTCGAGTTGCACGGGGATCGCGGTGGTTACGACGATCCCGCTCTTGTGGGGGGTGTTGCCCGTTTTAACGGTCGTCCCGTGGTGATTATCGGGCATCAAAAAGGCCGGGATACTAAGGATAATGTGGCTAGAAATTTCGGCATGGCTGCCCCCGGTGGTTATCGTAAAGCCATGCGTTTAATGGAACACGCCCATCAGTTTAATCAGCCAATTTTAACCTTTATTGACACCCCCGGCGCCTGGGCGGGGGTGGAAGCGGAAAAATTAGGTCAAGGAGAAGCGATCGCCTATAATCTTCGGGAGATGTTCCGTTTAGATGTGCCAATCATTTGTACTGTTATTGGCGAAGGTGGTTCCGGCGGTGCTTTGGGCATTGGGGTCGGCGATCGCCTATTAATGTTAGAGCATTCTGTCTATACCGTGGCGACTCCCGAAGCTTGTGCCGCCATTCTCTGGAAAGATGCCAAAAAATCCGATAAAGCGGCAGTTGCCCTCAAAATTACCTCAAAAGATTTAAAAGAGTTAAATATTATCGATCAGATCGTTCCTGAACCCTCCAGAGGAGCCCATGCTGATCCGATTAAAGCGGCAGCCAATTTAAAAGCCGCTATTAGTGAAAATTTAGAGACTTTATCTTTGTTAACTCCCCAACAACGGCGCGAATCTCGTTATCAAAAATTCCGCAATTTAGGCGTATTTTTAGAAGCTACAGCTTAATCAGTGAGCAGTGATCGGCGATCAGTTATCAGATACGAGTTTTCAGTTCACTGATTACTGTTTACTGTTCACCGGTTGCGGGTAAGACAATTTTCCGGCTTACTGGTGATCACTGCGACTTTTTCCTATCCAGAATTTAACAGAAGTTGAGTTAAAGCTAAGACGGCTTTTTGGTTAGCTTCCTGGAGAATTCCTTTTTGGCAAGCGGTGGCGAGAATTTTCTCTAAAGTTTCTTGTTGGGCTAGGGTTTGTAGTTGCGGGGCCACATCCGGCCCCAATCCCAAGAAACCTCGATCGTAATCATAAACCCAGAAGTGTTGAATGTTAAGATTTTGAGGATATTGTCCAAGTTGTGCATTGGCATTGATGATACCAAATTTGAGCAGTTAATGACTCTATTCTCAATAAACAAGGGATTTTACCACCCTAGATTTATTGACATCAATCTTACTATCTAATATCTGCGGTGAAGGCAAATTGATTTGTAAACTATTCCCCCGCACTGTAATCGCTTTCTCCGTTAATTTTGCCAAATTAATTCCCGCTTTTACTTCCCCATGAGCTATGTATAATAACTTGGTTTCTCCGATCACAAAACCAGCAATTTTATTCGCCTGGGAAGTAGGAACGATCGCTTCCATGACGAAAACTGCTGTCGTTAATTCACTAACTCCCCGAATTCGATCGATAATCATCGTCGGCATCGTGATTTTAGGAACGGTCGGAGCCAAAAAAGCCGTTAATTTCTCGATAATTTTCCCCCCACCTAAAAGCAGCAGAATTACCCGGATAGCTATTCCCATTTGACTGCTGATAGCCAGATATTTCAGCCAATTTAAATTAGGTTTTTTCTTGAGCATATTTTGACAATATTTGGCAGTATTTTAATAAAAAATTAACATAAAATTAGCTAGGGTTTGCTGAATATTTCTGGCCAGGCTTCCACTGATATTAAGCAAGCCCTATATAAGTTAAACTGATCACACAAAGTCGAGAAAAGCCAGAAACCAAGCATCTGGAGAGAAACTTGGCTTCTAGAAGTGGGCAAAATAGACCTCTCCATAAATCAGGCTAGAAGCCTGAACTACTGAGCCTAAATCCTAATTATTGGAGATGTCTAATGGCTTATTTTTCTTTCCTTTTCAAAGCAGCTCCACCCAAACCAGCAAAGGCAAGTAAGCCTAAAATGGTAGAGGGTTCGGGGACGGTGGTGGCGGTAACACTAGGAGGTGATAACAGGGTTCCAGAATAAGAAACCGCATTACCAGCACCACCAGCCTGATTGAAATTTGCTAGGAAAGCAGCCGGCGAAGGAGCAAAACCCGGAACATTCAGTGTACCTAAAGCTTCGAGGTTAAGGACGTTAGGATTTAAGGAGTTTGTCAGAGTAGTGAATGAAGTCAGTGTAAAAGATCCTAGACCTGCCACTGTACTAAAGGTTAGGAAATTAGCGATAGGTAGTGTGGGGCTTACCAAGTTCAAGATGGTCGATCCCGCGCCAGTATTTATAACTAGGGTTGCGTTATTAATTTCGGCGCCTTGGCCAGAGAAGAAGTCATTAGGGGCAGATACACCGCCGGTAGGCGCATAAGTCGGGGGAATAGAACCGAAAGTGATAGGGGAACTGAAATCAAGGCTGGTAGCAGTAGAAAGACTGCTACCAGTATAACCCGGAGCTGACAAAAGACCGTTGGCAAAACCTGCGTTGGCATTCAGAGGTGTTAGAGGAGCGGCTTGGGCGATACCCCCAAGTCCGAAGGTGGCGACGGTAGTGGCAATAGCTACAGCACCTGTTTTTAGAGTGTTAGAAAGGGTTTTCATTTGTTTAAACAGATTTATGGACTGCGATTGCCGCTGCCGCATCAGTTGGGCTGCGGAAGCGGCTTCAACTGAATAATACACATTACTCCCCCCTCGCGCTAGATCCTAGGCTTTAATTTAATAATTTCTTTGCAGTCCTCTGCCTGATTAGCGATGCAGAGAGAGCGGCGATCGCATATAGAGTAATTTCATCAATCCTGCGGCTCTCTTATTCTTTGTGTGATCAGTTTAACTTATATAGAAGCGATCAATCTCTGTGTCCTCTGTGTCGGTCGGGTTCATTCCACTCCCTCGCCTTCATCCCTAAACGGATTAAGCTGCAACTAGCTGATAGACTAGGGATACCAGCTTTCATTTGGGAGCGAGACAGTGGTGAAGCTAACCGATTCCCAAATTGAGCAAGAAATTGGCAAGATTGTCAGTAAATTTGAGCTTTATCAATGTAAGGCATCGCTAGGACTACCAACCCAGCCATTGTAGTCATGGATAAAATACCAAACAACCCCAAGGGGATTCTCCCAGTTGGCAATCCTAATCCCGCAATAATTAAAGGCAACACCGATGATGACTAGCACTTCCCCTGCTTTCCACCTACCCGCAACTGATTTAATTGGGATTGAGCGTCTCCAATGGTATGGACGAGTATTATGGCTAGGAATAGGTTGCATCCGTGGCACGGAGAAAGCAGTCATAGATAGGGCAATTAGGGCTGTTTTTCAGCGTTATCACCTCTCTTTAGCCGCTATTGCCGGTATCGCCACCCTTGACATCAAAGCCGATGAACAGGGTTTAATTGCCTACTGTCAAGAGAAAGGATTGCCCCTAAAAACCTTTACTGCTGAAGAGTTGAGGGATATTAATGTCCCCAATCCCTCGGCTATTGTCAACAAGGAAGGGGGAACCCCTAGCGTCGCTGAAGCTGCCGCTTTAAAAATGGGCGAGACTTTGCTAGTAAGCAAGCAAATAGAAGCAAAATCGGTGACGGTGGCGGTTTCTTTAGCAGCAAGGGAATATAGAGGCTAACAAATCGATGCTTAAACAGGTTTTATTTCTTAGTAATGGTCATGGCGAGGATTTAAATGCTAGTTTAATTCTGGGGGAATTAGAAAAAATTCAGCCCCAATTATCTATAGCTGCTTTGCCTTTAGTGGGAGAGGGAAAAGCTTATCAAAAATTGCCAGTACCAATTATTGCCCCCACTGCCACTATGCCATCGGGGGGAATTATTTATACCAATCCTTTTAATTGGATTAAAGATATTGGTGCGGGATTAATTAGTCTAACTATTCAGCAAATTCAGGCAGCTTTTAAAGTTAGCAAGGATTGTGATTTATTGATAGCAGTGGGGGATATCGTGCCAATCGTGATCGCTCGTTTAACTGGTCGTCCCTTTGTGGCTTTTATTGTTTCTACTTCCAGTTATTACGAAGGTACAATTAAATTACCTTTACTCACAAAATTATGTTTAAGATCAGACAAGTGTTTAAGGGTTTTTACCAGAGATAAATATACAGCAACAGATTTACAAAATCGGGGTATTAAGAAAGCGATTTTTGCCGGTTATCCGATTATGGATGTGTTAACACCAACGGGTAAAGATTTAGAATTAGATAGTCAAATTCCCATGATTGCTTTATTAGCGGGGAGTCGTTTACCCGAAGCTTTGAATAATTTAGCTCTACAGTTACAAGTCTGTGAGGAAATAGTTAAAATTAAACCGATGCAGTTTCGGGCTGCCATCGTTCCTAGCATCAGAGAAACCGACTTAGAAAATTTAGCTAAACAAGAGGGATGGCATTATTTAGGAGCGGGAAAATTAGAGAAAAATGGGGCTTTATTGTACTGTTATCGTGATGCTTTTGCTGATATTTTACACCATTGTGACGCTTGTTTAGCCATGGCAGGGACAGCAGTAGAACAAGCGGTAGGATTAGGAAAACCCGTCATCCAAATACCGGGTTTTGGTCCCCAATTTACCTACCCTTTTGCTGAGGCACAAATGCGCTTACTAGGGGAATCGGTGATAACTATTGGACAGAAACCGACGGAGGTAAATTTATTTAAAAATGCCGCGGTTAAAATTATCGATATTTTGGCAGATTCTCGTTATTTACACAGATGTTTAGAGAATGGTAAAATTAGAGTGGGAGAGTCTGGAGGTAGCAGAAATATTGCCGAGGAAATTTATATAAACCTAGGGTGTTAGCCAGTGGAGAATGTGGCTTAAAATTAACTCAATTACCTTACAGATAAAAACTCAGCCACCGCTTGATTAAAAGTTTCAGGTTCCCCTAAAAATGCCCAATGATTACCCGGTATCTTTTTAATCTCTAGAGAAGTTAAATACTTTTTATAAGATTGAATTTGCCAAGCAGTGCGATTTAATCCCTGTTGGGGAAGGATTAATAAACTGGGAATATCTAAAGTTTTAGTTAATCCAGCAAACCCCATGACATCCTCAAAAATTTCCCCGCGTGCCGATAAAGTGAATTTACTACTCCAACTGCCATCAGCTTTTTGTTCGATGGCATTTTTAAACACCTCTTGCTGTAGATTTGACCAACCTTTATATTGTTTTAATTGACGAGCGATCGCTTCTATGATCTGATAACTATCAAAGGAACGAGTAATCTTTAAAAAGGGCAAAACCTGATAGAGAATCGGAAAAGTTATCCTAATCCAACTAGGCATTTTATCGATAAAAAAGGGATCAACTAAAATTAAACTCTTAAATACTTCCGGCTGTTGAGTTGCCCAAATTGCCGCTATTTTAGCACTCCAAGAATGACCTAAAATATGTGCTTGCGTCCAACCTAAATGATTAATTAAAGCCCTTAAATCGCTGATATAATCCTGAAAGTGATAACCCGTTTCCGGTTTACTGCTTTCCCCATGTCCCCGCAAATCTGGGGCAATAACTTGATAATTTGAGCTTAAATAATCGCCCAAACTTGACCAAACTAAAGCATGATCCGCCATGCCGTGCAATAATAATAGAGGCATACCTCGATCGCTCCATTGTAAATAGGAAATTGCCATCGAGTTATTGGTAAAAGTCTGGCGTTGTGGCATAAATTCTCGACTGATTTTTACTCTATAATTTACCTATCACTTAATAAAACTTCATACAATGGCACTACAATCTCCGACCACTGGGACTAGCTTAGAACAATTGTCTTGGACATGGCAAGGTCACACCATCCCCTACACTGTGCGGGGAGAAGGACAACCCCTAGTATTAATTCACGGTTTTGGGGCATCTATCGGTCATTGGCGCAAAAATATCCCCGTTTTAGCGGAAAATGGTTATCAAGTCTATGCGCTAGATCTCTTAGGATTTGGGGGTGCGGATAAGCCCGCTTTAGATTATAGTCTCAACCTTTGGCAGCGGCAAATACAAGACTTTTGGCGAGAAAAAATCGCAAAACCGACGGTATTTGTCGGTAATTCTATCGGGGGACTGATTACCTTAATGCTGATGGCGGAATCTCCCGAAATTACTGCTGGAGGAGTAATTATTAACTGTGCTGGGGGATTAAACCATCGTCCCGAAGAATTAAATTTCCCTTTGCGTTTAATCATGGCTGCCTTTACCGGTTTAGTTAGTTCTCCCGTGACAGGAAAGTTTATTTTTGAACAGGTAAGACAGAAAAATCGCATCCGGAACACCTTAAAACAGGTTTATCGCGACCATACCGCGATTACCGAGGAATTAGTCGAAATTCTCTATCAACCCTCCTGTGATGCGGGTGCGTGGGGAGTGTTCGCATCGGTGTTGACAGCACCCCCCGGACCTTCTCCCCAGGAATTATTACCGCCAATCGATCGCCCTTTATTGGTACTCTGGGGAGAGGATGACCCTTGGACACCGATCTCCGGTTCGGTAATTTACCAAGAAAGAGCTAAAATGGGCGATAATACCCAATTTTATCCGATTGCCAAAGCTGGTCACTGTCCCCACGATGAACATCCCGAAAAAGTTAATCAATTAATTTTGAGTTGGTTGTCGGAAATAGAGATTTATTAAAAAATTTGGGGTTGAGGGATAATTTTTCTCAGCCCCAAAATAGAAAATGCGGCAACAGGTTATCGAAGATTTTAGCGATTAATAGTTACCGGAGAAATCTGCCAATCGGGGCGAAGATTTTTCGCCCCCCGGAGATAGACGTGCTGCATTTCCCCTTGTAGTTTGGGAGTATTAACGTGGAGAATTATGCGAATACACTTGTCCAGACTACCAGCGACGTGCATCTGTTGCACATCGAGGAGGGGGACATTTTGCCAGTGGGGACGTTCGCGAGCGATAGCAGCGGGGAAAATCGCGTCTAAATCCTGAGTTGCCGTAAAGATAACACTAACAATATCATCGGGATCGAGACTATTGTGGATTTCGATCGCTTCGAGGAGTTCTGTCACTGCTTCTCGTATAGCTTCAATAGTATTAGCCGTTACTGTCGTTGCTCCCCGAATGGCTCGAACCTTCCACTGCACGATTGTCATCCTCCGCTAATCCTGATGAGTCAATTTTAGGGGTTAACGCGCCCTTTTTCTCGACTTTAATCTGGCCATCAGGGTCGGTATAACCACAATAGTTGTCCGTTCACTTCCAATTCAAATTCTAGACGCTGTAGGGTTTTTTGTAATCCTGGGGGTATTTGGGAACGATTGCCCGTCAGACGACTGAGGAGGGGTTTCGGTTCTTCGATAGTCTGACATTTAGTTTTATCTGGGGGTAATCCTGCCAATTCTAGCGCCCAAAGTCGGGCATCTTCCTCGGTTCCCAGGCGATCAACCACTCCTAATTCTAACGCCTGTTGACCGGTAAAAATGCGCCCATCGGCAAAACTTTTCACCTGATTGACATCTAAATTTCTCGCTCCGGCGACGGTTTGCAGAAATTGCTGATAACTGGTATCGATCATATCCTGGAGAATTCTTTCTTCTTCATCAGTTAATTCTCGATCGAAGGAGAGAATATCTTTATAAGGGCCAGATTTAATCACTTTAAACGAAACTCCCACCTTATCCAACAATCTTTCCAGATTGTTCCCCCTCAGGATAACACCGATCGAGCCAGTAATCGTGCCGGGGTTAGCCATAATATAATTAGCCCCCATACCGATATAAACGCCGCCAGAGGCGGAAATATTGCCAAAACTAGCGATTATTTTCGTGTTTTTTTGTAACCGCTTCAATGCTTCATAAATTTCTTGGGAATCCCCCACGGTTCCCCCGGGGGAGTCAATACGGAGAAGTAGGGCGGGATATTGCCTTTCTTTGACGATTTCTAGGGCTTTTAAGACTCTTTGGCGGGTATCGGAGGCAATTGCACCTGTAATTTCTATTCGAGCGATTTGTTTGCGGGTTTTCGGTTTAAAAGGCCAGACCATCAGGTTTAAATATCTCTAAAATAAAGGACTCTTTCTAATCTAACGCTTTGATCGTTCTAGGTTAAGCAGACATTATATTTCAGAATTTAAGTCTAAAATGTCTGGTTAAGTGTATAATAGCATTAAGTGACCAAAGTTGAGGTAGGCGAGGTGAGCATTTGGGCAAGGTGGAATCCTTTAATTTAGATGGCTTAGATCTGTTTTTCAATTCTCACGATCATTTGCCACCTCATTTTCATGTTCGTAAACCGGGCCAATGGGAAATTAGAGTTTTTTTCTTACTTTGTAATCAAGAAAATGGTCTAAATTTTCAGGTAAAATGGCCCCCCAATCCCAAAATATCTAGTAAGGAAAAAAAGCAAATACTCGACCACGTTTTAGCCAATCGTTCTGCGCTCCTAATTGAATGGGAGGCAAAAGTCTGTACCCAGGGGAATTAATCATGTTAAATAAGCCAGAAATTACTGTTATAATTGAGGATAAAGAAAGTTATAATTTCTTGCCAGAGTCTCAATCTGTGCAGATTCTTTCTTTACCAGATTTAAAGAATATTGATTCTTTAAAAAACATCTTTATTTGTACTTCTTTGACTGGTTTAAAGGCAGTGTCAGATATTGCCAAAACCACTAATGATAAACATCATCTGCGAGGTCTTTTTATCCGAGGAGACATTGATTCTATCTACTTGCCGCAACTATTTAAACGAGCCAATTTACGCACCCTGCGAAATACCCTAATTTATCGAGATTTTACTTTACTGACAAGGGTGATTAATGCTTGGATTTGGGGAGCGCAAGAGCATTTAATCGCCACAGCTTTAGTTATTGGGGAAAGTTTATTAATCAGTCGCTGTGATTTCGACCAGCTAGAAATTCCCTTTGCATCTATGCCAGCTTTACAGCGTATTCCTCTAGAAGAAAGAGATAAGTTTATTATAGCAGCAGATGGCAGTTATATTCATTGGGCAGCCGTGGATATTCATCTTGATATAGCGGCTTTTTTGAGTGTGATTGAACCAGCAGCAAAACAAAAGTTTGCGGAGATTAAATTAAAACATGATCAGATTTTTGGTCAAGCGATCGCATCTTTACGCAAACAGCATCAACTGCGACAATCAGATATTATAGGAGTATCCGAGCGTCAAGTGAGACGCATTGAACAGGGAGAAGGAACAAAGGTAGAAACCCTCAATTTATTTGCTCAAGCTCACAAAATGGAACTTAAGGATTATCTTGATGCTGTTGCTCAGTTAATCGATAATACTTCAGTAGATTTGCTGCAATCTTAAGCTTTTAAGCCTTGATTAATTCGAGTAATTGTGCTTCGGTTAGCTGAGTAATGCCCAATTCTAGGGCTTTTTCTAGCTTAGAACCCGCCGCTTCTCCTAGCACTAAATAATCGGTTTTTTTGCTCACAGAACCCGTCACTTTCCCCCCAGCTTTTTCGATTAATTCTTTGGCCTCCTCCCGTTTGAGAGTTGGTAAAGTGCCAGTAATGACAAAGGTTTTCCCTGCTAAAGTCGCTTTAGTGGTGGTGGTTTTTGCTGCCGCGGCAAATTGTAAACCGGCTGCCTGTAATTTAGCGACTAAATCCCGATTAGCCTCGATTCTAAACCAATCATAGACCGATTGAGCGATTTCTGCACCGATACCATAGACAGAGGCTAAATCAGTCACGCTGGCGTTAGCTAACTCCTCTACTGTCCGAAAACTTTCGGCGAGAATTTTGGCGTTAACGCTGCCCACATAGCGAATCCCTAGCCCATAAAGTACCCTCGACCAGCTTTGATTTTTGCTCTGAGCCATAGCTGTAATCAAATTTAAGGCGGATTTCTCGCCCATTCGGTCTAATTTGGCAATTTCAGTTTTTTCGAGGCTGTAGAGGTCAGAAATGGCGGTAACTAATCCCTGTTCAATCAGCAAAATTACCACTTTTTCCCCTAATCCCCGGATATCGAGAGCGTCGCGACTGGCCCAATGTACTACACTTCCCCGCAAAATCGCCGGACAGGAACTATTAACACAGCGCGTCACCGCTTCCCCCACCGGACGGACTAGGGGAGATTGGCATTCAGGGCAATTAGTGGGCATCTGGAAGGGTAAGGTCTGGGGAGGACGCAATTCTGGCAGGATTCTCACCACTTCCGGAATAATTTCCCCCGCTTTGCGGATAATTACCGTATCACCGATGCGGATATCTAATTCGGCCACTCGATCGCTATTATGTAAAGTAGCGCGTTGTACGGTGGTTCCCGCTACCTGTACCGGTTCCATCACCGCCATGGGTGTAACTGCGCCGGTGCGTCCCACATTGACGATAATATCTTTAACTACCGTGGGGACTTCTTCGGCAGGATATTTTAAAGCGATGGCCCACCGGGGGAATTTTTGAGTAAATCCTAACCGATTTTGTCGCTGTAAATCGTTGATTTTGACTACGACACCATCGGTCATGTAGGCTAATTGATGACGTTTTTCTTGCCAATCTTGATAGTATTGTGCCACTTCTTGCAGGGATGGACAGAGTTGACGGTGGGGATTAACCAGAAATCCCATCGTTTCTAATCTGTCTAAAGATTGCCATTGAGTATTGATATGTTTATCGTCTAAATGCAGGGTATAGGCAAAAAATTTTAAGCGTCTTTTATCAACTATTTTCGGATCTAATTGTCGTAGGGTTCCTGCTGCCGCATTGCGGGGATTAGCAAAGAGAGATTCACCCTTTTCTTCTCTTTCTTGATTGATTTTATCGAAGGTATCGAGCGGTAAAAAAGCTTCGCCGCGCACTTCCACAATTGCTGGGGGATTATCTATATTTAAGCGTAAAGGAATAGAGCGAATTGTCCGCACATTGGGGGTAATATCTTCGCCAGTTACTCCATCTCCTCTAGTAACACCTCTGACTAAAAAGCCGTTTTCGTAGGTTAAAGCTAATGCGGAACCATCGATTTTTAATTCACACACATATTCCGTGTCTTGGGTTTCATTTATATATCTCTGCCAACGGCTGCCCCATTTATTTAATTCTTCGAGGTTAAAGGCATTTTCGAGACTATACAGGGGAATATTATGACGAACAGAAACGAATTGACTAGAGATTTTATCCCCTACTCTTTGGGTGGGACTATCGGAGGTGATTAATTGGGGATAACGCTTTTCTAGGTCTTCTAATTCCCGATAAAGTTGATCATAAACGCTATCGGGTATAAAAGGATCATCAAGAACATAATAAGCATAACTGGCTCTTTGTAGTTCTGTTTTTAGTTGTTGGCAACGTTGTTGGATTTCTAAGGGGATAGTCATAATCGTTAATAATGCTACTGGGCAAAAACCATTTGAGGAGTTAATTTTAAATCGGGAAATGTCACCGATATTATTCTATCTTCGTTGTGAAATTCTGCCAGTTCATAAAATCCCGAAATCAGGGTTAAAACCGATATTTTTAAAGAAATAGGATCGATAATCCAGTATTCAGGAATGCCTCTTACTGCATATTCTGAACGCTTATAACGGTAGTCATCATCGGCATTACCGGGGCTAACAATTTCTACAACTAAGAGGGGAGGAAATTCAATCACTGCTGTGGTCATATTTCTAATCTCTTGACATTGTTCAGCAGTTAAAATCATTAAATCTGGAATTCTCGATTTAGCTTTATCGGTGCGAATTCCCACCGTAGCGGGCATAACTTTCCAAGTTAGATTTAATCTTTTAATTTCTGCCATTAAATAATCATAAAGAAAGGCAAGAATTAAGACATGAAAGCCACTAGCGGGAGGCATGGTAATTAATTCTCCGTTAAATAATTCGTACTTATTATCTGTGGAGTCCTGATAATTTAAATATTCTGCAAAGGTATATATTTTTTGTCGGGTAGCAATCATAAAAGTCTCCAGCTAAGATTTTACTGTGCAAAGACCATTTGAGTAGTTAATTGTAAATCGGGAAATGTCACAGATTTTATCCTATCTTCTTTGTGAAATTCTGCCAGTTCATAAAATCCCGAAATCAGGGTTAAAACCGATATTTTTAGGGCAATAGGATCGATAATCCAGTATTCAGGAATGCCTCTTACCGCATATTCTGAACGTTTATAACGGTAGTCATCATCGGCATTATTGGGGCTAACAATTTCTACAACTAAGAGGGGAGGAAATTCAATCACTGCTGTGGTCATATTTCTAATCTCTTGACATTGTTCGGCAGTTAAAATCATTAAGTCTGGGATTCTCGATTTAGCTTTATCGGTGCGAATTCCCACCGTAGCGGGCATAACTTGCCAGTCTAATTGTAGCCTCTCTATCTCCCTTTCTAACAACTTAAATATATATCTAAGTATCAAAGCATGAAAGCCACTAGCAGGAGGAATGGAAGTTAATTCTCCGTTAAATAATTCGTATTTATTATCTGTGCAGTCCTGATAGTTTAAATATTCTGCGAAGGTATATAATTTTTGTTGGGTAGCAATCATGATAACCTCTAGAAAAAACTTAATTGAATCTCCTTTGAAGATAGATATTGCCTTTAATCCCCCCTCAATAAGGGGGTTAGGGGGGAATCTGACAATTTTTAACACCTAGCTTTTTACTTAAGATTCGATATCCTCAACTTTTTTGGGAACTGTTGCAGTTAAAACCTCATTTCCTGTGGCAGTAACTAACACATCATCTTCGATACGGATACCGATACCTCGCCATTTTTCTGGCACTTCCGGCTGTCCCTCAGCAGGTTTAATATCGGGGGAGATATAAATACCCGGTTCCACGGTTAAAACATGACCAGGCTGCAAAGTTTGCCAAGTTTCTTCGTTAACTTTATAACCTCCCGCATCATGGACATCTAATCCTAACCAATGGCCAGTTCTGTGCATATAAAAAGGCTTATATTTTTCCTCTTTAATTATTTCATCAATGTCGCCGACCAATAGCCCTAAATCTACTAATCCCTCCACAATTGTTCTCACGGCTGTGTCATGAAAAAGATTATAAGGATTACCAGTTTTTACCACTTCAATCGCCTTTAATTGAGCTTCCAGAACAATTTCATAGATAATTTTTTGTTCGGGGGTAAATTTACCATTAACGGGAAAAGTGCGGGTAATATCACCGTTATAGTAATTGTAGGCACAACCGGCATCAATTAACAAAAGCTCATTTTCTTGTACTTGACGATTATTGTTAATATAGTGCAGAATACAGGCATTAGCACCACTAGCGACAATAGAAGGATAAGCCGGACCCATACCCCCTTCTAGGCGAAAAGTATGCTCAATTTCCGCTTGAATTTGATACTCGTAGTGACCAACTTTTGTAAATTCTCTGGCCCGATTATGTGCCTGTGCTGAAATAGCGGTTGCTTTGCGAATATTGTCTAATTCGGCCTCGGTTTTCAGTAAGCGCAAAGGATGGAGAATAAAATTAGTATCCTCTAAAGCAGTCGGTCCAGTGCCGCGACGGGGAAAAGTGGCGATTAATTTTTGCCAGTGCTTTAGAACATTTGTATTAAAAGTTTTGTCCCGGCCGAGATGATAATAAATTCGTTCGGCTTTTTCGAGATATTGGGGTAATTTTTCGTTCAATTCTTGGATAGAATAGGCCTCATCAGCAGCAAAAATCTCCTTTGCTCCTTCCACCCCGTGGAGATAGCCGGTCCAAGTTTCTTTTTCTGGGTCTTTTGGCTGCACGAACAGGATAAACTGATGTTCGGGGTGATGGGGTGCTAAAACCGCCACCGCCTCCGGTTCATTGAATCCTGTCAGGTAAAAAAAGTCACTATCCTGACGATAGGTGTATTCTACGTCATTGTGCATGACCGCCATGGGCGCACTGCGAAAAATTGCCGTTCCATTGCCGATTTTTTCCATTACCTGCTGACGACGCTGCTGAAACTCTCTGCGATCGATGCCCATAAATATTCCTAAAAATGTCACAATAAGTCTTAGAGTCTATTATCGCTAATCTTTTTAGTTTATGACACCTGAAGAACCGGATTTTTCCCAAGATATCATCGAAAGGCGCGAGTTTACCCTAGCAGATTTTATCGCTCAAGAGGGGGCCGATTTCCTCAAAGGAGAATCTCCTGTCCCCAAATTAGTGCAAGTTACCACAGAGATTAAACAATTTATTGCCGCTAATTTAGGGGATTCTTCGGGAGCTTTGCAGATAATTTTACAGCTTATTGTCGATGAAGAATTAACCAAAGTCAGTCAAAATTTAGATAATCCCGTTCAAGCTTTACAGTTAATCCTAGAAGAAATTTTAGACAATCAAGAATTACTCTATGAATTAGTACACCGAGTCGATGTGAAATGGGGACAATTATACGGAGAACGTCCCTATTTTCAACAACCCCATCAAAAACCCCACCCTGAAGACGAATACACTCACAATTCCGTCAGAGATAAGTTAGTCAGTTTATTAGCCAGATTAGAAGCGGATAAGTAGTAAGCTGTTCGTAATTTAAATTGCTTGTTGAGACGAGGCAAGAGGCAAGAGTCAAAAGGCAACAGTAAAGGGATTGGGGAAGGTTCGGCTAATCTAAGAATAAGCGGTTTAAATGCGTTTTAGCTTAGAGACTATAGCAGTTAAGTACCTAAGCAAAATTAATTACACATATCTAACTACCTCTTACCTCTTGCCTTGTGCCTTTTGCCCATCCTAACCAAGAAATTAATTTTGCACGACTACTTATTAGAAGACTCTGAGATGATGCCTATCAAGACATACCTTATCTTTAGGAAAAACTCTGTATTTTCATTATTTCTTAGTCACCAGAGACTAACAGGACTGACAAGGATTATCTATCCCTAGACAGACCACAGGGGTGGTCAGGGGTGAAAATAGGTGTAAGATCAAAAAATTCTCCGATAACTGTTGCCCTATCCCCTGCGTGCCTAGCTATTCCTACTATACCGCCGATGTTTTTAGTGATCGCATTTTTGGCGGTAATCCCCTGGCGGTTTTTCCGGAAGCGTCTGGATTAACCCGCACCCAGATGCAAAAAATCGCCGCCGAATTTAACTTCTCAGAGACAGTCTTCGTTTTTCCGCCAGAAACACCCCAAGGCACTAAAAAAGTCCGGATTTTCACCCCCAGTACCGAATTACCCTTTGCAGGTCATCCTACCGTCGGTACGGCCTATATTTTAGCCCTAATCGCTGCTATTCCCCCCCACCAAGAAACCACGATTTATCTAGAGGAAGGAGTCGGTTTAGTACCGGTGAAAATTATCATGGAGGGGGAAAAACCGGTCTATAGTGAGTTAAAAGTGGCACAATTGCCAGAATTAGTGGCGGCTAATTATGCTCTCGATGATTTAGCGGCGATTCTTTCCCTAAGCGTTGCCGATTTCTTACCCGGTTATCCCCCCCAGGCCTTTTCCTGCGGTCTCCCTTTTTTATTCATCCCCGTTAAAAACCGAGATATTTTGGGGAAAATAAAACTAAATCTAACTCTCTGGTCATCTTTACTTGCCCAATACCCTGCTAACTCCCTTTTTGTCTGCTGTTTTGACCCAGAATCCCCCCAATCTCGTATTTATGGCCGAATGTTTGCCCCCGGTTTAGGAGTTATGGAAGATCCCGCCACCGGTTCGGCTGTGGCCGCTTTAGCAGGTTACTTAGGGGGGTTAGAATCTTCTAGGGAAGGGATGAATCAATGGACGATAATCCAAGGGGTGGAAATGGGCAGACCCAGCAGTTTACAATTAAAGTTCCAGAAAAACCACCGTGACATTACGGAAGTTTCTGTGGGAGGTGCATCAGTTCTAGTCTGCCAAGGCCAGATGATAATTCCCGATGGGGAAACAAAAAGCGCTACACAAGGGTCATTTTGAGAGCGGTCGCTGAAGTTAGTAAAAAGGAGATGAACAATCTTAAAACATTAAGACCTGCAAGGATCAATCTCGGTTTTGTGGGATGGATGAGAATAAATTTGACAGGGTATATCCAAAAATATAAAATTTCTAGAGGGATAACCAAGAAAAAAAACGGCAGTTATCTTGATGACGAGGCAGTAGGCAAAATGAAGTTATACTTTATTTTTCTGAGAAAACCTGTCAGAGCCAATGGAATGTCTATAGTTAAAGCCTATTAAAATTAATCATTATGCTCACCTCTTATCAGGAACTACAAAAAGAACTTAGTTTGTCGTTACACGACTTAAATAGTTTTGCCGACAAATTCCAGGAAAGTTATGATATTATAGTATCTTCAAACGAAATCAATGAGAATCACGGTGTTGGGGTTCTTTTAAAGAGAATTTTCCCTGATACCAGTGGCATAGTCTCCTTACGAACCACCAATCTCTACGATGGACAGCAGGAATTTGGCGTTCAGAATTTTTGTCTAGATGTGCGCGGTTGTTCCTACGGGGAAATTTTAGTAAAAATCCAAAATTTATTTATTTATTTAAAACCGAAAAGAGTCCTAGTAATTCCCTACTTTATCGAAGATTTTTTTGTAGCCACAGCGATGAAATCTCTATTTCAAGTACCCGTTTGTACCTACCTGATGGATGATCAAAACATCTATGTTAGGGCTGTGGCCGATGGTATTGTTAAGCAATTAATCGATAATAGTGATCTAATTTTAGGCATTTCTAAGCCCCTTTGTCAAGCCTATAGCAAAAAATACGAAAGGAAAATTTGGTTTGTACCGCCCCTAGTAGAAAGTTATTTAATGCCCCCAGAAATTACCACACCCGATTCTATGGCAAGAGGGATTTTGATCGGTAATATCTGGTCTCAGACTTGGCTAGAAAATCTAAGGCAATTATGTCGAGAATCCCAGATAAAATTAGATTGGTATGGCAATCCTAGTCGTCAATGGTTGCAATTCCAAGAAGTAGAGTTAGAAAAAGATGGTATTTTCTTTAAAGGTTACTGCAGCCAAGATGCTCTCATCTACTACTTACGTCAAGCCCCTTTTGCAATCGTTCCCACCGCCAGTTCTGAAAACGAGCAAGAGCGTCCCGAATTCGCCTGTTTGAGTTTGCCTTCCCGCATTCCCTTTATTACCGCCGTTGCTAATACTCCGATCATCATTGTTGGTCGTGAAGATAGTGCCGCCGCTCAGTTCGTCAAAGAATTCGACCTAGGAACTGTCTGTGATTATAAAGCTCAAAGCTTATTAGCAGAAATAGAGAAACTGCGAATAGAAAGCAATCAACTGCGGTTCCGTTATTCCAGTCAAAAATTAGCCAAAAGCTTAAAAGCCGATCATTTTGATGATTGGCTCTGGAGATCGTTAGAACAGGGAAAACCCATCGATAATCGCTTTGAACAATTCGAGAAAAATAGCCTTAAGTGCAGTGTGATCGTTACCGCTAGTGAAGTCAATCAAAGTCACGGGACAGGAGCCTTGGTCAGAAGAATCTTTCCCGATGATAGCGAGATTATTTCTATCCGTTCCGATAATCACTATGGTGGTGAACAACAATTTGGGGTCTTAAGCTTCCATCTTGACCATAAGAAAATGTCGCGACCAGCGATATTTCAATCAATTCTACAAACTCTCGGACACCATCAAGTCCAAAAAGTTTTTTGTGTCCCTTATTACGCCAGCGATATTCTGACATCGATCGCTATTAAGGAATTATTTAACGTTCCCCTTGCCACCTACATCATGGACGATCAGAATATCTGCGTTCAGGAGATTCCCGATGCTTTAATGAAAGAGTTTTTAAGCAAATGTTCCGTTCGTTTTGCCACCCATCCCGAACTCCGCGACGCTTACGAGAATAAGTACGGCTACAAATTTTGGCTCCTACCGGCGATCGTTCCCCACCGTCTCATTAATAGTGAAGTTGCCGAAGTTTCTCCCCAACGCTGTCAAGAAAAATGGGGAGCTTTATTAGGGAGCATTTGGAGTCCCCAATGGTTTCAATCTCTTTTAGAGAGTATTCAAGGGGCAGGGATTAAACTAGATTGGTATGGCAATTCTAACTATTATTGGCTCAAAGAATCTGCAGCAGAATTAGAAAAATGGGGACTTTATAGCCAAGGACTTTATCCCGAAGAACAACTAGGACAACAACTACAAGCATATCCCTTTGTTATTGTTCCCACGGGAACCATGGACGAAAGAGATGATCGGACAGAATTGTCTCGCCTTAGTTTACCCGGCCGGATTATTTTTAACCTGGCCACCGCTAACACCCCAGTAATTCTTTTAGGCAGTAATAAAACCTCGGCAGCTAACTTTATTAATCGCTTTCAAATTGGTGTGGTTTGTGATTATACACATGAAAGTTTGGCAGCAGCCGTGGACTACGTTCTTAAACCAGAAAATCAGCAAAGAATGCGAGAAAATGCCGTTAAAGTAGCGGACAAATTCTCCGATCAAGGTATTGATCAATGGGTGTGGCAGTCCCTAGAAAAAGAACAAGCAGCCGATGACAGATTTGAAGCGATTTTACCTCGATCGCCGAAGGAAATCGTCTTTATCCGTCAGGATCTATTAGTTCCCGAAACTAACCGAGAAATTAATCAGGTTCCCTCTAAACCTTAATCCTCTATACCTAAAATATACCCCATGATTAAACAATTATTAGCCAAAAATAAAATAGTTCAGCGAGTTAAAGCAGTCAAAGATTTATTTCTAGAAAAACTTGATTCACTCAGTCATGTCCAATTTGACCAACTCCAAAAACTGGAAAAACTGGACAAACTTAATCAGCTTGATCCCTTAGATTTTAAGATTGAGCAACTCAATAACTCCACGGAGCAAATCCGACAAGAAAATACAGAAACCAAGCGAAAGGCTGATTTATTACTGGAAAATCAAGCTTTTTTGCTGAAGTTTTCCGTAGATATAATTAAAAATATGCAAATATTGACGGAAAAACTCCAGAAAAATCACAGCGAATCTCAAAAACAGCACGAATTGACTCTCGAAACTTTCCAAAAAATAGCCAGCGATGTGCGACAAGACTCCCAAAAACATAGTGATTTAATTATCGAGTCTTTCCAGAGAATTTATGAAGCTTACCAACAGCAAAGCGATGCTATTTATCAAACTTTTCAAGCATTTCAAGAAGAAAATCGAGAACGTTTTCAACTTAATCAACAAGTGCTAAGTCAAGTTTATGAAGATATTCATAATTATAAATTTAAGGTTGTCACTAATCAATCAAATTTTCAAGGGATTGAAGTTGAATTGATGTGTTATTTATATTCCTACCTTCCCTATCCTTCTGCCTTAGATATTGGAGCCAATCAGGGGGATGTAACAGAACGACTATTGCAAACAGGCTATGAAGTTTATGCCTTTGAACCGTTTTTACCCGTTGTCGAAAAATTAAAAAATCGTCTATCTAATTTCTCTAATCTTCACGTTTTTCCTTTAGCATTAGGAGCGATAAATGAGGAGAGGGAACTTCACCTAGTCGGGGATCAAAATCTGGTTAATGACCCCAATAGTCAACCCCTTTATCCTGACGCTGACTATACTCTACTGAGCAGTATTAACATCCATTCGTTACCAGAAGGAATGGTCTTTACAGAAACAGTCCCTATTACGGTGACAACTCTGGAAACCTTACATCAGCAACAGCAGGTTCCCTCGGAAGTTGGTTTGGTAAAAATTGATACCGAAGGTTTTGACTTACAAGTTATTCAAGGGATGGGAGATTATCGTTACCCTGTGGTAGTTGCTGAGTTTTGGGATGAAAAGTTTCCTTTTGGTGAGTTTGGGGCGGACAACCGCTTACCGAGTCTTGTCGAAGCAATGAAATTACGCGGCTATCATTGGTTTATTGTAATTTATCGAGTATTTCCTAATAATGAGGTGAGTTTTTATTGTAATCACTTAATCTCCGTTGGTAGTTCATGGGGAAATGTTTTCTTTTTTCAGGAGCATTCTGTTTTTAGTGAAGCACTTAAATGGTGTTCTTGTGTCATGCCAGCAACTTATTTTTCTAATGCCTATTAAAAGAGTAATATTTAAAATACAAGGAGGAGTCTAGCCTGATGATTGTCACGTTATTAGCATGGGTTTATTTCTTATGTATGTTCTATATTTATGGTTTTAGTATTGTAAAACTTATTACCTGTTCTAAAGATGATGAAGCAACCAAAGAGATTTCTCCCTTCCTCTTAGTTTTTATTGGATTGAGTGTAGTTGCTATAATTAGCTATTATCTTTCCTTTTTTATCCCCATTAATGCTTCAGCCAACGCTATTCTTCTGGGAGGCATGATTATTCTTTTATTTTTTTCATTTAAGGAAATTCATCAAAAATTAAAGAACTATATTCTTGTTTTTAAAGTAGATTTACCAAATATACTTTTAATTTTAGTTGCAGTGATGATTTTGTTGTTAGTTTTAATTAAAACATCTACAGATGTTATTCATTATGACACGGGACTTTATCACGCTCAATCTATTCAATGGTATCGACGATATGCTATCGTAGCCGGTCTGGGCAACATTCATTTCCGATTAGCTTACAATTCTTTAATTTTTCCTTTATTCAGTTTAAGTGATTTTTCCTTTATTACTCATCATAGTTTAAGACCAATTAATGGCTTTATTATTGCCAACACATTCCTGCTGTCTTTATCAAGTTTGAAATCTCTATTATTGAAAAAAATAGAATTGAGTAATGTTTTTGGATTCTCTATATTACTTTTTTTGATTAATGATAACTTGTTTACATCGGATATTTCTTCACTATCATCAGATTTGTCTGGTAGCATTTTTATATTAATTAGTGTTTTCTTAAGTCTCAAATATATTGAGAGTAAAATAAAAGATGAATCCAAATTATATGAATTATTGATAATTTTATTTTCAAGCATTGCAGTAACTGTCAAATTAAGCAACTTACCAATTTTTATTCTCACCATATTAATTATTAGCCGCTCATTAATTAGAAAACAATATTCTTTACTTTGGCGCGGAACAATTATTGTGACACTGATTTTTGTGCCATACTTAATCCGTAACTATTTTGTGTCTGGATATTTACTTTATCCGTTTTATAGTATAGACCTGTTTAATCCGGATTGGAAAATACCACGAGATGTTTTAATCATGGATAAACAGGATATTGAGAACTGGGCCAAAGTTAGTGGTCATCAAGGAAAAAAAATTGTTGAATCAGGTTTTATATCTTGGTTTCCAGTTTGGGTTAAAGAAAATTCAAAGTATTTTTCCCTAAGGTTTCTATTTTTCTCAAGTATTCTCCTGATATTTTTTTTGATTTTTGAATCAGTTTTTTATAGACAGTCAAAACTCATTCTATTTTTTGATAGATTGTGGATTCCTTTGATAACGTTGCTGGCAGGACTATCTTTTTGGTTTCTTAATGCTCCTTTAGTTAGGTATGGTTATGGTTTTATTCTATCCCTCTCTTGCCTATTCATTTCATTAGTATTATTTATTTGCTTGCTTTTTCTGAGAAACAATTATATTATCATCTATAAACCTTTTCTTTATCTTTTAGTTTTTTTATTTACTACAGGTCTTTACCTAAACAACAAACAGAGCCTTTTTTCTATTCCAAGTTATTGGTTAATTCCAGCAGGCTATCCTACCGTTAGTGTCACTTCTATCCAGATTGATCATGAAAAAATTTATCGTCCTATTCAAGGTGATCAATGTTGGGATTCTCAGTTTCCCTGTGCGCCTCAGTCCTATTCAGACTGGTTACACCCTTCCCTAGAACTGAGAGGCGACTCTCTCCAAGAAGGTTTTAAAATAAAAAAAGGTCTGAGGATTTACTATGAAAAAAAATAATTTCTCCCATTATTTCGATGTCAATGCTCAAGTATATGAAAAAAACACTCACAACGCTACAATCTCTGATCCAATCCCCCAGTTTTTTTGTTTATTTAACATTATTAAGTTTGCTATGGATTGCCCATTTTCTTTTTTTTCAATCCTTTGGACTCTATGAAGACGACTGGGCCTTTACAGGTATTGCCATCAATCAGACTTGGAGTCGAAACTTAGAAACGATTAATAGTGCTTTGATAACTTTTTGGCAGGGTCGTCCCTTACACATGGTATTCCTAACTATCTTACCTTTTTTTGGAGCTAAACTAGGAGGCATATCAACCCTATATCTGATAGGTTTTTTCCTTCTCACTTGTAACGTTTGTTTATTTTATAGATTACTGAGAAATATTACCGAAATATCCTACTCTGCTCTCATCCCAACATTGCTTTTTTGTCTTTACACTGCCGATACAACCTTTAATTATTTACAACATCTTCTGGGATTACAGCCCGCCTTGCTATTTGTCCTCATTGCTTTTAATCTTTTTGTCAACTCAGCAAAAATTAATAGTCAGTCTAGGCTCCTTAGTTATTTTTTTGTAACCCTTGCATTATTAACTTATGAAAGTCCCTTTTTACTCTTTTTTGCCGCTCCATTTTTAAAGAAAAACACCCAGAATAGGAAGCAAATTTTTATTCATAGTCTAATCTTAACTACTATTTTATTTTTATACTTAGGTTTAAGAAAAATAGCCAGTGAATCCAGAATATCCCAGTTAGCTACCTGGGAAACTTTACAAAAATTTCTTGAGCAAATTATTGCTGGCCCTGTCGTAGTTATTAGAACTTTTTTACTTCGTCCCTGGCAAATTTTAAGTAACCTAAATGTTACCTACTTGATCATTTTATTGATAGCAACAGCCTGTTTCTATGTAATTATAACCTCCCTTTACGAAGATCAATTTAAAGTCAGCTATCATGATTTTTCGAGTCACTCTCAGATTTCCGAACTCATCAGACTGCTAAAACTAGGTTTGCTGATGATGTTTTTAGCCTATCCTTCTGCTATTTTATTAGATGTGAATATCATTGATGGCAGAGCTTCCAGAGTCCATTTTCCAGCAGTGATGGGGACTACTCTTGTGATGGGTTCTTTGTGGAACCTGGTATTTATTATTACCTATTCTAAACATTTTTTAAAACCGATTATAAAGGTAATTTTATCTACTTATCTCGCATTATTACTGGCTTTTTCTATTAATGTTCAACAATACTATGCCCAGAGTTGGCAATATCAACAACACTTTTGGCATGATATTTTAACCCTATCACCAGACATGACAGAAAATACCGTTATTTTAGTCCAATCTCCTAATCTTGCATGGGGAAAACAAATTAATCCTTTCGATTGGAGCGTTCCTTCTGTTCTAAGTTCTATTTATGAATTTCCTAAGGATTGGCAATTTCCTCCCAGAGCTTATATTTTACATTCTGATCTTCAAAATATTGAAGCGTGGAAGGGAATGATCCAGTCTAGTGGTAAGATGCTTATCTCTAACAAAAATCATGGAGTTAGGTATCATTATGATTGGGAACCAGAGCGAATTATTCAACCTCAAAATGTTATCTTATTAGTTGAAGACAATAAAAAATTAATTCGTCAACCTAAGTTAACTTTATCTAATGGTATAACCATCTTTTTTAAACAAAATGATAGTCATTTTTCGTTTCCACCTTTTCCCGAAACGTCTCTCTTTTCTCGGTTAATTCCTTCTACTAAAATAACGAATGGTCAAAAACCTTCTTCTGCGATTTACCTAGAACCGCAAAAGTGAATAAGCTTTATCAATCTTATTTCTTTAGAGACTGTTCTAATTTAACTTTATATACGACCAGCCAGCTTCTCAGCCTTAAAGAGTGCTAAAAAAATTGAGACGTTTCCACCATGAACAAAAAAAAAAGAATCTGATTAACTACATAGTCCTCGCTATGATTTTTACTGGTTTTGTGGCAAGCGCTTACCAAACAGGATTGTTAACCTCAGGATTTCGTTATTTCATAGACGATCATCAAATTTTTTTAATGGGCGATGATTTGAAAAATCAGGGATGGTTGAAGACAATTTACAAGTGGATTCTCTATGATCGCCAAGATGTTTCTAGGTTTCGACCCTATTACCAATTTCATATTGTCACCCTAACCCAATTTTTGGGACTTAATGCAGTTTTATGGTTTATCTACATAACGGTGATAGGAAGTCTCACTTGTTTTTTCCTCTTTCTTTTTGGAAGGTTCTTAAATTTCTCTATACCCATTTCCCTCCTATTTGCCATCTCAATTTTATTGGGTAATCAGTCAGAGATATGGATTCGCCCCTTAATACCGGATAGTCTAGGAATGTTTTTTCTGTCCTTGGTGTTAATTTTCTTAAGCAAGATCTGCCGTGAATCTGTTCCTCGAAAAATTGATCAGATAACTTTTATTATCTTAGTCATTTTAATGTCTTTGTCTAAAGAGTCTTATATTTTATTTATCCCGACGATTATTGCTGTAAAAATTTATCTTACTGCCTATTTTCAGCAGAAATTTTTCAAGAAGATAATTCAAAAATATCAAAAAACTTTAACATTGTTAATGGCTATTTTTATTCTAGAGATGGTTTATATTCTCTTTTTCTTAGGAACTAACGCAACAGGCTATGCAGGGGTTGATGAAAAAAGTTTTCAAATCTTATCTCTAGCGACCACTGCTTGGCAATTATTGAATGCAGGATTAATTGGTATGACTCTTCTAGCAATTGCGTCTTATTGGATTACTAATTATTACTTTAAAAAACAAAGCTTTAATGTTTTTATTGATCAGTTAAAACCCTATGGAGTTTTTTTAGTGATTGCGCTTATTCCTCAAACTTTTCTCTATGCCAAATCTGGTATTGTGGCCGCATTTTATCTTTTTCCTTTTATGGTAATTGCTTGCTTACTTCTCGCCAAGACTTTATCTTTAATTGAAACAAGCTATCGCCCCTTGGCAATTGTGATAATTACGTTCCTGAGTATTATACTCTTGAGTCGCTTACCTTCAGTATGGGCAATGTATGGGACTTTTGCAACAGACAGTCGGCTAATGAACGAGCTACTCACACAAACTGAAATTTGTGTCAACGAAGAACAACCTATTCTTATTGTTGCTAATCCTAAAGTTCGTTTTGAAGCAGTGGATAGTTTACAGCGAGTTCTAAGAACTCAGGGGCATCAGCGTTTGATCTTGGCAACCTATGGGTTAAAGGATGCTGATTTTTATTCGAGTAAACTCGCAGATGCGGAAGTTTATTGGAGCTTTTTAGATACGAATCTTTTACTAAAGGGTTATAATCATCAAAATCTACTCAAGTTTCCTGACAAAATGTCTATTCAGGCAATCATTATTTTTGATGGCTTAGAGGAAGATTTTAAGCAAACTCAAAAGTCATGGTTTTCGCCCGACAATTATCATTCTCAATCATTTAACATCAGTTTTGCCCACTCAACCCTATACTGTAAAAAGGACATGGGCAGTGATCGTGCCAAATAGGTTAGCTCCTCCCATATTGTTAACCCTGTCACCATTGCTCAAATTAACCCACCCATGAGTGAACTCGCTCCCCATAACCCATCTCTACGGGCTGACTATCAAAAGCACCAAGACAATCTGGATGACTCCGTTCTGCAGTTAGACCGTCAAGCCTTTCAACGGTTAGCTAACTTAGGTTACCACCCCAGCATTGTCTTTGATATTGGTGCCTCTGACGGTGTTTGGTCTTTCTACATGAAACAGGTCTTGCCCCAGGCGACCTTTCACCTCTTTGAGCCACTGATTGATCACAGTCCTGACTATCGCCAGTTTATGGAGGAAACCTTAAGAATTTATCCGTCCTTTTCCTTGCACAAGTACGCACTAGGCGATCGCCAGGATAATGTGGCCATGACCGTCTTCGACAATATTTTAGCCAGCAGTTGTCTGAGCGTGACTCCTCCCGATCAAGAGACACGCCTCGTCGAGGTTCCCATGCTAAGGTTGGATGAAGCAATGCAACAATTGAATCTACCCCAACCTCAGGTCATTAAAATTGATACCCAAGGTAATGAGTTAAGTATTTTGAAGGGAGCTACCCAGACCCTAGCCAAAGTGGACGTTCTTTTGCTAGAATGTTGGTTATATCGTGGATATGGGCCAGAAACTCCCCTATTAACGGAAATTGCTAACTGGCTACTTCCCTTCAATTTCCGACTATGGGATGTTACTGAGCCTTATCGAAACCCAGAGGGGATTTTGGCTTCCCTAGATTGTGTCTTTGTCAACACGAATGCCAGTTTTCTAAAAAATTGGTACTATTAAAGCCTTCTGCTCCCTTGTTTCTGCGGGAACTAATCAGGTTCTAGAGAAGTCCTGTCCCACCTAGATGCAAAATCAATTACCAGCTAAGCGATGAAATTTTAATCTTGATTACTGCCAAGTCTAGTAAAACTAACTAAATGAACCAAGATATTGACAAACGGAACGTTTCTTAGTTAGTCTTATACTCGATAAACCTGATAACATATCTCTACTCTGATCACCACCATGATGTGGTTAAATAACCTCTACTATTCGTCCTCATGATGTACTTATCCCCCTCTAAGTAAAACTTTTGGAGTTCAAAGAAAACTATGGCCCTTCTTCCTAGCAGTGCTTTAACCTTCCTGAATATTGCCTATTTTAAGGCTCCAGTTTCCCCCGTTGACTTTAATCAAGCTACCTATAGTTGGGTAGAAGCTGTACAAGGATGGGCGGCAGCCGCTTCTAATCCTGCGACCTTCAACAGCCTCACCAATGCCAATCCCCCAACCTACGGATATCTCATTTCTCCTAGTACAGGAAATGCTGAACAGTACGTTAAGGATGTCTATCAGAATCTTTTTGGTTCTGTGCCTTCCGCAGAGCATCTAGCTTATTGGAAAAACTGGCTTACACAGTTCGGCAATCAGACCTATATTGGCAAAGACGGAACCAACTATGGCATTGCCAACTATCAGGCTTTAGTTGTCGCAGTTTACGAATATGCTACCCCAGACGAGGTTGCTGCCCTCACTAACCGCCAAGAGGTTTCGCAGTATTTCAGCACCTCCATGCAGAGCAATCCTTCGGGAAGCGTGCCGTCGTTTAATACTGCTCAGTATAATGCTGGGTGGGCCAGTATTAGCACGGTTACTAATGATCCCGCTACCGTAACGAAGGCTAAAGCCAGTGTCGATGAGTATGTGGCTGGTGTGGGCAACACTTTTGCTCTCACTGCGGGAATTGATATCTTCACTGGCACGATAAAAAACGATATATTTCTTGGTTCCAAAGGTTTTGTCCAAGCCGCCGACCAGCTTAACGGTGGTGGTGGCGATGATACCTTCGAGTATTTCTTGGCTGACGTTGACGTTACGGCTCTGCCCCAATTAACCAATGTGGAAAACGTTCAGTTAATCGGGATCATGAAGGCTCTTGATTTCAACTTTAGTACCGCCACAGGACTGAAGGCCGTTACCTACGTCTCCCCAGCGATAGCTGATATCACAGCGACCCTTCCTGATGGAGTGGCTCTAGGGGTTCAGAACACCTCCACCCTTAATAGCATTACGGGTAATTTTGGTAACGCCGCTACCGCGACCCTCAATCTCACCAATGTCCCCACCCTCCCTACCGCCACCCTAAAAGGCGCAAAAATCGCCACCGTCAACGTCAATGCCACCGGCGGCAACACTCTCACAACCCTAGCTACAGATTCCACCGTAGTTAAGGCGGTCAACATCAGCACTGACAAAACCCTCACCATCACTGATCTCTTAGTTGCTGCCAGCTTTGCGGATGCGGCCACCTTAACCCTCACCGGTGCTGGTTCTGCTAAAATCACCACCAAACTCGCCGATAAAGTCACAACCATCGATGCGAGCAAGTTAGACGGTGGACTGAATATCAAAGCTGGCGACGGCGACGTCACTTTTACTGGTGGTAAAGGGGCGGACACCATTGAATTTACCAAGGGTACCTTTACCACCAAAGACGTTCTCAACGGTGGCGACGGCAAAGATAAGCTGGTTTTAAACAATTCCAAACTCGATGACACCTTAACCAAAGCGATCAATGGGGTGACCAATTTTGAAACCCTAAGTTTAGTTCTCGATGGAAACGATGCCACTTTGGATGCCACCAAGATTACCGCCTTCAAGGGCTACGAATTCACTGGTAAGGCCAGTAAGATCGATGTTGCTGGTGTCACCCCCGATAACACCTTTACCCTAGTTGGTTTGGATAACACTGGTAAAGACTTTACCCTCCTCGCTAACGATCAGAAGGCCGCTACTACCACCAACTTGGTTCTCAAAGACAAGTCCACCATCGATAATTTCACCTTTACCGCCTTTAGCAGCAGTACGGTTAACGTCGCCTCTCAAATTGATACTCTCAAGAGTACGGACGCTAACAAACTGGTGGTCAAAAAAGATAGTACCCCCAATAACACGAAATTTATCGTGACGGGTAATCAGGATCTGACCTTAGATGCCACCAATGCTACTGCCACCCAAATTGGTGTCACTATCGACGCCAGTACCTTTACTGGCGCCCTCACCGCAACTGGTGCGAAGGGAACCGCCACAGTTGCGGGTAATACCCTAATCGGTGGTAAAGGCAATGACAAAATCACTGGTGGTGATGGCTCGGATAACCTAACTGGTAATGATGGTCGAGACAGTTTAACTGGCGGTGGTGCTGGTGGTGTTGGTGATACCGATACCTTCATTTATCTGAGTGTTTCCAACTCCAACGCCGGTTCTCTGGTGGCAGGCCAGGAATCCTTTGATGTGATCACTGATTTCAAAAATAGTGTTTCCGTACGGGATCTGTTGAACCTGAAATCGGCTGGTTTCTCAGCAGCTCAGTTACAACCCCAAGCGATTATCGATCCGAGCGTGACCACCTTAAGTGCGGCAGTGCAATCAGCCTCCGAACAGATCAAGGCCAATAATCTTGGTTTCTTCATCTTCGGCGGTAATACCTTTGTCTTGGGTAACGATGCGGATGCGACTAAGGCCGGTGCAACCGATCTCTTAATTCAGCTTACCGGTACTCAAAACTTGATTGCCGCTAACTTTGCTTAAACCTCGATTGGGTTGAAGTAGATAATTAGAAAAAAGCTAGCCGTCATGGTTAGCTTTTTTCTTTATTTACTGGAGTTTAGACTAAATGTTTACCTAAGCGGCGATCGCTAAACCTGAAGTTTATCCCATGACAAAATGACTCAGCCATCCCCCGAACCCCCCGATGTCGGTAGGGTTGTTTCATTCTCCCATCAGAATATCAAAAGTAAAAGCGATCACTGTCTTGGTAAAATGAGGAGTGACCGCCAACTTTTAAAATATATGTTGAGCTTAATAGAAAAACTGAAACAAGTCAAGGACTTTCGGAAAGATAAAGGAAAAAGACACCCTTTATGGATAGTATTAGTAGTGATAATACTGGGAACAATGCTAGGATACTCAGGTTATAGAGAGCTAGGAGAGTTGGCTAAAAATAATCGGCACAGGCTCAGTCAAGAATTTAACATAATTCCAGAAAGAGTCCCA
>VYMA01000033.1_pt1 | contig 46481 bp, 40 predicted proteins | sample 5109851 | NCBI WGS metagenome assembly VYMA01 (sample SAMN12291814, study PRJNA351875) | freshwater metagenome | isolation source: freshwater lake | place: USA: Michigan, Wintergreen Lake | collected 2011-08-02
AGCCGGACGACATCGTGAACGTCGACAAGCTCCATAGCCACAAGGGAAAGGCGTAGGAGCGCTGATCAGCACCTTCACCCCAGCCGGATGTGCCAACCATCCCTGAACCTCCAGATGCGCTTCCATTTAAACATGTCTCAATCTGGCTAAACCCCTGACACCGCGTTAACTTGGGGCAATAGGTATCGACCGTCTAACATGCTGGGTTGCGGGTTGTAGGCGCGTAAGATCAAAGCAAACCGAGTTCCCGTAGCCGGAAGCCAATTTGACCGCCTATCTTCGCCTGGGTCAGGACCACCGAGCCAAATCGTGAGTGACCCATCTGTCTCGGTACGTAAGCCGGGTGTCCGGTCGCCGATGGCATGTCGTCCGAGGGGGTTTGGTGAGAAGAAGAGACGACCATCATCGAGCGCTTCGTAAAGACTTAGTGACCAGAAAGCCCTTGCAGGTGGTGCAGCACCAGGTTCGAACCTGAGGACAAATGACTTGTCCGAGGGAAAGGTAGCAACGCCATCCTGAGCAACCGCTCGAAAGTATGCCGCCTCACGCAAAGGCAGTGCTCCAAGTCCCCAAACAGAGATTGATGCACGATAAAGATAATCGTTGCCAAAGTCGCCAAGATGCGCCTCTGGATAAATCCAACCGGATATGGGGGTACTCGCTGCTAAACGTTTTGTTATACGAGCTCTGGCGTCTTTTATCCCGTTAACAGCTAACGTTAGGCGGGATTGGGGGGCATTTGCCAGACCCTCAGACGTTAGCTCCGCCCGCTCCCAACGATCTCTAAGTTGATGTTCTCCCGGAAGAGGTGGTGCTTCGGCTTCCAGCAGTCCAACTATTGCTTGCAACTCGCTAAGAGGGTCAGTAGGCGCAGATACAGGATCAGGTGGCGGCAACTGATCTCCCAAGATTCGTAGCCCATCCTGAAATTCGTGGGCAAGTTTAAGGTCGTCAGTGTTCGAGACTAGCGTCCGGACCTGCGCCCACACCCAGGGTGTTGGTGCAATGATCTCGTCGCCTGTCGTGGGCCCGTCAGGTGCGACTAGACGGACACTACCTGATTGCCCGAGCGTTTGCTCTGGCCCAAGAACAACAAAATTGTTGGTGAACATATCCAGGAATGCGACAGAAAAGTAACGGCCAGTCGCATTGGGATAAGTTAGCTCAACCGGGCCTTTTCGCAAATCTAGCCACGCAGAAGAGTAAAGAGTGTCATTATTTGGGGTAGTTACCTTTCGCGACGACGAGTCAGCTAGCTTACGAACATGTCGCCATTGGTTTGCTGCTTTACCTATGGTTCTCTGCCGCGCTCGCGCCATTTCGAGGACTGGCAGACCATAGAGATAAAGATCACCGCACGAAGCATCGAAGGGGCTCAGATCGGCAGTCAATAATGACGAGCACCCGCCAAGACTAGCCAACCCGAGCGCGGACGCATAGCGTAACAACATTCGCCTGTCCGGCAATTGGAGTCCCTTAAATCCTGCATCCCCGTCAGCCAGATAGCTCGCACAGTCAGAACGAATGTTTTGCAGCTTCATCATGGCTCAGATAGGGTTTTTCTACGTTTGCGCTGGACGAAATCAGTGACTGTCGAAACGTGGCCATGACCAAGGGCGCTTTTACTTAGCTCCATCGCCCGCGCAACACCTTGGGAATGCATTGCTCGCGCATGTAAGAATGCGGCTGATGCATCGCCATTCGCTATCAGCTTGAAGAGCTTTTGGTATCCCTTGAGATCCTTCAGCCGCATATCGCGAGTTGCAATGGCCATGTATCCATAGAGCTCTGCAGCACCAATGCTAAGATCTCTTATTGACTGAGCTAGCCGGCCGGACCCAACAATGACATTCATTTGAGCAACATAACGATATGTTGCGACTTGGAACCTGCGAGGAGTTGTCTCTGGACATCGAGCAATCTCCTCCAATTCCTCTAACTCGCGCCGCAGAGCCATAATACTCGTTGGCGTGGCAGCCTTTGCACATCGCTCCGCAAGAAGCGCGAACAAGACCTCCCGGACGGAGAGCAGATCCTGAACTTCACAATCATCAGGCCTTATGACAAAAGCACCGCGCTGCGGCACGATCTTGACGAGCCCCGATGACTCCAACAATCGCAATGCTTCCCTGAGCGGGCCACGGCTAACTCCAAATCGCTCCGCGAGCTCCACCGTCCCAAGATGTGAACCGGGAAGAGCCTCGCCAGACTGGATCATCCAACGAATCTTGCGCGCCAAAGAAGGTGGACTACGATCATCATCTGTATCGGACATTAATCCAAAATCCCGTTCAGTTGCCGCCCTTTTCACCCTGCCCCGACAGGCTGGCTATCCGACCAAGGCGATCAGTAAATTTGAGTGATCCGCGACGCTAAAACCACCCTCGTAAGAAATGAATAACCTAATATGAAGACATTTTCAATGTAATATGTTGACATATTGCGGCCTGCTGCGGTCATTTCAACAGTGCCATTCACCCAAATGACGACTTCGCACGAGCCCAAGGTCGCTCCAAATGTCAAAAGATAACTTTGCCACTTTGGTTGAGACGATACCCAATCTTTTCCGCTTTGAGATGCGCAAAATACTGGATTAGATACATTTAGGCAGCAAGTGGTGGTGGGGCCAAAACAGACCAACCGTGCTATTACTTGTCAAACCTCATCGCCGCAAAAAACGCCAATCCTAAATGGTCCAAATTTCAGCTAGCAGAGCATTGCCAGACCTTTCCCGGAATCAAAAAGAAGGCAATTAGCCCGAATTGATGTCGACATAGAAATCGTCAAAGACTGGACTAGTTGGCCGCGGGACTTCCACCTTCTTCCTGACGATGTTTTCGAAACGCTCGCCGACCAGGTCCACCATTGCTTGCAGGGGATCGTCGCGCAGGTGGGCATAGCGCTCTGTGGTCTTTATTTGGGTATGGCCAAGCGCCTTGCCGATTAGCTGCAAGCTTGCACCGGCTTCTGCGGCAAACGAGGCAAAGGAGTGGCGTAGATCATGAAGCCGCAGACCCGGTAGATCAGCTTCAATCCGTATACGGTCCCAGACACGTGGCAATGCTTGTGTGTGACCTGAAGTCGAGTTAGGGCGTTGGGCAGGGAAGACAAAAAGGCTATCTCGCGGGATCTGCGCAAGCGTCTCCATGGCCGCGTTTGAAAGCGGAATGCGCCTTGCTCCAGTCTTGGAACGGTCAGAGGAAAGGACAATGCGGCGGCGGTCCATGTCGAGCTCGCGCCACTTTAAGCCCTCAATCTCGCCTCGGCGGGCACCCGTCATGATCAACAGCCTAACCATAAGGCCGTATTGGGAATGGATCTCGCCGCGACGTTCCAGCTCTTCAATCGCGTCGAACAGACGTTGTGCCTCGTTCATGCTGATAAAGCGTTCTCGCCTTTCGAGTCTGTAGCGCACCACACCCTTGGTTGGATGCTTGGCCAAAAGGCCGCGCGTTACAGCCCAGTTCATCATGGCTTGGAAGCTGACCACCGTCAGAGCCGCGGTGGTCTTCCCTCCCCTGATTGTAATCAACCCGCGCTTCTTCTCGGATTTGGTTTTGCGAGCGGTCTTGCCGTTTGCGATATCAACCTGAACCTTGGCGAGATCTGCGGGAACAAGACTGGAAGCGATCCGCTTTCCGATCAGCGGGCGGATGTGCGAGTGAAGGCTCGACCGGTCGCCCTCCCAGCTGCTTTCCCGCTTGTTCGGCTTATCGGCAGGCCCTTCCTTGAGATAGAGATCAATGAGCTCGTCGACCGTCATGTCGTCGCGCTTGGCAATCTTCTGGGCCTGGGGATCGATACCCTGGCTAAGGTCGGCGAGGACTTCGCGAGCGCGGGCTCTTGCCGCTTCAACGGTCCAGGGAGAGCCCACCGTGCCAATCGTGTAGAGCTTCTGTTGACGGCCCATGCGGTACTTAACCGCGAACCGCTTTTCACCGGATCGATAGACACGCAGGCATAATCCGCCTACATCACTATCGGCATAACGCGTCTCCAACCCTTCCGGGCGCTTGCACGGAATCGATGACGCGTTTGCAGATCTTGACCCTGTCTTCCATGGTGATGCTCCTCTGATTTTTGGAACGCAAAATGCGGGCCAAAGTCACTCAAATGCTCGTTTTCGCGGTGCCACCGCGGTACCAAATGCGGGTAATTCGAGGGTATCAGTAGGAAAATCATTTTGACTTGTCGAGCGATTTATTGATTTAAATCAACCAGTTGGCATACTCATAAATAGTCCGAAAACGGACGATGAGGCGATGGCATCAACTTCGAAAACACTTCCAAAGTTGGTTGTAGGCTTAGCATACGCGAAAGGCTGGTCCAGTCTGCTTTGCGGCCTCAGTTTGGAGATCGTCCTGCACAGTTTCTGCACAGCCTATTCGGAGCAACAGCATAGGGTCAGCATTGGGCCTGCATGTTGGAGAGGCAAACTGAGCGCTCAAACGGCGAGGAGCGCGCGATGGATCGATTGGGAGTATGGAAGCAGCATGGCTTTCTTGGAAAGCTGGCAACGGCTGCAATTCTGGTTTTCATCTGGGACTGGATGTTCTGGCAACAGCGCTTTGGCTTAGGGAACTTAGGTCTCTATGGTTTAGTCTTACTTGTAGGCTTGATATTGGTTCGGCCCACGATCATGGCTACGCGACACGGAATTGGGGCAATCATCGCAGCTGCAATCTATTGCACTGCCATTCTCCTTTACGGCAGCCTCTTATCCTTTGTTCTCTTTTGGACCTCCATCAGCATCGCGGGTTTGATGCCGTTTGCCAATCACCTGAAGGATGGCTGGCAATGGCTCTTGCGCTTGGCAGTGCATGGTTTGGCCTCGCCCTTCACCCCCCTGACGGATGTTGGTCGGGTCGCCAAAGCTCGGAAACGGTCACCCAAGTCTAGACTCAATGTGAACACCGCTGCGCAACTTCTCGCTTTGCCCGTAATCGGCGGCATGGTCTTCTTAGCGCTCTTTGTTCAAGCCAATCCCGTTCTGGAGCACTTCTTTGCGCAGATTTCTTTGCCTGCCCTCGACGAAGAGTTCGCAGGCCGGGGGCTCATCTGGTTCCTGATCGGGACTCTGATTTGGACCTTGTTTCGGCCTTGGAGGCGCAGAGGGCCAAGAGCTGCGCCGCTTGAAGTTACGCCCCGGTCGATCAAGGCACCAGCCTTGGCGAGCATCCTTTTGTCGCTCGTTGTCTTCAATGGCTTGTTCTTGATGCAAAACGGCATGGACCTCGCATTCATGAGCGGTCTTGTGCCCCTTCCAGATGACCTGACTTTAGCCCAGTATGCCCATCGAGGTGCTTATCCCTTGATCGTGACCGCCCTTTTGGCCGGCCTGTTCGTGCTGATTTTGCTGGGACCCAGCAGTGAAGCCGCACAAGATAAGCAGGCGCGCGGATTGGTCAGCGCTTGGATTGCCCAGAATGTTTTGCTGGTTGTATCATCCATCATTCGGACCTGGGATTATGTTGAGGCTTATAGCCTAACGGAATTGCGCATAGCTGCCTTGGCTTGGATGGTTTTGGTGGGTGTCGGTTTGGCTTTTATTTGCTGGCGGCTGTTGCGGGGAAAGTCTGGTAGCTGGCTTATCAATGCAAACTTATGGGCGGCGGGCCTTGTCCTAACCGGCTTCTGCTTTGTCGATACACGCGCGATTGCCGCCCAATGGAATGTTACCCACGCCAAAGAGGCCGGAGGTAGGGGCGTTGAGCTGGACTTGTGTTATATGGGCACATTGGGTTCGGGCGCGATCCTGCCACTCGTATCGCTCGAACAACGGCCTTTACCGCACGAGTTTCAAAAGCGCGTGAGGTTCGTCCGAGAGAGTATCCAGCGCTCCGAAGAAGTCGAGTTGCGCAATATGGCTTGGACTTGGAGTCTCGCGCACAATGTGGCCACGGCAAAGCGGGCTGTCGCAAGTCTGCCGGCGCTTGACTTGGGGCCGGGTGATCGGAGCTGCGATGGCAAGATAATCGTCACTTCAGGGCCAAACCCAGCATCCAATTATAATCCCCAAGCCGCTCATCCCGGGAATTGACATCAAGAGCTGGACGCGATGAACATGGAACACATGAACCAACTTATTCTTGTCGTGGATGATGACCCGCATATCCGCCAGCTTTTGGTGTTTGCATTGGCAAAGGCGGGCTATCGGACACGCGAGGCAGAGAATGGGGCGATCGCACTGGATGTCGTCACCAACGAAAATCCTGATCTGATGATTTTGGACATCACAATGCCGACGATGGATGGACTGGAAGTTTGCCGCCGAGTGCGGTCTCAAGGCAATCTTCCCATTCTGTTTCTCTCAAGCCGCGATGACGAAATTGATCGCATCTTGGGAATTGAACTTGGCGGCGATGATTATGTGGTCAAGCCCTTCTCGCCGCGCGAAGTCGTTGCGCGTGTTGGTGGAATCTTGAGACGAGCCGCCAGCCAGCCATCAGGACATGATTTTGGTAAGGCCACACCTAGTCTGACCACCGGATCGGGCGGACCCAGTGTGCGCCACGGGTATGCGCGCTTAGAGTCCGACAGTTGGACGGCCTTTTGGCAAGATCGCCAAGTCCCAGTGACCGCAACCGAATTCACCTTGCTTCGAACCCTGATGCAGGCTCCAGCCCGCGTATTCACGCGTGACCAACTAATTGATCGACTGCACGGGCCGGGCTTTGCCGTCTCAGATCGAACCATCGACAGCCATGTTCGCAATGTGCGGCGCAAGTTTGCTGCTGTGGGCTGCCCCAATATCATCGAGACGCGGACAGCCATTGGTTATGCGATCGGCAGTTGCAATAGCTCATGAACGTATTTGGGCCGATAAAGTCTCTGATAGTTCGATTTTGGCCGGTTCTAAGGCTGCGAACTATTTTGTTTGGTGTGATGTTATTCGTCGCAACTTTGCCGGGCTTAAGCGCCATTTTCCTGCGGGTGTACGAGAATGCCCTCGTCCGCAGAACCGAAGCTGAACTCATTGCGCAAAGTGCAGCCATTGCCGCAGCTGCCGCGATTGTTTGGCCTGTCAGTCCGTCCTCAGCTGACGCGGCGTCTGCTACAAACAGTGCAGCCGCACCCGAGAGGCCAAAATCTCGCTATCAGGGTCCCAACGCGAGCCCGTCCTACCCAACCGATTTAGTAAATGGCGTTCAAGATGTATCTACCGCAATTGATCTGCGCGCCTCACCAATTCTTGGTGAACGGCCTAAAGCCACACCGCTAACAGCACCCCTCGACAAAGACGCGCTGGCGGCCGTCAAACGCTTGGCGCCTGCAATCGAAGAAACAAAGCGGGTGACCCTTTCATCGATCCTGTTGTTGGACCGAAATGGGGCTTTACTGAACTTCCCCGGTCGCCAAGGCAGCTATCAATCCTTGCCCGAAGTGAAGGAAGCGTTGGCGGGGCGGCCTCAGACCGTCCTGCGATTAAACACGACGTATCACCGTCGTACAATTCTAGAGGTGTTCAGCCAAGCGGCAAATATTCGCCTCCATCATGCAAGGCCGATACGTGTGAATGGCGAAGTCGTTGGGGTCGTCCTAGTATCGCGCTCGCCGCGGGCCCTTTTGCGTGGCATCTATGAGGATCGGGGCAAGATCGCATTTGGCGTCATTGGGATTTTCATTCTGCTCGTCGGTTTGTCTGCCGTGCTTGGCCGCGCCATTGTACGGCCGTTGGAGTCTCTCTCGACCGCCAGCCGTGCCTTGGCGAAAGGTAAGCGAGAAACGCCAACGGGATCGGCACTGCAGGTCGTCGAAATCCGAACCCTCTATGAGGACTTTGACGCCATGGCCGAAAGCATTGATCAAAGGTCGCGCTATCTGCGCGACTTTGCCGCCTCCGTCAGCCATGAGTTCAAGACACCTTTGGCGGGATTACGCGGGGCGATCGAGCTGTTGCAAGATCACGAATCCACAATGACGAAAGAAGAGCGGGCAACTTTTCTCGCCAATATGGCGGCCGATACAGGCAGATTATCCCACTTGGTTTCGCGCCTGTTGGATTTAGCACGCGCTGACATGCAGGCCATTGATGTCGATGCCACCACTCGAGTTATCGACGCCTTCACGGTCGTGGCGGACAGTTTGTCCAGCGAACAATTCCTAATTGTTGGGCCAATGAGCTTGACAGCCTCTGCCACCTTCGCCGCCATCGATGGACCAACTTTGGAGGCCATTTTGATGACCCTTCTGGAAAACGCGCGCCAAGCCGGTGCAGCACGGGTCGAGGTTTCCCTCGAACAATTCCAGGACGTAGTCGAAGTTCGCGTCACCAATAATGGCCCCTTGATCCCAGAGGCCGATAAAGACCGGATTTTCGATCCTTTCTTCACGAGCAAGCGAACACGTGGCGGCACCGGCATGGGCCTCGCCATCGCGCGGTCACTCGCGCGGGGATACGGCGGCAGCTTGGACCTGCTCGCAGACGATGGACCGGTGACCTTTGTCTTGCGGTTGCATTCGGTTAGACCTGTCTAGCCTGAACGGATCAACCTTGTGCAGTCAGGAGGTGTTGTTGGTGCAAGTCATCAGGACTTTTTCGCGTCGCTCTTTTGTGAGCGTGGCGGCAGCCAGCGCTTTCGCGACTGCCACACCTGCGACAGCCCAAGCGCGGGCGGGAAGGGTTGTCCCGGGCTTGGACGTTCTCTTGGGGCAGAAGCGCGCGCTCCTCGCCGGCAAGCGGGTTGGGCTGATCACCAATCCAACAGGCGTCACGGCGAAACTCGAAAGTGCGATTGATCAGATGGCCCGGGCGAGAGACTTCAAATTGGCGGCTCTATTTGGCCCAGAGCACGGGGTGCGGGGGGATGCCCAAGCAGGGGCTGCCGTGGCTGATCGCGTGGATTCTCGCACAGGCCTGCCTGCCTACAGCCTCTATGGCACAACCCGCAAACCAACGCCTGCGATGCTCGTTGATTTGGATGTGTTGGTCTTTGATATCCAAGATGTTGGCGCACGCTTTTATACCTATCCATGGACGCTTGCCCTTGTCATGCAGGCCGCACGAGAAGCCGGGATTGGTGTCATTGTAGCCGACCGGCCCAACCCGATTGGCGGCATCAGGGTCGAAGGACCGGTACTGGACCCAGCCTTGAAGAGCTTTGTCGGAGCCTACCCGATCCCCATTCGCCACGGGATGACCCTTGGCGAACTTGCCCTAATGATGAATACAGATTTCGGAATTGGTTGTGGCCTCACTGTGGTGAGATGCGCCAATTGGCGACGGACCGAAGATGCGACCCAGACCGGCCTGCCCTGGGTGCCGCCCTCACCCAATATGCCCACAATCGACACAGCCTTTGTCTATCCCGGCACCTGCCTGATCGAAGGCACGAACCTGTCTGAAGGGCGCGGCACAACCAAGCCGTTCGAACTGATTGGTGCACCCTTTATCGACGCTTATGCGCTTGCCGATAGACTCAACCAGCGCAACTTGCCCGGAGCCCGCTTTCGCTCCGTTTGGTTTACGCCATCCTTCTCCAAGTTTCAGGGCCAATTGTGCGCGGGCGTGCAGGTGCATATCACGGATCGTGCGGCCCTTGCGCCCATGGATGCCGGTATCGCGATTTTGCTCGAAGTCGCACGCCACCATGGCAAGGATTTTTCCTTCTTGCCGGGCAATCCGCCCTTCTTTGATAAGTTGGCCGGTGTGTCATGGCTGCGCGAAGCGATTCTTGCCGGGGAAAGCCTAGACGCCATCAAGACACGCTGGCAGACAGATCTGGCCGCTTTCAAGCTAAAACGTGCCCGCCGCCTTTTATACTAGAAGCGATCAAAAACGGAGCTCGCACGCCCTTTAAACACCGAAGGTCACGGCGAAGCTGGACTTGGAAAAGGTCCATTGAGTTTCACAATGACGTAATTGAGGTAGGTCGCAAAAGTGACCCAGAGCACATAAGGAACCAAGAGCGCACTTGCGAGCGCCGAATAGGGCAGCACACCAGCGCACAGTGCGACAACTGAGCCCCAAAGAAAGAAGGATTCCTTCAACGCCCAATCCGGGCGCTTGAGGGCAAAAAATAAAGGAGACCACGCAAAGTGAAACACGAAATTCGCGACATAAAGCCCAATAACAATCATCTGGTCGGAAGGGTCAGCAGCCCCTTCCCAAGCGAGGACCGCCGCCCAAGCTGCCGATGACAAAATCAAAGTCCAAGCCGGGCCAAACAGCCAGTCGGGTGGCTGCCAACTCGGCTTTTTGAGATTGCGATACCACGGCCCAATACTGGTCAGCGCGCCGCCCGCACCCGCAAGAATGAGCGCCCATAAGATCGCAGCTATGATATGTGGTTCGGGCATCAGGCGTATATGGGTCCGTTGGGCCCAACTAGCAAGCAATCATGCCTAAATAGCGGATAACTTTAACGCCAAGTCAGAGGGAACTTGCTAAGGCCAAAGCCGCCGGGCGGTTGTCTGCGTCTGGCCGGAAGGGGATGGTCTGCTTCGGGCGCGCGGAGGGGCGAAAGCGGACTTTCAAGGGCGGGCCTACGCGAATATCGTGGTCGTCAGCGGCATTGGAGATGGCGCATTCGAGGCGGAATGCGACCTACGGCGCGAAGCGCATTCCTAAAGACACGTCAGCGAAGGGTCTCATTATTGGAGTTCTATTGCTTATACGCATGCTCCATCTTTGATCACATATTCGAAAGTGGCTTCTATACCGTGTGTGAGATATCCAATCGGGCAACTGGTTTGCGAACCGTCTTTGAGCCTTACTGTGATCTTGCCAGAGCCTTCGCAGCTAATCGCCATTCGTGCCAGGAACTTCGACCCATTTTGCACGAGTAGCTGATTTTTTCCGCACAGCTGGAGTTCTGCGGAAGCAATGTCTCCGGACGGCGCGCGAACGATGAAGTAATTGTTGACGCGCGTACAACCAGTTAAAAGAATAACGCATCCTAATGGCCATAGGCGCTTTAGACCTTTCCACGGAATACTCAACTTAGTCTGCCTAGCATGGTGATTGGGTTCAAATTTCAACGAGCATCTCATCCTTGGTATATGCGAATTTGGGCATTTTGCGGGTTGGCGTTCCTGCACCGGTATTGGCAGCATTCTGACCGACAACATTGTTGGCGATATCGACTTGCGCCTCAAGAGTTGGCCAACCCGCCACAGTTCGAGCTGTGCGCCTCGCGCCGTCGCCTTGGGCTACGACCCAACAATTTTTATCGGGTAATCGAACACAGCCTTTGCCAAGGCATAGCCTAGGGCAAAGGCTGTCTCGGTATCAGAAACACCGAAGAAGGTGCAAATGACGAAGTGGCGCATTTCTGCCGGCATGCATGCGGTCCGCGAAACGTATCGCTAGAATTTCTTGGCGATTCCAATTACGATATCAGTTGTTCGGTAGTCAGCTTTAAGTGTACGGCCACCGCCCTTTAGACTTGGGCTGTTGACCGAGAACGTCCGCAGTTCCCCGAATCCCCTCCAGTCGCTAGCAAATTCATACTCCACGCCAGCCATACCCTGAACCGCAAACATACTTGCTCTGGAGTATTGGCCACGGTTGGCAGTGGGTCCGGCATTCAAATCAAAATCAACTTCACGGGTCAAACCAATGCCCAAGCCAACATAGGGCTTGAAACTGCCGGCTTCGTTGAAGGTATATAGACCATTCACCATGATAGACGTTGAGGCGTAATCGCTGTTGCTTGCAGCAACCCCTCCGAGGGAATTCAGTGAGCTGGATCGGTAGGTGTACTCAAGCTCGCTCCGCCAAGGCCCAGCATAGTCGTATCCGATGGCCCCACCAGCCAGCGCGCCCCCGCCGAACTTTCCTTTGGTGCGGGTTCCTCCGATCTGTAAGTCCGTATTACTCAATGTGGAGCTGCCGCCATAAACCTTGGCATAGAGACCACCCTCTCTATCGGCTGTTTGAGCGATTGCTGAGCTTCCAAATGCAAGGAGCGCTGCGATAACAGCCAACGTGCGGTAGAACATTTTCTTTTCCTTCTAAGTGTTTCGTAGGGAGATTGAGGTCGGGCTGATTACTCGACCTGTGGGGTAACTACGTGATGTGGCTTGAAGGAAAAGCGCTGTTGCACGAACGGTATCCGACACTGCACGAACGGACAGATTATCTGCAGTGAGCCAAAAATTTTCCTGACTGGCCGGCCTCATGTTTGCGCTGCGCGGTGGATGCGTCCGAGCCCTCCCGCATTCAAAGCGGAGGTCCATCGTCATAGGAAGTAGGACACAGGCTCTGAGGAAATTGCGACAAGCCTATTTAGACAGACCTGATCTATTCTTTGGCACCCAGCAAAAATTCTGGGTCTGGCATATCAAATGATTAGAAGGGTTTATTGCAATTACTCTCATAAAACCTGCGATAAGTCATTCTTCCGACGTCGGCTGACCGGTATTTTAAGGCCGGTGTCCATTTGTAAAAAACCACGAGAATTGAGGCGTTTCTTCTGCAAGATGTGATTTTGTGCAACCCAATGAGATCGGTGCACTTGAACACCCGGATAACCAGCCTCTTTCAGTTCCTCAATGGCGCGGCCAAAGGGGTAAAGTATCAATGCTTGACCGAGGATCGTATAAACTCGCGTATAATGAAGCTCCGCAGATAGAGCGACAAGATCGGCACCGAGGGGCGGCGGAAGCGACGCGACAAACGGCAGCTTCAAGGATCCCGACTTAATCTCATCGCTTCCAGATTGATTGACCGGCGAGCTTGTATCTTGGGTGCCAGTTTCATCGGTCTTGGCTACGGGCAAGCCTCGCGTCTGGAACGGGCCAATAGCACCTCTCAGGCGAATGGCATTGAGACCTAACCAAGCTGATAGGGCCGGCGGCGAAACAAAAGCTAGTTCTTCCAGGAACTCTAGGTACCAACTTTGTGGAAGAGTAACCGTGGCTTCATCTAGTCCTAGAATTCTATCTAGCCATATTCCTATCGGAACAAATAGCACGGCTCCGAGAAAGCCTGAAAGTGCCAATTGTGCGATAAGTGGCCACTTAAAGAATGGGCTAAATTTTTGGAGGCCCAATTGCATCGTCTGCATCATTATCAAAAGTGCGCTTACCTGGATCAGCCAAAATACGGCCCGTTGCGCGATCGACAGTTCTTGGGTCGAGCTTGGATTTACAAGTGTGATGACGGTAGCAATGCAGATTATTGAAAAGGCCAAGAATCTTGGCCAACTCAACTGCTCCGAATTTGATGGGTCGAGTTTAAATGTCATGCGGCGTCATTACCCAAAGGATAAAGTGGCTTCAAGCATCCGTTCGAAGGCCTAACATGAAATCATTGTAGTGTTCAGTGCCTCCAGCTCGCCCCCAAATGCATCGCATGTCCGCTTCCGAGCTACCGCCAACCCACCCTAAACGACAACCCTTGGCGCATACCAGAATGTCTGCTTCAATGAAGGAATTACTAGGCGGGGATAAGTTGTCTTCGCTAGATTTTGACTAAGTAGGCGAATTCACTATGTTGCGGGTAGCAAACTCGGCTTTTTGATTTCAGGCACTAAAAATAAGTGAAAAATGGGGTTAATATGCCTATCGAAAACGCAAGTCTTTCCGGCGCGAAAATTCCTATTGAAGCGGAAGTGGACCATTTAGAAGGCGAGGGTAAGGGGTTTCGACTGTCAAGGCCTTGGCTCACTGGTGGATTGGCGAGCCTTGCTACATTGCCATTGCATTTCCTTTTGCCCGTGGCAGCGTCGATTCAATTAAGTGCAATTTTCCTCGCGCTTATTGCTGGGGTTTATGTTGGCTTTGCGGTCCGGGATGGGCGTATTCGCTTTATTGCGCTGGAAAGCGGCGTTGCTCTTTTGTTTGTGCTTGCTGCTAGTTGGGGGGCACTGATGTGGCAGTGGGCAATCCCACTAGCTTATGTTTTTCATGGCCTTTGGGATTGGGCGCACGTGCAACTCATCAAGACTAATGCACCGCGTTGGTATCTTCCGTTTTGCGCAGCCTACGATTTTGTTGTTGCTGCAGGACTGATGTTGGCTTGGACGATTTACGCCTGATCTGAAGACTATCGACAGGATATAGGCTAAAAGCACCCATACTTCGGAGACTTTTGTGCTTCCCATTTTTTCGCGAAGCTACTTCTCATTGTTTTGGGTGACTTAGGCAAATGACTGCTTTGAAGGTTTCGCAGAACTGGTCTTGATGTCCACCCCTAGCGCTTTTGGGACCAATAGCATTGATACAAGACATGGCCGAAAAGAGGCGTCAGCTTTGATCCGGCGTTTTGGGGTGAAGCCTAAAGTCATATCTTCGATTTGAACACCGATGGCTTGAGAACAAACACGTTGGAGCATATTAAGGACTGATCGAAGTTGGGCCCGAATTGAAAAGCGACTGCTTGGCTATGACACATCCTGAACCAGACTGGCGCTATGTAAGCCCGCTCACAATTTCTGAGACCGAGCCCATTCAAGTCCCGTTGCCCGATTGGCGCGGCTATTGGCTTCATGAAGATGAGACAGGGGCAGAGCGCGATGCTGTTCCAGTCATGATTGATTGGTTGGCAGGCCAATCGCCCAGCGTATGGCATGCCTTTGTTCGGGACTATATGAATTGGGACAATAGCACCGCGATCGGTGTTTGGATTGCTAGCCAGAAAGCTTGCGACCGCGCCACGGCAGCGCGACTGGCATTCCTAAATGAGCCCGGCTACCTGTTGCGCCGTCCAGGCACCCTCGATCCCGCACATGATCCGTTGGCTATTGTGACCCAGAACCTAGCACGGGGCTGGTATCAAGTCAGCGAGATCGAAGACGACATATTGGATTATCGCGGGCTGATAGATGATTGGCGGCGCGCGACAAGGGAGGTTGCTAGCGGTCAGCAAGCCTTCACCATCGATGAAAGCCTTATTGGCCCTTTCTCCGGCAAAGTGGCCAACTTCCCAGAGGGCCAGTCACCTGTCACAAACCCAGTCATGTGGGCATTGATTGAGCGTCTGGGCGTTCAAGTCACCCATTGTGAGTTGCAAGCCTATCGGGACCGATGCACGCAAGCCAAAGCGCTTTGGCACAGAGATGTCCAAAAGTTTGATCTATTGAGTAGACTCACATGGGGCCAAAAAGCGCTGATCGAAAATGGCCCCTGTCTTGAGACCGAAGAAGAGCTTACTTCCTATCTTTCCGGCGACACGAGCTTCAAGGAAATTCTTGTTGGCCGGACCAAGCAGCGCTTGAAGGCAAAAAGCTGAAAACTGGGCTCAAGTTGCGTTTGCCTGCTTTCCGGTGTCGGCTAGATGTGACCCAATTCAATCACTGGGCTGGTGACTTTGCTGATTTTCGCTCCGGTGTAGATGGTGGAATAGATTGGCTTGGGTGGACGCGCAGCCTCATCGACAGTACGACGGACCCACGATCGCTCTTCCATTGATTGCAGGGACTGCGACAGCGCGCGATCCGAGATAGTTAGTAGACGCCGCTTGATCTCTGTGAACTGGCTTGGTCTACCCAGAGTGGCAAGCACCGGTACTGTCCAAGACTTTCGAAGCAGGTCCTGATTTTCGCCTCCCGACAAAAGCTGGATTCTGCTCGCCAGCTCAGCCGCGACTTTTCCTATCGACGTCAGGCGGAACTCCGGCCTTAACGGGTGCCCGTGGCCGGGATTCCGCTCCAAGAGACCGCAGCTGATCAAGTGATCAATGCTCTGAGCAAAGGCGGTTCTGCTCGCACCTGTTGCCATCAACAAGGGTGCCTGACGGCCTGGAACCCCATCGTTCAGGCCTGCGAGGATTGGTAGCGCCCAAGCCCGTGAGGTGATGTTGACAAGCATTCTTATGTCCATTATTTATAGTTACTATAAAATAATATGAAAGGAAAGCTATGTCACTCATCGAATTAAACGACACCATCACAATTGCGCTGTCGGTCAGGGACCGGCATGTAAGCGCGAAGTGGTACAAGGACATGCTTGGGTTCGAGTCTTTGTATCACGCCGATGAGGCCGGCTGGTCAGAACTGCAGACCAATACCCCAGGCGTCACGATTGGTCTTGGCGAACACACCAAGCCTGCGCCGGGCAATTGCGTTCCAGTCTTCGGAATTGCCGATCTTGTTGAGGGGCGGCACAGGCTCGAGAACGCAGGTGTAGTGTTTGACGGCCCGACGGATGTTGTCGAGGGAATGGTCCAAACCGCGACCTTCTATGATCCAGATGGCAATGCGCTCATGCTTGCTGAAGACCTGACGGGCGGCGCATGATCACGGGGTCAATAGTCTGACTTGCAGCGGTTCCCCGTCCGATTTCCGGCTTAGCGTATATCCAACCACTAAGACCTGAGTTATCGGGTTGTCACGCCAATCATCCTGTTCAAGCGAAAGCGTAGAGCCCAAGAGCCAATCGACGGCTTACTTGATGAACGTCGTAATAAGGTCGAGCCTTGCGTTGACAAACTCAAGCAAAGCCTGCGCCTTGCAACGAGCTAAGACAAAAGTGCCTCCAGCTACTCTAGCTTCGTGCCAATCGCTTCATCAGGCCTGTGGATCAGGCACTTTCTCCGAACACCCGAGCTGAGCTGGAGGAAAGGCTTGCGATCCGCATCGGCATGCCACCCTCGGGCCGCATTGTAATACGCACCAGCGGGCGGATGGTATGGGCCGGATCGTGCTCAAGTCGGACCTCGCGCATTAAAGTGGCCAGAACAGCCACTGCTTCGTTCAGGGCAAAGCCCATACCGATGCAAATGCGCAGACCAGCACCGAATGGCATATACTGATAGCGCTGCCGCTCCAATCCAAATTCAGGGGAAAAGCGATCGGGATCAAACACGTCGGGGCGTTCCCAAAGCTTGCGGTGACGATGCAATGCATAGATTGGTATCAGAATGATCGTGTCTTTTGGAACGTTCATCCCTTGAATCTTCGTGTCGCGGCTTGCTTGTCGCGGTAAAGCCGACACCGGCGGAAACAGACGCATGGACTCAAGAACCACCTGACGGGTGAAGGTAAGGGCTTCAACATGTGTTTGTGTAATCGGCGCATCGCCGGCCACGCGTTGCACCTCAGCGCGCAGGCGGTCGGCGGTCAAGCTGTGCTGCGAGAGCAAATACAACGACCAAGTCAGCGCCAGAGCCGTGGTTTCATGCCCGGCACCAATGAAGGTGATCAAGTTGTCACGTAGTTCAATGTCGGACATGGCTCGCCCGGTCTCTGGATCTTTCGCTTGCATCAGCAAGTCGACCAGATCACCTCGTCCAGGGGCTTCACTTCGCCTGCGCTCGACCATCGTCTGTACTGCCGCCCGAAGATAGTTCGCTGCACGCACGCCACGTTGTGACATCAGTTTCTTCAAGGACGGCGGCAATCCCAAAATGTCGCCAATATTGGGTCGACCAAGTGTCTCCAAATAGGTGCTTATCTCACGACTGGCTTCTTCAATGTCTATGCCTTCGCCGCCCGACAACATCGTGTCGAGGATGATATCGAAGGTGACGCGCACCATGTCATGAGCAATATCAACGTGCTTACCCACGCCCACCGCCCGCCATCGAGAAAGCATTTTTTCTGCCGCCGCACTCATAAGAGGCGTCAGCTTGGCCACGGTGTCAGGTCGAAAGGCGGGGGCGGCTGCCAGCCGCTGCCAACGCCAATCAGCACCCTCAGCGGTTAACAGCGCTTCACCCAATGCGGGCTTCAAGAAGCGCAGGAAAATCGTGCCCTTGCCGAAATCCTCGACACGATCCAGAAGAATCTCGCGTATAGCCTCTGGCTTGCTGACAAACAGTAGTTTCGGGCCGTAAGGCACCGGTGCCCAATAAAAATCATCCTCGTAGACTGCGCGGGGCCACGCCTCGATGGGGTTGTCAGCAAGGGTGACGAGCCGCTTGAATAAGGGAAGCGTCTTTTCCGGTGGACGAATCGCCGGTGGCGTAAAGAGAGCATCTATTGGGTTCATTACCTTCACACTATGCAAGTTTCGAGGGCATTGCTAGCACAAGATTGACCTTCAACCGGCTTCTCGGTCCCTAGCAATGCGCGACGCGCTCTAGGGTGCACTCCATCAATGGAATGCACTTTGGTCAAGCAATTCCTGAGATCGCCAATGTGGGGCCTTGGCCAAATGACTTGGAACGGTTCATGGCCGCACTTCGCTTGCCTTGAAGCCGCCCTTCAATTCTTATTGCGCAAGATGCGGGGTCAAGGGGTGCAATCGGCTTCGCCGACACGCGAAGCGCGCGCCTTGACGCCATATCTTGCGCGCTCAAACTCGAGAACGGCCTTTGCGAAGGCATAGCCTGTGGCAAAGGCTGTCCACCCTGCCTGCTCAAGGCTTGGCGGCAACGTTTTGCTCACCCAGTTCAGCGGCGACATCGTCGGCGCTTTTCCAGGCTTGGCCGCTTTCGGCGAGACCGAGCCCAGCGTTAAACAGCGACTTCATGCTGGGTTGGTCCATGACGAGAGAGCCTTGGTAGGGAAAGTTGGATGGGATCCAAGTCATGCGAAAAGTCATCTCGTTTCTTGTCGCGAAATAGGCTGTTAGCGCGACATTCTGTCGGGCGCGATAGACCTGATCAATTTCAAAACTGCGGGGAATAATGGATGTGGTCTTGAGCACATTATTTGCCGGGCCAATCTCGATCTGACTGTTCAGAATAACGTAGAGATTAGCGCCCTTCAGGCGACGAATTGCCTCGTCGCTCAAAGACATGTTCGCAGGCACGACAAAGAAGGGCACCGCAACGCCGCCATCAACATGCATTTCTTGGTAGTGCTGGCCACCACTCTCAACGTCGATGAGTTTAGGCGGAAAGACGGCTGGTATGGAGGAGGACGCCACCAAAACGTCGATGAACAAGTTCCGGGCGCGCGGTCCGCCCTGCTCTGCGATCAAGCCCATATTCCAAATGGTTGAGGCGCCGGTGTCGATATTGGTTGTGGCAACCAATAATAATCGCCCCTTTCGACTCTCGCGCGCGATCGCGTCCATGAATTTTGGGGTGACGTGGCTGTCGATCCACTGAATGAAATGATCGGTGCGGTAGAGGCTGGTTTGAAACAAAGCCCCAAGGCCGCGGCGCACGACCAAACGCGCGGTTTCAGGTGCGGTATAAATCTCGGTGATCGCTGGGTCCCAATCAGGCCCTAAAAACACATAGGGCGCGATCAAAGCGCCGCTACTTACCCCTGTTACGATTTCAAATTGCGGTCGTGTACCCGAGCGCTGCATCCCTACAAGGACGCCGACGCCAAAGGCCCCGCCAGCACCACCGCCCGACAGGGCCATAACATCGATAGAGCCATCAGCCGCCGCAATCGCCTTTGTGTACAACGCGGTCACAACGCTGCCGGCGTTTGGATCATAAGAATTGATCCGCAGCTTGGCTTGGTAGCTGGCCGGCGCGACACTGGCAGCGCTTAAGGGTGGCGCAGGCAGGCGTGATAGCGTTGCGCAACCTGCAAGCAGGCTCGCTAGGGCCAAAATCAGGATTTTTCTAAACAAAACTTAGTGCCCACATGAGGCGCGCATGGGTGCTGCGACGCAAGCCAGTCTTAGCGGCACACGTGAGCATTTCGCTTTGATGCAGAACAAATCCTCGACGTGTCTTTGGCGCAGGCGGACCGGCCCGCACCGTATGAAGCATAGGAACCAAGAAATAGGTGGGGCGTTCTAGGGGCCAGAGGATTTTGAGCCATGAACCATGAACAAGCAGGTGACGCGGCGCGCGAGTTGATACTCGTCGTCATGCCACCAGAGGGAGATGCCGCATTGGACAGTGTCGGCGACGAGGTCGGCCCCCTATCAGACTTCATCCGCAAACAACCCGTGCTAACCCTATCCATTGCGTTTGGCTTGGGTCTGTTGGTCACGAGCCTGTTGGCGCGAAAACGCACATGATTGGCCGCGCCATCTCTTTACGGGTCTTTGCTGTCATCTTTGCTTTGGCGTGCGCAATCTTCCTCATCATCGCGGGCTATCGCGCATTGTTGGTTTATGCGGGCCCGCTTTTGGCCCCAATTGTTATGGCTGCAGGGTGTGGGATTGTCGCGCTCAGCCTCCTTGCACTGACCCACCTACGTACGAGCCGTCGCAAGGCGCGCTTACAGGCGGTCGTCGCGAGTCTGATTGACCACAAACCGATGGCCGCCCTTGCAGCTGCAGTCGTCGCCGGGGCTGCGGCACGGTTTGGGATCGAGCCGGAAGACCTGTTCCCAATCTTTGAAGCCTTTGTCCCAAACAGCCAAGCTCCCGACACTACCGACGAATCCGCTCCACCACCTGCGTCACCCACGCCACAGGCTCACCCCAGTCCGCCACAACAAAGCATTCACTAGGAAAACATCATGCCCAATTCAAATGAGAAGCTCGTTGCCGGTATCGTCGCCCTTATTCCTGTCGCGATAGATGCCTTTAAAGATGATCATCTGGACCGGCAGGTCGATGCGATTATGACCAACACTAAGGTGCGCGATATTGGTTCGCGCATGGCCGGCCAAACGGAAAGATACCTCCACAACATGTTCAAGAGTAACAAATTCACCCGCCAATTCGCAGCGCAAATCAAGCCACGCCAATCGCCAGCCCCGGCTATCTTGGCAGGACTTGCCCTCGTCGTGGCAGGGGGACTTGTCTTTGCCTATTTTGATCGGCGCAAACAGCCAAAGCCAGATGAAAAAGGCCAAGCCCCTGCGGCGGAGGCCGTTGCCACCTAAAGGCAAATCGGCCAGACTGCCCGAAGCAGTCTGGCCGAATGCCGTATCGGTTGTCTTCAACCTTCCAAGCGTCTTTGAAGTCTTTTGTACACGCGGGAAAAAGTTCGAGGTTTGGTAAGGTGAAGCGGCTTGTTTGAAAATTGTTGTGAGCTACCTAGCCCCATCCATCATCAACTCTCTGCATCAACGCCAACCCCATTGGGGTCCATTAGTTTTGGGATTTGGACCGTCACGGCGTCGTTGTGGCCGAATACCTGAATGACAATCGCTGGCCCAAATTTACCCTTCAAGTCAACAAGTTCCCACTTGGAGTCATTGCCGGCTGTGAAGGGATAGCTAAACTGCGCAGCTCCAAGTTTTTCGGTACCGGCCCACGCCAAAACTCGACTTTGATCAAAACTGCCACACACTGACGGAAAAGTTGTAAATCGTTCCGGCGCAGGAATTTCGTTCAGAATTCCATCGCGAGTAAGCCAAGCTAGTTTGTAATTCCGCCGATCAAACGCAAAATAGCTAGGGTTCTCAAGTGCAATTGGGGCCGGGTCAATTTTTGGGTCCATTAACTCAAGCAGCACAAGAAACCCGTCCTCGCAAGGCGACGTCTGCATCTGGAATTTGTCACGGACCGAATCAAAGCGTGGCAATTTGGTCTCAAACTTTTTAAAGACGCTCGTGCCACCACTTATAAGGTCAGCCTCTCCAATTGTTTGTGAGTAGAATGGACGAAATCTTCGCCAATAATTTGTATTACTCATCCCCCAAGGGTAAGGGCAATCAACAGGCAAACGGGTGAATTCAGCATCAACCACTTCCTGCCGCCAAACTCCTACCACTGTCTTTGCTTCGGTGTAGAAGCAGCCATCGGGACGGGGTAAGATTGGCAGATCGATTAGGCGGATGGTTCTATTGTTTAAGTCAAACTCGTGGACTGCAAATGAGGGATTAGGGCTACTTGGATATCTAATCTTGAGATATTGGTGACGCATATCAGCATAAAAAAGCAACTTTGTCCCGTCGGGAGAAAACTCTGCAACTCTTTTGTCCCGATCATGATCTACAAGCCGAAACTCAATTTCGCCCTTCCGGTTCATCACCCAAATCTCGGCGACATTGCCAAATTCTGGACGGTCTATTGCAAAGTATTTCGGCTCAAACCCTGGAATTGTGAATTGAACATTGAACGCAAGACGACTTCCATCTGGCGACATGACCGCATGCTCGATTTTCAAAAATTCCTGATCGAGCGTGTATGAAACGGAGGTGCTGGTCTTAAAGTCGACTACGGCAATAGTCATCTCTCGTGTGTCAAGGCGCGGAAACATCCCTAACCTGCCATCACGGGTCAGGCTGCAACAAAGCGCCCGCGTCACCCAATCATCCAGAGAAACCTTAGCTTCTCTAGGCCCCTCCGCTTGAATTCGATCTACTCCGCCGGTGCAAGCACTTAGGAGCGGCAGGCCAACGTAACCAAGCGCCGCTAATCCGATCAATTCTCGCCGATGAGGAGTCACTTCGTATCGCTCCTAAATTGGATCTCAAAAATCTCTGATCATATCAACACCAACAAGCGCAAATTGCAAATCTCTGGTTGCTATAGCAAATCGGCCAGACCGCCCGAGGCAGTCTGGCCGTTTGTGGGTTCTAGCAGCCTAAACCTTCCAAGCGTCTTTGAAGTCTTGCGCATAGGCGGCAAAGGTTCTGGGCTTGTTGCCGGTGATCGTCTCCACCGCTGGGGTGAGGGCTTCGGAATAACCCGCCTTGAAGAAGCCAAGGATGGTGATCAGGAAGTGGGCATAGTTTGTGGGCAGGCCCGCGCTAAGAAGCTGGGCCAGCATCGCCTCATCGGAAATCTCCTCATAGACAATGGTGCGACCAGTGGCGTGCGACAGGATGGCGGCCGCTTCATCATGGTCCAGCGCCTCAGCGCCAGTCAGATCAAACTCCTGATTATCGAGATCATGGCGTGTCAAAAGGGATGCCGCAACGGCGGCAATATCGCGCGCATCCATAAAGCTGCCTTTGGCTTTGCCGACAGGCAGCAGAATTTTGCTTTGCTCTAAAATGCCTTGAATCCAGAAGGTATGGAAGTTTTGCATGAACCAATTGGGGCGAATGATATTATAGGCGAGGCCCGATTGCTCAAGGTGCCGCTCAGCCTGCCGGAAGGGGGCCGCCTCATCGGCATTGGCACCCATCGCCGTCATCAGCACGATCTTTCGAACGCCTGATGCCACGGCTTGATCGATCACCGGATTGAGGAGCTCGTTCTGGTTCGTATGGCCGGGGGGCGACAGCAGGAACGCCGCTTCAACGCCCTCAAACGCAGTAGAGAGGCCTTCGCCGGTGACAAGATTAAGGTGGACATCTTGTGGGCCCGTCGGGGCACGACTGGTGGTGCGCACCACGTCATGGCCTTGATTAGACAGCAAGCGCACCACTTCACTGCCGACCGTTCCATTGGCACCGAGTACGAGTATCTTTGACATTTTGACTCTCCTTCATGAGTTAGTGGCTTGCATTTAGACGCGATAGATGGGATCACGAATGGCTAAAATACTAAATTTCATGTCAATGCGTCCGGGTATCGAACCAATTGGCAAATAGATGGACAGAGATCTTGGACTTACTAACAGACATCTTGCAGGAGGCTGGCCTCCAGCGTCGCCTGCTGGACCTTCGCAGTTTGGAAGGGCAGACCGCCCTTCAATTCCCGTGCGAGAAGAGCATGGGCCTGCATGTTGTCACGCGGGGGCGAGCTTTTATTCATTCCGCAAGCTTGAAAGAACCCATCGCGCTTGAAGCCGGGTCGATCGCGCTAATGGCGCGGGGCTGCACCCATGTGCTGAGCACATCGCCAAATCGGCCCGCACGGGTCACCTCGTTGGCTGGTGAATTTGCGGCCCGACCGTCGTCCTTCAACCCCTCACCCGATGCCAGCACATTGATTAGCGGTGCCTATCAATTCTGGCACGAACCGGTACACGCTTTGTTTCGAGAGATTCCCGATTGGTTTGTGCTGGACGGTCAAAGCCTAGCCAAATTCCACCCCCTCACCTTGACGATTGGCCTGTTGGACGAGGAATTGAACAAGCCCTCTATGGGTGGGCAGACCATTATGTATGGCCTGTTGGATGTGATCTTTACGTATCTGGTGCGCGAAATGGTGGACCAGCTTGGCCAAGCGCGCATGGGCTGGAGCCAAGCCGTCGCCGATCTTCAGATTCGCAAGGCGGTGACCGTGATGCATGAAGACCCCGCGCATGGCTGGACGCTGGAAGAACTCGCCAAGCAAGCAGGCCTATCTCGCACCTTGTTGGCAGAGCGGTTCCGCCGCACGATGGGCGATACCCCTTTGAGCTATCTGCGCAGCCTACGTGTGCAAAAGGCAATGACGCTGTTGGCCGAGGCCGACCACAGCCTAGAATTGGTCGCACGTGCGGTGGGGTTCAGCGACGCCTTTAGCTTCTCCAAAGTCTTCAAAAAGATCACCGGCCAATCCCCCAGCGCATTCCGCCGTCAAGCGAAGCTGGATCAAACCTCGCCTTGGAAATTGCGTGCCGGGTGAGGGGGGCAGGCGTCACTTCACGCTGATAAAAATCGGGTTGGAATAGAACCAAAGATCGGTCCAAGGGTCCTCCCCCTTGGGGTCTGGTTGCGGCTCTAGTTCCGTCGTGTTGGTCCCACGGATGCGCAGATACTCATTCTTGGTCACGTTCTTTATCCGGTAGGTGATCACAGTTTGGTCGCCGACCTGTGTCCAAGCGCTGGAGGTAAATCGTGCTTCCACGCGGGTTGTTGGGTTTTTAGTGGCGGCTTTGTCGGCCACCGGCCCCGTCACCTCACCGCGTATGAGATCGACGCGCGACACAAGCGGATTTATGCCTTGGGGAGTGGGACCCTTGTCGTCCTTAAAGCGAATGGTGACCTCGATATCATCGCCCACTTTGGACGCTAAAGTCCCCCCCATTGTGGCCGTTGCATTGGCACCAACCGCCTTAACCGATACATCCAGTTCTGAGATCAAGTCACCTGTTGTGACAAAAATCTTGCCTGCGCGCAGGCCTGAGATAATCGATTCCGGTGTTTTGTCCGCGAAGACATAGGTCTTAGAATATTCGCCTGGCCAAAAATCGATGCCGCCTTCGCTATAATGCACGTGGGAATCCGATGTTGCCGTGATCCACCACCGGCGACCCTCGCCCAGCAAGGAATCCCATAGGCCGCCAACTTGGGCGGTCATCTGGTCAAATCCGCCCATGGTTGGCGTCTTGTTATAGGCACCACGACCATATTCTCTAGCTTCGGCGTCCGACGGTGTGGCAAGCCCGAGCTTTGGCCGCGACAGACTGCTGGCTTGATGGCCGGGCGCGCCTTCCATGCCAATGGCAACTTGGGGCGCAACGTCATTCCAGTTTCGAAACTCTTGGGGGGTGGTTAATCCATATTCGCCCATCCCTGTAGCCGAGCGCGATGGATGATGGGCAAAGAGAACTGGCTTTGGCGTTTGCTGGTTCATGAATTCAAGCGCTGAAATCATAGCAGATTCTTGATTGCGTGCTTCAGACCGCGGAAAGACTTCGCGAGAATCAAACTTAGACTCAATATCGCGCAAGCGCTGTGCTTCGTCGGGCCCATAGGGAATGACCACACTGCTATGGTCTGCTGCAGGCGTATTGAGTTCGATGCCAAAAAACTGAATGACTTCGGGGACCGCGGCGCGCGATTGCAGCAATTCAGGATAGGCATAATCATGATTAATTTTGCTATGGTTGGGTCCGCCATGGTCTGTTGCAACCATCCAGCTCAGACCAAAGCGGCGCGCCATCGAGGCATTCGTGGTTATTGGATAGACGGCATCAGCACCCAAAATCGGGGTCGGCGGTGTTGTGGTCGTATCTAAGCCCACACTGTATCGGCTGTGAATATGATGATCGCCTGCGAGCCATCTCGGGCCGGTTCCACTGTCCTGCTTCGATGCAACCTTCGGCGCAGCCACTTGCGGCGCGCTTGTTTTGGGAGGGGCATGGCGACCATGTGCCATGACGGTGCCAGTTATGGCCAGACTTAAAGTGGCACTCAGGAGAGCAACACGGGCCAGACGGCCCCGCTGCGAGGTCTCCTTCGATGAAAAGTTTCTCACGCCTGTCCCATTCGATTCGCGCATCATGACCGCTCCCAATTTTCCATGCGAGAGTTAGCCTCAACCTGCGTGATTCTTGTGACACTGCTGGATAGAGCCGGATTTTTTGGCACTGGAATTCTGGGCCTTGCGGGCGAGCCACTTACCTTAGCCAAAAAAATGTGCGCGCAGCGGTAAAGCTGCAGCGCCAAGAAGAGCGGGCTCCACGGCCACCTCCGCTGGGACCACCAGTGGCACCGGCCTGATATAGCCGCGCCGCGGGACGCTAGAAAAGGCAATCATTGGGATCATCCGCTCAGCTAAGGCTGTTGGAAGTTGGCCACCCAAAACAATAACATCTGGATCTAGGACAGCGGAAGCAGCAGAGACCGCGATATTGAGGGCTGGCGCGGTTTTGTGAAGCCACTCATCAATAGAAGGCCAAGTGGGATCAAAATGGTCCAGCATCTGCGAAACCGTTGCGAAGTCAGACCCGCGCTGGTTCTCTAACTGTCTTAGATTCTCCAAATTCGGATGCATGTAACCCTCAAGCGGGATGGCACCGGCAAACTCGCCGGCATTGCCATTGCGCCCGCGCAACAGTCGCCCCTCATGAATAATGCCGCCGCCAAAGCCCGTGGAAAAATAAAAGTAAGCAAAGTTTTTGACCGTGCGACCAACCCCCAGCATGGCCTCGGCCTCGGCTGCTGCATTGCCATCATTGTCCAGCCACACTGGCAACCCAAGCCGCTCTGTAAGTGCACGATCAATATCGACTAAGGCCAAATCGTCCAGCTTGCCCGGAGGGTTTACCTTCAGGTCACTGCCGATGAAAAATCCGGTGATCGCAATACCAATACCAAAGAGCCGGCTTCGGTCGCTCAAACGCTCTTGGATGAAGCGGTGGAGCAACTCGGCAACGAAATCCACATCAAGCTTCATGGTGCCCACGGCTAAAGGCTGTCTGAATTCCGCAAGTTGGTTCCCTAAAAAGTCCACGAGCGCGAACACAATCGCATCAGCCTTGATTGAAACCCCGATTGAATAGGCCGCGCCAGCAACCAGTTCCAAGCCAATCTTTGGTCCACGTCCCGTGCCGGTTCGCCCCGTGGACCGAACCAGACCACGTTGCTCGAGGCTATCGATAATACGCGTCATCGACATACCCGTTAAACCAATGCGCCGACCGATTTCGGCCCGTGTTACGTGTGGCTCACGGCGGATTAGATCCAATGTTTGTCGTTCGCTCGCATTGGCGACCTCAGTTGTCACACGCTTGCGAAAAATCTCGGGTATCAGGCTCTGACCTCGGGTGTTGTTTTGTGCGCTGCCATCTGTCCCCAAACGTTCTAAACTTGATGAAACTTCCACGACGTCACATAACTTTCATTTGATATCTAACGGTGCGTTATTATACCCGTTGCAAAACCAATTTCTAGCTGCATCGGACCAAAAATGACACGCACGACCATGCTTACTACAACATGGCTTTCTCTTGTAGCGGCGATGACCCTTGCGCCTGCTGTTGCGGTTTCACAGTCCGCATCCAGCGCGCAGCCAGCGTCAACCAATCCACCTGCTGACGCCGAAACCATCATTGTAACGGGGTATCGCTTGCAGAATCGGCTTGCGGTAGACGCCAAGCGCATCGAGAATCGCGTGGCTGAGTTTTTGACCAGCGATGAGATTGGTCAACAGCCTGACTATAATATCTCGGACAGTTTCCGCCGCGTACCCGGTGTCACCACCATTTTCGATGAAGATGAAGGTCGTTACGTCGCGCTTCGGGCGCTGGAGCCAAACTTCACGCTCGGTAGTCTTGATGGGTCGACTTTGGCGACCGGGGAACGCGCCAATCGCCAATTGAACATGGAAGCAATCCCGACCACTGCCGTTCGTCGCCTTGAAATTTTCAAATCGCGTACACCCGATGCAGAGGGCAATGCCATTGGGGGCACGGTTAATCTGGTAACTCGCTCTGCCTTTGATCACAAAGGTCTTTACTATGTTGGAAGCGTGTTTGTTGGCACAGGCGACAGCCAAGCTGTGCCCGGTAAAGGCTTTAATCGCGCGAGCGATGATGGGTTGAACTTCCGCTTTGATGGCACGGTTTCCAATACATTTGGTCCTGCGGATCAGTTTGGCGTGATGGCGACACTGGCCTTCAGTCGCAAACGGCGTGACCAAGAGCGCTATAGCCCTGGTGCCTTTGCTTTATTTAACAACGTGCCTGTCTCGTCCAGCCATTTGTGGCAGGGCTACCCCAATACCGTTGATCGCTACGGCGGTACCCTGAAGCTGGAATGGCGACCAAATGATACGTTCAAGACCCATGTCGCTGGGACCTATTACATCCAAGCAGACAATGAATTGCGGCTTTCCCATCAGTTGACACGTGGCACAGTCGACCTCACGCGAACCTCTGGCACGAGCGCGCGGGTTTCGACAGCTGGCGGGTTCGTGCGGTTCAATGACTTCCCAATTGACAAGCCATTGACCGCCGTACAGGCGGGTTTTGAGTGGCAGCCCAGCAGTCGCCAGACCATTTCAGGGCGCTTGGCTTATTCCGAAGCGGCATTTAACGAGCCTTCCAATCAGCTTCAGTTCAATTTGCCGACTTCGACCGCAAACGCCTATACGGTTGTGCTCAACGACAAATTGCCACTCGTCACCCTTGATTCAACTGCGACATTCTTAAACCCCACCGCTTATACTTTTGGGTCGTATTTTACCTATGAGGACGATAGCGACGACTTTATCAAAGAAGGTCAGATCGATTGGTCATTCAATACAGAGCGCCAAAGTGAAGGCTGGGGCTTTGGTTTGGGCGCAAAACTCCGTGAAAACGAGCGCGACTTTGATCGCACACAAGTCAATTACGCCTTGGGTACCGGGGTGAGTTTGACTTTGGCCAATTTCTTGCTGGCTGACCAATATCGCCCGATTTATGCGGGCCAAGACGCTTTGTTCATTGATTTCGAAAAGTTTCAAAGCTATCGCGCGGCCAATCCCAACGCGATTGTCGCCAATGCCACGACAAGTGCGTTCGATAGCCTGCGAAATGACTATATCGTAACCGAGCAAGTCCAAGCAGCTTATGCGCTTGCGCGCCATGCTGGTGAAAACCACGCCTTGATTTTTGGTTTAAGACACGAAGCAACTGAAACCGAAGTTGCAGGACGCCGCGTTGTTGGCACGACCACGATCCCGCTGGTCCGCTCGGGTGAGTATGACAATCTGCTCCCCTCCGTCACGCTCAGCTATAATCTCAATCAGCAGACCAAACTGAAATTTGGCCTGTTTGAAGCCATCGGGCGACCCAACCCATCCGATCTCGGCAATAATGAAGTGTTGAACGCAGGCAATGCAACCTTGACCCGCGGCAACCCAGACTTGTTGCCGCGCAAGGCAAAGAATTTGGATTTGGCCGTCGAATATTATTTCGATAAGCGCCAAGGCCTCTTGAGCCTCGGCCTCTTCCAAAAGTCGATTGCGGACAATATCTTTTCGGTGACGTTGGGCACGACGGTGATTGATGGCGTGACCTATACGATTAACCAGCCACGCAATACCGGCGATGCCCGCATCTCTGGTCTTGAGGTCAACTTCATCCGCAACAATCTCGACTTTTTGCCCTCACTGTTCAAGAATTTCGGGGTGTCTGCAAACGCAACCTTTGTTTCCAGTGAAGCAACGCTGGCCAATGGCGCGAAGATTGATCAGCTCAACCAAATGCCGAATGAGCAAGCCAATTTTGCTGTGTTTTATGAAGCCGACTCGTTCCGGGCGCGTTTGACCTATGCCTATGTTGGCGAGCGGCTGACTGGCATTACCCCAGCTGACTTTGCGCAAAATCGCTATGATGAGCCCTTCAATCAGTTGGACGCGCAAGTCCGCTTTAAGTTTGGGCGCTTTGATGTGATTGGCGAAGTCCGCAATCTGACAGACGAGCACCGCGTCAACTACTCTAGCCTAGGCGGCATGGACTATAACTTCTTCGGTCGGCAGTTCTGGCTCGGTGTGGCGTTAAAGCGATGATTAGTGTCTCTGCGTTTAAGCCTCTTGCCGCTGGGTTAGCACTTGGCCTGATTTTGGGTGTGGCGTCCGGTTGCGCCCATGTTGGTTCACCCAGTTCACCGGTGCCAACGACCGCGACGCCCTTGTTCCAAGGTGTTACCTATTGGCGTGCCCCGGCCGTAGTAGATCGCCCGCAGATTATTCATGTGTTGGCGATTGATCTGAAGAAGGCTGGCACGCGCCTGATGGCAACGCCGGGTGATCGGTCCGCTGGACTTGAATATCGCGCGCAAACGGTTTCGGCTTTTCTGACGCAGCAAAATCTAAAGGCTGCCGTCAACGGGGGCTATTTTCTTCCCTTTAAGGGTGGCAGTCCCGGCGGCGATGATTATTACCCCAAAGCTGGTGACGGGGCGAATGTTTCCGGTGCTGCTTGGGGTGGCGGGAAACAGGCTTCGCCGGTTGAGATCGACCCAAGTGATAAGCTGAATTATGATGCCCGCGTGGTTGGGATTGTGTGCATTGATGACGGCGTGAAGGTCGCCATTCTCGATGGCCAAGTCTGTCCAGTAGGGGTCGAAGATGCTTTATCGGCTGGGCCACGGCTATTGAAAGACGGCAAGCCGACCATTAGCGACGTTAAGGCTCCCCCTGCCGCGGGTGACCGAACCCCCGGTGCGCCGCGCACCGCGATTGGGGTCTCTAAAAATGGCCGCTTTGTTTGGTTGGTCGTTGTGGATGGCCGCCAAGCCGGTGTTAGCGAAGGCGCAAGCATTGAGGAGTTGAAGACCTTATTCTTGTCGCTTGGTGCTTATGATGCCCTGAACCTCGATGGCGGCGGATCGTCAACCATGGTCGTGGCTGGCCCACAAGGCCCGCGTGTCCTCAACTCTCCCATTCATACCGGTGTGCCAGGGCGTGAACGCCCAAGCGCAAATCATTTGGGGGTGTTCGCAAAGGCCTTGCCGTTTTAGAGTTCTACCCATGCATGACAGACCTCGGTCTCATCCGGTTTTAGGTTGACACCTTACCTGGTCACACCAAGCTCGCTGAACGCAATTGTTCGGCTGCGAACTGCGCGACCGTCGGTCGCGTGCAGGGTGACTTTGATGGTTTTTGCCTGCCAATCGACATTCAGTAGCCCGAAATTGCTATCGGCATAGACCCCGCCCTCAATTAGATAGGCCTCGTCCATCACATCCAATTGTGGGCCTTGATTTAGGCCGCTCGAGGTGAACTCATAGATTGGATAGGGCACATTGCGATTGAAGCGGTACATAGCGCCAGTATGCACATCCCCACTTAGGACGAACAAACCCTGCGCCTGCGTTTCACGAATAAGGTCAAAGAGACGTTTCCGCTCGATGGCAAAGAGCTTCCAATTCTCGCCGCCGTCGCCAATAACTTGGATCGAGCTGATCAGAATGCGGACCTCGGCTGGCTGCCGCAATTGTTCGCCGAGCCATTGCCATTGATCCTGCCCCAAAAGTGTCAGATTTGGATCTTGGTCGACTTTGTAGCCCAGCATATTGCGGTGGAGATTATAGCCACTGATGAGCGGGCCCCGAAATGAGCGCAAGTCTAGAAAAATCAGCTGAACCCTTTGCCCAATCGGTCCGAATATTTTGGCATGATGCAAGCCCGCACGCCGCCGCCTGACATCATCCTTGGGTACATGCCAGAATTCTAGAAATTGCTTTTTGGCATCCGCCGCATGCTCATAGCTGGCATCACCATCATTGGCCCCATAGTCATGATCATCCCAAATTGCTTCAATGGGCATGGCTGCAGTGAAGGCGCGAAACTGGGCGCCTTGGCGAAGTTCCCCATAGGCTGCGGCTAAGTGGGAAGGCCCCTGTGCATCGAGGTCACCATAAACATTATCCCCCATCATCACCATGAGCTGTGGCTTTTGCGCGAGGATCGTTGCCCAATGGCTTTGCGCTTTACGTTGATTATTACACGAGCCAAATGCGAGGCGCGTCAGCACCTCGGCACTGCTTAGCTGGGGCGCACTCTGGATTGCCGTGTGTGCAATGCCTCCCAAGCTGGAGGCACCTAAGCCAGCCACAACCGCCCGACGGTTTTGCTTAAACATCCTGCTTTTCCTTTTTGGAATGCGAGTTCGACCGACGGACGGCTGGCTCAATTACGGCTGGCTTAATAGGTGTAGCGAATGCCAATCCCGACGCGACGTTCGTTATTGGCGCGGCGCACGGGCAGGTCCTTGCGCCCAGCGGTGTAGAGATATTCGCTTTGTTTGGTGAGGTTTAGACCCTCAAACTTCAGGGCCAATCGATCGGTTAAATTATAGGTCGCTGACATATCCAATTGGCCAAAGGCATCTTGCCAGATTGGATTGCCACCGCTTCCAAAGGGGCTTTCCACGAATTCGTCACGCCAAGCATAAGCCAATCGCACGTCCAGACTTTTCGCTTGATAGTAAAGGACAGCGTTGAAGCTGTTCTTTGAGAGCCCCGGCAACTGGATGGAACTCACATTACCAGCTTCGGAGAAGTTGGCCTCACTTTGGGCATAAGTGTAATTAAACAGGCCGCCAAATTGATCGAATGGTGCAGGCAGGAAGGTAAAGGGCGTTTGCACGCTAAACTCAAGACCATCCACCTTGGCCTTATCGCCGTTGATCGGACGCCTAAGTTGGAACCGCGTCGGGACCGGCGGCCCGCCTAAAGTGCTGCCGACCACGAGGGTCACATCCTCAGTCAAGGTTTCTACCAAGGAATCGATATCTTTGCGGAAATAGCTGAGGGATATCAGGGCTTCGCGCCCGAAATAATATTCCAAGCCCAAATCAAGATAGGTGGCGGAGAATGGATCGAGTTCCGGATTGCCGGAACTGCCAACATTGCGGCCAAGGTCCAAAGTCGAGCGTGGTGACAGATCATCCAACTTCGGTCTATTCAGCGTCCGACCGGCCGCAAAGCGCAACAGGAGGTTATCGCTCAAATCGGCCCGCAGATTGAGGCTTGGCAATACCTTATCATAAGAGCGTTCGACGCGGATCGGGGTGATCTCGCTTCCGATTTGGCGCGCACCGGAGGAAATCAGGCCTGTGTTGACAAAGCGAACCCCAATGCTGCCGGTCACAGGCTTGCTTGCAAACTGGGTATCGACATCTGCCTTCACATAGGCAGCGCTGATCACCTCAGACACTTCATAACTGTCTAGCGGCTTGAGGGCTGTTTTTTGGTTTGTTAGGCCATAAAACTTGTCCAGCACATCAAAGTTGAATTGCATAATTTGTGTTGGAAAGCCTGCTGGCTGGCCTGAGACACTGAACGGAAGCAGCGTGACTGCTCCAGCTGGTGTGCCGCCCAATCCAACGGCCCGGCCATTGGCCATGCGTGCGGTTGCGGGATAGACCGGATCAGAATCAAAAATCCCACCCCATTTATTCTCGGTTACACTGGCAAGATGGTCTGCATAACGGGCACCAAACGAAAGCCGCGTGAACGGGCCGAACTGTGTCTCGCGCGAGATGTCGAATTGTAAGGCGAGCTCATCGTCTTGTTTTTCACGGATACGAAAGTCGGCAAACCGAAACAACGTATAGCCAACGGGGCTATTGGGCGTAACGCCAACAACGTCGACATTGACAAAATCCCCTTGCATCTTCACGGTACCATCGGCTTCACGGCCAAAACTATAGGCGCGGTCGAAAAATGTTCCCTGGCCTTGTGTCAATCCCGCCTGAAGGTTCACGCTCCACTTGGGTGCCACTTGGAATTCACCGCGTAAGACACTTTGTGTGAATTGTTCGTCATTGCTGATCCATGTGGTATAAGCGCGCGCGGTTGCCAGAGGGAAAACGCCAGACACGATCCGCCCGCGGCCATCTATTACATTATCAACGACCACATCACGGGGGCGCAGCAAGCCGCCCTCAAGCTCGGCCAAGTCAGTGCGCAAATCTTGGCCGGCTCTGTCCGTCTGGCCATAAAGATTGCTCCAAGTCACCAGAACGGTATCATTCGGCCGATACTGAAGGTCCAGTGATGCGCCTATACGGTCGCGTTCGTGATCAAACCGCAAGATGCCAGGCGCACGCGGAATCCACGCATTGAGGATAGTGGGCGAAACCCCCACTTCCTGCGAGTCTACAATGGAATCGCTCGCAAGGTCCCAGTTAGATGTCGTTGCCCATTGGGTCAGAAACGATTGCTTAGAATAGGCCAGCGTCCCCACAATTCCAAACTTGTCATCCCAATTGTGGCCAATAACCAGCGCAACCCGGGGATCGGTTTGTTCGGAGCGTTCTGCATAGGAAGCTTGGCTGGACGCAGCAAATGTCAGCCCTTGTTTCTGACTAAGTGGCTTTGGCGTAAACAGGCTGACAGTGCCAGCAAGTCCACCTTCGGTTTGATCGGCGGAGCCTGTTTTGCGCACTTCGGCTTTCGTGAACAATTCTGAGGCGAAGATCGAGAAATTAAACTCCCGTCCTAGCGACGTCGGCGTCGCGGACATGCCATTGATCTCAACGCGGGTGAAGTCGGGCGTAAAGCCGCGCAGAATGATTTGAGCGCCCTCGCCCTGATTGCGGGTGATGGTAACACCCGGCACGCGTTGAAGGGCCTCAGCAAGGTTCATGTCCGGAAATTGGGCGATCTCAGAAGCCACAATCGCATCCACAAAGCCATCGGCTTTGCGTTTGACGGTCAGCGCATCATTAAGCGACGATCTGGTGCCCACCACGACGATGATTTCGGGCTCTTTTGTCAGTGTTGCATTTGTCGCCGATGGATCGGTGGCCTGCGCGAACGCATTTGCGGTTGACCAAGGTACCAGTGCCAAAGCCAGTACGCTGTGTTTGAATGATGACATAAGAAGCCCCTCAAGCTGAATTCTGGGGCGGCTGATAAGGGACGGGCCCATTCCAAACAAATGCTTAAACACCATAGTGCTATGCTTCCAATGGTAAGTTGTCATGGTAGCGTCATATTGGATGTCTAAGCGGCGAGGCACGGAGGAAGCCTGGTGTCAGTCAGCATTTCTAACTTGCGGGCCTTTTGGCTCGTAGCGCAGCATGGCGGCTTTTCCGCAGCCGCGCGCGGCGTCGGTCTATCGCAACCGACCCTGACCCGTCAGGTCAAAGAACTTGAACAAGGCTATGGTCTCCAGCTGTTTGAGCGCAGGGCGCGGGGCCTAAAGCTGACCGGCGAAGGGGAAAGCCTGTTCCCAATGGTCGCGAGCATCTTTGAACAGGTCAGCGATGCAGAGCGCTTTTTGAAACAGCAGCGCCAAGAAACCATTCGAATTGCAACAGTCACCACCGATGTAACCGCGCGCATGATCAGCGCGGTTCAAAGCATGAGCCAAGGGCTGCAGCTCAAGATTTCTGTGTCTACAAGTGCAGGCGTTTACGAAAGTCTGCTCAACAAAACCTGCGATGTTGGCATCTTAACGCTTCCCAATGGTCACCAGAACATGTCGTCCCTCGAGATCGGGAAATATCCGCTGCTTGCTGTGCTGCCCGCTGGCCATGACCTGCTGAATAAGGAAAGCCTTTCGCTCAAAGACTTGGCGCAGCAGCCCCTGATTACCGGATCAATGGCCTCTCAAGCACGGCAACATCTCGATCGTGCCGCCGTCCGGGCGGGCGTAGACCTGCAAATTGTTCAAGAAATTGATGCCTTTGAGATGATCGGAGAGTTGGTCCGTTTGGGCCTTGGCGTCGGCATCATAAGCTACACTGGAATTGTTGAGCGCAATATGGCGAATATCCGGCGCATTGAAGAATGTGCCCGCATTATCCCCGTCCATTTCGCGTGCCTAGCCATAAACCGACGTGGACGTATCATCGACCGTTTGTTTAGCATCGCAAAAATGGCCCTGATTGAGGGGAGCGGATCACCTGTTTCGTTTAAATATGGCCGAGACACCGGGTGATTGGTCCGCGCGCTTGCGCGAGCTGCCGCCGAAGCAGAATGATCCCGAAAGCGCACAGTCCATTCAGAACTATGAAGGGGCCCACCACCACAAAAATGATCGGTGCCGCGTCCAGAAAATCGCGGCCCGCTTCATAGCCAATGGCACTGAGGCCGACCCCAAGTGTCAAGGCGGCGACACCCGCTCCGGTTTGGATTGCGCAAATCACCAAGCCGATCATGCCGCTCTCAACACGAACCGCATTTTGATGCGCCGCATGGTCGATGATGTCGGGCAATAGAGACCAGCGCAAGGTTGACACCCCGCCTAGCAATCCGCCGATCAGGCAGATCAGGCCGAGTGCCAATGCTTCTGAAACTTGACCAAACAGGGCAAAAATTATTCCCGCCAATGCAGCAAAGCCATGGGTTAGTCCAAAGGCTGCGATCTTGCCCAAACGTCTGGCAATCCACAGCCACAAGGGCTGGCCTGCAACTTGGGACAGGGTCATGGAAACCAAGGCAGCGCCCACCCAAGAGGGATCCTTTAGGACGACAATCGCATAATAAATCAAACCGCTCATGAAGACCGTGGTCCCGCAGGCCTCAAGGAAGGCGGCGGCGGCAATCATCCAACAGCCCGGTGCTTTCTTGATCGCATCCAAACGCTGACTGAAGTTGGTTTCGTCTAGCTTTGCACCAAGTCGATCAGATTGGCGCAGATTATTGTAGCACGCCGCAGTCAAAGCGATCAGAATAACCGACGCACCCAAAGCCATGGTCGCGATCCGCGCGGCATAATCGCCCTCGCTTTGAAACACCCAGCCCATGGAAGCGCCCAGCAGTACGGCAGTCAAAGACTGCGCGACCTTTCTGGCAGAAGCGAAAAGGGTTCGGTCCTCCGGATTGGTCATCACGCGCACGGCAATGGCGTTCTCGGTGAGATCAAATACAGAAAACGTAAGTCTGAAGATCAGGAGCGTGCCGATGAGCAAGGCCGTTTCAAGGGAACCAAAGGAGAATATCCCCAAAAAATAAAAGGCCGTGAGGGCAAGGGAGCTTAAGCCCGCCGATACAATCAGTATGCTTCCATAGTCGCGCAATCGCACGCGTATGCCATCGAGGATTGCGCCAAGTGGCAGATCAACCACCGCATCGAACATCAAGGAGGCAAATAGGATTGTACCTGCCAAGGCCGGACTTAAGCCGATGACGTCGGTCAAATAGACCATGCCAAACAGCGTAAACAGACTCCAATAAACATTCTTAATGCCGTTTAGCGCAGCACTCGACAAGCCAATCTTGAGTTTTTCAATCGTTGGGGCCACAAGCATAGCCGCGTATGCCATTTTTCTATGACATTCAATGATTCCAAAGGTGTGCGTTCGACAAACTTATCCGCGAGCGCGCGTTTGGATCCCTTGTGATCCATGTTGCACTCCGACTCTTAAATCGGGCAGCAGATGCTGGCAGGTCAAAGAGATGTGCACCTTAAAAGCTCTGATGTTCGGTAAGAGCTAGCCGAAAACAGATGGACCCAAAGCCGCCTAAGTTCATTTGAACTGTGTGTTGGAATACTCTTTTCGGCCTCTTTTTCGATAATCCGTAGGGTGATGGATTTTACCAAGGACGCGTATTATTCGGATTTCAATTGTGACTGTGACCGTAACGAAAGTGTGATCTGGGCTCCATAATCCACCACTATTTCGCTCCTTAGTGACGACCCAGACAGCTTCCAATCTGGGTCCGGCGCAATCAGGGGACACGACATATGTTTACCAAGAATTTGAAGCCAAGCACGCGCAGTGTCTTGGCAGCCGGTACTGCGGCTATTGCCGTTCTGTTGAGCTCGCAAGCAGGCGCGCAAGCCGTAGCAACGGCCCCAACCACGCCAGCAACGACTGCTGAAACCAAAGACGACAGCATCAATTTCGAAACCGTGATCGTAACCGGGGTCGCTAATCGGACGCGCAAGTTCGACGCCTCGTTTGCCGTTTCCAATGTAAACGCCTTGGCCATCCAAAAATTGGCACCTTTGAACATGGCCGATCTGTTGGGGCAATTACCTGGTGTATTTGCTGAAGCAACAGGCGGTGAAGTTCAAAACGTCTACCGCGTCCGCGGCATTCCCAACGAAGGCAATTTCCAAGCCTTCCATGAAGACGGGATGCCTGTTTTCCAAGACAATGACGGTATCTTCTTTAAGGGCGACGGCCTGATCCGCCCGGATATCATGACAAAGTCAATTGAATTTGTGCGCGGTGGCCCGGCACCGGTGTTTGCGTCCAACGCTGCGGCCATCTACAACACAATTACGCGTCAGGGCACCGAGACGCCAGAAGGCAGCATTCAAACCACGCTTGGCGATTCGGGCCTTTATCGTGTCGAAGGCTATTGGTCCGGCCCGGTTGGCGAGAAGACCTACCTTGCCGTTGGTGGCTTTTTGCGCCGCCATGATGGCTATCGCGACAATGGCTTCCCCAATGATGAGGGTGGGCAAATCCGGGTCAATCTGCGCCGCGAGATTGAAGGCGGTGAAATCAGAGCCTTTGTTAAGTATCTGAATGACAAGAACGTCTTTTATCTGCCGATTCCCGTGGCTGATCCGCGTAATCCATCGGTCTCTCTGGATCGCTATATTGACCTGTTCACCGGCACGCTGAACACGCCGACCTTACAAAATGCCGTGTTGCTCTATCCAGGTGAAGGCGGTCAACTCACGAGCGAAGCGCGTGACCTCTCTGACGGGCGTCACATGAACTTCTTCAACACCGGGATCGATTTTGATCGGACCTTCGGTGCTTGGACAATTGAGAATAAAGCACGCTTTACCAAGGGCGTGGTTGATTTTGATGCGCTTTATTCCACTTCAAACCCAGCAGATGCCAACACATTTGCTGCCGGCCAGCTGGCCGCTGCAAGTGCGGCTTTTGGCACGGTTGCAAATCCTGTGATCCGTTTGGGTTATGCGATTGGCGGCACCAATGGCGCAACAGTCTATAATCCAGCCCAAGATTCAGGCCTTGTGCTTCAGGCCCAATATCGGGCGATCAAGACAGAATCCCAATCGGTGATGAACGACCTGCGCATCAGCCGAGAGATCGCGTGGTTGGGAACCCATGCTCTGGTAGGCGGCCTCTATTTGGCAAACTTCCAGTCCGATTTCCAGCAACGCTACCAAGACTATTTGTTTGAGCTGAAGTCCAAACCACGGACGCTGGATTTGCTGGCCTATGGTGCGGCAAACCAAGTTTTGGGTTCGGTAACCGACAAGGGCGTCTTGCGCTATGGCACTGTCCTAAACGGTGGGTCGTCGGATATCTCGATGCATGCGCTGTATTTGGCCGACAATTGGCAGGTCAACGACAAGCTGCGCCTAGAAGCGGGCGTGCGTTATGAGAAATATTCCGGGAAGGGCTTTGCCAAGGGTGTGCAGGTGGTCAATCTTGGCAATGCCGCTACCTTGGCCGACAATGCTGTTCGCGGTTTCACCAGCGCGGTTACCCCAACAAGGCTCGAAGAGTCAGTAACGGCGTGGACTGTGGGTGCCAATTACGAGTTCAACAACATGGTTGGATTTTATGGTCGCGCCTCTAAGTCGTTCCGCGTGGGTGGTGAAGGTAACTTGATCTTTGGTAATGCCGCCATCACCACCGAAGCAGAACAGTTCGAATTGGGTGCAAAGTTTGATATCAAGACGCTGTCGGTCTTCTTGACGGGCTTTTATACCAAGTTCACCCCATTCAATGCTTCGTTCCAAGAATTCAACCCAGCAACTGGTACCCAGCAATTGCTGACCTTCGTCGGCGAAGCCGTAAGCCCTGGTGTGGAAGTCGATTTCTCTTGGCGGCCTGCTTCCATGTTCCGCTTAGAAGGCTCATTCACCTATAATGACGCAAAGCTAGGCAATTTCTTCAACCAGTTTGGTGCGATTGCCGCATCGGTCGATGGCAACCAACCCATCCGCCAGCCCAAAACCTATGGCAACTTGCGACCAACGCTTCGCCTGACTCTGGGCAATGATTGGGATGTAGAGACCTATCTGCGTTACAATTTTGTCGGTGACCGCTTTGTCGACTTACAAAACCGCACCCTCCTGCCAGCATACAACACATTGGCAGCAGGCATCACAGTGGACCATGGCCCATGGCGTGTTCAATTCGTTGGCGAAAATCTCACCAATGAGCGCGGCCTCACTGAAGGTAATCCGCGTACTGACCAATTGGCGGGCCAAGGCTCCTCAACAGCCATTTATGGCCGTCCTTTGTTTGGTGCCAATTACAGGCTGGTCACCAGCTATAAGTGGTAAGAAAAGCGCCAAAGCTGTCTGCCCAATCACGCTGGCTTGTGATTGGGCAGATGCCCCTGTGGCATAAATCGGCACAAATTAATCGCTTTCCAACCTTAGAGGTGCTCCTATGAAATTCCCTTCACGACGTGGTACTTTGGCGGGGCTTTCAGGGTTCACGGGTATCGTTGCGCTCTCTGGCACCGCCGCTGCGCGCGGTCTCGGAGATGGTGCATTTACACACGGCGTCGCGTCAGGTGACCCAACGACAAATTCGGTGATTATCTGGACCCGGTTTGTGCCCAAGGCCGCCGTGCCGGGCCCGGTGCGATGGCAAGTGGCACGCGATGAGGCGTTTAGCCGTATCGTCGCTGAAGGTAGCGCGCTGGCAAAACCAGAGACCGACTATTGCATCAAAGTAGACGCAACTGGTTTAGCACCCGGTCAGCGCTATTTTTATCGCTTCCTATCCCGTTCCGGGCCATCCGTGACCGGCCTGACTCGCACAGCGCCCGAGCGTGGGCGTGAGCCCCTGACAATTGCTGGGTTTGCCTGCTCCATGTTGCCGGCTGGTTATTTCCGCGCCTATGCAGATGCGGCGACGCGCGATGACATTGATCTATGCGCCCATGTTGGCGACTATATTTACGAATATGGCGATGAGTTGCGCCAATTTGCACCCAATATGTTGTCAGAGCGCACGTGGGAGCCAAAAACCGAGATCGTTACCTATGCAGATTATGCGCGCCGCTATGCCAGCTATCGGGCAGACCCCGATTTACAAGAACTCCATCGCGTCAAACCCTTCGTGCATGTCTGGGATGATCATGAGTTTACCAATGACGCTTGGCGCGAAGGTGCACAGAATCACCAACCATTGACAGAAGGCCCCTGGCTGCCGCGCCGTGATGCGGCGGCCAAAGCATGGTTTGACTGGCTGCCCGTTCGCCCGCAACCCGGCGAGCCACGCCGTATTCATCACACCCTGAAATGGGGAGATCTGGCCCATCTGATTATGCTCGATTCCCGCCTGATGCGCGACAAGCAACCGGATTCGTGGCAATCATTGCTCACGAACTTTGCTGATGGTGACCGCGCTCGCTTTGACCGTGAGGCGCTTCGACTGTGGCAAGACGAGATCGGGGCACCAAACCGCACTGTTCTAGGGTCCGACCAAGAAACTTGGCTCGCTGGGCAGTTGAAAGCTTCGCGCGATGCCGGCATGAATTGGCAAGTCCTTATCGAAGGCAGCGTGCTCGGAAGGTTCCAAATGCCGCGTCAGTCCGAGGCGTGGTTGGCGCCAGATGCGTCCGCCAATGAAAAGAAAACGCGGCGTATTCTCGCTCAAGTGGGCGAGCTGGGCTTGCCCTTTGATACCCCGTTGTGGAGTGGCTTTCCTGCCGCACGGGAGCGCTTGTTAGCCAGTTGCAAAGCCAATGGTAGCAATGTTTTTGCCTTTGGCGGGGAAACCCATATTGGTTGGGCATTTAACTTGCCCGGCGGTGAAGATGGCCCGGCTGCCGTTGAGATCGCCTGCACGGCCGTGACCTCTTCCAATAGTTTCAGGCCGCATGGGTTTGATGACGCCAGCCGCGAAGCCGCCTTTATCGAAGCCAGCCCTGAACTTGCTTGGTGTGATGTTCACCATTGGGGTTATACCAGCGTGCGATTTGACGCCAAAGCAGCAACGGCTGATTTCACCGGCTTCCGGTCGATCTCAACCCGCGACACGCCTGTCGCCAAGCGCAGTCAGTTGGTCGCTGAAACGACCAAAGTCGGGGTCCGTCCTTGGATCGTATCTTAGGGAGAGCGGGGCCATGAAAAAGGTAACTAGGGCGCTTGCGTTGGCTGGGTTGTTGAGTGTGGCGGCCTGCACAACTGGCAATTATCAAGGATTGCGGGAGGACAAGGTTCGCCTCAACCAGATCCAAGTTTTGGGGGACCCATAATAGTTACGCCCAACCCGTAGACCCCAGACTTCTTGAATTTGCTGACACAAAAATTGGCCCCATGATGACGGCTTATCGCGCGGCGATGCCAGCCGACAAGCGGGCGGAATTTGTGGAAAATCACCCCCATGATGTCACCTTCAGTGAGGCCCTAGGCTACGACCATCCTCCTTTGACGGCCCAGCTCAACGCCGGAATGCGCAGCCTTGAGCTGGATGTTTTCCCGGACCCTGTCGGTGGCCTGTACGCGCAGCCCGCTGGCTATGAGATGCTGAAACAAATGGGGCACACCAATTTTGCGCCCCATAATCGCGCCGGATTGGACCAGCCCGGCTTCAAAGTCCTGCATATGGCAGACTTTGATTTTCGCAGCCATTGTCCCACATTTCAAAATTGCCTTGGTGAACTCAAGGCATGGTCAGCCGCCAATCCCAAGCATGAACCCGTCTTCATTCTGTTGGAGCTTAAGACCTCGGCCACCAACTTTATTCCTGGTGCTAAGGTCATTCCCACCATGACGCAGTCCAGCTTTGATGCACTGGATCAAGAAATCATCACCGGCCTTGGTCGTGAGCGCTTAATTACCCCGGATGATGTGCGTGGCACGTATGCGAGATTGGAAGACGCAATTCTAGCCAAAGCTTGGCCAAGCCTCAGCCAAGCGCGGGGCAAGTTTGTCTTTCTAATGATCACGGCCTTAGAAGATCCAGTTACGAAGCCATATCTGGAGAATCGCCCGTCGCTGGAGGGCCGCGCGGCATTTTTAAGGGCTTCTCCTGGCGATGCGCATGCAGCATTCCTGTTGATCGACAATGCCCTCGTCCGGAAAGAGATACCTGACCTCGTTCAAAAGGGATATCTGGTGCGCTCCCGCGCGGATATAGAAACGTGGGAAGCCAAGGCCAATGACATGTCCCGGGCACAAGCTGCCTTTGCAAGCGGTGCCCAGATTATCTCAACGGATTTTTTCAAGCCCGGTAATCGCTATGGCACGCCTTATGTTGTGACCTTGCCCGGTGGCGGTGCCATGCGTTGTAACCCGGTGAACGCTGGGCCAAACTGTCAGCTCCCCAAAGACTAAGCAGCCTTGCGTGCAACCTGAATTCCAGTTGGAATGAGACCTTCGATAAGAAGCCAGCGCGATGGGCGCTATCGGATAAGCCCTTGCGTCCTAGGCCCCGGTCAGACTATCGATGGGGGATGAGTATTCAACTAGCCATAGCCGGGGCGGCCGGTCGCATGGGTCGGGCTTTGGTCGCCGCGGCGAGCAGCTATCCCGACCTTGAGATTGTCGGCGGGAGTGAGCGGCCTGACAGTCCAGCGTTGGGCGCGGACTTAGGCGTATTGGCGGGCGGCGAAGCCCTTGGCGTGACTTGCTTTGATAGCACGATTGAGGCTGCGCGGGCGGCCCAAGTCTGGATTGACTTTACCACACCCGCTTCATCACTCGCCGCCTTCTCAGCGCTCAAATCGACAGAAGTGAAAGCCATTGTGCTGGGCACGACGGGGTTTGAAGCTGCACAAGAAGCGCTGATTAGCGAGGCGGCCCAGCATTTCTGCATCGTGCGCAGCGGCAATTTCTCGCTCGGCATCAATGTGTTGATGGGCCTTGTGAAGCAGGCTGCCGAGCGGTTGGGGCCTGACTGGGATATTGAGATTTTTGAGGCCCATCATCGCCGGAAAATTGATGCACCTTCGGGCACGGCCTTAATGCTAGGCCAAGCCGCCGCCACTGGCCGCGGGGTATCCCACACCGAGATTGCCGCTTTTGACAGACACGGCGTGACCGCCGCCCGAAAAGCTGGCGAGATCGGCTATGCCGTCGCCCGTGGGGGCGGGATTATTGGCGAGCATGAGGTGATGTTTGCCAGCGACGATGAAGTCATCCGCTTCAGCCATTCCGCCCTCAACCGCGCCATCTTCGCCAAAGGCGCCCTCGCCGCTGCCCACTGGGCTGCGGGGAACGGCCCCGGACTATATGCTATGTCGGATGTATTAGGGTTGTAGGGGGGCTTCTACTAAAAGCTTGCAAAGAGCTCCTCTGGAATCATTAAAGGCGCCACCCACTTCAGGCTATGCTTGACGAAGGCCCAGTCTAAGGTTGGTAGGCAGACATTTGTGCGGTAAGTGTCACCGAGCATCGCCGGGCTATGATTTTATTCAACAATGTTTGGAGGCGCATGAAATGAGCTTTGCGGCTTGGATTGGAGCGGCAACGGGCAAGAAACGGCGCAGCCTAATCTTTGTCGCCCTCACCAGCCTTTTAACGGTCGTCTCCTGCGGTGCGGCTTCCGATCGGGACGAAGTAACTTCGCCGCCTTGGACAGTAGACGGCGGAATTAGGAAGATGGCGGTCTCCGGAGATGGCCGCACTTTTGCCTTGATGGCTGATTTGGGGCAGCCGCAACGAAATGCTGCAATTTTGACCGATCTAGAAACCGGGCGTGTCTGGCGATATTTTGTTTCCGAAGAAACCGCAATTGTTCGGAGTTTATCTTTTTCGCAGGATGGTACGGCACTTGCGTTTATAACAGAGGATGCTTGGACTCGCGGTAGCAAGCTCTGGATTGTGCGTAAGAATGGGGAAGATGTCACCACGGTTGAATGGGCAGACCAACGACGTGTCAGATCAGTGGTCTTTGACGAGAGGGGAAACCTCTTTTACGCGCGGGATGTCCGTATCTTGGGGGTGCTTAAAGCAGATGCGAGCTTAGCGATACTCAATTCATATGGAATTTTTTATTTCGACTTTGGCGATGAAGTCGAAACCCGCATTGCCCCTGAATTGACATGGTACACGGCACCAGACATTGCTTGGGTTCGAAGTGTAAACACCATTGTTATGAGTGCGAATTCGACCTTGGCTAAACTGGACATGCCCGAGGCGAACTGGTGGAAAGAGATTGAGTGGCCGCCTGTGGGCGAGGGGGAACAAGGTTATCGAATTTCTGCTCGCGGCTTAAAGGTTCGTTTTGATGGAATTGGACGGCCGGAAGCCGACGGCGGGCTTTTTCAATTCTCCCAAGAAGGTTCCGCACCGAACATGCGGGGAATTGTGGTAGAAATGGCCCCTGATGGAGCCGCCATTGTCGCACACAACACCTTTTCTGACACCTATCGCAGAATGGCTAAAGACCCTAGGGGCCTATCGGGCAATGAGGGCAAGCAAGTTTTGTTAGCCTGCCAAGTTTCGGCAGGCCGAGTTGATTGCGATCGAGCGTTACCAAAAGCTCTTGTGGGCATGGGCGGTCTAATGGCCATCTCTGAAAAAGGATCCTCGATTGTCATGTATGATTGGAGCTCAGAGTCACCACCCGGTTTACGCATCATATTTGAGCGGTTTGGCACAGTTAAAGATCGCGTTATTGAGCCCGGGAAATCAAGCGAATACAAGATTTTGACGCCAACCCGTGAGATCAGATTGTGAGCAGACTCGGCCACGCCTCCAACCACGACAAACGAGCGTCCTGTTCACGCTGGCAGCAGCCGACGGCTTGATACAATCGCACCCAACTGGCGCAAGGTCTTGCCATTCACGGGCACGGTTGTGTGGGCAGCCCTAATGGCCTCAAACTCTAATGTGATGCCGGAATAGCCATCCACATTGGGATAGCCAACGATAACCAGAACGTCCCAGTCCGGATCAGCGCCAGTTGAACGCAGCAGCCGATACTCTGTCATCAGACCCTTTTCGACAGCGATCTTATCCATCTCGAACCAGTTCTGCGTGATGAAGCGGCAGAGCGACACGGTGTCGCCGTCCGTGGCTTTCAGGAACGTCAATTCGAAGGATGCGGCGCTGGGCGACGCCGCTTTTGCTTGCACTGGGGCTGCGGTTGCCAACGCGAGCGCCGCAAGAATGCCCAAGCCTAAATCTCGCTTTGTACTTTCTACCATGTCGCCACCTCACTAACGCTCTATGCCCAAGCTTAGGGCACCGCCGCAGACCTAAAATTGGCGGCAATTATCCGGCAAGGTCAATCCCTTGTTGGATTAAATAGGCTTCACAATGAGGAGCTTCCAAGCGCATTGTCTAAGTGCGCGTTGCGGAGCCTTCATCGCACGGAGCAACGCACCTTTGTGCTGAGACCCCCCTCCACCCTGCTGCGCAGGGTCCCCCTCCCCCGTGAACGGGGGAGGACAACTGCCACCGTGTCCTCCCCCGCCTGCGGGGGAGGTGTCCCGTAGGGACGGAGGGGGGAATTTGGCGCAAGGACAAAACAAAATCTATCCCCCACCCACCAAAGCCCGGATAACCTAGTCCCATCTCCGACGAGAGGGCGTTGTTGCTGCAGCGGTGACACCGGTTGGGGATGGGTAAGCGGGGTTAATCGGGGCAGACGTGGCTGCTTCGTGTTTTCATGAGGCTTAGCTGTCCTCATGCCCGGTGTGCTCAAGACCGACTGCCGTGTGAAGCCGGAGGTCAAGTCTTTCACTAGGCTTGAAACAAAACTCGCGGGTTCGTTCCATTTTTATTATCGCGCAACTTTGATCCTTCAGATCAAAACGCGCTTAAGATGGAACCTTCATGTACAGGCGGGGGAAATGTCACCACAGAGGAGGGCTCATGATCTTCCCTTGGGCACGCGTACT
>VYMA01000073.1_pt1 | contig 44379 bp, 42 predicted proteins | sample 5109851 | NCBI WGS metagenome assembly VYMA01 (sample SAMN12291814, study PRJNA351875) | freshwater metagenome | isolation source: freshwater lake | place: USA: Michigan, Wintergreen Lake | collected 2011-08-02
AAAGCTTATTAAAAGAATAAGTTATGGATTTACCAATTTTGAACATCTTCGACTTAAGCTGTTTGCTTGCTTTAATTCATAACAAAAATTAACACACGAAAACCAGAAGAGCCGTTATAATTAAATTAAAAATGGATTTTAGGTTCGATCTCCCCTGCTCCCCTTGATAAGGTAGGGTTGATTCATGAATCAACCCTACCCTTGATAAGGGTGGTGTCTGATAATTTTTAACGCCTACCTACTTATCTAAGTATCTCTTGCCTGTTGCCTCTCGTCTATCCTAACCAAAAAGTTAATTTTACCCTATTACTTAGCACACAGAGTTAATTTTGTCAAGCAAAATTCTGACCGCATCGATCATCACATCCGGTTGATCCATCCAGACAAAATGGCCACTTTTATCCGCTTGTATTTGCAGAAAATCTCCAGATAACTTGCCTAATTCTAGGTGCATCTCCTCCCGGAGTTGGTTGGCACTTTTGAGGGGAATAAAGCGAGTCCAAAGGGAAGGTTTAAAAAAAGAATTAGCTTTAATACTAACTATCGGTAAATTACCGAAATTGTTAGCCTCACTCACCTGACGAGCGCTTTGGTCGAGATTAAGCATTTCTCTACTCATCGTCATCCAGTGTTTAGCGCGACAGAAAGAACGCTTAACTCGATCACAAGAATCTGGGGAAAAGCGACGCAATTCTGGTTTTAATAATTCAAAAACTCCCAGAACTCTCAGAACTCGGATAATGCCTAAAATTGAGCCAATAATCGACATCCAAAATCCAGAGATGAAAAATAATTTTAATGCCTTTAATGCTGGCGACATTTTCAGCATTCCTTTGTCGTGTAAACCATCGGTGAGTACCAAACCTACTACTTTTTCTGGGAAGAGATGAGCATATAGTCGAACATTATAACTGCCAAAAGAATCACCAACTAAAATATAAGGCGGCTCTATTTGTGCTTGGGTTAGTAATTTATCTAATTCCTGAACAATTTGGTAGCTAGTTCGCGGATATGGACTAGAATCGCTCCAACCATAACCCGCTCGATCATAAATACAAACCCTAGCTAATTGGGACAATTCTTCTAGCAAAAAATATCCCTCAATTCCCCCTAAACTATGATCAATAATAATAGTGGGACTAGCCTCTCCCGCTAGACAAAAATGTAGGCGATATTTACCCAGATTAATCAAATTACCTGGCGGTGCTTTTTGTTCTTCTAACCAAATAGATAACGTCTGATAAACTGTCGTCGCTACTAGGATAATTACCCGAATTGATAAAGACATAACTACACCTCTTGTAAAAATCAAAAATTCTCGTGGTTGCTGGAGAATTAACCATGAATAATCATCAATTAAATGGTCGATTTAGCTGTGATTAAAAGAGAGCGCCAGTATTGCGGTCAAAATATAATACAAACGAACGCTTGACACGATGATTTTGAGCCAAGTATTTCTAGTCAATTAAGCATAAATACTTAAAATACCCTCAAATGCGGCATCGCATTAAGCTAAGAAAAAGCGCTTAATAAGTTGTTAAATTTCGGGAACAACATTAGCAGTATGCTGAAAATTAGCGAAAACTATTAAGATCATAGACCGAGTTTAATCTTATGCTAGAGAAAATACTATACGCTGATTCCGGCGCAGGTCAAACCCAAGAAATGCTACAAGCATTGATGGATCTCCCTGCTATCCGGAAAGCGTCGATTACCATTCTCCGGGTTGTTCCCCCTCAGATTACCACCGAAGCTCTGGCCAGTAAATGGGAAGAGGGAACCCAAATGCTGACTAAAATCCTGCAAGAAGTCAAAATTGAACCCAGCAAAGTCTCCACGATTCTGCGCCAAGGAGATCCCAAAGATACCGTCTGTCAAGTTGCCGACGAAATCGGGGCCGATTTGATCCTGATGGGTTCCCGAGGACTGAAGCGACTGGAGGCAATTCTAGAAAATTCCGTCAGTCAATACGTCTTTCAACTGACTAATCACCCGATGTTATTGGTAAAAGACGATATTTACGTCAAAAAAATCAAAAAAGTGATGGTAGCTCTCGATAAGTCTAGCTCGGCTGATTTAGCTCTCGATCTGGCTATTTATCTCCTGCGGGATTATCCTTCAGCAGAGTTAATTCTGGCCCGCGTCAACCCCGACTTAAAACCAGAATTTGCGCCCACTTCCCCCAAAGAAATGGAAGAAAACCCGATTTTAGGGCCAGCAGTAGCAAAAGTAAAACGGATGAATATACCCTATCGCTGCGTGGTGACGGGGGGTAAACCGGGGGAACAACTCTGCAAACTCGTCGATGATTATAATGTGGATCTCTTACTTTTGGGTTCGCCCGATCGCCGTCCTTCCGTGGCTAAGAGTTTACCGGATCTTGATCGTCTTCTCGGTACTTCCCTCTCGGATTATGTGCGGGTTAATGTCAATTGTCCCGTCCTTTTAGCTAGAAAAGAAGGGATTTAGCCCGATTTAGCCCACATCGTCCGGGGATGGTGTGGGTAAAAAATGATTGGCTCAAAAATTCAGTAAATAATCCGCAAAACTAACCCACTTTATCGACGTTTTCTCCCTGTTTGTCGCCGGTGATACCGTTGATGAACTAGGCGATAGCTAACAAAATAGGTTATCGTAGCAAATGCCGTCGCTGATAGTAAGCAACCAAAAAACAGGGTTAAAAGAAATTGGCCGCCAGAACTAGCTAACTTTTCGGTGAAGCTTTGATTAGTTTGAAAAATGTCGCCCAGATTCGATCGCCCGCTTTGACCAAGAATAAACTCTCCTAATTTATAATTAAACAGGAAAATTGGCAGATCGGTCAAGGGATTGCTGATATAAGTACCGGCAGCAGCCGCGATTTTGTTGGCACGAAATAGGGTGGCTAAAAAGATAGCGACGATGATTTGAAGGCCCATCCACGGGAAAAATCCCGAAAAAACTCCCAAGGCAAAACCCCTGGCAATTTCCCTAGGATGTCCTTGTAATCGCATTAAGCGAATATACCAATAGCGTAAAAATCGCAGTAAGCGATTACTCGAATATTTGCCGCTTTTTCTCGCTTTTAATGACCGTGAGCGCATATTTTCGGGCATAAATGCTGACAAAATTGATACCAACTTCAATTTTAGCAAGGAGTAATTAAGAGATGTTAAACACCGGGGATACGATCGCCGCCATCGCTACGGCGATCGTTCCGCAACAGGGTAGCATCGGTATTGTCCGTTTATCCGGTAGTCAGGCAGTGGCGATCGCGCGTCGGCTTTTTCATACCACCAACCGTCAACCCTGGGAAAGTCATCGTCTTCTCTACGGTTATATCCGACATCCCCAAAGTCAAGCAATTATCGATGAAGCTTTGCTGTTGCTCATGTTAGCGCCCCGCTCTTTCACCCGCGAGGATGTGGTGGAATTTCACTGTCATGGCGGCATTATGCCCGTACAACAGGTGTTACAGTTATGTCTAGAAAATGGGGCGCGTTTGGCCCAAGCGGGGGAATTTAGCCTGCGTGCCTTTCTTAACGGCAGAATTGACCTAACTCAAGCTGAAAGCGTCGTCGATCTCGTTGGGGCGCGTTCTCCCCAAGCGGCACAATTTGCCCTCGCTGGTTTACAGGGGAAACTCGCTCAACCGATTCGCCATTTGCGTGCCACCTGTCTCGATATTTTGGCCGAAATTGAGGCCCGTATTGACTTTGAAGAGGATTTACCGCCCTTGGATCACGAGGCGGTTCTCTCTAGCATAGAACAGGTTTTTTGTCAAGTAAATTTAATTTTAGCTACGGCCGAGCGCGGGGAATTGCTGCGTAGTGGGCTGAAAGTGGCGATCGTGGGGCGGCCGAATGTGGGTAAATCCAGTTTGTTAAATGCTTGGAGTCGGAGCGATCGAGCGATTGTCACCGATTTACCCGGCACTACCCGCGATATTGTCGAATCTCAGCTAGTTGTGGCGGGAATTCCTGTACAAGTCCTCGATACGGCAGGAATTCGCTCGGCCAGCGATCGAGTTGAACAAATTGGGGTGGAACGTTCCCGTCAAACGGCCCGGTCTGCTGATTTAGTTCTCTTAACCGTCTCCGCAGAGTCAGGGTGGACCGAGGAGGACGAGGAAATTTATCGCTCTGTCAGCGATCGCCGATTAATTTTAGTGATTAATAAAATTGATTTGGTTAATCCAGAAACTGTAATTTACCCAGCAGAAATTGAGCGAGTTGTCAAGCTATCCGCCGCTCAAAATCAGGGTATTGAAGACTTAGAAAAAACTATTATTAATGCTGTACAAAATCAAGAACTACAGGCGGCTAATTTGGATTTAGCCATTAATCAACGACAAGCGGCCGCTTTAACTAGGGCGAAAATTGCTTTGCAACAGGTCAAAAAAACAATTGACCAAGATTTGCCTTTTGATTTTTGGTCGATCGATCTGCGTACTGCCATTCAAGCCTTAGGAGAAATTACCGGCGAAGAAGTAACTGAATCGGTACTCGACCGCATTTTTAGCCGTTTTTGTATTGGCAAGTAAGCAATTAGAAAATCCGGTCAACCAGAAAGAAGCAAAATTATTTGTAGGATGGGTTAGCGCACTTCGTAACCCATGCAGGCGTTGGGTTTCATGCTTCAACCCAACCTACGTTCATCTTATATTTAATTCCACCCACCCACTTAGGAAATCCTGTCAACCAGAAACAAGGTTTTATCTTTTTGTGTTGGTTTAACTGTAGTCTTGTTGAGAATTAGAGAGATCAGATATTACTGGAAAAAAATACTTTCCATCCGGCCGTAACAATGGCACTCCCCAAAAGGATGATCAATGTCCAGACCTGATTTTTTTGGGTTCCCTCTACCGATCTGAGCCGATTGTCGATGCCTTCGATTTTCTCGTCTAACACTTTAATATCCCCTTTGAGATCGGCTTGTCCTATCTCAAGTTTTGTTAAGCGATTATCTAATCGATCAAACCGTTCATCAATCTTATCGAATTTCTGGCTAACTTCCTTGATACTGTCTTTAATTTCTTTGAGGACGACATCAAGGGAATAAGTAACAGTTTCGTTAGACATTGGGTAAACTCCTATACTGCATCTAGTTGGGGATAATTTTATCTTAAGTCTAGGCTTTAAGAAAATTTTCTTTCAGGAGCGGTTAACTGTAGTTTTGTTGAGGATTAGAGAACTCAGATATTACTGGAAAAAAATACTTTCCAAGCGGCAGTAAAAATGGCACTTCCCAAAAGGATGATTAATGTCCAAACCTGATTTTTTTGGGTTCCCTCTACCGATCTGAGCCGATTGTCGATGCCTTCGATTTTCTCGTCTAACACTTTAATATCCCCTTTGAGATCAGTTACTCCTATTTCTAGTTTGGTTAACCGATCTTCTACCTTGTCAAATCTTTCGTTAACCCGCTTCTCAAGCGAGTCAATCTTTCCCTCAATCCTTGTGAGGACAGCTTCTAGGGAATAAGTAACAGTTTCGTTAGACATTTGGTAAAATCCTATACTGCATCTGGTTGGGGATAATTTTATCTTAAGTCTAGCTTTAAGAAAATTTTCTTTCAGGAGAGGTTAATCTTTTTTGGTTCGGTTAACTGTAGTCTTGTTGAGGATTAGAGAGATCAGATATTACTGGAAAAAAATACTTTCCATCCGGCCGTAAAAATGGCACTCCCCAAAAGGATAATCAATGTCCAGACCTGATTTTTTTGGGTTCCCTCTACCGATCTTAGCCGATTGTCGATGCCTTCGATTTTCTCGTCTAACACTTTAATATCCCCTTTGAGATCGGTTAATCCTATTTCTACTTTTGTCAACCGCTCATCAATCTTATCGATCTTTCCCTCAATCCTTGTGAGGACAGATTCTAGGGAATAAGTAACAGTTTCGTTAGACATTTGGTAAAATCCTATACTGCATCTGGTTGGGGATAATTTTATCTTAAGTCTAGCTTTAAGAAAATTTTCTTTCAGGAGCGGTTAATCTTTTGGGGTTCGTTTAACTGTAGTCTTGTTGAGGATTAGAGAGATCAGATATTACTGGAAAAAAATACTTTCCAAGCGGCCGTAAAAATGGCACTTCCCAAAAGGATAATCAATGTCCAGACCTGATTTTTTTGGGTTCCCTCTACCGATCTGAGCCGATTGTCGATGCTTTCAACCTTTTCAGTTAAAGTGGCTACTCCTATTTCTACTTTGGTTAACCGTTCATCGATTTTGTCAATCTTCCCCTCAATCCTTGTTAGGACAGCTTCTAGGGAATAAGTAACAGTTTCGTTAGACATTGGGTAAACTCCTATACTGCATCTGGTTGGATATAATTTTATCTTAAGTCTAGGCTTTTTGGCATTCCTTACCCTATAGTTAACTTCACTTCTGTCCAACCACTGAGATAGTGTTAGGTGAAAACTTCGCCATTTTCTTGTCACTCGATCGAATCTAAAACCTAATTGGTTAAGCTAAAAGCTTTTAGGTACTTAGTTTCTAGACTTTATAACCCTAACTGCCAATTTTTTCGGGAACTTCCTAACATCCCATTCATCTTAAAACCCAGATCCCACAGGGAAAAAGGGGGAAATCCAGAAGAGTTTCAGGCTTCTTTCCTAGCCCTCTCGGTTTTCTTTTGGTATAAATTGGGTTATGTGTGCAAAGGAGTGAGCGAGTGACGTTTAGCATCGAACCAAAAATTATCAATCCGCCCAAAAACCGTCATGATTATCAATTGTCGGAAGTAATTCGCTATCGTGCTTGGGTAGAGATCGAGCGCTCGGCATTACAACAAAACGTGCGAAAAGTCAAGGCCTTATTAGCCCCAAAAACGGAATTAATGGCGGTAATTAAAGCCGATGCTTACGGACATGGGGCAGTTAAAGTGGCTAACAGCGTTTTAGAAGCCGGGGCGCAATCTTTAGCCATCGCGACTATCGGGGAAGGTATCGAACTACGGGAAGCGGGAATCGTTGCCCCAATTATGATTTTAGGGGCAGTCAATACCCCGGAAGAAGTGGCAGCCTTAGCCCATTGGCAATTGCAACCCACCCTGGTACAAATCGAACAGGTGCAAATTTTTGCCACCGTTATGAGACGCTTAGAGCAGCGGCTGCCGGTTCATATCAAACTAGATACGGGGATGTCTCGCTTAGGTACACCATGGCAAAAGGGTACAAAATTCGTCGAACAGGTTTTAGAGGCTCCTAACCTGAAAATTGCCAGCATATACTCCCATTTTGCCACGGCTGACGATCCCAATCCCGAAATCATGCAGTTACAACGGCAAAGATTCCAACAAGCGATCGCCGAGCTAAGATCAAAAGGTTATCATCCCCCCTGTCTGCATTTAGCCAACTCTGCCGCTACCCTAAGCGATCGATCTCTGCACTACGATCGAGTTAGAGTCGGATTAGCTCTCTACGGTCTTTATCCCGCCGATCATCTCACCGATAAAGTCCCTTTGCAACCGGTGCTGCAAGTAAAAGCGCGCATTGCCCAAGTCAAAACCATTGCCGCCGGCTCCGGAGTGAGTTATGGTCATCAGTACATAGCGGCAAAAGACACTCGTATTGCTGTGGTCGGTATCGGTTACGCGGATGGAATTCCCCGCAATCTCTCCAATCGTTTAAAAGTATCCCTGAGAGGACGTTTAGTACCCCAAATCGGCGCGATAACCATGGATCAGTTAATGATTGACGTGAGCGAGATTCCAGAGGTAAAAACAGGGGAAATCGTCACACTTATCGGTAAAGACGGCCCACAGTGCATCACCGCCGACGATTGGGCGCGGGATTTAGGTACGATATCCTGGGAGATTCTCTGCGGGTTTAAGCATCGTTTGCCGCGAGTTATTATTAGCAATGGCTAATTATGGCGGTGATCTTAAAAAATGTCAATTGGCGGCAATTCTTACTGTTGACTGGTGAGATGTGTAATTAATTTTGCTTAGGTACTGACCGTTTTCAATTGCGATCGCTAATTGTCAGGCTAGATTAGGGGATGAATTCTCCGGTGCTTTAGGTTAGAATAAACAGGGTTAATCGACGGCAACTGATTAGTTTTACCCTAGAGGCAGCGATGACTATAAGCAAAGATTTACCCTTACCCCCCGGCAGTTTCGGATTACCCCTATTAGGAGAAACAATCGCTTTTTTGACCGATGGGGATTTTGCCAGTAAACGTCATAATAAATATGGTCAACTTTTCCGCACTCATATTTTTGGCAGTCCCACGATTATTTTATCCGGTGCCGAAGCTAACCGGTTTCTCCTCAGCAACGAGAATAAATACTTTGCGGCAACTTGGCCTAAAAGTACCAAAACTCTCCTAGGTAGCGCATCTTTAGCGGTGCATACGGGAGATGTTCACGCTTCCCGTCGTCGTTTAATCTATCAAGCTTTTCAACCCCGGTCCCTAGCAAGTTATATCCCTACGGTAGAAACAATTACCGCTCACTATTTAGAGCGTTGGCAAACCGCAAAAACCCTGTCATGGTATCCTGAATTAAGAAACTATACTCTCGATATCGCCTGTAAATTATTTGTCGGTCTTGACCAGGGTTCTGCTACCAAATTAGGAGAAGTTTTTGATACTTGGTGTGCGGGACTATTTACCCTTCCTCTTCCCCTTCCCTGGACAGCTTTCGGCAAAGCATTACGCTGTCGAGAAGAATTACTGCAAGCGCTCGAAACTATCATTTTAGAAAGACAAAAAAATGATGACCCCGGCCAAGATGCTCTGGCTATCCTTTTACAAGCTAAAGACGAAAACGGTCAAAGTTTATCCTTAGCGGAATTAAAGGATCAAGTGCTATTATTACTCTTTGCTGGTCATGAAACTTTAACCTCCGCTATCGCCACTTTCTGCCTACAAATGGCACTGCATCCCGATATTTTTCAGCTTGTCCTTGAGGAAATAACTAATTTTGATCTATCCACTCCTTTAAGCGTCGATACCCTCAAACAGATGACCTATTTAGATCGCGTTTTAAAGGAAGTTTTACGTTTTACTCCCCCCGTGGGAGGAGGATTCCGTCGGGTAATAGAAGACTGTCAATTTAACGGTTATCATTTGCCGAAAGGATGGGTAGTGCAGTATCAAATCAGCAATACCCATAAAGATAATAATATTTATTCCCATCCTGAAACCTTTGATCCCGATCGCTTTTTAGCCGAGGAAAAACCCTGCGGATATATCCCCTTTGGTGCGGGATTGCGCGAATGTATCGGCAAGGAATTCGCTCGTTTAGAGATGAAAATTTTAGCCGTCCGTTTAGTAGAAAAATACGATTGGCAATTACTCCCTAATCAAGATCTCACCCTCACCACTATCCCCACTCCCCATCCTCGTGACGGTTTACAAGTCACCTTTAAACCCCGTTAACCAGTTAGGATAAAAAAACTTTAAAAACAGTTTAGCGTTTTTCTCGGAGCCGTGAAATAAATTTCACGGCATTTATTGTGGGAAATGCTCAGATTTTGATCAGTCGGTGGGACTGGTAGAGGTTAATCAGCAGCAGGTAAAGCTTTCGATAATTCTCCATTTTGCTGATGATTTGGTGTATCAAATTCGAGAACTAGGTAACGAATCAAACGCGCTAGGGATTTTTGTAGCAAACCTTCAGCAATTTTTTGTCCCATCTGTTGGGTTTCCGGTTTAGCGATTAGTTTAGTCATCACTGGCACCATAGCCATGGCATCGAATCCTTTTGTTTCCTGTAAAATACTAAAGATGTTGCGAAGATGCTCAAAACTTTTAGCATCACCTAACAATTCTGGGGGAGTTTCTTGAACGGCTAAACCCACCTGTTGCCGGAAATTAACCGTGAGATTAAACCAAGTGCGACGACCGAAGTTATCTAGCGCATTGACTAACTCATTAACTAATTTTTCGCGGATAAATATACCCCTGTCTGACAGAAGAAAATCTAACGCTTGATCGGTGACTTTCTCGAAGTTAAAATCATTAGAATCTTTAGCATTACGCAAGAGATTTTCTAAACGATTCCAGCGAAAAGTACCATCTTTAAACAATAAATCCCGCAGGGAATCTCGCAACTCCGTAGAAGGATCAGTGAGCAGACGTTTAGCAATATAAGGATAGGCTTTACTCAGTACCTTAAAATTAGGATCGATGCCAATTGCTATTCCCTCTAAAGTCACCATCGAGCGAATAATCAGGGCATAATAGGCAGGAACTCGAAAGGGAAACTCGTACATCATCGCCGACATTTTATCGGTGATACTTTTAAAGTTTAATTCTGCCACACTCGCCCCTAAAGCATTACCGAAAACTTCCGAAAAAGCGGGAACGATTGGCTCTAAATTGGTAGTTGGTGATAGGAAGTCTAACTTAACGTAATCCTTGGCCAAAGACTCAAAGTCCCGGTTGACTAAATGTACCACCGCTTCGATTAAACCGTAGCGTTGATAGGGTTCAATATTGCTCATCATGCCGAAATCAAGATAAGCTAATTTACCGTCAGGAGTCGCTAATAAATTACCCGGATGGGGATCCGCATGGAAAAATCCGTGTTCAAGTAATTGACGCAAAGAACACTGCACCCCCACATTAACTAAGTGGGTGGCATCAATACCCTGAGCTTGAATTTCTTTGATATTAGTTAATTTTGTGCCGTCCACCCACTCCATGGTTAAAACCCGTCTCCCGGTATATTTCCAGTAGATTTTGGGGACGTAAATTTCGTCAATATGACCATAAAGTTGAGCGAATTTTTCGGCGTTTTGTCCTTCGTGCAGATAATTAATTTCTTCAAAAATACGACCAGCTAATTCGTCGGTAATTGCCACTAAATCGGAGCGAAGTCTTTTAACATTAATTTTCGCCCAACCCGCCAAACTACGCATGATATACACATCTAAAGTTATACAGCGAATCAAATCGGGACGCTGTACTTTAACGGCGACTCTCTCTCCGGTTTTTAATTTACCTTTATAAACTTGTCCTAGGGAAGCGGCCGCTATGGGATTGGGGGATAATTCTGCATAAATTTCTTCGGGAGAATAACCTAATTCTTCTTCGATAAAACGATAGGCAATTTCGTTAGGAAAAGAGGGAATTTGATCCTGGAGAGTGGTTAATTCTTCTAAATATAAAGGCGGTACTAAATCAGGCCGGGTAGAGAGAGCTTGACCGATTTTAATATAGGTCGGTCCCAATTTGGTCAACATTTCCCGCAATTGTACGGCCCGTCTAATTTCATTTTTTGGCGATTTTCCCCGCAGTTTATCCCACCAGATACCGATGACAAAAGATAAAACCGGTAGGGCAATTTCGATTAATCTCCCCACAACGTCTAGAGGTCGCCGACGGTAATAGTCGTTAATAACTTGGGGATTGTAGCGCCAACTCTCGGCTACGTTGTCATCCATGGGGCCGATATTTTCCCGATGCTCTTCAGGAATATGCACGGGCTGCACTTCAACGGTAATCGCTTCTGGGTTTTGCGTCTCTGGGGAGATCATCTGTTCGGACATAGTTCGGTGACAAGGCTGGGTGATTTGTAAACTATTGTAACAAGTATCGGCTTTCTGCCCGATCTTGTTTCTGTCTCCCCGGTTCTCTGCTCCGGTTCGCCGTCAACTTTACCCGGGGATTATCGGTATTTTTGACGATTTCGAGGCTGATACTGCCCTGATTATCCTGAATGTAGGTGTCAAAAAATAGCGCGGTAATTTGGCTGATTTCTAGGACTTTGTTAAATAAACAAGGGACGGCTGACCGATAACTAAATTCACCGCTAATCATCCGAGGTTAAATTGCCTAAGTTAATCATTACTATTACCTCTCAAAGTATTCTACGATAGCTCTCGCTATCGATTCTGCACCATCTTTAGCCAGTTTAACCTTTAATCTGGGCGGTTGGGGAGCTTGGCGTAAAAAGTCCCAATTACCTTGAAAAAATTCTTCACTGCTAATGATTTGATGATAACTATAATCTTGGATTCCAGCCAATAAAATCGCTGATTCGGCGAAACCTTCTCGAATTAGGGAAACAATTGGAACCTCTAATTTTAGAGCCTCGGCAAAGGTACTATATCCCGGTTTGGAAATAATTCGATCGCACAGGGGCATAAAATCCACAGGACGATAGCTCCGATCTGGTTTATCCTGTAAGCGGACTAAATTGGGCAATTCGGGTGCGTTTTTTTCAAAAGTGATAAATTGCCAATCGGGAAAACTGGCAAGGTTATCATAGGGAATTGCTTCTAATCCTAACCCCCCAAAACTCAATAAAATAGTTTTTTCTTTAGGGGCATTTAGCTTAAATTCCCGTCGTAATTGTTCTTCAGTATAGCGGGGTGTACCCCCGGTTAAATTTGCTTCTGTAACGTGAGGAAATGCTGTCATTGCTTCTGCTAAAGGCAGTTTAAATAAGCGATCACATTGATTATAACAACGACCAATCCAATCACTAATACTGGCAAATTCTTCACCCCAATCACGATAGATAAAATCCCAGCCGAAGTTACCAATCATCCAACAAGGAAGCCCCGCACTTTTGGCAATTAGTGCCGCTAAAGGCGGTAAATCGGCCACAACTAAACCCACACGATTAGTTTTAATAAAATTAACTTCACTGGCAATAATTGACCTTGATTGAGCAATTATTTGTTCTAATTTTTCTTTGGTAGCTAATTTATCCATCGTTAAACTATCCGATTGGATTACCCCCACATCAAACCCCCGATATCTTTGAATATATTCTCCAGATATATAGGAATCTAATAACCAGCGCGGGGCAGTGGTAACTAATATTGGCAAAATTTCGGGATTAAGTTCAATAATATTAGCTACTACCGAAGCACTGCGGACGGCATGGCCAAAACCATGATTAGTAACGGCAAAATAAACAACAGGACGAGACATAAATATCAAGTAAGGTGAGAATAATAAGCGAGAAATTTTGTTTTTCAGACTGTAGATAATAATTACCCTTAATTTTAGGGAGGCAAATGAGGCAGTATATAAATACTAGCAAAAGCATAATATTCCGCCTCTGGTTGACAAGCTTCTTGCAGTAAAGATAAAGCCTCCGAGTCTCCTTGTTTGGCTAAACGTAATAATGCTAACAACTTTTTAATATATTGACTGCGATGGTTGATTAATTCTTTCCGTCCACGCATACCATTGAGATCAAAAATATATTCAACAATTTTACCCCGTTGATCTCGACCATAAACACTGGCCAATTTTGCCATTTCATCCCAAACAAATTCAAGATGTGTATTCGGATCGGTTACTCCATCCGTGGGGTCTATTAACAGAGGATTTCCCGTGATATCATCGAGAGGAAAATTTGTGCCTTTGTGATTGGCATCATTACATTTATCACAAGAAAGAAGTAAATTTTTCCAAGTAAAAGTCAGATCAGGATACTGGCTTTTTGGATAAAAATGTTCGATTGCTCCGTAAGTTACCACTGTAATCTTACTTTCACAGTAAGCGCATTTCCCATTAAACATTTTAACTAATGCTTCTTTAACTTGCGGATGACGGTATTTATTTTGTGCTTGGTTAATTTTAGCTTTAGTTGCCTTATTGTTTGATTTTATTGATTCTAAAGCCTCTAGCCAACGAGCTGCATTTTTAGCTAATACGGGTGGCTCTGATATTCTTGTAACAGGAATCAAGATAAACGCTCCTCTAGTAAGGCATCAATTCGGGATTCTAAACTATTAGGTTGACTAATTTCGCTAAAGGGTTTAACTTCTCGAACAAATAATGACAGTTGTTCATATTCTCGCTTTTCTTCTGCTGCCAGATTTTTATTTCTACGATTTAGTTGGTGGTAACGATTAATTTTATTTTCTGTAGCAGTGGGATAGGTTGATTTCAGACCAAAAGCAGCACTTGTTAAAGTACGATCAACATTGGCGGCTAATTCTAAATAAGGAACTTCTACAATCTGCAATTCACCCGCTACCAGATCGATTCGTAGAGTTAAAGAATCTTCCCCCGCACCGGCAGCAATTAAAGGACTATGGGTAGCAACAAAGAATTGAAGCTTGGGAAAAACTTCCTGTAACCATCCAGCAATTTCCCTTTGCCAAGAGGGATGTAAATGAATATCTAACTCATCGATTAATACCACCCCAGAAGCTTCTGTGGGGTTATTTAGATCGGGGAAGGATTGTAATAATCGCCAAATTAAATCTCCGGCTAAAGCAATCATACTCCGAAAACCATCGGATAAACTAATGGTTGGAACTTTTTGACCGTTAACTAGAAACTGAATCAAGCCATCGGCAGTTACTTCAGCAATTTCTACATTACCGGGTAACAGTTTAGTAATTGCTTCTTCGCCGATTTTTTTCATTTGTTTGGCTTGACTATCTTCAGGATTTTTGGCTATTCGATAATCTAAATACACCATCCATCTCTCAAAAGAACTTAAAGATGTATCCTCATTAAATTGGCTGAAAAAGTTGCTAGAGCGTTTCGGAGGTTCAAGACTAGGAATGATCACTTGACTCACTCGTGTCAAACGACGGAAAGCTCCATAACCGACGGCAAACCAACCCTTATTATCGGAGGCAAAAGCATTGGCGCGCAACCAACTCAAAATTTTGCTATTTTCTTCGATTAATGCTGGTTCTGTATAGGTTTGTTTGTCCTTACTGCCTCCTAACTCTAACCTTTCCTTGCCTGTAACAAAATAGGAATAAGCAAAAGTTCTTCGAGTTTTATCCGTACCAAATTTTCCCGCATCCCCATCTTCTTGATGAAGCACTGCGGTTAATTTACCCGGTGTTTTAGGATTACATATCCAACCAGTCGGACGTGGTAATAATTCTTTGGCTGCTTCTGGTCCTGCGAGCAGTAAAGCCAAAGCCTGTAAAATCGTGCTTTTTCCTACTCCATTTTCTCCTAATAAAGTGATCCAACGACAAGGTTTAGCATCCTGACGACGTTGATTATTGGGATTACTAATAAATTTAATCTCTTGATTCTGGAAGCATTTAATGTTTTCGAGTTTTATACTTTCAACCCACATGGACATTCCCCCAGAGAATAACAGCAGTCGATAAAATTCTAGCTTATTTGGCCACATCTAGCCCTTTTTGCCCTTCATCTCTAAATCCAGTCAAAAACCCTCTCTTCGGAGAGAGGGTGAATTAGATTTAGGAATTTTCCTCTAATCCAAAGACGCGATTAAAAGCTTTCAAGACTTTATAACCAGAATCGATCGATTCTAGCGGATCTTTCCGCAAACGGTGACGTAAACAGAGAACAATTACCCGACGGATATCATCTACCGTCACAGTTGTCCGTCCTTCCAAAGCGGCCAGAGCTTTAGCGGCGCGATTGGTAACGATATCGCCGCGCAATCCGTCCACGTCTAACTCGGAACAAACCTCGGAAATTTTCACCCGCATATCGTAATCAAGCTCCACAGAAGGCAAAAGATTTTGGGCCTCCACTAACTTTCTTTGTAGTTCTTCCTGTTCTAAGTTATATTTATCTAAAAACGAGAGGGGATTGCCATCAAATTCCGCACGCTGTTCCACGATTTTGACCCGTAGAGGTGGTTCTTTGACGGTGTGAATCTCGGCGTGCATTCCGAAGCGATCGAGCAGTTGTGGGCGCAATTCTCCCTCTTCTGGGTTGCCTGATCCCACCAAAACAAACCGGGCCGGGTGACGAATAGAAATTCCTTCCCGTTCCACCGTATTCCAACCACTAGCGGCCGAATCCAATAGCACATCGACGAGGTGATCGTCAAGTAAATTGACTTCATCCACATAGAGAATGCCGCGGTTAGCTTTGGCCAGCAAACCAGGTTCAAAAGCTTTTACCCCTTCTGATAGGGCCTTTTCGATGTCAATTGTGCCACAGACCCGATCCTCCGTCGCACCGAGGGGCAAATCTACCATAGTGACTTTTTTCTTGGCAATGGCCAACGGGATGGCCTCGTCCACCTTTTGCCGCACCTCATCGCTCATTAAATCGGGATCATTGGGGTCAGAATTAAAGGGATCGTTAGCAACTACGTCAATTTCTGGTAAAAGGTCAGCTAAAGCCCTAATTGTAGTCGATTTTCCCGTACCTCGATCCCCCATAATCATCACCCCGCCAATTTTGGGGTCGATGACGTTGAGCATTAGGGATAATTTCATTTCTTCCTGGCCGACAATAGCGGTGAAGGGAAAAACCACGCGGCGAGTTTTCGGAGGAGCTTGGGGAGTCACGGTCATAAGTGGATTCAAAAGTCAAGAGTTGTTGAGTAAAGAATTATATCTAGTGGGGATTCTAGCCGTCAGCTTTCAGCAAAGCTTTATTATTGTAAGTCTTTTTTCCTGCTTTTTAAGATCCAGCGCCAGAGGGGATGACCCGGCCCTTTAGCCCGAATTTTCTGCACCCTTTGCTCTAAGCGCAGTTTTTCTCTGGGGGAAAGTCCTAAAATAATATTGCGACTTTGCCAGACTAACACTGCTCCTGTAATAGCAACACAAAAGGCTAGACCAATAGAAGGCCAGTAATTGAAAGCTAAAGCATATCTCACGGCTGTCCAAGTAAAATATTGCCGCATTAAAGCTATATCATCCCATAAAACCCATAAACTCGCCGAACCAATCACTAACCAGCAACCCAACACGAATAACCAACGACCCCACACTGTCAGTCGATGTAATCTTTGGACTTGTTGCTGTAGTTCAGAATCGGCCATTTCAGTTATCAGTTATCAGTTATTCAGGGGGGGTGTGGGGTGTGGGGTGTGGGGTGTGGGGTGTGGGGGGATGGGGAGAATAAATAAAAATAATCTCCTGTCTCCTGTCTCCTGTCTCCTGTCTCCTGTCTCCCGTCTCCTGACAGCTAAAAAGCTGATAACTGAATTATCCCTTGACAATTGCCCCAAAATCTGCTAGGACTCGGGCGTGATTTCGCAGTAAACCCAAGAGATTTAAACGATTGCGACGGACAGATTCTTTTTCTGCCATGACTAACACACTATTTTCGCCATCAAAAAAGTCAGCCACCAGGGGAGAAATTGCTGTTAAAGCAGTGACAAGACGCTGATAATCTCTTTGCTCTCTTGCGCTGATAGTTTCGGGAATTAGGGCAATTAAAGCGTCATAAAACGCTTGTTCGGAGGATTGTTCAAATAACTCCGTATTGATGATTGCCTTGGCTTCTAGGGTATTTGTATCTAAATCTCCTTTTTGTGCTAAACGGGTCGAGCGATTGACGGTTTCATAGATGTTTGCTAACTGACCATCCTGACGAATTTGGCATAAAAAGCGAGCGCGTTCACGGGTATCTAATAAATTTTCTAAAGCGCGAGACTTATACTCCGGATCGTTTTCCCCTAAAACCGCATTAACGAGATCATAATCTATCCTCAAATCATCAATTAAGAGAGTTTGCAGACGTTGTAAAAAGAAATCTTTAATCAGATTGACTGGGTTGGTTTTATCGGGATGACTGGTGACAAAATCCTGAGCTATTTGCTCAATTAATGCCAAAAGATTGATATTAAAATTGGCTGACCAGATAATACTAATTATTGCATTGGCAGCCCGACGGAGAGCGAAGGGATCTGAGGAACCAGTGGGTAGCATTCCCAGTCCAAAAATACCGACTAAAGTATCTAAGCGATCGGCTATTCCCACCACTTGACCGGTGATTGTTTCTGGGAGTAAATCCCCAGCATTGCGAGGCAGATAATGTTCAAAAATGCCCCGGGCAACTATAGCCGATTCACCACTAATTAAAGCATATTTTTCGGCCATTACTCCCTGTAATTCTGGAAATTCGTAAACCATTTGGGTAACTAAATCCGCTTTACAAAGCATGGCAGTGGACTCTATATCATTGCGACTTTGTTCATCGAGATTTAACTGTTCGACGATCATCTGGGCAATTTCCATAATCCGATCAACTTTATCGCGCATGGTTCCCAATTCTTCTTGGAAAGTGACGGTTTCCAGTTGGGGAAGGAAACTATCTAAGGGTTCATCACAATCGGCAGTATAAAAAAATCTGGCATCAGCTAACCGCGCGCGGATAACCCTTTCATTTCCCGCGGAGATAATCTCAGATTTCTGGGGATCGCCATTGGAAATAGTAATAAAATAGGGTGACAAACCCTGGGGAGTTTTCACCGGAAAATAACGCTGATGTGTCACCATCACGGTAATAATTACTTCTGGGGGTAATTCCAGAAATTCATCGTCAAATTTGCCAACAATTGCCGTGGGATATTCGACTAAGTTAGTCACTTCTGCTAATAAATCTGCGGGAATTTCTGCCACTCCCTCCAGTTTTTTAGCCAGGGTGCTAATCTGATCGGTAATTATCTGTTGACGCACTTGCGGATCCGCTTCCACAAAAATCGATCGCAAACTGGTTAAATATGCTTGGGGATGACTAATGCTTAGGGATTGCGGGTGTAGAATGCGATGACCAAAAGTTAAGCGATCGCTGGTTAAAGTGGTAGAGCCATTAATTAATTCTAGGGGTAAAACTTCCCCATCCACTAAAGTTAATAACCAACGAATTGGCCGGGGAAATCTTAAATCTCCATCTCCCCAACGCATAAAACGTCTTCCTTCCAAACGGGTAATCCATTGGGGAATTAATTCAGTTAAAATCTCGGCTGTTGGACGACCTGGAATCGTTTTTTCAATATAGACAAATTCTCCTTTGTCTGTGGCACGAATGGAGAAAGCAGCGGTGCTAACTCCCTGTTTTCGAGCAAAACCCTCACCAGCGGGGGTAATTTGGCCATTTTTGTAGGCGGCACTAACTGGAGGTCCTTTGATCTCCTCGCTGCGAGCTTCTTGCTCCCTCGGTAATCCTGTGATTAACACGGCCAAACGGCGCGGGGTTCCGTAAACTTGAATAGCAGTAGCGTCCAGAGATTCCGTCTCTAAACTCTTGCTAACTCTTTCCTGCAATTGTGCGATCGCGCTATCGACAAAATCTGCGGGTAGTTCTTCTGTACCGACTTCCAGTAAAAAATCCATCTGATTGATTGGCCGTGTTTATGCTTCACCAATCATCTAGGCTATCACAGAAGCCGTGTCCTTAGTTTTTGATCAGCTGTACTGCATTTAAACTGCATATTGGAAATTTTAGTACAAATGCTCAAACTTCCTCGACCTAGCTTTGGCGCTGCCCACTCTCCTATCCCTTTTAAACAGTATGCTAGTATAACTATATGGCGATACAATTGTGTTAGCTTGGCTAAGGGTGCAAAGTTGCTATCATATTTTATCTATTATGTCAATAAAGTTATGAAACGATTTCTATTATTATTTTGTGTTCTCGTGAGTTTTTTGCTGTTTATCAGCTTTGAGATTGATTTTTCCTTGTCTGCACTAGCTCTAACTCGACAACAGCTAGAATGGCCGGGGCAGCTGTTGTATCAATCCCGTCATAGTTTGCGCGATGATACAGGTAGTTCTTGGCAGGTGGTGTTGTTCAAACGAATTAAGGATGGGGAAACCCTAGAAATTAGTTTGCGCTTGGTGGGATTTCCTGAAGGGATTGAGTTTCTGCATGGAGAAAGATTGACGATAACGACGGCTAAAGGCGAAATTTTAGCGGCTAAGGATGCTTTTGCCGAAAAATCACCAGCAGCTAACGTCGGTCAATACGAGATGCAGGATATCTTACCGCAGCTACCCGTTACTGAAGCGATCGAACTTTCCCTACCCCTAGAGGCTCCCCGTCATCTTAACATCCCGATTCCTGTACTTTTAGAATGGCAAAGTCTGCTTTTTTCGGCAAATATTTGACTTTTTGGGTTAGGGTGAAAGATGGAGCAAATTGGAATCAGCGACGATGGGAAAGATTAATTTATTAGTCAGTGCCACCTCTGAGGATTGGATAGAACAGGCAATTAATAATTTAGGGATTATTCTGCTCGATCATTCCCATTGTGAGCGAAAAGCGGCAGGAGTGGCCTTAAATCTCATGTTTCGTTATCCTTCCTACGCTTCCCTCGTGCGGAAATTAACGGCGATCGCACAAGAGGAATTAGAACATTTTGAACAGGTCAATCAATGGTTAGATAAATGGGGAATTCCCCTTGCTCCCTTGAATTCTCCCCCTTATGGTGCTAAATTAAAGGCGCAGATTCGTCACCAAGAACCCGATCGCCTTTTGGATTCGCTGCTAATATCAGCTTTAATTGAGGCGCGTTCCCACGAAAGATTGGGTTTATTGGGAGAATATTGTCCTGATCCCGATTTAGGCAAATTTTATCGCGGTTTAATGGCTTCCGAAGCCCGTCATTATGGTATTTATTGGTTATTAGCAGCGGATTATTTTGAACGGACAGTGATCGAGCAACGCTTAGAAACCCTAGCGGCGATCGAAAGTGAGATTTTAGCCAATCTGCACCCAGAACCTCGTATTCATAGTTGATTGCACTAATAGGGACAAACCCTATCTAAATTACTCGTTCAACTCAATTTCTCTTTTAGAAAAGGGTAAATCTTGATTAATTGCCTCAATTTCTTCCTGTTCCATTTGATTGATTTCTTGGATATAATTGCGGAGAATTTGAGTCATTTTGCCATGATAGAAACGGTGTAAACTGTGATTAGCAGTAGCGGGAAAACCCCGTCTTTTTTTATGTTGTCCTCCCGCACCGGGGTCAAACATGGTAATACCTTGACTAATTGCCCAATCGATCGGTTGATAGTAACAAGCTTCAAAATGTAAACAGTCGTACTCTTGAAAACTGCCCCAGTAACGACCATAAAGATTAGTATCTTTGCGAATACAAAAAGATAAACCCACCGGTTTAGTATCCTTTTCATTTTGGTAGGCAGTAATCAAAACCACTCGCTGACGATAATTCGGATATAATTGTTCAAAAAATTTCTGTGTCAGGTATTTACTTCCCCAGTAAAATTTATCACAGGTACTGCTATAAAACCGATAAATTAACGGGAACAAATGATGGGGAATTTCTTCGGCGGCCAGAGTTTTAATAATTAACCCCGCATTAGTCACCGCTTTCCGTTCCCGTTTAATATTGCGGCGTTGATTAGCATTAAAAACCGTCAGATAATCTTCAAAACTTTGAAAACCTTTGTTATTCCAAATATAACTATGGTGTAACCAGGGAGTAAAGCCAAAATTTTCCATTAAAATTCGCCATTGGGGATCGACAAAAAGAAAATGACAACCCGACAGATGATTTTGGTCACAAAAATGATCGATCGCCGCTATCATTAAAGCAGTAATCTCCAGTTCATTTTCCCCCGGAGCAATTAAAAAACGATAACCCACCGCAGGAGTAAAAGGTGTCATTCCTAACAGTTTCGGATAGTATCTAATCCCCAAACGATGGGAAAGATCCGCCCATTGGTGGTCAAAGACAAATTCACCATAACTATGACTTTTAATATACAAAGGAGCGGCGGCAATTAACTCAGCACCGCGCCAAACGGTTAGATGAGTAGGTTGCCACCCTGTGCGTCCCGTGGCGCTGCCAGAAGTTTCGATATTATGTAACCATTGCCACTCTAGAAAGGGAGTAGTTAGGGGTTGAGCGAGAGCATCCCATTTTTGTTGGGGAATCTCACTCATTTTATCAATCCAAACGACAGAATATTGGGGTTTAAGCTGTTCTACCATGGGACAAGATAAGTCAACCTTTTTATTTAAGGTAATCTAGTTTTGGGATTTGTGGGAATCTCGTTCAAGGGAATAATGTAGGAAAATCTCTGCTTCCACGGTTTCCACGCTCAAAAGTTGTAATTTTCTGGCAGAATCAGCCAGAAATCCGGTTCCTCCTAGGGGAGTTGCCGCTTTATTGCCTCCTAACAGCAATGGACAAATAGTTAGGTAGATTTCATCGATTAAATCTTCAGCTAAAAGAGAGGCAATTAATTCACCTCCTCCCAGAATCGCCAGCTTTTTGATACCTAAAAGGGTAAATTGACTAAAAATAGCCTTCCAATCACCGCAGACTAAGACAAGCTCAAATAAACCCCGATTTTCCCAGTCTGCCACTTTTTCCGCTGCCGTGATTAACCAGCGTGGGAAAGGCTGCTGAAAAAATTTCATCCGGGGGTCAAGCTGACCTGAATGAGAACAAACGATCTGAATCGGCTGCGGAGATAATCCCCGTTGTTGACGGTATGCGAGAAAATCGGGATGACGAATAGGAAGACTGGTGTGATAAGCGCGCAGGGTGTTAGCACCGAATAAAGCGGCATCCATGCGCGATAAATGTTGTTCTAGACGCATTTTATCGGTAGCAGAGGCAAATCTGGCCGCTGACTGGTATGCGTCGGCAATTTTACCATCGGCACTCATGGCTAAAATAACGGTGGTGTGAGGACGATTCATGGCAAATGATCGGGGATATCACCCGGTCCGATTGGTGAATAGGCTAGTATAGTCTAGAGTTTGATAGCAAGAATCAAACTAATTTTTGCCTATGTCTATCGGTCAATCCTCCTTTCGTCGTATTCTGCTCTCTCGCTTACTCCTAGTCAGTGTACCTGTACTACTGATGGGGGTTTATGTCACCTATCGTAAGGCGCGATCGGCTTTTTTGGAAACGGCCCGTCAAAATCTTGCCGAAAGTGCCATCAGAAAAGCAGACAATATTGAGCAATCAATTCAACTTTTGCAGGCCAATCTTATCACTGCTGGCGAAAGTCTGGTTTTAAAACAGGGAAACTTAGCCGAAAAAGAAGCTTTTTTACAACAATTCACTGCGCCGCTTCCTAATCATATTAACTGTGTGGAATTAATTGATATTAAGACCAAGAAACCTTTATTAAATAGAGCCTGTGAACCAGAAATGCTCAAAGTTTTGCCCCTAGAAAGATGGGCAGAAAAACGGACTAGCTTTGCTGGTAATATCGAAAATATTTTAGTTAGAAGTTTACCTAGAAAATTTCTAATTAAATCTCCCAATAATAATCGTCAATTAGAATTAGTTTTTGCTGTTCCCATCTACAATAATCAAGGACAATTACAATCCAGTCTCATTCTGCAAACTTCTCTACTTTACGGTGAGAAGGTTTTACCCGGTTCTTTGTCAGGTTATCCCGTGGTTATTTCTGAAAATGGCATTATTCTCGCTCATCCCTATTTTCATCGCATTGGTAAGCATATCAGTCAAGAAGCTGATGCTGAACGCTTAAATAGTATTATCAGTAATGCTATCCGAGGAAAACAAAATTTCTTGCATTTATTTTCTTTCGAGAAAGATGGCAAAGAATTAGTCGCTGGTTATAGTTCCCTCCCCAGTCCAGTTACGGGAGAATCGTCCCAACAATGGGTAGTTTTAGCCATTAGTCCCCTCCCTCAAGCTCTCGCTCCTCTACAACAAATTTGGGAGGCAATTTTTTATCTAATTTCTGGTTTATTATTAGCTTATTTAGTAGCTATTGTACTTATTGCTAGGGATTTAGCTAGACCTTTGGAAAAACTGCGAGATTATGCCTTAAATATTCAGAAAATTCCTTCCCAAAAGATTAGACCTCAAAACTTTAATATTCGAGAAATTAATCAGTTAGCCTCGGCCTTAGAGGAAATGCTCGAACGTTTACGCCTTGGGGGAGAGGAAATAGTTAAGAGTTGGCAAGAAGCAGAAAATGCTAATCAATTAAAAAACCAATTTTTGGCCAATACTTCCCACGAATTACGCACCCCTCTCAATGGTATTATTGGCTCAATTCGTTGCGTTATGGATGGATTTTGTAACAGTGAGGAGGAGGAAAAAGAATATCTGCAACAAGCGGATAAGGCGGCCGTACATCTGTTGGAAATTATTGATGATATTCTCAGTATTGCTAAAATAGAAGCAGGCAAACTTTCCGTTAATCCTGAACCAGTAGATTTACACCAAATTATCAATGAAGTTATTAATTTACAAACAGCATCGCTGCAACGTAAGTGCTTAAAATTCAATCTACTTTTGTGTCCAGAAAATCCGATAGTTTATGCTGATCCCACTAAATTAAAACAGGTAATTTTGAATGTTATTTCTAACTCAATTAAATTTACTGATAGAGGCACAATTTCTTTAATAACTCACCTAGAACATCCACAGGCTATTATGACTATAATCGATACAGGAATCGGTATAGACCCCCGGCAGCAATCAAAATTATTCCGACCTTTTGTGATGATTGATGGTTCCACAACTAGGAAATTTAGCGGTACGGGTTTAGGATTAGCTATTTCTAAGAATTTTATGAAGATGATGGGGGGAGATATTACTATCTCTAGTCAAGGTCAAGGTTTAGGAACAACTGTGGAAATTATTCTTCCTCTAGTGGGGGAAAAAAAGCTTGATTCTACCCCAGAGGAAAACTCATCTTTGCCGATTCTTCCCTCTCTTAAAAGCTAAAATATCTCTATTTAACTACTGTAATTTCTGGGCAACTTAGTTTATAATTCCTCTAAACTTTCTACAGGTAAATTAACCACCTGATAAGCACCAAAAACCTCGATAGCATCGGTATAATTGGTTAATTCTTCTAAAGTTGCCGCAATTAAATGCTGTTGATCCAGATTAATTTCTAGATCGATAAAAAATATGTATTCCCCTAAAGATATTTTAGTTGGTCGCGATTCGATCCGAGATAAATTAAGCTGACGTTTGGCAAAAACTTCTAAAGGTTTGACTAAAGCTCCGGGTTGATCTAAAACCTGAAAAGCGAGGGACATTCGCTCCCCTTGAGGATGGGAAGTTAAAGCCATTATCCAAAAACGGGTACAATTATCGGGATAATCATTAATTGGTTGTATTAATATTGGTACATTATAGAGTTTTGCCGCCCGGGGAGAAGCAATAGCGGCCGAATTGGCCTCTCGATCGAGAATTTGAATCGCTTCCGTGGTAGAATTGGTGGGAATAATCGGCACGTTAGGTAAATTATTTTCTAGCCATTTTTGACATTGAGCTAAAGCTTGGGGATGGGAATAAACGGTTTTAATTTCTGTTAGCGATTGTCTGGGAGATAGAAGTGCATGGGAAATCGGTAAAACTAATTCTTGTTGAATCTGTAACCCAGGTAATTGCCATAAAGCATCAAGAGTCATTACCACACTTCCCTCGGTGGAATTTTCCACCGGAACCACTGCTAAATCGGCCTGATTTTGGACAACCGATCGCAGGGCCAAGGCAATGCTAGGATAGGGTATTAATTGACGAGGCTGGGGTGGTAAACTGTTAGCATAGGCTAAAGCGGCTGTTTCTGAATAGGTTCCCACTGGCCCCAGATAAGCGATCTTTACAGTCATTTAGATTATCCCCGCAAGCAATTTTTTCTAGCTATTACAGCCCTTATCATAAATATCAAGTATAACCTAATTTGGTATTGACTCCTATCTCCTAAGTAGCTGGTTATAATTAAATTAAAAATGGATTTTAGGTTCGATCCCCCCTACCCCCCCTTGATAAGGGGGGTGCCGATCCCCCCTTAGTCCCCCCTTAATAAGGGGGGCATCTGATAATTTTTAACGCCTACCTACTTATCTGCTGGCTCCCACTGCAATGATCTCAAGTCAGCTTCACTTTGTTTGATGGTCAATTGACTGATTTTTTGGCGAGTTTCCTCGATGGTTAACCCTTGGGCTAAATCCCCCAATTCCTTGAGAAGATCATTAGTTAAGGAGAGAGATATTTGACTATCCTGACCCGATAAATAGACAACTTTGGCTAATTCGGCCAGTTTAACTTTTTTGCTGGTGCGATTTTGGTAACTGACCGAAAAACCGTTAATCTCTGCAGCCTCTTGCTGAATCATTGCCGACTTTAAACGTTCCCTGAGATGGAACATCTCTGTATCTAAAATCTTCCATTGCTGGTAAATTTCCCAATAACGATTAGTTAATCTTTCCAGATTCTCACCCGCGGCATCGGGAGTAATTAAATGGGAAAGCTGCAAAAGACGATGATGGATTTGGCCCGTATATACGGGGTCTTTTTGTGCATATTCTAGCTGGGCAACAGTTAAAGGTCTTTTGCCCCAATTCCCCCCCTGTTCAGTCTTATCAATAGCGGGAAAATGACAAAGACATTCAGCCACGGTTTTCAGTTGATAATTGCGTAAAGGAGCAATATAGTAGGGAACCTTTTTAGCTAACTCTAGGGTACAGGTAATTTTTTTAACTTTGCTTTTACCGCCCAAAAATTTACAATCATAACTAGCATTGTGAAAAACCTTTTCTATCCGGTCAACCAACATGATTTTAGTGATAAAATAGTCAGTAAGATCTGGTCGATCGAGAACATCCGAAATTGTCACCCGCTCACCCGTTAGGTCCGTGGAATCAGCAAGAATTTGAATCAGAGACAAACGGGGAGTCTTGCTATCGTAATCAGCTACTTCCGTATCTAACCAAAGAATGGGAAAATAACAAAAGTGATCGATCGCATTTCTAATAGCGTCGGATTCCGTTAAATAAGGCATGGTTGCAGAGGCTGAAAAATGTATCAAAAAATCTTGATAGCAATAGATTTGTCCGAGATGGGGGATAGTGTTTTTAAGGAGGCTGTATCCTTAGCCAGTAAGTACGAAGCTAACCTGCTACTACTGCACGTCCTTTCCCCTGAAGAAGATTATAGCCCTTTACCGATTCCACCCAATTTAGCCGATATTTACCCCGCCCAGGGCAATGATCTCACTCTCGATTTTTGGCGGCAACAATGGGAAGAATTCGAGCAGAAAGGGGTGGCTATGTTGCAAAAAAGAGCTAATCAGGCGGGAGAAATGGGTGTAAAGGGAGAATACCGGCAAATTTACGGTCATGCTGCCAAAACTGTCTGTAAAGTGGCGCGAGAGGAAAATATTGATTTAATTGTCATCGGTCGGCGTGGGCGATCGGGTCTAGGAGAGTTATTCTTAGGTAGTGTGAGTAATTATGTTCTCCATCATGCCCCCTGTTCCGTCTTAATTGTTCAACATCATCACTTTACTAAATTGTCCGTTAAAAGTTGATACAAAAGTCTAGTCTCGTAAAACAGCAAGCGACACAGTCCATCCTTACCCAGTGCCTTAAAACTGGGTAATTCTTTCTTTTTCTCGATTCTTTGACCATTTTCGTGGTCATAATACCTATGAATCCAGGGATTGAGCCAAGAATGCTTAAGTTTACCAATAATCTCGGTTTTAGCGGGTTTATTCGGGCAAATAGTCACCAGTGCATGAGCCTACAAGTTAGATCGCATTAAGTCGGACCTCTTCCAAGACTTTTTAACCTTGTCCTGTTTGGCTGAGGTATCCCCAGAAATCTGATAGGAATACCCTAAACCTAGATAAGCTTGAAACTTTCTGAAGCTAATATCATGATCACCTCTAAAGTAAGGTTTTCCGTGAACTAGGAACCTCTCGATAGGATAGCAATGCAAAATGCAAAAGCAGTAAACTTTGAGTAACAGTACCAAAAAGAAACTGAGCAAATACTTGGCAATAATCCTTAAACTGCTCTAATTCCAGAATTTCTCTTAGTTCCGCTTCTTTAATCGAGATTCTAGTTTGATACATGACAATATCCTTAGCCAATAACCGACTATATTCACTGATTCCAGTGCCAGCAGTGGTTTTAATGCGCGGGTTATTTCTCAAGCCGGCGATATGCGCCAAGGTGGGATTATGCCCGTTAACGCCAATATAATCAAAGTCTCTTTGAGCGATTTCTGGGTGTTCACAACATAATCGCTGTCTAAGTTGATTAATCAAAGAATTTTTGTTTTTGTCAAGTTGTTCTCTCTCGTGAAAAGTCCGGCGTCTAAGTACAGGACAAAAATTGTAGGGAATGAAGAAAATCCCGATGATTGGGCAAAGAAGGGTTAAGAATTAGATGACGAAGATGGTCAAAACCTAAGGGAAAAAGACTCTTAGAGACTAAGGCTAAAGTTAACAGGGCAAAAAGTTGACGCAGGCGATCGGGGTCAGTAAAGTGGGTTGATTGCAAGCAAAAACCACGAGTCTTGAGAATCCCAAAAAGAGTTTCAATCCCCCAGCGGAGAGCATAGTCGCGAACGAGTCCGACCGTATGGGGGGGAGCTAAGAGGTCTCCGTCATCCAAACGCAAGGCTTCAACGGAAACCTGATTACCCCAAACTCGGCAATCCCCTTTGAGTTGTTGCGATTCTCCTCTCGCTAGATGAGCGAAAACGACTTTGGCAGGCCTTGGTTTTTCCGCCCCGCTTAATCTTGTCAGTAGCCCGAATCCGGATGCGGAAAGGCAGGTCAGGTTCTAAAAGAAGGTAACGTAACCAAGCTTGACCGACAAACTCCCGGTCGGCACACAGACAACGAATCTCAGCGGCGGGAAAAATTTTGAGCATCTCCTCAAGGAAACGCAGACGCTCATCACTGTTCGAGTTTCCTTTTTTCGGGAGCATCCACCACAGTAAGGGAATGGCAACTCCCTCGTGAACTATGCCTACAGTCAAGATGTTGTAGCAATGCTGGCCAAACTCCCAAGTTGTCCGGTCAAGACTCAATACCCAAGGTTGGGGGATATTCACCCAACCCACGACAGTTTTGGCGCTCTCAAAGTAATCAAGCTCGAAATTTCGGAAAAAGCATTGTATAGTTATTTCAAATAAGAACGAGACACTAGGCGACACAATAAGTACGAATAATTTCATCAAGGGGTGTACCCACAGGAGCATACATTCTTGCCCTCTTTAATGCACTAAAATCATGTTCAATATCATTTAAATCAGGAGAGTATTTTGGCAAAAACACTACCTGATGACCTGCTTCTTCTACCAGTTGTTTAATGACTGTCTTCCGATGAATTGGTGCATTATCCATAATTAATACTGATGTTATGGTTAGAGAGGGCAATAAATATAAAGATAACCACCCTTCAAAACCTTCGGCATTCAGGCTTCTCGTAAATACCATCGGTGCAATAAAGTCTTTTTTTCCCTTTCTTCTCCCAGGGACAAGGTTTTCTCTTTTTCCTCGTTTTCCTTGTCTATCTCCCAATACTTTCTTCCCTTTTTTTGACCAAGCATAAAGGCAGGCTTGAAATTCTTCAAACCCTGACTCATCAATGAATACAAGGCTTTCACTTCCATATATTTTAATCAATTCTCTCAGCACTCTGTAGTATTTTATTCTTTCTTCTCGGTTTCTTTCTCTATAACGAAGTTCCTTCTTTTTTCTAGTAATTTTCATTTTTTTTAAGGCATAGCAAATGGCACTTGGTCTCACTCCAAACTTCTCGGCTCTGTCTCTTAACCTTGCATCGGGATTTTCTTGAACATCTTTTGACAGTGCTTTCCAGTCCAGCTTTCTCTGACGGTGTTTTACCTTTGTTGCTTCCAGTTTTTCCCTACCTAGCCATCTATATATCGTGGCTCTTCCTATATTAAATAGAGCGGCGGCTTTGGTTATGCTTCCCCCATTCTCTACATAATCGATTACTTTTTTTCTCAAGTCTAGGCTATAAGACATTTTTCTGTATGGGTTGCTCGTTTCTCTTTATTTTACCTTATTTTTCCCTCGTCTCACACTTATTTGAAGTGACTATATCTTTTGTAGTTAGACTCTTTGAGGGCTTTACCTCCAAATCCTACTGCTAACTCGCTCAGGTTGACGGTTTTGACTTTGAGCAAGGCGAGTAAAAACAGTACGAGAAAGGAAATTCTGGCACCATGCCATCCTAGATGGGGTTGGAGGGCTTGCTTTAAGGCACTATACTGATTCGGATGGTTTTCGAGATTAGTGCTATTTCTCATCAAACCCTACTCAAAGCCTACTTTTCCAGCTTTTTGTCCTGTACTTAGCTTTAAACATTTTAAGTACCGCGCGCAAAATTAATTACACATATCTAACCCCCCCCTTGCCTCTTGCATGAGTGCCTTTCTTCACTAGGAAATTTATTTTGCACGACTACTTAACGATCTGCAATTGCTTGTATTAATTGAAATGGGTTGTCGTAAACATCTCCCTGACGGGGATATTTTAATTAGGGTTTCACTGATATTCAGCCAACCCTAAATAGCAGTTGCCTACTGTCTTTTCACTGTTTACTGATTACTGTTCACTGATTACTGTTTACCGATCACTGAAAAACCCCCATCACCCGATCGACAACATTTTTTAGGATGATAGGATAAGCTGGAATTATCGAAACCGTAGAAATAATAGATAAAATGAGTAATCTCCTCTGGCCGCGTTTTCTCAAGAAAGCTTACCGTCAAGAACCAATAACTAGCTTTATCTTTACCGCAGCGGCAGTAGATGTCATAATCGGGGTTCTAGGACAAAGATGGACACTGCTATCTTTAGGGGCAACGATTATGGCGATCGCTATCTTCGCCAGGTGGCAACAGGGCCAAAAAACCGAGCAAATCAACAAAGAAGAAGCAGCGAGATACTATTTACCGCCCCAATCGGGTCAAGTGGCTTTACCAACCCTGAAAAACGAAAAAAATCGGCCTTCTTAGCTCAAAAATCTCACCTTGCTTGGCAATCAATCCCCTCAAAGGCTAGAATCTATAGCACCGTTCATTTGTTAATATTCAACTAAATTTATGAAATTCCGATTGATGGGTGGGGAGAAACTTGTCTGGGCAATTGTAGTCAGTGTCTTAACCACGCTGACAATCGGAGAACATCAGCTTAGTCAAGCCCAAAGTCCTATTGCCCCAGCTAAACCCGCAGCTGAAAGTGGTGAAAAAACCCCAGAAACTATCCTAGTAGAAGGTTTAGGCAGACTTACCCTCGCTAAAACCTTAGAAGGGCAACAATCCACCCCTAATGCTCTGATTTTCAGTCCCGATAACCAATTGGTTCTCGCTGGTGGTAGTGATAGCGATCCTCTCCTGAGAATTTGGTCGGTAAAAACAGGGCAAAAAGTCTCCCAAACTCGCGCCCAAAGAACCAGCGTCAAAGCTTTAGCCATTAGTCCCAACGAAAGATTATTAGTTAGTAGCGGTTTAGATGGTTCCATTAATTTTTGGAATCTGGTGGAAGGCAAGTATTTAGGAATTGCCCTCGAACACGGTAATACTGTCCTCGCCCTCACCGTTACTCCCGATGGTAAAACGTTAATTAGTGGTGGTTTGGAAGGAATTCGCCTCTGGACAGTGCAACCCCCCCGCCGTCCCCTCTATCGTTTAAATTGGGTGGGTAATTTTGTTTATTCCCTAGGGATGAAATCCGATGGTGTCACCCTTGCTAGTGGTCATGAAAACGGTGAGGTACATTTTTGGAACATCCGCGAGGGCAAATTTTTATCGAAATTTTCCGCCCATCCCCAAGCGGTGAGCAAGCTTTTATACACTCCCGACGGTAAAAATTTAATTACGGGTAGTTTAGACCGCACGATTAAAATCTGGGATACGAGCAATAATAAGTTATTATTTACCCTCATCGGTCATACGGCCCGAATCCGTTCCCTGGCACTCCATCCTAACGGACAAATTCTCGCTAGTGCCAGTAATGACGGTGTGCGTTTATGGGATGTGACGACGGGTAAACAGTTAGCCTGGTTTGATAATAATTCCGACTGGGTGGAATCCCTAGCTTTTAGTCCCGATGGGCAGTATTTGGCTAGTGGTAATTATGATTGTAAAATTCGCCTCTGGCAATTTGTCCGTTAGGCAAAAATGCCCGCATTTAGCCTTTAACTACTTCTAGAAAAGCCGATTTAGCCGCTGCCTGTTCCGCTGCTTTTTTGCTTCTACCAGTTCCCACTCCTAATTTCTGCTCATTTAACCACACTTCCGCACAAAAACGCTCTTGATCTAAACCATTGATTTCTTTAACTAAATATTGCGGCAGTTTTTTGTATGTTGCTTGTGTCCACTCCTGCAAGGCATCCTTATAATTCTGTCGGGCAGGATCTCGACGAATTTCGGCCGCTTTTTCCCGCAGTGGTTCATCTAACCAAGAACGCACTAAAACCATCGTCTGTGTACTAAGATATAAAGCTCCCAAGACCGCCTCAAAAGCGTCTGCTAGTCGAGAAATTCGCCCCGCCCGATCAATAATCGTACTACTTGACACCAACAAATAACGCTCGAAACCGTAGCGATCCGCAAATTCCGCTAGAGTGCGATCGCTAACCATCATCGATCGCAGCGCAGCAAATTCCCCCACGAGTGCCTCCGGATAGGTTTCTAACAATACCTCCGCCGCCACGAGTCTTACCACAGAATCGCCCACAAATTCCAATTGTTCATAATTCTTATCACGGGAAACACTGGGATGAGTTAGGGCCAAATCTAATAAATCCCACCTGACGGGGACATCAGCCGATAAACCCAGCTTTTCCACGAGGGTTTTTAATTGTTTGTGGCGACGCGGATCACTTAAGGACATGGGCGCGAGAAGAAGGGGTGTGGGGTGTGGGGTGTGGGGTGTGGGAAGTGGGAAGTGGGAAGTGGGAAGTGGGGAGTTTTCTCAGTGAACTGATAACTGATAACTGATAACTGATTACTGATAAAGGAGAGAGTCAGACATAAGCCGAATTCTGTATTTCCCAACAGCAGTAAAATTGCTTTTACCTTTGTTGGAATAGAGGTTATCTATCTGGGATAATTGTTACCAATTACCTCAAGCGGTTCCTAAAAACGGGACAGGAAAAAGACCAACCTTTGTCCCTCCACCTTGCTCCCCACCGGGGTTTACCGAGCCAGTACCTCTCGATACTGCTGGTGCGCTCTTACCGCACCTTTGCACCCTTACCCCCCATCAGTTATCAGTTATCAGTTATCAGTTATCAGTGGAAAGTTATTAGTTATCAGTGAATTTACTTTCGTTACTGATCACTGTTTACTGATCACTGAAAAAGGGGGCGGTATTTTTCTGTGGCACTATCCTCACGCTCACGCGCACTGGACGTTATCCAGCAAGTGTGGTCTTTCGGGAGTTCGGACTTTCCTCGGAATCATTGATCAAATGACCCCGCAACCTCTAGACCAACTCTCTCCTATTCTCTAGTATGACTTACCAGAGACTCGATCGCTCATATATCCTAGTCAATAATCAGTGATCAGTAAACAGTAAACAGTAAACAGTGAACAGTGAAAAGACAGTAGGAAACTGCTATTTAGGGTATGCTGAAAAAGTTTCTCGTGGGGGTAGGGTGTGGGGTGTGGGGTGTAGGGTGTAGGGTTTTACCAATTTTCATCTGGTCAATTACCTAATTTTCAGAGAAAAAGTCCCTGAATTTTCCCCCCGATCCCCGCAATGGCTGGCACTTTTTGAGGGTAAAAAAGTCTAAAAGTCCTATCCAACAAGGTTTTTAGATTTATTCAGCAGACCCTACATACTGCACACTTAAAACTTAAATCTGATAACTGATAACTGATAACTGATAACTGATAACTGCTCAATGTCGATCGATCTAAACGTTAACATCAAAGGTAATGGCTATCCGCTCCTCTGTCTGCACGGTCATCCCGGTTCGGCAGCGAGTATGTCTGTATTTACCGATCATTTTTGCCAACGCTGGCAAACCCTGGCCCCGGATTTGCGCGGCTACGGTAAAAGTCGTTATCGCCTGGATTTTCAGCTAGAAGAACATCTAGAGGATTTAATCGGACTACTCGATCGCCAAAAAATCCAGCAATGTTTAATTCTCGGTTGGTCTTTGGGGGGTATAATCGCCCTGGAATTAGTATTGCGGCATCCCGATCGCTTTCCTGGTTTGATTCTCGTGGCCTCGGCCGGACGGCCTTGGGGTAGTCATCCTCCCATCACCACCACGGATCTGATCTTGACGGGGATGGCGGCAATTCTCAATCAGATCAAACCGGGATGGCGTTGGAATATTGATACTTTTGCTCGTCGTTCCCTGTTTCAGTACCTTTTTTCACAACATCAAGCGATCGCCTATCGCTATCTCGCTCAAGATGCTGTTCCCGCCTACTTAGGCACTTCTCCAGCTGCTAATCGCGCTTTAAATCGGGCTTTAAAAAAAGGTTACAATTGTTTAAAATCTCTTGACAAAATCACAATTCCCTGCTTAGTTCTGGCGGGAGCAAATGATCGCCATATTACCAGTGCTTCTAGCCAAGAAACAGCCGAAAAACTAAAACTGTCTGGGTGGAAATGTTACCCGGATACAGCCCATCTGTTCCCCTGGGAAATCCCCGACTTAGTTTTAGGGGACATTGATGCTTGGTTAGCGGAGCATTTTAGCGATAAACTGGCAGGGTGAAGTGAAAACTACTGCCGTGGTCAGGGACACTATCCACCCAAATTTGACCGTAGTGGGCGCGAATAATCTTGCGACAGACCGATAAACCGATGCCATAACCTTCTTTACCCTCATCCCGTTTGAGACGCACATGACCCTCAAAAATATGCTCTTGTTTTTCTTCGGGAATGCCGGGGCCGGTATCACTGATGCTCACCTGTACTTTTTGAGTAGTACGATGGAGGACAGAAAGGGTAATTTCGCCGCCGGGGGGGGTATATTTGATCCCATTCTCCAGGAGATTAATAATCACCTGTCGGATTAACTCCTCATCAGCATAGACGGGGGGCAAATCTTGGGGGATATCACTTTGGAGAATTAAAGTCTTTTCCTGAAAAGTATCAGTAAATTGAGACAAAATTTCCTGACAGAGGGATTGCAGATAAAATTTACTCTGTTGGAGAGTGAATTGCGCCGCCATGCTCTTAGAAGCTTGTAGAATATCTGTGATCAAACGGTTCATAATCCGGAACTGTTTGCGGGCCTGTTGGTGCAGTTGTTCTCGTAATTGCAGACTGCGCTCCGTATCTGGTTGATGATAGGCTAATTCTAGGGTTTCCACAGCGATGGAAGCAGCGGTGAGAGGACTGCGTAAATCGTGGGCTAACATAGCCAAAATTTGGTCTTTAAATTTTAATTGTTCTAATAATTCTTCCTTTTCCTGTTTAAGACGAAAAACCTCATCGGCAATGCGGATGAGTTCGCCCGAATGTTCCACCTCTTGAAGTTGTTCATCCTCAGCGTGATGATTTTTGACCTCCTCTTTAATCGCTTTTTGCCAGCGTACCAACCATTTTTTAAACTGTTCCACCAGATTACTGCCCGCGAGGGTATGACGGGGACCAGGGGCGATTTTGACCAGGGCCGGGGTAGCTACAAGGCGAAAATGTTCGACTAAATGAGGTTGCTGGCGAATTTCGATGATTTGTAGGTCAATCGGGTAATCAGACTTTAAAGACTGGAGATAGGACTGAATTTGACGGATAATTTCTTGAGAACTGGGACGGTCATCAACAAACAGCAAAAGTTGAATCGAGAGAGGCGTTGTCGTCTCTCTCCCTAAAGCAGTCAGTGGCTCATTAGATGGGAGCATCGGAAAATTAGTAAACCTAGGGATTAACGAGATCGATCGATCATCGATCGACTTTTATCATATTCTTTATTGTAGAAGCTTAAGATAGTATAAAATCTACTCAACCTAATCTTAAAGTTTTATTCCTTAATTCTAAGAAGAAATCCTATGGCTTTTGGCTATGTTGCCCTAGTTCTCCACGCGCATCTCCCTTTCGTCCGCCATCCCGAAAGCGATTACGTCCTCGAAGAAGAATGGTTATACGAGGCAATCACAGAAACCTACATCCCTCTCCTGCAAGTTTTTGAAGGTCTCAAACGGGACGGTATCGATTTTAAAATGACCATGAGCATGACTCCGCCGTTGGTGTCGATGCTGCGGGATCCGTTACTGCAAGAGCGTTATGAAGAACACTTAGGCAAGTTAGAAGAATTAATTGCTAAAGAAATCGACCATAATCAACATAATGGCCATATTCGCTACTTAGCCGAATATTACGCTGAATCCTTCCAAAGTATCCGACAAACTTGGGAAAAATACGATCGAGATCTGGTCAAAGCTTTTAAACAATTCCTCGACAGTAATAACCTAGAAATTATCACCTGTGGTGCGACCCATGGTTATATGCCCCTGATGAAAATGTACCCGCAAGCGGTGTGGGCGCAAATTGAGGTGGCCTGTCAACACTACGAAGAAAATTTCGGTCGTCGTCCCAAGGGCATTTGGTTGCCGGAATGTGCCTACTACGAGGGGGTAGAAAGAATGTTAGCCGATGCGGGCATTCGTTACTTCCTCGTCGATGGCCACGGTATTCTCTACGGTCGTCCGCGTCCCCGTTACGGCAGTTACGCGCCCATTTTCACGGAAACCGGGGTGGCTGCTTTCGGTCGTGACCACGAATCTTCCCAACAGGTTTGGTCTTCCCAAGTCGGTTATCCGGGGGATATAGTCTATCGGGAATTCTATAAAGATTTGGGCTGGGAAGCGGAATACGAGTATATTAAGCCCTATATCATGCCCAACGGTCAACGCAAGAATATAGGCATTAAATACCACAAAATTACTAGCCGGGACGGTGGTTTATCGGAAAAAGGGCTTTATGACCCCTACTGGGCCAAAGAAAAAGCCGCCGAACACGCGGGCAATTTTATGTATAATCGCGAGCGGCAAGTGGAGAGTTTAGCCGGAATTATGGGCCGTCCTCCCCTGGTTGTTTCTCCCTACGATGCCGAGTTATTTGGTCACTGGTGGTATGAGGGACCCTGGTTTATTGATTTTCTGTTCCGTAAGTCTTGGTATGACCAAAATATCTACCAAATGACCCATTTAGCCGATTATCTCCGGGCTAACCCCCATCAGCAGGTCTGTCGTCCTTCCCAATCCAGTTGGGGTTATAAGGGTTTCCATGAATACTGGCTGAATGAAACCAACGCTTGGATCTATCCTCACCTGCACAAAGGCACGGAACGGATGATTGAATTAAGTCATCAGGAAGCGGAGGATGAATTGCAGGAACGGGCTTTAAATCAGGCAGCCCGGGAGTTATTATTAGCACAATCTTCTGACTGGGCTTTTATTATGCGAACCGGTACAATGGTTCCCTACGCTGTCCGGCGCACTCGTTCCCACCTGCTGCGGTTAAATAAAATCTATGAAGATGTGAAATCCGAGAAGATTGACGCTGGTTGGTTGCAAAAAGTCGAGGAAATCGATAATATTTTCCCCAATATTGATTACCGTGTCTATCGACCTCTGTAATCTGGGTGAGTAGTATAGATAAAAAGGGGGGTTAGTTAATACCCCCCTGATTTTTTAGGGCTGCGCGGCCAATTCCGACTCTAATTTAGCCATAATTTGGGGCTTGAGTTCATCCAGTTTCTGTTTTAACGTCTGCTTGCTAATTTGCGGGTTGCCACCCCGGACCAATTGACTATCGGTCAGCCATTGCTGCAAAATTTGGCGTTGATTGGCGGGAATATTAGCGGTGATCACATTTTCACAGATGTTGCTGCCTTCGAGGGAGAAAAATAAAATCCAGTATTGACCGGTTTCGCCGAGGGTTTTGGTCATTTTTTGACCCTGGGGGGTTTTTAAGTCCAAATAACAGGGCAACCAGCGGGGTCCCTGTTGACGATGATAGAGGACAGTAATCCAGAGAATCATCGGGTGGGGTGCGGGTAAAAAGAGGAATTGATTATAACGGACACTAGCAACCCGAACGGGGATATCTTCTCGAGCCAACATTACCCATAAACTGGCAAAAACGCCGTCAGCAGCCTGGAGACAGCGTGGGAAGACAATTTTTTGGCGGGGTTTGTCCTCGGGCCAACTGGACTTGAGACAGACATCCTTGGCATTAGCAGCAGAAACAATGGTTTGATCTAAATCATGAAGGGTTTTGATTTTGGTGGTGTAATCGTCAATTTTTTTGACTATTTCATCGATACGATTCAATTTGTTGGGTTGAGCATTTTTGGCTAGGGGTTCGAGTCGTTCGAGAACTTGTAGTATATCTGTAACACTTTGTGGGCGATCGCTGGGTGCTTTGGCTAAACAGCGTAGGATTAACTGTTCTAATTCTGGCGGTAATTGCAAGCTAGGATTAAAGGGACGGGGTTCGGCGTAGTGGTGAACCTCATACCAACCGCCAAAGGAGGGATTATCGGGAAAAAGGGGCGTTTCTCCCGTGATCATCTCGTACATCACAATCCCGAAACTGTAGATATCGGAACGATGATCGAGTTCTTTACCTTCCATCTGTTCTGGGGAACAATAGGCTAAGGTTCCCATAAACGATTGGGTTGGGACTTCTCCTGATTGGATGGGTTTAGCGATGCCAAAATCGAGAATTTTCACCAATTCCCCTAATCCTGAGTCCTGAATCACGATAATATTGCCTGGTTTGATGTCCCGGTGAATAATCGGACACATCTGTCCTTGGAAGATAATACCCTTATGGGCGCATTCCAGGCCGAAACAAATCTGACGGGTGAGATTGAGGAAGCGCGAGAGAGGCAGCGGGTGATATTTGATGATTTCACTCATGCTTTCCCCTTGTAAAAATTCCATGACGTAGAAGGGGACTTCCTTTTCATCTACACCATAATCACGAACTTTAACAATATGAATACTTTTTTCGCCTAAAAGTGCCGAAATAGTCGCCTCTCGCTCGAAACGCTCGCGCATTCTTTGGTTGAGGAGAGTTTGCGAGAGAAATTTCACGGCGACGGTTACGCCACCTAAGAGTTTATCTTCTGCTCGATATACTTGTCCCATGGCACCGCTGCCGATCAACTCGACCAGTTGGTATCGATTGGCAAGTAGGCGCCGATGTCTAGATTCTGCCGACATAACTAGGCTACCGTGTTAATTATAGTGAGTCTGGTGGAGAGAGTTTCTTAAGAACCGCTGCAATCCCTGGGTGATCGAGAGGACTTAACCTTAGAATGCCCTTTTTTCGGGCTAAAAGCATAATTGTTAAGATATATTTTCAGGCATTTTTAGTCCTTGCCCCTTGCACAATTAATTTTTGGGGGTTGAAAAAAATGAAAAAACTAAGTATAAAGTGGCATAAAATCTCCCAATAGACTATTTAATTGATTATTATGACCACTGACTCCTGCCTACTGATTTGAAAGAGGGTGTAGGGTCTGGGGTGTGGGGTGTAGGGAAGGAAACCTCTTTCATCTGTGGGGGTGAAAATTTTTTCATCGGGACTGACTCCTAAACAGATGCTACACTGAAATCCCTAACCCCCGTAAAACTTTTTTGCCGCAAGTGACCGATCTGCGTAATAATTCTTTAATAAAGATTTGTAAACTTGAAAATGATTATCCCTTCGCAGCGCTAGAGATTTAATGAGACGACTAATTGCGATCGAAAAAGCTCTGCTCATCGGTCATATTGTATCGATGGCTTTTGGACTAGCGGGATTGTTGCTAGTTCTGCCCCATCCCGAATTTGTGGCCAATTTACCAGATTTTGGCAAAACCGCCTTTGCTTGGTCAATGGCCGGGGGGGGTGTGGTGTATATGGTGTTAGGAATGGCAGCGGTGGCTGTTTATGCCTATCGGACTCTAGGAGTGTGGCACTGGTTAGGATTCATGGTTCCTGCTATCAGTTTATCCCTTTGTAGCGAACTTTTGGGAACCAGTACCGGCTTTCCTTTCGGTCATTATCGTTATCTTTCGGGCTTAGGTTACAAAATTGCGGATTTAGTACCCTTTACTATCCCCCTATCTTGGTTTTATCTCGGTTTTAGTGCCTATATCATCGCTCGCGTCGGTTTATCCACTCTTGCTTTACCCCAGTGGCTACAAAATCTAGCAGCGATCGCTATCGGGGCGGTATTATTAACTTCATGGGATTTTGTCCTAGATCCGGCCATGAGTCAAACCACCATCCCCTTCTGGATTTGGGAACAACCGGGGGCTTTTTTTGGGATGCCCTATGAAAATTTTGCCGGTTGGTTTGGCACGGGTTGTGTTTTTATGACGGTAGCCACTTTAATCTGGCAAGCGCAACCGGTGAAACTGCCAAGTCAAGATTTAACCCTGCCTTTTGTGATGTATTTGGGTAATTTTGGCTTTGCTACGGTCATGAGTATCGGTGCTGGTATTTATCCGCCGATTTTCTTAGGATTACTCACCGGTATTCTGCCTTTAATACTCCTCTATAATCGCGCCAAGACTGTTGCTTCCGGGCAAACAGTGGCAACCAGCGAAGTAACAACCCTAAAAATCCCCGTTGTTTCGGTGAGAGGAGCCAAATAAGTTGTTAACTGAGATAATTCTCGGTGCATTCTGCCTGGGGCTACTGCTGTCTCAGGCTGTTGCCTTTTTTATCCTTCTTTCCCGTTTGCTAAAAGGGGCGCGTCGTCGTCCTCCCCTAACTCCCCAACCTCCCACCCCGGAGATGTTAGGGACGGTAAGCGTGATTGTGCCGACGTTAAACGAAGTGGCCAGAATTGACGGTTGTTTACAGGGATTGAGTCAACAGAGTTACGAAGTGCGAGAAATTCTGATTGTTGATAGCAATTCCCAAGATGGTACGCGGGAAAAAGTCAAGGAGATAGCGGCAAAAGACCCCCGCTTTCGCTTGAAAACCGATTATGCTTTGCCTCCCGATTGGGTAGGTCGTCCCTGGGCGTTACACAATGGTTTTTTGTTTAGTTCTCCTAAAAGTGACTGGATTTTGGGCATTGATGCCGATACCCAACCCCAAGCTAATTTAGTCGCTAGTTTGGTCAAAGCTGCGATCGCAGAAGGTTACGATTTAGTTTCCCTGTCGCCGCAATTTATCCTCTCCTATCCGGGAGAATGGTGGTTACAGCCGGCTTTATTGATGACTTTGCTCTATCGTTTTGATTCCGCCGGGGTGCGAGAACAAGATCCCGAAAGAGTGATGGCCAATGGTCAATGTTTTCTCTGTCGGCGGTCAGTTTTAGCGGCTTTAGACGGTTATAGCGGGGCAAAAGGTTCTTTTTGCGATGATGTCACCCTCGCCCGTCTAGCGGCAACGAAAGGCTATCGGGTGGGATTTCTCGATGGGGCGAAGTTAATTCGCGTGCGGATGTACGAAGGACTCAAGGAAACTTGGCGCGAATGGGGCAGATCTCTTGACCTCAAAGATGCCTCCTATCAGGGGCAATTATGGGGCGATTTAGCTTTATTAGCTCTTACTCAGGGATTACCGATAATTATCACTCCCTTGCTTGTAACGGCTTTTAATTTCGGCTACGATTTCCTCAGTTTAAAAATTCTCCTCGCTTTAAATCTGCTGCTATTATTGATTCGTTTTGCCCTTTTATTTGCTGTCTCTCCTAGCTACTATCGCGGCGAAAAAGTCAATCTATCTTCAGGATTATTTTGGCTATCTCCCCTAGCGGATCCGCTGGCAGTTATCCGCATTTTTATCTCTGCTTTTACCCGTCCCCAAAGTTGGCGCGGTCGAGTGTATTAAAAATGTTAGGGTGAAGACCCTCAGTTTCGTCGGTTGGGCGCTCGGAACAAAACCCAACCACTCCATCAATTATGCCTAGTTGTTGTTTAAGGGTTTCTTTTATGATAGTTTGCATAATTTTTTCCTATTAAATTTGAATATTTAAGGTTTGGAGTTGTTGATTGATCTAATCAGTAACGTTGGTGGCATCGGTTTCAATCACTTTTTTAGCAAGTAAAAGTTCTTCTACTAATTTTTCCAACTCTTTCCCTTGGCTACTATTTCTTATATATCTTCTAATATCTTGACGAATATTAGCAAAATAAACATCTCTCAATTCAAGTTGAGAAATATCTTTTTCTAGTGCTTGACCAATTTGTGAGATTTTAAGATGCAATTGATGTTGAGGATTAAATTTAGGGATGTTAAGTTGCCAGACGTGCTTATGTATGTGTCTTTCATCCTTTCCATAGGACATTAAAGGACGAGTTTCTAAAGTTGTAATCTCTGCATTTAAAATTGCACATAAATAATAGGATTCACATTGATTTTCTGTTGTACACCAATACAAGCTATTATCAATAATAGCTTGTCTATTTGAAATTCTTGCCGCACAAATGTGCATTCCAGAGGTTGCATATAAAATTCTTTCTTTTTGTATGGGGAACTGCTGAGTCAGCTTGCTCATATAATCAATTTGTTCAATCAAAGATAAGCGAGTACTACTAGATTTGTTTGCTGTCCATATTTCTTCTGCTTTGCGCCACCAAGCACATAAGCCAGGATACATATCAATTAACTCAGATTCTCCATTCATTAAGACTTTTCCATTCCAAGGAATAACTGCTAATTCGGGTTCTTGACAACGAAAAGGTAAAATAGATGCCCCTGTATATAAAGGTCTTATAAAATCACTTTCAATTGTTCCTTCTAAAGTAGGAATATCTTTCCAGGGTTTTTTCTCATTAGCAGATCGTTTTGACTGAACTAACTTACGTCCAGACGCTAACCCTAAAGGACTAGATATTTTTTCTTCAACACATAAAAGAACTTTAGGAACTATTGTAGCTCCCTGGGAAAATTGGGAATGATAGGGAGAAATTTTATTTTCTGAGCCTATTTTTATTTCTTCCTTAGGGAATTTAAGGGATTTTTTAATCACGCTCCACGATGATTTAGGTTCGTTGATTTTTCCTGTCCAATATTCAGCAATCAAAGGCATTTTTACAGGTTTTTGAGACCTCTTACCAAAAATAACCGATGCACTTCTAGGAAAAAAATGGGGTCTTAGTCTTCGTAAATCCCAAGATTCTGCAAATTCAACGTATGTTGTTGCTCCTTTCCCTATGCAATAATTCCCCTCTCGAAATCCTCCAAAATATTCTCTATCCGTTACTGAATTAGGCATCACAAAAGCAAACTTGCCACCTTCACCCAAATAAGTTTCAATAGTTTTAGCGACAAACAATGCTGAAAGATCTTGATGTGTGGCATTCTTTGCCCCATGCCAAAGCGATCGCTCTTCACTCATTTCCTTAAATGATTGTTGCATCTCTTTAGGCATATGCCGATAAGAAAGCCAGGGCGGATTTCCAATTAGAATATCAACCCGATTTTGCGGCAAACTCAACCAAACAGGACGGACCAAATTACGCACATAATAGCTCCAAATATGATCCCGTCCGCTTTCATGGAGTTCACACATAACGGAAAATGTACTTTTAATCGTCTCATGAAACTTTTCAGGGATAGCTAATCGCCGAAATACCCCCGTTAAAGAAGGTATCGGTTTACCGTAATCTTTTTGAGTAGCTTTATCTGCTAATTCTTTTACAAGCTCATCAAAAGTATGGGAACTTTTTAGAAGCTCATGGGGAAAACGTAACTCCGATTTAAATAACTGTCCTTCACTATCCGTTTCAATAATGACGTGATCTCTTGACCATAGATCATATTGCTTTTGTCGCCATTGCATAGAATCAGCCAAATAAACAGGAATATTAATTTCCCCTCTGCTTGGATTAGTCAAATTATCACGACCAATTGCCAAAAGATAAGTCACACGAGCTAACGTCACTGCGACTGGATGAATATCAAAGCCAATAACATTCCTTGCCAAAGTTTCAAGAGATTCACGCAGAGACAATTTCTCCTGCGCTGCTTTTTTTAAAAGATTTTTAACCGCATGAAACAAGAAAGTTCCAGAACCGCAAGACGGATCTAAAACACGCTTATTTAAGGGGTCTTTAATTGTTTTTTCAACAATGGCCTCCGCCAGCCAGTCTGGTGTGTAATACTCTCCTAATTGTTTTCTTAATTCCTGAGCAATGATTGATTCATATAAGACTTTCATAATGTCATAGGCCACTTCCCCCCAATTAAAACGAGAAATTTTACGAGCTAATGAACGAATAAAAATATCACCCTCCTCAACTTCTATCACCCAATCAAAAAAGTCGCTTTCAATTACGCCATAAATACCGCTAATCTCAAACTGAGAACCTGATAAAAGAGAAGCGGGCGATAAATCATTAACATTTAGACCTAAAACAGCATGAGCAATAATTTCAGATACATTCACCAGTAACGTATGCTCAACGAATAATTCATCACTATCTTTGAATTGACTACCTAACGCTGTCGTCAAAAGTTTCGCCCATAATAGACGCTTCATTTTTACCGTAGGAAGCTCTTTGTTTTCCTCATACAAACTTAATAAAGTTGCATGATTAATTGCATAGGAAGAGCTTTCTACACCCAGCTTATTATTAATTTCTTCTGGAGTAGGAATAACGCCTTGCTTTGTTGCCAAAACCCCATCTAACCAAGCAATTAATTTATCGGCATCGGGATTATTTGCATTCACTAAATGTTTAGAGACTTCAACAAAATCCTTTGATGGTTTGAGATGAAAACACCGCCATTCCAAACCATCCGATAAAATACCAATATAGTTTTGCCCCGTTTGCTGCGTCCGAACTGCGACATAGCCCGATAATTGCTCTATCGCATCAGCGAGAATTTTTCCTTTCCGTAAATCTTTTTTGACTTCAATGACTACCGAGCCTACTTCAACATCAATTCTACGGCGATTACCAGAAATGTTGAATCCGTACATAAAACTTTACATACAAGCCGACGAGAACAGGCGTTCGCTTAGAGAGATTAAATTTCCCTCTTGCGATAAAATTAAGTTAACATAGCGCAGT
>VYMA01000091.1_pt1 | contig 43642 bp, 39 predicted proteins | sample 5109851 | NCBI WGS metagenome assembly VYMA01 (sample SAMN12291814, study PRJNA351875) | freshwater metagenome | isolation source: freshwater lake | place: USA: Michigan, Wintergreen Lake | collected 2011-08-02
GGGGGGATGGGTGTGGGGGGATGGGTGTGGGGTGTGGGGTGTGGGGTGTAGGGTGTGGGGTGTAGGGTGTGGGGGGATGGGAAGAATAAATAAAAATAATCTCCTGACTCCTATCTCCTGTCTTCCGACTCCTGACTTCTAACCCAATGTTGGCTAAAGATAAGCAAAAATTATTTATTGACTCCACAAGCTTGAGAATATTTAAATTAACATTCCGCAATATTTATAAATTCTTAAGAATTAATTGAGAAAGATTTTTATTTAACAACGATGTTGCAATGGTTACAGCGATTTGACATAATTTCATAATCGGGTATTTTGTACTTTTTTGGGCAGCAACGGTTGAAACCCTTGCCACACCTAGAAGGTAATCCTCATGAAGACGGGTAAATTAGTCAATTTCACCCACAACGATGATCTTTTTTTTGTGTAGTTTTATTGCAAAAAAAAAGTTTTTTTGACAAAAAGCACAAAGTATGATAAAGGAAGTGGGGTGTAGGGTGTAGGGCGTAGGGTGTGGGGTGTGGGGTGTGGGGTTTAGGGTGTAGGGTGTGGGCTGTACCCTGTCCCCACTAAAAAACCTATTCAGCAGACCCTAAGTTAAATAAGCGATAGTTACCCCCGAACCTCCCTCATTTTGGGGTGCTAATTGAAAGCGTTTTACCTGGGGATGACGGGATAAAAAATCGTGAACACCCTGACGCAATTTCCCCGTACCTTTACCGTGAATAATCCATAATATACCCGATGGGGTGGCACGGACGATCGCCTGTTCGATATCCGTTTCTGACTCTGCCACCCTGGAACCGCGAATATCGACGGTATTATTAGCAGTACGAATTAAAGGAGTCTCCTGGGGTTTTGTGGGAGTTTGTGGCAAATTTTTGGCAGGTTTTGGCGCAGTTTCCACTTTTTGACCATCCAAAGACTCAATCTGGTCTAAGGGTAGGGTCATCTTCATCATACCGAAACGCAGGGAAATCTCCTCTGATTCCGGTGAAATTGCTAAAACTTCGGCAGTTTGTCCCAAATTGGGCAAGCGTACCCTTTCCCCCACTTGCGGACGATAATTAACCTTAGTTTTTTCCGTTTTTGGTAATAGCCTTTCTGCGATCGCAGTTAATTCCTCTGTGGCTTTTTGAGCATCTTTACCGTTTTTTGTTCCCGCTTGCAACCGGCGAATAACGTCATTAATCTCTGCTTTTGCCGATAATAAAGCCTTTTGTATCTCCTGCTCCTGATAACGCTTTAATTCTCGCTCTCTCTCCTGTAGAGAATTAGCCCGTGTAGAAACCTCTGTATAAAATTTCTCCGTTTGTTGCAGTAATTGACTTGCCTCTTTAGCTTTTGACTCCTGTTCCCGTCTTTGCGCTTCCAAACCAGCAATTACTTGATTTATCTCCTCCGATAACCCCCCCAGATGATTTCTCGCTTCGTCCACAATTGCGGGACTTAATCCCAAACGCTGGGCAATAGTTAAAGCATTAGAACGCCCCGGAATGCCCCATAATAGTCGATAAGTGGGGGAAAGAGTGCGATCATCAAACTCTACCGAGGCATTTTCAAAGCGAGAATCTCGATACTTTAACGCTTTTAATTCCCCGTAGTGGGTGGTAGCCACCGTCAGTAAACTATGATCAGCGAGGTATTGTAAAATAGCGATCGCTAAAGGACTTCCTTCGGCCGGATCCGTACCTGCTCCCACCTCATCGAGTAAAACTAAGGAACGAGAATTTAAAGCCGCTAAAATGCGAACAATCCGGCGAATGTGACCCGAAAAAGTCGATAAACTCTGTTGCAAAGACTGTTCATCCCCGATATCGGCTAAAACGCGATCGAACCAAGGTATCTCCACCGGTTCCCGCGCTGGAATAAACAAGCCCGCTTTCGCCATTAAAGCCGCTAATCCGAGGGTTTTTAAAGTAACGGTTTTTCCGCCGGTATTTGGTCCGGTGATGGCAACAACGCGAATTTCTGGGCTAATCTGCACATTTATTGGTATGACCTCCCCCCCCTGTTCGTGGTGTTTTTGCCACCAGAGCAAGGGATGACGCAAATTCCGCAAAGTAATCGTTTCCGACCCATCGATAAAGCGGGGGGGATTACCCTCTAACCATAAACTGTAACGGGCCCTAGCGGTGGCCAGATCGAGCCTAGTAGCGATCGCTAGTAAATATTCTAAATCCTCAAAAGCTTCGGCGATCGTATTACTTAACTGCCGGAGGATTTTTTCTTCTTCGATTTGTTCCTGACGACGATATTGCCGCAGTTGATTGCCTTGGTCAACGATAGAGTGAGGTTCAATGTAAAAAGTCGCCCCTGTGCTGGAAGTATCGTGAATTATCCCGGGTATTTGCTCTTTTTGTGCTGCTTTGACGGGAATCACCCAGCGTTCGCTTCTTTGGGTAATGACTGCTTCTTGGATAGCACCGCCCTGTTTTTGCATGATATCCTGTAATTTTCGGTAAATTCGCTCTCTAATTACCTTCATTTGTCCCCGAATTTCCCGTAATTGGGGACTAGCGCGATCGGATATTCGGCCATCTTCATCGATACAACGGTGTATTTCCTGTTCTATCTCTGGATAGGTGCGAATTTCGGCTACTAACTCTTTTAAAACTGGTATATCTTCCTGTTCGTCAATTAAACGCCGTAAACGTCGCACTCCCGCTAAAGTCGTGGCAATATTTAAAAGTTCCTGTCCCGATAATAACCCCCCCAGATGCGCCCTTTCTAGGGCATCACCGATGTCGGTAATCCCATCAAAGGAAAGACGACTATCTAATTTTTGTTCTAAACTATAAACTTCTTTAGTTTGGCAGAGTAGGTTTAAACTTTCCTCTTTGCTTTCTGGTAAAGGCAATTGACGAATCGCGATCGCACCTAGTTTAGTCGCTGCAAAAGTAGCTAGGTGTTGACATAGCCGCGGCCATTCCAATAATTCTAGGGTTTCGTCTTGAATCAATTTTGTAGTTTTTTATAATACGCTTTGTATTTCTAGTCTAACCAGATTTGGTCTGATTTTTACAGGAGTCATTTCAGCCAACAGTAATCAGTAATCAGGGAAAAGACAGCACTGTTACTCGCACTTAATACCAGTCACTTAACAATCCCACCCAGCTGTTGACTATCTAAATTACTCGTTAAGACTGCACTGGAGTGCCGGAGTTGGGAGTAGGGAGAGGAAGTTCGAGCATTTGTACTAAAATTTCCAAGACGCAGTTTAAATTCAGTACAGCTTATAATATTAGGTCGAGTTGCACTGATAACTGATAACTGATAACTGATAACTGATAACTGATAACTGATAACTGATCACTGTATCTAAATTCCTTTCTGGAGAGAGAATTGCACCTGTTTAAATTCTTGTTTTAAACGTTGTTTGAGTTGGTCGGGGATGGGACGGGAACCGTAGGCGGTATAATAACCAGCTAGAGAGTTTAAGGCTGTTTGCATAGTAGTGAAAGAACGCAAACCCCCGGATTTTTTATCTCGCCGGTAGAGGGAGATGTAATCGTTGATTTGTTCCTTTGCTTGCGACTCAACTGCCGCTTTATTCGGGTCATCTTTGACTAAATCAAGGGCTGTGGTTAAAGTTTCAATCACCGTCAGGGTATCCTTTCCATAATTACCCGTTAACCCCGAACTACTAGAACAACCCATCAATCCGATGACCAGGACGAGAACCAAAGCTAATAAGCGAGAAATGTAAGGTTTTAGAGACATATTTTCAACACCATAAGTTAATCCCAAGTCACCTTATCCTATCAGGAAACCGTGACCAGTTCCCCAGGAGAGTCAACCGGCTGCAAAAATCAGGGGTCAACTGGGGGTAAATAGCCAAAATATAGGCTTTTTGGGCTGCAAAAGCCCCATTTTTGCCTAAAAGTTGCCATGCCATCAACCCGGAGTGAGTTGATTTTGGACTAATTCCAGCCGCGATAAGGCACTGGTGGGGGTTTCCCGAAGGTAGTGCCTTATCATCATTGGCTATGGCTGTCAATACCTCTTTAGATAGGGTTTGCTGAAAAAGTTTATTGATGGGGTTAGGAGTCGGTTGGGGAAGTCAGAATAACAAAATGACCTCGCTCCCCTGGAAAGGGTTACACTGATATTCAGCCAACCCTAAATCAGCCAGAGTGGAGAAAAGGCTGAAACATATACTCGTCAGTGCTTGGGATTTTTGGCAAGCAGCGGCAACCCAGCAGCCTTTTGTCCCATTTCTGAGAGAGAAGTTAATACTTTGTAATAATTATTAGCGGGGCGAGTATTGCTGATTCCGTCTGCTTGGAGAAATTGCGATAAAATTAACGCTCATAACGATCAATAAAAAAATTTTATGGTTGTAACTGTTAATAATTCCCTGACAATAAGGGAATTTCTGCAATTACCAGAAACTAAACCCCCTAGGGAATTTATTGATGGTCAAATTATTCCCAAACCCATGCCCCAAGGTAAACATAGCACTATTCAAGGTGATTTGGTTCCAGCTATTAACGCCAGTCTAAAACCCCAACGAATTGCCCGTGCCTATCCTGAATTGCGTTGTACTTTTGGCAGTCGTTCTCTAGTTCCTGATGTTTCAGTTTTTCTCTGGGAAAATATTCCCCGCGATGCCGATGGAAAAGTATTAAATACTTTTGCGATCGCTCCTGACTGGTTGATTGAAATTCTCTCTCCTGACCAAAATCAGACTAAAGTTGTTAAAAATATCCTTTATTGTCTAGATCACGGCACTCAAATGGGTTGGTTAATCGATCCTGAAGAAGAAATTATCTTTGTTTATTTTAGTGATCGAACTATCGCTATTTTTGAATCAGAAAATGCTCTTTTACCCGTCCCTGCTTTTGCTACGAATTTTCAAATCACCCTCGGTCAATTATTTGACTGGTTAAGAGGTTAACGGATTATCAGTGATCAATTCCCCAACCTGGCCACTTCCCCACTCGATCGAGTACAATAGAGTGTTCAGCAAAAGCGATCGGCTATTAGCTTTGATTAGTCCTTCGGTAAGAGTTATAAACCAGAGAAAAGAGCCATTAAGAGCAGCAATCAGCTGAAAAAGCTCAAAAACTGAATTTTAAGCTGAAGGCTGACGGTAGCTTGCTGAAAGCTGAATCCCGTTGATAATTTTTTTACTTGAATCGCCGTGGTTATCCAAATCGACTCAACTCAAAACTACGAAACCAAAACCCAAGAGATCGCTAGACAACTTTTAGCCGAAACTCGCGAAAAAAAAGGTCTTTGGTCTGCTTTACAGGATCAAATGCGTTGGGATGATAAATTACTCGATTGGGCAATGTCTAACCCCAATTTACGAGTACAATTATTCCGTTTTATTGACTGTTTACCCGCTTTACGCAGTAATGCCGAGATCGCTAATCATCTGCAACAATACCTCGGTGATGCTTCCGTAGAACTGCCCAGTGCGCTGAAAAATATCCTCAACTTTAGTGATCCTAACTCCCTACCCGCTCAAACGGCCGCCAGTCTGATCAGTAAATCCGTAGAAACCTTAGCTCGTAAGTATATCGCCGGGGAAGACCTAGAGCAAATTACTCGCACTGTCACCCGTCTGCGGAAGGAAAAAATGGCTTTTACCATAGATCTCCTCGGTGAAGCGGTAATTACTGAAGCGGAAACCCAAGTTTATCTACAAAGTTATCTCGATTTAATGACCCATTTGGCTCAAGAAGCAACCAAATGGAATAAAGTTAGCCAAATTGATCAAGCGGACGGCGAATTACTACCACAAGTGCAGGTTTCTGTCAAGCTAACTGCCTTTTATTCTCAGTTTGATCCCATGGATCCGATTGGCAGTAAAGAGAAAGTTTGCGATCGCATTCGCCTACTATTGCGACGCGCTCAGGAGTTAGGGGTGGCAGTCCATTTTGATATGGAACAGTACGTTTATAAAAACCTCACCCTGGCTATCCTGAAAGAATTACTCCTAGAAGAAGAATTTCGCAGTCGTACCGATATTGGTATCACCCTACAGGCATATTTAAGAGATTCTGCCCAAGATTTACAAGATTTAATTAATTGGGCCAAAAAGCGCGGTTATCCCGTTACTGTCCGGCTAGTCAAAGGCGCTTACTGGGATCAAGAAACGATTAAATCTCGCCAAAATCATTGGCCACAGCCGGTATATAACGAAAAATCAGCCACAGATGCCAATTATGAACGGATGACGCGGTTATTATTGGAAAATCATCAATATTTATCCGCTGCTATCGGTAGTCATAACGTGCGATCGCAAGCTTTGGCCTGTGCGATCGCAGAAAGTTTAGAAATTCCCCGTCGTCGCTTTGAAATGCAGGTATTGTACGGCATGGGCGACCAATTAGCCAAAGCCTTAGTGAAGCGGGGTCATCGGGTGCGGGTTTATTCCCCCTACGGACAACTCTTACCCGGTATGGCCTACCTAATCCGCCGTTTATTAGAAAATACCGCTAATAGTTCCTTCCTGCGGCAAAATTTGGAGGATCGTCCCGTGGAAGATTTAATCGCAGCCCCCCGGGTTTTAGGCAATGATAACCCGATTATCCCCGGTTTTCCTAATGCCCCCGATACAGATTATGCCAACGAGCAATTACGAAATAAAGCGAGTCAAGCTCTTACTTTTGTCAAAAATTCCCTCGGTAAGACCTATTTACCCCTAATTAACGGTGAATACGTCACCACCAATGTTCAAATTGATTCCGTTAATCCCTGTAACCCGCAGGAAATAGTGGGAAAAGTGGGCTTAATTGAGGTGGAACAGGCAGAAAAAGCGATCATAGCGGCGAAACAGGCTTTTCCTGCTTGGAAACGCACTCCAGTGGCTAAAAGAGCCGAAATACTGCGAAAAGCGGCAGATTTGATGGAAGCACGACGACACGAGTTATCGGCCTGGATTTGTTTGGAAGTGGGCAAAGTTATCCAACAGGCGGATCCAGAAGTGTCAGAAGCGATCGATTTTTGCCGTTATTATGCCTCCGAGATGGAAAGACTGGATTTAGGGCATAATTTCGACGTAGCAGGCGAGAATAATCGTTATTCCTACCAACCCCGGGGTATTGCTTTAGTGATTTCTCCCTGGAATTTCCCTCTAGCGATCGCAGTGGGGATGACAGTAGCAGCTTTAGTAGCCGGTAACTGCACGCTATTGAAACCAGCCGAGACTTCTTCGGTGATTACGGCGAAATTTGCCGAGATTCTCCTAGAAGCGGGTATTCCTGCCGGAGTCTTCCAATATATCCCGGGTAAAGGTTCGCAAGTGGGGGCGCATTTAGTCAGCCATCCCGATGTTCACCTAATCGCCTTCACCGGTTCACGAGAAGTGGGCTGTCGCATCTATACAGATGCCTCGATCGTGCAAAAGGGTCAAAAACACCTAAAACGAGTTATCGCCGAAATGGGCGGCAAAAATGCCCTAATTGTCGATGAGAGTGCCGATTTAGATCAGGCCGTTGTCGGTGCGGTTAAGTCTGCTTTTGGCTACACCGGCCAGAAATGTTCCGCCTGTTCGCGGATAATCGTTCTGGAAAGCGTCTATGATAGCTTTGTGGACCGCTTTGTCGAGGCTACCGCGTCCCTCAATATCGGGCCGACGGATTTACCGAGTACAGAAGTAGGACCGGTTATCGACGAGAAAGCTCAATCAAGAATTCGGGAATATATCGAAACTGGCAAAAAAGAGGCAGAATTGGCTCTAGAGATGCCAATTCCAGAAGTTGGTTACTTTGTCAGTCCCACCGTCTTTAAAAATGTTCCCCCCGATGCGGTAATAGCGATGGAGGAGATTTTTGGTCCAGTGGTGGCGATTATCAAAGTGAGTAATTTCGAGCAAGCTTTAGCCGTAGCTAACGGAACCGACTATGCTTTAACCGGTGGCTTATATTCTCGCACTCCTGCCCATATTAACCGAGCTATGCAGGAATTTGAAGTGGGAAACCTCTATATTAACCGGGGAATCACCGGTGCGATTGTCTCCCGTCAACCCTTCGGGGGTTTCAAGATGTCGGGGGTAGGTTCCAAAGCAGGGGGTCCGGATTATCTGCTGCAATTCCTCGAACCTCGTCACATCAGCGAGAATATTCAACGTCAGGGATTTGCACCGATTGAAGGGGCCGATTAAGCCATTCACAGCTAAAATTAGCTATTATTGGGGGTTTATACCCCCAAATCTGGTTCATTTATCGGCTAAAACCCATCTTAACCCCCTATCCTTAGATTAGCTCTCTTATTCTTTGTGTGATCAGTTTAAATTATATAGGAGCGATCGATCTCTGTGTCCTTTGTGTCTCTGTGGTTCCTTCCACTCACTCACCAAACCCAATAGAACCGTTGTCTTTCTTACCCGATTTCTTGGCTGTCAACCTACTGCTATATACTTAAGTTTACAATTGCGTCGGCCTATCAAGAAAAGACTATGACGATTGAAACTGTTGCCACAAAACCCTTTAGTGACCAAAAACCGGGGACTTCTGGATTGCGAAAATCCGTTCCCGTTTTTCAACAACCCCATTATCTGGAAAATTTTATTCAAGCTATCTTCAATACTTTAGACGGTATTGAGGGTCAAACCCTAGTTGTGGGTGGAGATGGTCGTTATTATAACCGTCAAGCTATTCAAACTATCCTAAAAATCGCCGCCGCTAACGGTATCGGGAGAATACTCGTGGGAACCGATGGTATTGTCTCCACTCCCGCTATTTCTGGGTTAATTCGCGAAAATAACGCTTTTGGCGGTATTGTTCTCTCCGCTAGTCATAACCCCGGCGGTCCGGAGGGGGATTTTGGCATTAAGTACAATATTACTAACGGCGGACCAGCCCCGGAAAATATCACCGATGCAATTTATGCCGAGACTAAGGTGATTAGCAGTTATAAAATCCTCTCAGGGGCCGATATTAACCTCGATCGCCCCGGTTCCTTTAAACTGGGAACTATGGATGTGGAAGTGATCGATGGGGTTACTCCCTACGTCAAAATGATGGAAAAGATTTTTGATTTCGATCGCATTCAGACCCTACTCACTTCTGGTAAGTTTAAAATGTGCATGGATTCTCTCCATGCGGTGACCGGTCCCTACGCTTATGCTCTATTTGAACAGCGTTTAGGCGCGCCCAAGGGTACAGTATTAAATGGTATTCCCTTAGAGGATTTTGGTGGGGGTCATCCCGATCCTAACCTAGTCTATGCCCATGATCTGGTAGAAATTCTCTTCGGTCAAGATGCACCCGATTTTGGGGCTGCTTCCGATGGAGATGGCGATCGCAATATGATCCTCGGTCAGAATTTTTTTGTCACCCCCAGTGATAGTTTAGCTGTACTAACTGCTAACGCTCATCTAGTACCGGGCTATCAAAATGGTATCACGGGAGTGGCGCGATCGATGCCCACCAGTGCGGCGGCCGATCGCGTAGCGGCTAAACTGGGAATTGACTGTTATGAAACTCCCACCGGTTGGAAATTCTTCGGTAATTTGTTAGATGCGGGGAAAGCAACCCTTTGCGGGGAGGAAAGTTTCGGCACAGGTTCCAATCATATTCGCGAAAAAGATGGTTTATGGGCGGTTCTTTTCTGGTTAAATATTTTGGCAGTTAAAGGGGAATCTGTAGAGGAAATTGTTCGCAGTCATTGGCAAGAATTTGGTCGTAATTTCTATTCTCGTCATGATTACGAAGAAGTCGCCTTAGAACCGGCCAAAGAGATGATGGCACGTCTCCAGAAGCTGGTTTTAGACCTTAAGGGTCAACAATTTGGTAACTATGAAGTGGAATATGCCGATGATTTTAGCTACACGGATCCCGTGGATGGTAGTGTGAGTAAAAATCAAGGGATTCGCATTGGTTTTACCGATGGTTCTCGGATTGTTTTCCGTCTATCGGGTACGGGAACTAAAGGAGCAACTCTCCGGGTTTATCTAGAAAGTTATGAACCGGACGCAAGTAAACACGATATCGACACCCAAAAGGCCCTACAGCCGTTAATTGATTTAGCTGAAGAAATCGGTCAAATTCGTCAATCTACCGGACGGGAACAACCCACAGTTATTACCTAGGGTTGGTTGAAAAAGTTTGTTGGTGGGGTTATCAGTTATCAGTTATCAGTTATCAGTTATCAGTTTACTGTTTACTGAAAAAAGGCTCCCCACTTCCCCACTTCCCCCTCTCCGGCGCTCCCTACACCCTTCTATTGCCCATGGCTTGTCCGGCAAGATAACCAGTGGTCCAAGCGCTTTGAAAATTAAATCCCCCCGTGACTCCATCGATATCTAGTACCTCCCCGGCAAAATATAACCCCGGACAGATTTTACTTTCCATAGTTTTAAAATCCACTTCCTGAAGATTCACTCCCCCAGAGGTGACAAATTCCTCCTTAAACACCCCTTTCCCTTTGATTTGATATTCCCCCTGCTGTAATTCAATCATTAATCGATTGAGAGTATTTTTAGATAATTCTGACCAAGGAGTTTCTGGGTTAACAGTCAAGTAACTTAATAAACTCTGCCAAAGACGCTTAGGTAACTGTTCAAAGGGACAATAATTAAAAAGTTTTCTTTTGGGATATTCACTTTTAGTTTGTAAGATAATTTCCCGCAATTTTTCAGGATGATAATCCCCTAACCAATTAATTATTAAAGGCATTCGGTAATGATGCTCGTGAAGTACCCGCGCTCCCCAAGCAGAGAGTTTTAAAATAGCCGGTCCACTGACTCCCCAATGGGTAATTAATAAAGGTCCGATTTGTTCTAATTTACCTCCCCCAAGACGAACTCGCACTTTATCCACAGTAACCCCTAACAAATCTTTCAGACGAGGATCGGTAATTTGAAAGGTAAATAAAGAAGGGACAGGAGAGACTAAAGAATGACCTAAATCTTGAGCGGTGCGATAACCAAAAGGACTACTTCCCGTAGCAATTAAAAGCTTGTCTGCTCTAATTTGCTCCTCTCTTTTTAATTCAATTAAAAAACTTTCTTCCTGTTTTTTTACCGATTTTACTGCACAATTTAGCCTTAAATTAACCCCAGCAAAAGTCGCACTTTCCCGCAGACAATTAACAATAGTTTCAGAATTATCGGTGCTGGGAAACATTCGTCCATCCGCTTCTGTTTTGAGTTTTACTCCCCGCAATTCAAACCATTTAATAGTATCTTGGGGTTGAAACCGACTAAAAGCTCCCCGTAGTGCTTTGCCACCGCGAGGATAATAATTAACCAATTGGGAAACATCAAAACAATGATGGGTGACATTACAGCGTCCCCCTCCCGAAATCCGCACTTTAACTAGGGGTTCTTTTGCCGCTTCTAGGATAGTAACGCCAGCTTTTGGGTTAGATTCTGCCGCTTTAATTGCGCCAAAAAATCCCGCTGCCCCGCCACCAATTACGACTATTTGAGTCATATAAGTAAGTGGTTATAATTAAATTGAAGATATATCCCCCCTTAATCCCCCCTTGATCCCCCCTTAATCCCCCCTTGATAAGGGGGGTGTCTGATAATTTTTAACACCTACCTACTTATCAAGGAAAAAGTTAAGTTTAAACTGCCAAAAATCGCTGAATGACTTCTTGACTTAATTCGCTCGTGAAACCGGAAGCAACAATTCCCCCTTTTTGCATGGCGTAATATCGATCAGCTTGGCGGACAAAATGCAGGTGTTGTTCTACTAATAAAACAGCGATTCCTTTACTGGCAACAATACGCCGCACCGCCGCTTCAATTTCGAGAATAATTGACGGTTGAATTCCTTCCGTGGGTTCATCTAAAATTAATAATTTTGGTTCCCCCACCAAGGCGCGAGCGATGGCTAATTGCTGTTGTTGTCCACCGCTTAAATCTCCTCCCATCCGCGATAACATGGTTTTTAAAACGGGAAATAAATCAAAGATTTCTTCGGGAATTGTGGCATTTTTTCTTTTTGTGGGTAAAGCTTCCAAACCGAGAATTAAATTCTCTTTTACCGTTAAACGGGGAATAATATCCCTACCCTGCGGCACATAACCCAGTCCCAATCTGGCTCTTTGATCTGAGGTTTTATTAATCAGGTTTTGTTGCTCATAATTAATTGCTCCCGCTCGCGGTTTTAAGATACCCATTAGGGTTTTTAATAGGGTAGTTTTACCCACGCCATTACGTCCGATTAAACAGACCATTTCTCCCGCATTAATGTTAAGATCAACATCTCTTAAAATATGACTTTCTCCGTAGTAAACATTGAGATCAGATATGTGTAACATTGTCAACCCTTTTTAACTAATTTTAATCATTTTACTTTTTATTCTTCCGAGGAACCCAGATAAACTTCAATAACTTTCGGATCATTTTGAATTTGCTCCATATTCCCCTCACATAGAACAGTTCCTTGGTGTAAAACCGTGACTTTGCGGGCAATTTGCCGGACGAATTCCATATCATGTTCAATGACAATAATCGAATGACTTTCCGCTAGATTTAATAACAAATTACCCACGTTTTCCGTTTCCTCATCGGTTAATCCTGCCACGGGTTCATCTACTAGCAGTAAATCTGGTGACTGGGCGACTAATTGACCAATTTCTAAGCGTTGTTTTTCCCCGTGGGAAAGTAAAGAAGCGGATAAATCAGCTTTAGCAGTTAACCCGATAATTTCCAATAAACCAATAACTTTTCTGCTATCTTCTAGAGGAGGACGACCGAAAAGAGTTGAGAAAACATTTTTATTACGGTTGCTAACTAAATCGAGATTTTCTCGGACAGTTAGATTTAAATATACCCTAGGAGTCTGGAATTTGCGACCAATACCTAAACGAGCGATCGCATATTCTGGTATTTTGCGGAGATCTCGACCTTTAAATAATACCCGTCCGATGGTGGGTTGCACTTTCCCAGTAATCACATCTAAAAAAGTGGTTTTTCCCGCACCATTGGGACCGATAATCACCCGCAATTCTCCCGTATCCATACTGAAATTAAGATTATTAAGAGCTTTAAAACCCCCAAAACTAACGGTAAGATTCTCGATTTCTAAGATTTTTCCAGTCATAATTTCTAAGAGGGAATTGGTAATTATTTTCAGTGATCAGTGAACAGTAAACAGTAATCAGTGAACTGAAAACTCACATCTGATAACTGATAACTGATAACTCACATCTGATAACTGATAACTGATAACTGATAACTGATAGCTAAGATCACTTATGCTCTAATTCTTCTTTTTCCAGTTGCACTTCTGGATCTTCCTCAATACTAGGATAGGTAATTAAAGTTTTGCGGAAACCCAAATGAGTCAGCAAACGTTTAATTCCACCGAGAATACCATCGGGAAGCACTGTCACCACAATTAGGAATAATGCCCCTTGGAAAAATACCCAGACTTCCGGAAATTGTTCGCTTAAAAAAGTTTGGGCCATGCGTACTAATAAAGTACCGACAACTGCCCCCACAAGGGTAGCACGTCCCCCCACAGCCACCCAAATCACCATTTCAATGGAAAAAGCCACATCCATAGAGTTAGGAGTGATAATTCCCGTTTGCACGGTATAAAGAGCGCCAGCAACACCGGCAATTGCCCCAGAAATGGCAAAAACTAACACCTTAAACCAAGTAGGATCATAACCGGAAAAACGAACCCGCACCTCATCATCGCGAATGGCGACTAACAAGCGCCCAAATCTGCCTGTAGTTAACCAACGACAGAGGAGATAAATAGCCAGTAAACAGACAATTGTGAGTAAATAAAAGCCCACTTGAACGGCATCGGAACCCACCAGCAAACCAAAAATTGTTTGGGTGTCGGTTTTTAAGCCATTAGTGCCGTTAATTAACTTTTGTTGACCGTTAAAAAAGTTAAAAAATACCAGTAAAGCCGCTTGGGTCAAAATCGAGAAATAAACCCCTTTAATGCGATTGCGGAAGATTAAATAACCTAACAATCCCGCCACGATCGCTGGTACGATAATTAGAGCTAGAATTGTCAAAGGTAGGGAATAAAAAGGTTGCCAAATAAAAGGTAATTCTGTCACCCCGTAGAGAGTAAAAAATTCGGGCATTTGTCCCGGTGGTAACTGAAGATTTAGGTACATGGCCAAAGCATAACCACCGAGGGCGAAAAAAATGCCATGACCAAGACTTAATAAACCCGTATAACCCCAGATTAAATCTATCCCCAAAGCGACAATAGCGAGGGAAAGAAATCGCCCCAATAAACGCAAGCGGAAAGCCGACAAAGCTAAGGGCAGTAACACCGCAAAGATGACCACTACACCAACAATAACAGCGATTTCCGTGATTAACTTTTTCTTTTCCCGTTGTCGGGATTCGTTTCTAGTGATGGTGTCGGTAATCATAATCTATAACTCGGCAGTACGTCCTTTAGGAGGAAAAATTCCCGCAGGTTTGAATTGCAAGAAAGCAATAATTAAAGCAAAAATCATCACTTTTGCCATGCTAGTGGTGGAGAAAAAGGTGAAGAAATCCGTTAGGGGTTTTAGTGCTGCCACGGAACCAAAAATCAGGGCAAAAGTTCCCGAACCAATTAAATAATTAGCCACACCAATGGCCATGGCTGCGATAATAGTTCCTAGGAGATTACCCACTCCTCCCACCACCACTACCATAAAAGTATCAACGATATAATTTTGTCCCACATTTGGACCGACGGAACCCAAGAAACTAATCGCACAACCGGCAACTCCAGCTAATCCCGAACCGAGGGCAAAAGTCAAAGCATCCACTTGATTTGTCGGAATACCTAAACAGGCACTCATCTGGCGATTTTGGGTGACGGCACGAATGCGTAAACCCCAAGAAGATTTATTTAAAAACCAATAGGTTCCTAACAAACAAAGGGCAGTTAAAATGATAATAAATATACGGGTGTAGGGCATTTGAAAACCAGGTAAAGGTAAACCTCCACGCAACCAAACAGGAGCGGTGACATCGACGTTTCTGGCACTAAACCAGGGTTTAGCGAGAACGGGATTAAAAGATAAAAGATAGCCTAATAATCCAGCGATAGCTAGGGATAAAGGGAGGGTGATACCGATAGCTAAATTGCGAATTCTCTCCCAATCTAGGCGACGACTTAACACCTTCATTGCCCCAAAAAATAAGAGACAAAAAACTATTAAACTAATTGCTAATAAACCGTTGACACTTCTGACAAATTGCTGCAGAATTAAGCTGACTCCCCAAGTGGCCAGCAGCGTTTCTAGGGGTCTGCCGTAGAGGAACCTAATCACCCCCCTTTCTAATAATAATCCCGCCAATCCCGACACTAAAAAAGCGATCGGTAGGGCGAATAAAACGTAGGTATCAAAGAAGGGAGAACCGAAACCCTTAAAGACATTTTGCACCACAAAAGTGCTGTAGGCCCCTAACATCATTAACTCACCGTGAGCGAGATTAATCACCCCCATCAGTCCAAAGACAATCGCTAGTCCCAAGGCCGCCAGCAATAGCACAGAACCGATGCTAATACCATTAAATAATCCTTCTAATAATGCTGACACTTTTCCTTATTCCTGTGCATTTTTAAGCTTTAAAAAGTGGGGTGAACAGTAATGCCCACCTCACCCTCGTTATTGTCTGGAAAAACTCCTAAAACTAGGATTTTTCCATTTTGAACTTACCGCCCTTGGCCGGATCTGTCCAGTCACAGGCAAAGCCCTTAGTTTCGGGGACAAATTGGTTCCAGGGTTGGGGATCCACTACCCCCGGAGTTGACCAAACAATGTCAAACAGACCATCATCTCTCACCTGACCAATGCGGACGGTTTTGGAGATATGATGATTGGGGAACATTTCCACCGGTCCTTCGGGAGCATCGAATTTTTGTCCTACGGCTGCGGCGCGAACTTTGTCGAGATCATCGGCGGTTGCCGCTTGTTCCACCGCTTGCTTCCAGAGATAGACCATGATATAGGCCGCTTCCATGGGGTCATTGGTCACGCGATCCTCACCATATTTAGCTCGAAAAGCCGCAACAAATTTCTTGTTAGCGGGGGTATCTACGGTTTGGAAATAGTTCCAGCAAGCGTATTGACCGAGGAGATATTCCTTACCAATCTGTTTAACTTCTTCCTCGGCAACACTCACCGACATGACGGGATATTTATCGGGAGTTAAACCGGCCGCTTGCAGTTGTTTAAAGAAAGCTACGTTACTGTCACCGTTGAGGGTATTAAAAATAACGCCGCCATCGGGTAAAGCTTGCTTAATTTTAGTGATAATTGGGGTAACTTCCGTGTTACCTAGAGGTAGATAGTCTTCGCCCACGGTTTCGCCGCCTTTCGCCTTTAACTGCTCTTTAATAATCGTGTTGGCAGTGCGGGGGAAAACGTAATCGGAACCGACAAGGAAGAATTTTTTCCCTTTGTTTTCCAGTAACCAAGTGACTGCCGGCTCGATCTGCTGGTTGGGGGCAGCACCGGTGTAAAAGATATTTCTAGAACACTCTTGACCCTCGTACTGGACAGGATACCAGAGCATATGGTTTTTGGCTTCAAACACGGGTAAAACCGCCTTACGACTAGCGGAAGTCCAACAACCGAAGACAGTCGCAACTTTGTCCTGATCGATCAGTTTGGTGGCTTTTTCGGCAAAAGTTGGCCAATCGGAAGCGCCATCTTCCACCACTGCCTCGATCTGTTTACCAAGAACACCACCGGCGGCATTGATTTCCTCGATCGCCAGTTTTTCCGCATCGACTACGCTGGTTTCACTGATGGCCATGGTGCCACTGAGGGAGTGCAGAATACCCACCTTAATGGTCTCTCCAGAAGCCGGGGCGGGACTAGCAGCTGGACTAGGACTGGCCGTGGGGGTTTGGCTTTGATTGCCACCACAAGCTTTTAACAGAATACTGGTTCCCAAAGTGGCAGAACCGTACAGGAGAAATTTACGTCGTCCTAAATTTGACATGATGATCTTGAACTAACCTCGCTGACAATATTAGCTACTTCACACGGATGTTTTGGCTGAGGAGATTTTCGGGAATCTTTCTACGAATATCTGTGTGATATTACGGCTAGGTTAGCAGTTTTTTTGTGATTTTCGCTACTTTTTGGATATTTTTTGTAATTTTTGCTACTTTTTCAGGAAAAATTAATTATTTTTACGGAATTTGCCTCAGTTTTTTAGCTATCAGGAGTCGGGAGACAGGAGGCAGGAGTCAGGAGACAGGAGACAGGAGGCAGGAGTCGGGAGATAGGAGACAGGAGACAGGAGATTATTTCTATTTATTCTTCCGACACCCCACACCCCACACCCCACACCCCACACCCTACACCCCACACCCCACACCCCACACCCTGCCCCCAGGAAAAGCTTTTTGCCGCAACCCCAATGATCAATCCGAATCTGGCCAAAGCAGCCGGACAGCAAGCAGCGCAAAACCAATGGCCGCTATCGCTTTTAATATCTTAGCGGGGAATAATTGCGCCATACTGCCCCCCGCAAGGACTCCTAAGAAACTGGTGCAGATTAAGGCGGTAATTGAGCCAAAAAAGACAGCTTTAGGTGATTTGGAACTGCCACCGAGAGCGATCGCTACTAATTGACTTTTATCGCCTATTTCTGCCAAAAAAACCGTGATAAATGTCAGTCCGAATAATTGCCAATTCATAAATTCTAGGGAGATGGGAAGCTTTTTTCAGTGAACAGTGAACAGTAAACAGTAAACAGTCACACTGATCACTGATTGCTTAGAGAATATCGCTGATCAGTAAACCAGTGATCAAAAGGAGAAGGATAGCGACACCGATATCTAAAGTTTTCGGGGAAAGACGACGGGCAATCCAATAACCAATCAGGACACCGAGGAGACTGGTAGCGATTAAAGCGCTGGCTGCCCCAGCAAAAACCACCCAGGGGGATTGGGATTCGGCGCTGATCAGAAGGGTGGCTAATTGGGTTTTATCGCCGATTTCAGCCAAAAATATGGTTAGGAAGGTGGAACTAAACACCGTCCAAAAACTCCAAGAAGCTGGATTATCCGGCTTTTTCTCGGTTAAGGCGATCGATTTGCTATCACTCATCGGCTAATTTAACAGTATCGGGTTAAGAAATAATTTTCATACTTTTTTCATTTTAGCCCGACTGGTTTTCTGAAGATGGTTTCTGCTGTTGGGGGCGCTGTCTCCCCCCCCCCAATAGTTAAAAAACCCTAGTCGATCGAGGTGGAGTTTCCATCCTAGAGTTTAATAATTATTAGACTAGGACGAGCGCAAATTGCTTGGAGGTATAGCCCCTATGGTAGAAAACAGAGATTATACTCTGATTATTGACAAAAGTGGCAGTATGTCCACTGCTGATAAACCCAGCGAGAAAACCCGTTGGCAAATTGCCCAAGAATCCACCCTCGCCTTGGCTAGAAAGTGCGAGGAATTCGATCCCGACGGCATCACTATCTATCTTTTTTCCGGACGTTTCCGACGCTATGATAATGTCACTTCCGATAAGGTGACACGAATTTATCAAGAAAATGAACCCATGGGGAGGACAGACCTAGCAGCTGTGCTTCAAGATGCCCTTGATAATTATTTTCAGCGCAAAACTGCCGGCAAAACTAAACCCAACGGAGAAACTATTCTGGTGATTACCGACGGAGAACCGGATGATCGCAAAGCGGTGATGCGTCAAATTATCGAAGCTTCTCGAAAACTCGATAACGATCAAGAATTAGCCATTTCTCTGATTCAAGTAGGCAATGATCGACAAGCAACCGAATTTCTTAAAGCTTTAGACGATCAGCTAGAATCGGCGGGGGCCAAATTCGATATCGTTGACACAATTACTATCGATGATATGGAAGATATGACCCTAGCGGAAGTTCTTCTCAACGCCATCACCGGTTAATTTCTGCCGGAGTAGGGGTGATATATCTTCACCCCTACTCAAGGAGGCTTTAACTGCTAGTCAGGGCGACCAATTTATCTTTTTCCTCATCGGATAATTGCTCCGATTGTCCGGTGATTTGTTTGTAGATTTTTAGATATTCCAAAGCGGATTTATACCAACTAAAATCTTGAGTCATTGCCCGTTGCTGTAGTTTTTGCCAATCCTGTTTATAACGGAAACTTTCCCAAGTCCGGATCATACAGGTAAACAGGTCTAAAGGTTCATAGCGATCGAAACTAAATCCCGTTCCTTTTTCCTGAATTGGGTCGTGGAAAGATACCGTATCGACTAAACCACCAGTGCGGCGTACCATGGGAATACAACCATAACGCATGGCCATTAATTGGGAAATGCCGCAGGGTTCAAAACGGGAAGGCATTAACAAAGCATCAGCCCCCCCATAGATGCGACGGGAAAGGGCATCACTATAGAGAAGATGCAGGGACATTCGCCCCCGGAAACGGGAAGTCATCTCCCACAGTTGGGTTTCATAATAGCGATCGCCCGTACCTAAAATAATCAATTGAGCATCAGTATAGGTGAGAAAGCGATCTAAAATTTGCATCACTAGATCAATGCCTTTTTGTTCCACCAAGCGCGTCACCATCGCCATGACAAAGGCACTTTTACTGACCTGTAGCCCCACTTCTTCTTGCAGGGCAATTTTATTGATCAGACGTTTTTCGATGGTTTCTGGGGTAAAATTCTGCTTAAGATAAACATCTTTAGCAGGGTTATACACCTCCGTATCGATGCCGTTGACAATCCCCATCAGATTGCCGGAAATATAGGACAATAATCCCTCTAAATTTTCGCCATAAATGGGGGTCTGTATTTGACGGGCATAGGTGGGAGAGACGGTAGTGACGCGATTGGCAAATTGAACCGCCGCGGCCATGGTATTATCGCCCTGCATATACCAAGGACACCAAGTCATTTTTTCTAATGCCTCGCGCCAAGGACCCTGGTAGGCGAGATTATGGATCGTAAAAACGGTGCTAATATCGGGGTCTTGGTGCATCCAGACGGGAATCATGCCCGTATGCCAATCATGACAGTGAATAACTTGCGGTTTCCAGTAATTCCATGCGAATTCCGCTGCACCATTGGCAAATAGGGTAAATCGCCAGGCCTCATCTTCGCCTCCGTAGATATTGCGTCCAGAGAAAGCTAGATGACCAAAGAGGTAGAGAGGAATATCCGTATCGGGTAAAACCGTCTCATAGACTAAAAAATCCTGAAACATGGCGAATCCTGACCAAATGGGTTCGGAAGGGATATCCATTTTTTCCGCGAGAAAACCGTAGTAGGGCAGGAAAATCCGCACGTCATGACCTAGCTGACGCAAGACTTTCGGTAATGCCCCGATTACGTCCCCCATTCCCCCAACTTTGGCCATCGGGGCGGCCTCGGCACCCACAAATAGAATTCGCATACTGTTCCCGCTTCTGTGAAGATAGATATGGGCAATGTTAGTGATTATAGGGGACTTATTCACCCAATCGATCAAATACCTTGATTATTTTCTGGGCTGTTGGGGATTTGTCAGTTATCAGTAAACAGTAAACAGTAATCAGTGAACTGAAAACTTGCATCTGGTAACTGATAACTGATCACTGATCACTGATCACTGTCTTTTTCTAGGATTGAGAATCAGAATCTACCCCTGTCTTCACTTCAGGGATAATATCGGGTCTTTGGGCATCTTCCCAACCGACTGGGCGTTTAGAATTATACCAAGCGATCGAACCAATGCTGACAGCAGCGAGAAAACCGACCACATAAACTGCTACGAAATAAACGGGGAATTTGCCACTGGCCACTTCTAGGAGTAGATACATAATTTCTTGACGATAAAGCTTTTAATTTATATATCTTAACAGAATCGGCCCGCTAATCCCTATTCTCGATCGCTACCGGTCCACCAACCGGAAGGCAGCCAAATACCGCCATGAAAAGCTATTTTTGCCGGTGTCATCATATATCCCCAAGCTTCGCCGATTAATTCTCGCTCTAGATTATAAATAGGGATTCTGCGACGCTGATACTCGTTTTCTTCTGGGGGTCTGCCGGGTTGATAATCTTCCAAACTATCCAAAAGCCCCATATCATAATCTGCGTTAAAAGTCAATAAAATTCCCTTCACCCAGCCCTCGCCCTCGGTCAGTCCGGGATAACCGAGGGCGGTAAGATGGTATAAATGCCCCTTTGTGTAGGTGGTTTTAGAGTTGATCACTTTTCCTGCACAGTAGGCAGAATAGTTACTCTCCTTAGGTTTCAGGGTTCCATAAACAAATACTTCCATCATCAGTCCAATTGTGCTGCTACTCCTCCTAATAGGATATCGCCAACAAATTGACTGGCTAAAAGTTCGTGGGGAAAACCGAGGGAAATGGCACTGATATTATCGAGTCGTTGCAGCTGTTCCCCAGTCAGGTTAAAGTCCACACAGGCGAGATTATCCTGCAATTGGGACAATCTTCGAGCGCCAATGATAGGAATTACGGAGTTAGGGCGATTTCTGAGCCAATTTAACGCCACTTGTGCCGGTGATTTCCCGATTTCTCTGGCAATCTCTAGGACGGTCTCGGCAATTTTCAGATCGCGATCGAGAATTTGAAAAGGTTGGTCGGTCATGCTTAAACGACCATCGACGGGGTTGGGTTGATTATATTTTCCCGTTAAAACTCCTCCTGCCAGGGGACTCCAAGCTGTCACCCCGATGTTTAATGCTTTGGCCATAGGCAATAATTCCCGTTCGGGGGTGCGTTCCTTGAGAGAATATTCTATTTGTAGTCCGATAAAGGGTGTCCATCCCCGTAGGGTGGCCAGGGTGTTTGCTTGGGAGACAATCCAAGCAGGACTGTCAGAAATGCCGATATAAAGGACCTTTCCCATCCTGACCAAATCATCGAAAGCGCGCATCACTTCCTCCATAGGAGTGAGAGAGTCCCAAATATGAAGCCAGAGTAAATCGATGTAATCAGTGCCTAAACGCTTTAAACTAGCTTCTACCGCCTGAAAGAGGTTTTTTCGATGATTTCCGCAGGCATTGACATCCCCGGGGCGGGTGTTGAGAGAATATTTGGTGGCGATTACCCATTTTTCTCGATCGCCCTTGACAAATTCCCCCACTAATGTTTCACTGGTTCCGTTAGTGTAGAGATTAGCAGTATCGAGAAAATTGCCGCCCGCTTCCGCAAAAGCCTGAAAAACCGCCCGACTTTCTTCTTTATCCGACCCCCAACCCCAATCTTCCCCGAATGTCATCGTTCCTAGACATAGTTCGGAAACTCGCAGACCACTATTACCTAAAAGTTTGTAACGCATATTTCCAATAGGGTTTCTGAGCCTAGTCTAACGGCAAAAATCTTCACTGTAGGTAAATTGTCGGAAATATTGGCTCTTTCCATGCCTATTTCGGCAATAATCCCTCCCATTTAGCTATCTATTTTTTTAGAGTAAGCTAAGACGCATTTTAACCGCCTATCCTTAGATTAGCTGAATATTCCCCAACCCCCCCAACCCCCTATCCATTAGTTAGATCTTTCTTAACAAAAAGAGAAGAAACTTTAAAAAAGGGGAAACGATTGATAGGTATGGTTTTGACAGAAAGAATTAAGGTGGAGGTGAGCAAAAAAATGGAGAAATGGGCAGCCCAAGAATTACAGTAAGTGGGTGGGTGGAATTAAATATAAGATGAACTCCGGTTGGGTTGAAGCATGAAATCCAACGCCCGCATAGTTTACGCTACCGCTAACCCATCCTACAAATAATTGTGCCTCCCTACTTATGCAGACCTAGGGGACACGAGAAGAAAGAAAAGATTAATCAGTATCGTGGAAAACTTGGCCAGCCAATTTAGTACAATTGTAACATAAGCTTCGGGAAATCTAGCCGCAGCGAGTGCCACATCTGACTTTTGGAATTCACCCTATTTTCAACCCTCAGAGCTAATTGCCGCCCAAGCTAAAAGTACAGTAGAAAGAATCAAAGAACATCCAATAGTTTTAGCAGCGCAAGACACAACCAGTTTAGACTTGACGAGGCAAAAAGCCAAAAAGGGAATGGGTTGTCTAGATTGTCAAACATCCTTTGGTCTCAAAGTTCATACCACATTGGGTGATTATAGAAATTTACCTTGATCTGATAAACCTATTATAAGATAGCGATTCTCCCCTGTAGAATGGTCAGGATCATCGAAATTTAGGCTCTCCTAGACTGGTTATAGGAAATTAGTAGTTTAAATGAGCCTAAACCCTTAAATAGCCTGGAATCCAACAAAGCAAAAAGCTTTTTTTATTAAAATTGCTTTCTTGAATTCTGGTGAGCCTTACTTGGCAAGGCTTGCGTGGATTATTTTCTGCTAATATATCATAACTACTCTAGAAGAGCCGAAATTTACAGCTAAGGGATCATCAAATACGGTGGATGCTTCTTCAAAAGAAATGTTATGTTTTCTTTGATTTATTTTTGCTTTCTGTTTATCCCATTCAAATGCTAGTTCCAAATCATTGCCACTTTGCCAACTGAAATATCGCGCATTATAGCATATCCTGATGGCGGAATAACAATTTTTCCTATGTGATCGCGTCTTCCCAAAGTTTGACCAATAGAGAGATCTATAAGCGATCGCCGCTGATAGATAAAAGGTATGTCACCACAAACACACCTTTATTAGTGTTGGTTTTCGTTGTTTCATCTGCATAGCAGCGTCGAAGACTACCCAACCTTGTATATTGAGAGAAGTGGTAGACCGTCCCAACCTTGGTCAGAAAAGACCGCTTCGTAGCAAGGGTCACCACCATAATCTCCCTGACAAAACTCGAACAGTCGCCCAGAAATCAAAAATCGTTGTTAGGGTTAGGAGTCAGTAGCCAGTAGTCAGTAGTCAGGAGAATTAAAAATGAGCATTAATCAATTAAATGGTCTATTTACAGATTTTATGCCATTTAATCCTTATTTTTGCCGTTTTTGAACCGTGAAAAATTAATTATGCAAGAGGTTTAATTTTTGGCAATGGCAGCCCTGGCCGCCAGCTTGGTTTACGGCTATCGGTTGCTCTCTCCCTGGTTGGCTGGCTACTTGCCTCTGACGGGTTCAGAATTGAAGTTGGTTGCCCACCTGCACTGGGCTTTGGGCAGTTGCCTGTTACTAGGGGCCTTATTCTATCCCGTTGCAGTCAATCAACTGTTGGGATTGGCAACCGGTATCTTTTTGACTCGTTATGCTATCTGGCAAGGGCGCAACCATCCTAACCAGGCGATCGCTGAAATATGGGTCTATCTGGGTATTCTAGAAGCCACTGGGATTGGGGTTTATGCTGCCAATAATATTTCTCCGATGGAATTTTTCTCTCAATACCTAGTTTCTTGGTTGGGAGTAATCGCCTCTGGGGTGGCTGTTTTCACCTATCTGCTCCCTTGGCGGCTTTGGGGCTGGCCGCCTCGTCCTTGGCAATTCCTCGCTCTTGTTCTTCCAGGACTCGCCCTTGGGGGCAGTTTAGACAAGCTCAATCCCCTAAGTTTGCTGGTGGTGGCTGGATTCTATGCTTGGCTGGCTTGGCCGCGGCAGCAACCCCGGTGGCGCTATCTTACCCTCTTGTTAGTAAATTGGGCGATCGCCCGTTGGCTGGCGGATTTCTCTCTGGCAACTCCCTTCGCCTACAGCAGTCTTGTCGGACTGTCTCTCCTCTGTCTTGTCTGGATAGAACCTACCTGTCAGGGGAGGCAAGGCAAATCCTTGCGCCACCTGCTCCGCCTCTTGGGAACAGGCATTATTGCTAGTGCGGCTCTCTGGTTTCATCATCAGACGGGAATCCTGCCTGGCATCCTCAGTTTAGGGGCAATTTTTGCCGGATTAGCCTTACGAATTCGCGCCTTCCTCTATCTTGGCACTTTTACTTTTGTGGCTAATGCTTTCTATCAGTTGGTAATTTTGATTACCCTTTATCCCCTGCTTAAATGGATTATCGGATTGCTGGTGGGAGTTAGCTTGCTCTCAATTGCTGGCAATTTTGAAACTCGCCGTACTCAATTAACTAGCTTGCTGCAAAATTGGCTCAGAGACTTACAGGAGTGGGAGTAATGCTTGATCCTTTGATAATGTCCTCTATGGATGAAGTGGAGGGCATAAGTTGGCAATTTATCCCCTTTTTTGCGAAGATTTAAAGTTCACAGTCGGCGCAAACAATAGCTTGGAAACCCTGCTCTGATACGCCTAAAGCTTGAACTGATTTGAGCAGGTGTTCGGCTAAAGTAACCCCTGGTAAATCCCACGGTAAATCTTAGTCATTCTTAATGCAATGGTTCGCCAAAATCAGCCTTGGCAGCTTCCTGACAATTTACAACCTTGTTCCTAGAGATTCACACTCCTTGTTATCTCTAATCAAGGGTTACGCTTGCTTTGGTTTAGCCTGAGCAGCTTAGCTTTTCCTGCGCTTTTTTCCGGCTTGAGATTTTGAGTTTTACGGCAACTGCTTGAGTTTTTTTGAATTACCCCTTGACAATCAAGACAGTCGCTACGTTCATCTTATATTTAATTCCACCCACCCACTTATCTAAATTGAGCGAGCCAGTAATGCTATGATCAAAAATTAATTATCTTGAGATGGTAATTTGTGTGATCTGGCCTGTTTTGCTACCCATTGCCCAAACTCCCCCTAGTGTAGAAATCATTCGACCGGTGCAGGTGCGTCCTTTACCGAATCAACTAGATCAAGTTCCCGTTTTTAACAGCAATAGTCCCGAATTATTGCTAGGAGAAGGGATTTTGCTTTCGACTTTTCCCCCCCAAGAGAAAAGTTTCCCCTCGGCCCATTTAAATTATGCTTTTCGGGGACGCTTTGATATTTTTGCCCACCATGTAGCGAGGGGGAGTTTTCCCGATAATTTACGCACCCTTTATCTGGGTATATTACTCCACAATCCTAGTTCTAATCCCGTGACTGTTAAAATTCTGCAAGGAGCTAGTTATTTGAGTCAACCGGATGCAGCTTTTATCGATTTACCTGCACAAGTGGAAAATAATCAGGGGACGGTTTTTGCCGGGCCGGGAAGTCGGGTAATGGGGGATATTTTAATGGGGCAGCGTCAGGATATTTTTCCCGATAGGATTATTATTCCCCCTGGGGAGAGTTTTATGGTCTTAAACGCGGCGATTCCCGTGCGCGATTTGACTCCACCCTTAAACGGGAGATCCACTTATCTTCGTCTGGAAAGTGACGGTCTTCTCTACGCTGCTAGTTTAGCTCTTTATGCACCCCTAGACGAAAATGGGCAGGAAAGACCACCAAATCTGACAGAGTGGCAAAATTTGCTAGAAAAAGGCGATTTATCGACTCCGCGCGATCGAGCGCCCACTCCTCCCAATAGTCAAGGACAGATAATTTATGGACGGGTAGCGGGGGTGTCCCAAGGTTCAGCTTGGCTGGCCCGATTGGTCGATCGAGCTTCTTTATGGTTAAATATTCCTAATTCTGGTCAATCTATCGCCTATGGGATTAGCACCCTACCTGGGGGCAAATTGGGAACGGAACAAAATCAAAGTGCTAGTATGTTAGTTCGCTATCCCGATACGGCCTATCAAGCTCATGGTAATTACGGTGTGGAATATAGGTTAAGTTTACCTCTATTTAATCGAAGTAATGAGGCGAAAACGGTGACTATTGCGCTAGAAACACCGATTAAAGAGGATATTATTGGGCAGGGTTTGCGTTTTCTCGCTCCGGCTGCCCCACAAGTGTTTTTTCGAGGAACAGTAGCCGTCAATTATAGTGATGACCAAGGACAGGCACAAAGTAGATTTTTCCATCTCGTCCAAAGACGCGGACAAGAGGGAGAATCTTTAGTGACTCTGACTATTCCTCCCGGGGATTGGCGTGTAGTACAGGTAAATTTTTTATATCCACCAGATGCTACCCCTCCGCAGGTTTTAACGATTAAGACCGAGTAGAACAAGTTTAAAATTGGCCGTTAACGATCGCAATATTCCATTGACCGTCTTGGTTGGTTTCAAAGGCAATTTGGCGACCATCACCCCTAATAGTGGGATTGCGGACGCTTCCCCGCAGGTTAGCGGTTAACAGGGTTGCACGGGACAGGGAACGATCATAAACCATGACATCACTTTTACCGCGTTCGCTGGAGATATAGGCAATTAAACGACCGTCAGCATTTAAAGATGGCTGATCTTGGCTAGAATCGCCACGATTTAGGTTAGGAAGATTAACTAGGCGCTTTTCTTGCAGATCGAATAAATATATACTACGACGACCGGAGCGATCGGAAGCGAAGGCCAAATAGCGACCATCAGCACTATAACTGGGGAATTGATCGGGAGCAAAACTATTTAAACCACCGGCGGGAACTTGAGGAGTGATTAAAAGAGGGGAATTACAGCCACTTATCCCCGATAACAGCCCAAAAGAGGCCAAAAATCGCCCCAGCCAGACAAAAAAAATTTTTTCTTTCATCTTGACTTTTGACCCCAAATGTGCTAGTAACTTTCTTCCTTGCCGACGGTTTTGAGGGTAAGTAGTTGATTGCCTTGACTGAGACTATCGGCGATCGCTTCTCGAATCGGCAGGTCAATACTGGTTTCTGCGAGGATTTCTTGGGCTTTTTGCCGCAAATCTGCGCCGGTATCGGCATCTACTTGGTCTAGATCGAGTAATTCCTGCGATAGCTGTTCGATCGAATTCGGGTTAGTCATAGCTCAGGCTCCCAACAAGCTTAATTACATACAATCCCATTGTAAAGAGGGTCACTCCCTAATTTGGGATTTTTTGGCTTTACTTCAGGATTGATACCAATCCAACTTGAAAAACCCAGTTATGAATTGTTTCCCCACTTCCCTCTCCCTCAAAAAAATTTTCCCAGAGGTGCTTGACATAACCCTAATGATGAAGTTACAATCAGAATTGTCGCAAAAATGGGATTGTAGTTCAATTGGTTAGAGCACCGCCCTGTCACGGCGGAAGTTGCGGGTTCGAGCCCCGTCAATCCCGTAGAAATCTAGATTAAAGTCGTTCAAGGCTGGTTATCCTGTGGGCAGTAGGATGAATAAACACGATCCTACTGCCTAGATTTGTTCTAATTTACCGATAAACCGGCATTAGCTTGAATATAATCGGGTAATTCAATTTTTACTGGTTGTACCCGCCAGATTTCCTCGCAGTATTCCCGAATCGATCGATCGCTAGAGAATTTCCCCATGCGGGCTACATTAAGAATCGCTAAACGACTCCAATGTTCTTGATCTTTATAAGTGCGACCGACACCCTCCTGACAATCGATATAGGACTGATAATCAGCCAGTAACATATAGGGATCATTGTAGATAAGATTATCCACAAGCGGGCGGAATAAACTACTATCACCCCGGCTAAAAAATCCCGAACCAATGAGGTCTAATACTGCCCGCAATTCTTCGTTATGGTAATAGTATTCTTGGGGATTATAACCGGCGGCTTTCTTAGCATAAACTTCCTCAGTTGTCAAGCCAAAAAGAAAGAAATTTTCCTCCCCCACCTCTTCACGAATTTCGATATTTGCCCCATCGAGAGTACCGATAGTTAAGGCCCCATTCATGGAGAATTTCATATTACCGGTTCCCGAAGCTTCTTTCCCGGCGGTGGAAATTTGTTCGGACAAGTCGGCAGCCGGATAAACCCGTTGACCAAAGGTAACATTATAATCGGGCAGAAAAACCACTTTTAAACGTCCTCCAATCGTCGGATCATTATCGATCACTTCCGCCACAGAATTAATCAATTTAATGATTAATTTCGCCATAAAATAACCTGGGGCTGCCTTACCACCAAAAATAAAGGTACGGGGGGTAATATCGAGATTGGGATTATTTTTGAGACGATGATAGAGAGTAACGATATGTAAAACGTTGAGATGTTGCCGTTTATATTCATGAATGCGTTTTACCTGCACATCAAAGAGGGTACTAGGATCAACTTTAATGCCGACTTTTTTATCGATATAATTGGCTAAATCTGCCTTAATATCGTATTTAATTCGTCGCCAATAGTCCCGAAATACCCCATCATCGACATAGTTTTCTAAACCGCGTAAATCCTCCAGATGATTAATCCAATTTTCGCCGATTTTTTCTGTAATCGCAAAAGTCAAGCGGGGATTACTAGAAACTATCCAGCGCCGGGGAGTAACTCCATTAGTTTTGTTGCTAAATTTTTCGGGAAAGAGTTCATAGAAATCGCGCAGAACATCTTTTTTCAGTAATTCTGTATGGAGGGCTGCCACCCCATTAATTGCCTGGGAACCCACACAGGCAAGGTGAGCCATACGGACGTATTTTTCGCCGCTTTCATCGATTATAGATAAACGGGATATTTTGCCATCATCATGGGGATAAATAATGCGAATTTTATCCAAGAAACGATAGTTAATTTCGTAGATAATTTCCATTAATCGGGGGAAAAGACGACCAAAAATACTCAAAGGCCATTTTTCTAAAGCTTCTGGCAAAAGAGTATGATTGGTGTAAGCGAAGGTATTTTGAGTAATAAACCAAGCTTTATCCCAATCGAAATGATGCACATCAATTAACAAGCGCATTAACTCAGCTACCCCGACGGAAGGGTGAGTATCATTCAATTGTACCGACCATTTTTGATGAAAATTATCGAGACCATGGTTCTCATATAAGTGAATACGAATCAGATCCTGTAGGGAACAGGAAACAAAGAAGTATTGTTGTTCTAAACGTAGTTCTTTGCCTTGAATTGGTTCATCGTTAGGATAGAGAACTTTACTGATATTTTCCGAGTGAACTTTATTATCCACCGCACCATAATAATCGCCGCGATTGAAGCGACCAAAATCAAAAGATTCACAAGCTTCTGATTTCCAGAGACGCATGGTATTAGCGGTGTTAACTCGATAGCCGAGAATTGGGGTATCGTAGGGAATTCCTTTGACTACATAATCGGGAATCCAACGACTGCGATAATTACCATTTTCGTCGGTATAGGATTCGGTATAACCGCCGAATTTTACCTCTACTCCCGCTTCCGGTCGGGCAATTTCCCAGGGATTTCCATACTGTAACCACTTATCGGTTATTTCCACCTGCCAACCGTCGTTAATTCTTTGATCAAAGATACCAAATTCGTAGCGAATACCGTAACCAATAGCTGGAATTTCTAGGGTAGAAAGGGAATCGAGATAACAAGCAGCTAAACGACCTAAACCACCATTTCCTAACCCCGGTTCTTCTTCCTGGGCAATTAATTCTTCTAGTTTTAATCCCGATTCGCTGACAGCTTTCTCCACCTGTTCGTAGATACCGAGATTAATTAAATTATTAGCCAAATGGGGACCGACTAAAAATTCGGCCGAGAGATAACAAACGGTTCTGACATCTTTTTTTAGATAGGTTTGTTGGGTGGTTAACCAACGCTGCAATAAACGATCACGGATTGTATAGGCCAGGGCCATGTAAAGATCGTTTTTGCTGGCTAATTCCGGTAATTTACCTTGAATATAGAGTAAATTATCCCTTAAAGCCCGTCGGATAGTTTCTGTGTCTAATCCTGTTCTGTCGTCTTCGATGATAATCGGACAAACAAAAGTTGACTCTGGAGATAGATCCATAGGAGTATTTTTACTGAAGATTGACTGCTCTTAGTCTAAAATAATCTGTCCTCAAATTTTATCAAGAAAAGCTTAAATCTTGACTAAGATTAAGGTATAATAATGAGCAAGTTAAGGTAATTAAATTTCTCTTACCGATGGCAAGTGAAGACCGGAGAAAGTTTGAGAGATGCTTATCTATTTTTGCCTCCTTAATAATTCATCTAGGAAAACCCGTTCTTGCTAAAGTAACTCCAATTTTAAGCGCAATCATCCCCCCAAGAACACTGCCCAACCAGTAAATTAAACCGAAAGTCACGTTTCCCTGCTCTAAAAACTTGTTGACCTCCAAACTATAGGTGGAAAAAGTTGTATAGGAACCACAAAAACCCGTGGTAAGCATCAATACTAATTCTGGGGCAATTATGCGAATATTTTCCTTAACCATAGTAAAAATATAGGCAATAATTAAACAACCAGAAACATTGACAAAAAATGTAGCTAAAAATACCCATTCTTGACTGAAGAGATATTGAATTAATTCCGCAATATAAAAACGACTCAAAGCCCCAAAAATAGCCCCAATCGCCACGAATAAACCATAACGTCCCCTGAAAAAATCCATGGTGTCTGTCCTGCCCTTAAATAGTCAATAAATTGGAGAATTAACCTAGAAAAATTTGGGCAATAGCTGCCCCGATTCTCACGGCAATTAATCCGAAAATTATACTAGAAACTGCAAAAATAAGACTGAGAAAATTTTGCTGATTGCGCCAGAGGATCAGGATATCTAAACTATAGGTAGAAAAGGTGGTATAAGCTCCTAAAAATCCCGTTCTAACCATTAAATCTACTGCGTGGGAATAAAAGGTAAACTTGGGTAAAATAGCCACAAAAAAGCCGATAGCTAGACAGCCAGTTAAATTAATAATAAAGGTTCCATAGGGAAAGCGCAAGCCGAATTTTGCTTTTGTCCATTCCGTAATATGATAACGAGATAACGCTCCCGGAACCGCTCCTGCTACAATTGCGAAAACATCGTTCAAATCTGACATTGTATCTATTTTTTTTGCTATCTTTGCCTAGGCTCTATGATAATTGATGCGGTTATCGATCGCATCGCCCATATTTTCAGGGGTGTTATTGTCGAGGACAACCCTCTGACTTTAAAATAAAGGGATGAAAATTCAACCGCGTAAACGTTTTGGACAACATTGGTTAAAAGATGAATCGATACTCGATCGCATCATCGGCGCTGCTGATTTACAATCAGAAGATCGGGTATTAGAAATCGGACCGGGTACAGGCATTTTAACCCGTCGTCTTCTCGATGGCGCTCAATTGGTTGTCGCTGTAGAAATCGATCGAGATCTATGGACAATTTTAACTAAAAAATTTGGCCAACAAGATAACTTTCATCTCATCCCAGGCGACTTTCTTACCCTTAAACCCGAGCAACTGCCGCCAGTTAATAAAGTAGTGGCTAATATTCCCTATAATATCACCGGCCCGATCCTCGAAAAGCTCCTCGGTTCGATCGCCCATCCCTGCACCCCCCCTTACGAGAGTATCACCCTCTTAGTCCAGAAAGAAGTCGCCGAAAGATTAGTCGCTGTCCCCTCCACCAAAGCTTACAGCGCTCTCAGCGTCCGCATTCAATACCTTGCCGATTGTCAATGGATTTGTGATGTACCCCGGCGGGCCTTTTCCCCACCTCCCCAGGTGGATTCGGCGGTAATTAGGCTTTTACCCCGTGTTTTGCCGAATAATGTCAGTAATGCGGCTTTTTTGTCCACTTTAATTAGCTGGGGTTTTGCCAACCGGCGTAAAATGTTACGCAATAATCTAAAAAATTGTCTAGATAGCGATCGATTAAGCCAAATCCTGACACAATTAGAGATTAATCCCCTCGCTCGCGCCGAAGATCTCAGTTTATCGCAATGGATTGACTTGGCGGAAAAATTAGGTCAATTGCCAAAATTTTAGATTTTTTTCCTTGACAAATGCACAGTTATACCCTTCTAGCCCCCGCTAAAATTAATTTATATCTAGAAATCGTTGGCGATCGCCCCGATGGTTTCCACGAGTTAGTGATGGTGATGCAGACGGTGGCATTATGCGATCGCATCAATCTCCGGCCGAACGGATTACAGGAATTCCGTCTCTTTTGCTCTCATCCCCTCGTCCCCCAAGATAGCAGTAATCTCGCCCATCGCGCCGCCACTTTGATGGCGAAGGAATTCCCCCGCCTCTTTGCCAATTACGGCGGCATCGATATCACCATCGAGAAACATATTCCCGTGGCTGCCGGTTTAGCGGGGGGGTCCACCAATGCGGCGGCGGTGTTAGTCGGTATCGATTTAATCTGGGAATTAGGTTTAACCCGTCCGGAATTAGAAACTTTAGCGGCAAGATTGGGATCCGATACTTCCTTTTGTGTGACAGGAGGAACGGTTATCTGTACGGGAAGGGGAGAAATTCTCGATCCTATCGCTCCTTTGACTGGATTATGGGTGATTTTAGCTAAATACGACCATTTATCCGTTTCTACACCCTGGGCCTACCAAAGCTATCGGCAAAAATTTCAGGATACCTATCTGTCTTCTCCAGAGGAGTTCCATCACCGTCGTCAGCAGGTGAGTTCCGGGGCTTTGGTACAAGCGATCGCCCAGAAAAAACCGGCCGCTATCGGCAAATTTATCCATAATGACCTCGAAAAGGTGGTTTTACCCGAATTTCCCCTCGTAGCCGAGTTAAGACAGGTTCTAGGGGATTTAGGCGGCTTGGGAACGATGATGTCAGGCTCTGGCCCGACGGTTTTTACTCTCTGTTCATCTCAGGAAGTGGCGGAAACTATCGTTAAAGAGGCCCGGGAAATTCTTGTCGCTCCCGATCTACAATTTTGGATAGCTCCAATCACCGATACAGGCATTCAAGTGACTTGAAAAAATGACAATTAACCGCCTTTACCAAGATAACCAAACTCGCGGAATAATTGCCTCTCGATCGCTCATTTCTCGCCTTAAAATTTGCCAAACCTGCTGAAACCATTGTCGCACTTCACCGCTAGAATTACCCCGATAACGACACAAAAGACCATCTCCTAAAGTGCTAGTAACTCCCATCTCTCCTTCTAGGGAAAAATCTCTCACTTTCTCAATTAAATCTCTTCCCACCGGTTGACCGATATAGACTAAAGTACCGATCATGGCACTATTATTTAAACCAGAAAATCCCTCGATCATTTTACCACCCAACAGGAAGGAGCGATCGAGCCATAAAGGTTGTCCCGATCGCCAAATTTCCCAATTAGAATGCCATTCTCCCGCTAAAAATTTCTCGCCTCGCGCACTGCGACCAAAACGGGTAATTTCCCATCCCAACCAACTGCTATTTTCCCCTAAATCCACTCGTAAATGTTGGCGAAATGCTGCACCATTAAAGATAATCGTTTCTTGAGGTAGCCATTCTAAACTGGCATTGTCATCAATTTTAATCTCGATTAATTGCTGGGACATCTGACCATTACTCTGGTAAACTTTTCCAGCAGAAGCAGTGGTAATTAGGGCATTAGTAGCAGCTTGAAGATGAATTTTTTGTTGAAGAACATCACCCCCAACTATTCCCCCCGCCGTGTGTAAAATTACCGTATGACAAAGATTTTTTCCTTCGGGATAAAAAGGTCTTTGTACTTTTAAAGGGGCGGTAGCATAGAGGTGATTAATCTGGGTTGCGAGATTTTTTTGCGTGTAAATTAGTTCTAGGTTTCCCTGCCACATTATTTATTGATCCTCAGTCATGGTTTCTAGAAATAGCCGATAATTTTCAGGACTGAGATTAATTTTAACTTCTATTTGCTGTTCTTTATCCCTGAACAGTAAAATATATTCACTTTCCGTTTTTTTCCCGACCATGAGGGGATTTTTTAGCTCGAATTTTTGATAAACCAGATGAGGTTTCGTCACCCGAATAACTAAACTAGGTTGGGATTGGGGATAAATATATAACTGCTCCTGTTCCCGATCTAAGATTAATTGTTTAGGTGTCATGCTTCTTTCGTCAGCAAAAGTAGATTTATGCCAATAGAGGGTAATCCCGCGAATTTGGGGCATTTGGATGCTAAACTTTTCGTCAAAACCTTGCCGCTCCCAATTAATATCTTCCCGAGAGCCAGTATCGGGAATTAAACGCTGTTGCCAGAAGACTTCCTTAAGATTTAAATCTTGCCACCATTGGCTAATAATTTGGAAATTCTCCAGATTATCGGGGTTGGGATTGGCACTTTGCCAGAGGAGAGGAGTAAGCATTTTGGGGTAATTTTTGCGCTGGGAAAATCAAGATAATAGTCTTCGCTAGAGTTAAGGGATCATTAAGCTCAATCATCATCGATTCTTGAGCTGCCGATCGGGCCATAATATTAACTCTTGATCGCATTTTTATTCTATCCTAATTATCGGGGGAAAAACTGCTAAAAGTGGTCTTCACTGGTGATCGCCAGCTGCCAGCCCAGAAAACTGAGGGAAGATCAGATAGATTGGGATATAATTGACTAATAAATCCCTGTATGATCCCAAAAACTAGAATTGTTTTAATATGAACCAGCCTAGACTATTATCTTTTACCCTCGATGGTTGGGGTGTGCTAGGTGGTCCAGTTTCCCTATCCCTAGTTAACCAAGTTGGGGTATTAGTGGGGAGAAACGGTGCGGGGAAATCCGCTATCCTAGAAGGATTTGAAGCCATCTCATCCTGTGCTATGGGTAGATCGATCGTATCTCGGATGATTGATAGTGATAGCATTCCCTCAATTTTGCAGGTTGAAATTCTAACACCGACTAACCGGTGCTTAGGATACAGGTATGAGCTAATCATCCCCTTTTCTATGGACGATCTAGATACAGACATAGACGATACCACTAACGATAATTCCTTGGAAAATTCCTTTTCTTGGAATGATTCTTGTCAGTATATTGATGGAGATCAAGAACTTCTCTGGAAAACCGAATTTGGACTAACAAGCTTTAATAATAATGGTGAGCCAATATTTGCTATTCTTGGCAATACTACCTCGCTGCGACAGTCAAATGTACCTGGAAATTCATCGCTAAATTTACCTCCAGAAATGCAGTGGGTTTATGCTATTTTAAAAGGGATTCGTCTTCTTGGCAAAGCTCCTATCCGTCGCACATCAAGACGACAGCCTTCCTTACTAAAGGTGGCAAGTAAGAAGATTTCTGCCAGTCGATTTGATCTAGCAGATACTCTAGCTCGGAGAATATTTCGTTGGGTAGGTACGGATGATTTTGATGAACTAAAAAATGTTTGTCAACGAATAGGACTTGCCAAGAAAATCACTGTGCAGAAGTTCGTTTTGAGTGAGCATTCTGGACAGACAGGCCAAGGTAAAGACGAAGAGTACATCGCTTCAGTATTATTAGATGGAGTCAATATTGGATTACTCTCCGATGGCACCTTGCGAGTTTTATCAATTCTTATCGAAATAATTGCTCACTCTCCTAATGCAACAACCATAATTGAGGAGCCAGAAACACAAATACATCCTGCAATGTTAGCAAAATTATTAAATGAAATTAAATCCTATACTTGGGATGAAAATTTAATTATATCAACTCATTCACCACAAGTAGTAGCTTGGACAAAGCCAGAAAATATTAGCTTAGTTTATCGTAACCAAGGACGGACAAGTGTTAGGAAACTAGAAGAAGGAGAGATTGAAAAAGTTGTGGAGTATCTCTGTGAAGAAGGAGATTTAGGAGACTGGATTTACAGTGGTATTCTCGATGAGTAGTAACTTGATCGCCATAATTGCCGAAGATGAGACGGACTGCGATGTGTTTCGTCAAATTATCCATCGCGTGCTGGGGACAAATACTAGGACAAAATATTGGGCATCTAAATCCTGTAGTACATTAAAGAGAAAACTGTCAGCAAAACTTAAAGTGATGACAAGGGAAGGATGTGATGCTTTTATCATTGTTCATGATTTAGATCGTAATCCCAAGAATAACTCTCTTAATGATGAAAAACAATTGCGAGATCACTTAGAATCAAGCTGTTCCAATATTAATGGTATCAGGAAATATATTTGCATCCCAATAGAAGAATTAGAGGCTTGGTTTTGGTCTGATCCAGAGGTGGTTAAATATGTGGGACGAGGCAAGGGAAACGCTCACCCAAACCCTCACCTAATTATCAAACCGAAAGAAAAATTGATCCAATTGTCAATCGGTGAAAATAGAAAACCCCGTTATAGTACCAACATGAATGTTGAACTGGCCGAAAAGCTAAATTTAGAACTTTGTGCCACTCGTTGTCCTTCTTTTAAAAATCTTCTCGACTTTCTGCAATCTCTGTCAAGAGGATAGCAAACCATTAACCCCTCCATCCCAGCCAAGAAACCTGCGAGCGCTGCCTCAAAACCCCAAAAAAGGCAGATTTTATGGTAAAATAATCGTACAAATAGGCATATTTTGCAGATCAAAAGGGTAAAAGCCCGATTTTTAGCGAATTTACTCACAAAAACGCTTTTTTTGCCTTGTTATTGGAGTTAACCCCCCTATGACCGCCGCCCAGGATCATATCGTCCCCACAGACTTAAGCAATGAAATGTCCCGTTCCTACCTAGAATACGCCATGAGCGTCATCGTTGGGCGCGCCTTGCCCGACGCTAGGGACGGACTGAAACCCGTACACCGGCGCATTCTTTACGCGATGTACGAACTAGGATTAACCCCCGATCGCCCCTTCCGGAAATGCGCTAGAGTCGTCGGGGAAGTATTAGGAAAATACCACCCCCACGGGGATACTGCCGTTTACGATGCTCTCGTCCGCATGGCCCAGGATTTCTCCATGCGCGATCCCCTGATTAACGGTCATGGTAACTTCGGATCGATCGATAACGATCCCCCGGCAGCCATGCGTTATACCGAGTGTCGTCTGCACACCCTGGCCACCAACGCCCTACTACAGGATATCGAGTCAGAAACCGTCGATTTCGCCGATAACTTCGATGGTTCCCAACAGGAACCCGTGGTTTTGCCCTCTAGAGTCCCGCAACTGCTAATTAATGGCTCATCGGGCATCGCCGTCGGTATGGCCACCAATATCCCCCCCCACAACCTGGCCGAGATCATCGATGGAACTGTTGCCCTCATCCATAACCCCGATCTCACCGATACGGAATTACAGCGTTATATCCCCGGTCCAGACTTTCCCACCGGAGGGCATATCCTTGGCAGAGACGGCATTCAGGAAGCTTACACCACCGGCCGCGGTTCCATTACCCTGCGGGGAGTCGCCACCTTTGAAACCATCGAACAAAGGGGAAGACCCGATCGAGATGCTATTATTATCACCGAACTGCCCTATCAAACCAATAAAGCGGCATTAATCGAAAAAATCGCCGATTTGGTCAACGATCGCAAAATAGACGGTATTTCCGATGTGCGGGACGAAAGCGATCGCGACGGCATCCGGGTGGTGATCGAACTGAAACGAGATGCCTATCCTCGCGTCGTCCTCAACAATCTTTATAAACAAACGCCCCTCCAGTCGAATTTTGGGGCGAATATGTTGGCATTAGTCGATAATGAACCGAGATTACTGACCTTAAGGGAGTTTCTCCGCGTTTTCCTCGATTTTCGGGTAGAAGTGATCACCCGTCGTACCCGTTATGAACTCCGCAAGGCCGAGGAAAGGGATCATATCCTTCAGGGTTTACTAATTGCCCTCGCTAGTCTCGATGCAATCATTGCCCTGATTCGCAGTGCTGCCGATACAGCTACCGCAAAAGAGGGATTAGTGCAGAATTTTGGTCTTTCGGAGGTGCAAGCAGACGCAATCCTACAAATGCAGCTGCGACGGTTAACTGCCCTAGAATCGGAGAAAATTCAGCAAGAACACGGGGAATTACTGGCAAAAATCAGCGATCTTCAGGATATTTTAGCCAGAAAAGAACGCATCGACAGCATTATCGAGGAAGAACTGCAACAGATCAAAACGATTCACGCTACCCCCCGTCGCAGTCATATTGAACAAAGGGAAGGAGAAATCGCCGAAACTGACCTGATTGCCAACGAACAGGCCTTAATTCTCGTCACCGAACAGGGTTACATCAAAAGAATGCCCGTTAATACCTTTGAGTCCCAAAATCGGGCAACAAGGGGCAAAGCTGGCGCGAAAATGAAAGAAGACGACGGCATCGATCACTTTATCACCTGCCGCGATCACGATAGCGTCCTCTTTTTCACCGATCGCGGGGTTGTCTATAGTCTCAACGCCTATCATATCCCCACCGGTTCCCGTACCGCTCGCGGCGTTCCCATCGTGCAACTGTTAGAGATTCCCAAAGGGGAGAAAATTACCTCGGTGGTGGCAGTCAGCGAGTTCAGCGAGGATAATTACCTGATTATGCTCACACAAAAGGGATTTATCAAGAAAACCGCCCTCGCTGCCTTTAGTAATATTCGATCGAACGGTTTAATCGCCATTTCTCTCGAAGACGGTGATCAACTACGTTGGGTTCGCTTGGCCAAAGAGGAAGACAGCGTCATTATCGGTTCTCGTCAGGGGATGGCAATTCATTTTAAGGCCGATAGTCAACAATTGCGCTCCCTGGGAAGGGCAACTAAAGGCGTAAAATCGATGAAATTGCGCTCAGGTGACGAATTAATTAGTATGGACATTCTGCCTAGTCAAATTGTCGCCCAAATCGCTGAATCTAACCAAGAAGAAACCGAGGACGAAAGCGAAGAAATTAACCCCGAAGTGGCTAATAATGGCCCCTGGGTGTTAGCGATTACCATGGCAGGACTAGGAAAACGGGTTCCCGTTACCCTCCTCCGGCTACAAAATCGGGCGGGATTAGGAGTCAGAGTGATTAAATTCCGCAAAAAGAACGATAAATTAGCGGCTCTGCACGTTGTTAACCCCAACGAGGAATTTATGATTATCACCGAACGGGGTATTATTATCCGTCAATCCGTCGATGCTATTACACCCCAATCGCGATCGGCCGGAGGTATCCGGGTACAAAAACTCGATGAGGACGATGCGATCGCTGCGGTAGCCCTAGTTCCCCCTAGTGATGGGTCGGAATCTGAAGACAGTTAGAAAAGTTTGTTGGTGGGGTGTGGGGTGTGGGGTGTGGGGTGTGGGGTGTAGGGTGTAGGGTGTAGGGTGTGGGGTGTGGGGTGTAGGGTGTAGGGTGTGGGGTGTGGGGTGTAGGGTGTGGGGGTGACTCCTGTCTCCTATCTCCTATCTCCTATCTCCTATCTCCTATCTCCTGCCCCCTGCCTCCGTTAAAATTTGGGATTAAAACTGAAAAAAGTGCATTAATTGGGAGATTTCCTGCGCTTCTAGGGATAAACGCCCTTTAAAATCCACAATATTCTTAAATAATCCCTGTTCTTCTCTGCTTTTAATAATGGCAGCTGCCAAATTATCACTGATCAGGGGCAGGGTGGTTAACTGCTCGATCGAGGCGGTGTTAGGATTGATTTTAGGGGGTGCGAGGTGACTTTCGGGGCTATAATAGGCAAATTCTAGAATCGGCTCCCAAGCTTTCAATCTAGCCACAGGAACACTCAAAGCAGCCGCTAGATCTTCAAGACAAAGCAATTCTACCCCCATACCCGACAATTCCACCAACATCCGCGCTTGATGGATGGATATCCCTGGCAATCGCAGCCAATCATCCACACCCGCTTGACTGACATTAATTTTAATGCCCAATTGTGCCGCCATAGCGATCTCATCGAGGGAACGAAAGCGATAATAGGGATCATTGCTAATTTTGGCTTTTAAAGGGTTAAAAGTGCGTCCTAACCAGTTTTGCGGTGTCATTGTAGTAATTGTCGCCGTTTTTCTTCAAATTCGTACTCAGAAATTAATCCTTCTTGCCGGAGGCGCTCTAATTCTCTTAAAGCTGCCCCGATCGCCTCTACTTGTTTAGGCTCTAAACTGGGGACAGTGGCAGCAGCGGTGGCAGTGGGAAAATAGTTAGCGAAAAATTGGTTATCTTGGATTAAATACCACACTGCATCGATCGCGCAAGCCACCCGGGGAATCGGAGTTTGCCAGAGGAGAAGATAAATAATTCCCCAGAGAGGTTGACCGAGATAGAATTTATGAATACCGGCGATAGGAAAGGGTAAAGCGAGAATGCTGCCGATAAAAGCCAAAAAAATCGCTAATTTACGGCTTTTGGGCTTACTTAATAATTTTTCCACCAGAAGCATGACACCTGTTCGAGATTGATTTTAGCCTGATCTGGACTTTCTATCCTAAAATACTCTTTGGTTCTAAGTAGGGAGACACAATTATTTGTAGGATGGGTTAGCGGTAGCGTAACATAATCTGGCGTTGGGTTTCATGCTTCAACCCAACCTACGTTCATCTTATATTTAATTCCACTCAGCCACTTAACATAGGGATAAGCAATGACTAGCAGAATCAAGGAAATCTTTCAGACAGGACAACCGGATCAATCCGTCACCGTGCAGGGTTGGGTGAGAACAAAACGAGAATTAAAAGAATTTACTTTCCTGGAAGTTAATGATGGCTCATCCCTAGCTAACTTACAAGTTATCCTCGAACCGACTTTACCCGATTATGAAAATGTACTAAAAGCAATTAGTACAGGAGCATCGATCGCTGTTTCGGGAAATTTGGTTCCTTCCCCGGGTAAAGGGCAAAATATCGAGTTAAAAGCGGCCGAAATCACCCTTTATGGTGACTGTCCCCCAGATTATCCCCTACAAAAGAAACGTCATTCCTTTGAATTTCTGAGAACTATTGCCCATCTGCGAGCAAGAACTAACACCCTAGGCGCAGTAATGCGGGTTAGAAACGCTTGCGCCACCGCTATACACACTTTTTTCCAAGAAAAGGGCTTTATTTGGGTACATACTCCTATTATTACCGCTAACGACTGCGAAGGTGCGGGAGAATTATTTACTGTCACCAGTTTAGATTTAAAAAAACCCGCCAATTTTGCTGAGGATTTCTTTGGTAAACGGGCCTATTTAACCGTCAGTGGACAATTACAAGCGGAAGTAATGGCCATGGCTTTATCTAATGTTTACACTTTTGGCCCGACTTTTCGCGCCGAAAATTCTAATACTTCCCGTCATCTGGCCGAGTTTTGGATGGTGGAACCGGAAATGGCTTTTTGTGACTTGGAAGGAGATCAGGATTTAGCGGAGGCATTCCTTAAATATATCTTTAAATTCGTCTTAGAAAATTGTCCCGAAGATTTGCAGTTTTTTAACGAACGTATCGATCAAACGGTGTTAAGTACGGCCGAAAATATCGTTAATAGTGAGTTTGGCCGGATTACCTACAGCGAAGCGATCAAGTTATTAGAAAAAGCCGATCGTCAGTTCGAGTTTCCTGTAGAATGGGGCGTAGATCTACAGTCAGAACACGAACGTTATCTAGCGGAGGAACTATTTAAAAAACCCGTGATTGTCACCAATTATCCCAAGACAATCAAAGCTTTTTATATGCGTCTAGATGACAATAATAAAACTGTTTCCGCTATGGATATTTTAGCACCCAAGATCGGCGAAATTATCGGCGGTTCCCAACGGGAAGAACGATTAGATGTATTAATCCAAAGAATGCAGGAACAGGGTATGAATCCCGATGATTTGTGGTGGTATTTAGAGCTGCGTCGCTACGGTTCCGTTCCCCACGCTGGTTTTGGTTTAGGATTCGAGCGTCTGGTACAATTCATGACGGGAATGACCAATATTCGCGATGTGATTCCTTTCCCCCGTACCCCTTTAAGTGCCGACTTTTAGAATGATGTCTAGGATCGACGGGAGAAAGGAGGAATGTAGATATTTATTAAATTGTAGCTTAGGCTACAGTCTTAGAGTAGAAAATGTGTATTGTTTCACTGTCCTCCTTCTGTCTTGGGTTGGGCTATTGCTTGACCTGACTGCGAGAAAGTGCGCTCTGCTACGCAGTGCCTTCGGCATCGCACTGTATCTAAGTTAACTCATTTTGCTGAAAATTATGACGGGAATCTTGACGCATTTGTTCAATAACTTCGGGATATTTTTCCAGTTCTTCTAATGAGTTTAAAGGTGGATAAACTACTCGATCTTTTCTTTCATTTACCTTATCTACATAGGCATAAAAAGCCTCGTCATCCTCACGATGAGATAATACATAACTTTTTAATTCTTGAGAGGTCATAGTTTTAAAATTAGGTTTTTGATTCATTTTATCCATTGTCCATTAGGTTTAATTTCAATCTCAATACCTTCACCAATTAACAGGAAAATATTTTTAGTACGATCATCCAATCTTATTAAGTTAATTGGTAAATAAAACCTTGTTGCCCAACAAGATAGGGTATAACATTGTAAGAGTTGTGCAAGTGTCGGAATATTTTTCCCTCCCAAAACCGAACGAATGACACTAATTATAACAAAATAGAGAATCTGCTTCAACAACTTCGAGACAGAGTTGAACGCAAAGGCGAATCCGACATACCGCGCCACAATAACTCAAGAAAGAGGATAGTTCGTCTGAGAAGGGGTAAAACAAAGGAAAACACCTGAAACTCCCTGCTCTGTCAACCCCTAAGCTAGGGAGAGAAATATAAAGATTTATTAAATTGTAGCTTTTGATACAGTTGTGGGGTGGGGGGAGTGTGTAGTCTTCTGCTATCTCCCTGTGGAGACTCGCTTCTATGAAAACAGCTATGTTATCTGATCGAGGTAAATAAAAGTGAACGACAACAGTATCACAAAGACTTTGACTTCTGCCGCTGCCGTATTTGGCGTTATAGCTGGTATAGAGACCTGCATACCAGCGCAAGCAGCACCCGTCGTTTACTCAGGGTCGGACAACAACGTCAGTTCGCTGGCACAGATGGTTAATTCCCTTGCGGCGGCTGCGGCTTTTGATTCTGTGGCTGGTGCCATTTCCATCGTTGACTTTGAGTCAGCGTTGCCCCCCAACGTGACCATTACCGGCGGCAGCACAACCAACAACTCGGGCTGCGGTGAGTTATGCGGGTTCAGCAATTCTCATTTTGAAAACAAAAGAAGATAAAGTTCTCTATGTGAACAAGAGAACTTCTGTCTAATTATCATTTTTTTTCAAGATAATCATCATAATTAGCTTCAAGAGAC
>VYMA01000038.1_pt1 | contig 41891 bp, 42 predicted proteins | sample 5109851 | NCBI WGS metagenome assembly VYMA01 (sample SAMN12291814, study PRJNA351875) | freshwater metagenome | isolation source: freshwater lake | place: USA: Michigan, Wintergreen Lake | collected 2011-08-02
ACTGCGCTATGTTAACTTAATTTTATCGCAAGAGGGAAATTTAATCTCTCTAAGCGAACGCCTGTTCTCGTCGGCTTGTATGTAAAGTTTTATGTACGGATTCAACATTTCTGCATTAATATAGCCTTGACTTGCGTTATAAATTTTCTTGGTCAGTGATAAATATCTGACATTGGGAAATTCTCGAATGGTTTGTTCGATTTGCAAAAAAATAGGCTTCAATCATTTTAATTCCTGGAGATTAGCCTCGTTTTGAAGAAGCATTTCATATAGTCCAGGCCAAATGATCAAATCCGATTCATCTCCTAAAATACCCTGGGAAAATTGCTGATAAAATTCTTTTGATGTCATTTGATATTGTTTTTCCAGAGCTGCTAAATCTAATTTTAGATTCAAATTGCTTTTTGGTAATTCGTTAATCTGATAATCAATAATACTTTGGGCAAATTTTTCTTGATCTTTGATAGAGTTTTAAATCTTTTTAAGGCGTTTTTCTGTTTGAGGCTGAACAGATAGATGAAAATCTAACATAAGCTGTCTCATTACCACAAATCAAGCGGGTTTTCATTCTAGCAAGCGTAAGCATGGGGGAGAGGAATGTAAAGATTTATTAAATTGTAGCTTATAATACAGCGTGGGTGGGGGAGTGTGTGTAATTTGCAATGTTATGTTCGCTTGTCATTGTTTTGGGTTGCCCTATCACTTCACCCAAACCGAAATGTCGCACGCACTCAAATCCATCTACTACAACACTTTTTGGCAAATCAATAGACCTCTTGCAAAAATCAAAAATCTGACCTTAGGTGAGGAGTCTCCGAGCCAGTATTCTCCGAGTCAGGAGAATTAAGAATGAGCATTAATCAATTAAATGCTCTACAAAGCTTGAAACGACCGACGACCGACGACCGACGACCGACTCCTAACCCCACCAACAAACTTTTTGCCGCAAACCCTAATTATGCAAGAACTCTAATGAAAAAAATACAACAACTCTGCTTTGTCTCTGGAGTTGCCCTAGCGACTCTGGCAACGGCTAGTGCGGCACAGGCTGCTTTGGTGGTCGTCCCTGCTGACTTGGCTCCTGGCGCTCAGTATCGTTTGGTCTTTGTCACCTCCGGCACACGGGATGCAACAAGCGCCGACATCAACGATTACAATACCTTTGTCACCAGTCAAGCCACAGGGGGAACCGCAGCGATTGATACGGCTCTCGATCTGGCTTTAAATGCGGCAGGATTTAACCCGAATACGATCGAATGGAAGGTGATCGGTTCTACTGCCACAGTCGCTGCCCGTGATAATACAGGTACTAATCCATCGAGTCCGGGTGTTCCCATCTACCTCATAGATGGCAACCGAATCGCCAACGATAATGGCGATCTCTGGGATGGCAGCATCATACGACCGATCGATCGAACTCAAAACGACACATCCGACACTTTTTCATTTATCTGGTCTGGTTCATCTTCCAATGGCGAGGCATTAATTCCAAATCTATTAGGTGATTCATTCGTCGCTGGTGGTTTTACATCTACATCATCTAATGGTTGGATAGATGCGCAAACTGCGATTGATCGTGTCAATGTTAGATCGGTGTATGCGCTGTCAGGTGTGTTGACCAAGCCAGGCGGCGGAGGCATCACTGTCCCCGAACACACGAGTATTCTTGGTTTTATCACCCTAGGCGGCTTAATGCTAGGGGGTGCTGTCCGCAAAGGCAGAAAATAATGCCCCAGGGAGAGGAGACGCGGGTTTCCTCTCTCTTTTTTTGGGGGTTTTGATACCTTGGAGAAGTCAGCTCCTACATTTCATCGGGGTTAATTCCAAGGGTTCTGAGCCGTTCAGCCAGCCGGATGGCTTTTTGTTCCGCCTCTTGTTTAGCCAGACGTTCTTGATTGGCAATTTGGCGTTCTTGAGTAGCGATCGCCTCAGCCTCTTGTTTAGCCAAGCGTTCTTGAGCAGCGATCGCCTCAGCCTGGTTCACTCTTTCCTCAGCCGTTAGATAGCGATTTCCTGACTGGTCATACCAGTATAACCATTCCCGATACCAAGCAATATGTTCTCCTTTCTCGTAACCTAGCGCCAAGCCAATTTCTGGCAACCAAACTCGATTATTCTCACTCTCTAGAAGTTCATATTTCCCTGAGATTAATTTATATACTTCTAATCTTTGTCGGTTTTTAAATCTTCCCCTTCTGCCACTGAAAGGATTGTATATTACATAATACAGAATCCCTAGGCTTTGGTAATTTAAGAATTTCTCCTCATATTCACTATTATACTTCTCGGAAATTACCTCTAAAAACAAAATCGGCAAGATATACTTTTCTCCCCACAAAACATAGCTTAACCGACCTCTTTCTCCCGTATCATGGTTGACTCCAACTGCTAAGAAACCATCGGGGACAAAAGCTGATTCGTCTGGATTATAATAAACAGCCATATCTACCCCAAAATACCAATCATCTCGACGGTTCCAAATTAAGGCTAATAAATTTAGCAGCAGATTGGGAATATCATTCTGTAACTGATTGTCCACTGGAGTTTCGTCGGAAGAGGGCAATTCTTCGGCGCTGGGAAGAGGGCGATTTTTGTTATAGGTGAGGTTAACCATAGCTCCGGTAAGCACAGAGTTTATCCAACAAGGTTTTTAAATTTATTCAGTCAGCCCTATTTTAATGATCGCTGCCGTTTTCCTGTACCGATCCTAACTGTTGACGCACATCATCGATCGCTAGATTTAACTGGGCAATTTTATCTTCTAAACTGCGGCGGGCCATTTCCATGCCTTCCTCTGGAGTCAAGCGTCCATTGCGGATGCCCTCCAAAAAAGACTGATTGTCAGCAGCAGCTAAACCACGACGGCCGCGATTAGCCAACACTGTCCCCAAAACACCGCCCACTAAACCACCGACAATCGCACCGGCTAAAAAACCGCCCGTAAACCCATCTCGCTGACTCATAATCCCTTTTTCTCCTAATAGGTTCCAAAAGCTCGATCGCCGGCATCGCCCAACCCCGGCACGATGTAACCGCGGCTATTTAATCCTTCATCGATAATAGCCGTATAAATGTTCAAACTGGGATAATTTTGACTCAATTTCTGTAAAGCCGGCGGAGCAGCCACGACGGAAATCAGGCGAATCAGGGCAGGATCAACGCCTCTGCTGGTAATTTCTGCCATTGCCGTTGAAATTGATCCCCCCGTGGCTAACATCGGTTCAAGAATTAAGACTCTTGTGGCCGGATCAAAACTGGCTGGTAATTTATTTAAATAACAACTCGCCTCTAGGGTTTCCTCATTTCTGGCTAAACCGAGATGATAGGTACTAGCTAGGGGTAAAAGGCTTTGGGCCCCTTCCAACAGGGCTAATCCTGCCCGTAAAATCGGGACTACGGCGATCGGTACGCTAGGATCGATAAAAGTAGCCGGACATTCCGCTAGAGGGGTTTTAACGCTAGTTTCCAGGGTTGGCAACCATTGCCGCGCCGCTTCGTAGGTTAACCAGCGCCCTAGTTCCGTCATCGCTGTTTTAAACAGTACCGAGGGGGTATTTTGATCGCGTGCGATCGCCAGCCAATGCTTAACCAGAGGGTGTTCGGGAACATAGACGCGCAGTTGTAAAACCATGAAAACACTAGAACTCGATCGAGGGCTAAACTTTATCTTAAGCGAAAAAGCCGTCAGGATTCAGTTATCAGTTATCAGTTATCAGTTATCAGTGATCAGTAATCAGCTTTTTTCTCCGTTCTCCCTTCTCCCTTCTCCCCACACCCCACACCCCTAAAACCCAACCCCCAAAACCAGGTTAAAATATAAAAGCAAGCCAGAAGCTTGCGAGTGGCTTCTGACTTGGCTAATTTTAACGACGACGGGTTCTTTGTCGTCTCCGGGCTACTGCTTTACGCTTTCTCTTTTCTTGAGGGGTTTCAAAAAATTGATGCTTTTTGATATCCGCATAAATTCCCGCTTTCGCTACCTGTCGCTTAAAACGACGCAGGGCTGATTCGATCGCCTCGTTCTGACCAACTACCACTTGGGTCATTAACCTAATTCACCTCCTGTAATTGCTCTCTGCCTAAAAAATGCCAACTTCTCATTATAGCACAATCTAGGGTAAAAAGCGATCCAAGGCGGCCTTTAATTCTTCGATTTCTGTCTCGATACTACCTTCCTGGGCAGCCCGGGCAATACATTCGCTCAGATGTTCGTCGAGAATAATTCTGGCGACACGATCAATCGCCCCGCGAATAGCGGCAATTTGCATCAAAACTTCAGGACAGGGACGATTTTCCGATACCATCGTCTTGATGCCGCGAATATGTCCTTCGATGCGCGAGAGACGGTTAATAATTTGCTTCAGGGAAGCTTCGCTATGGACGTGGGGAGTCCCTTTTGACTCGTGGTCATGGCCCGTCTCGTCGTGGTTGTGAAGGGGGTCGAAAGGGGTAATTTGATTAGTCAAGGGCTTACTGTCAATTCAGTTATACTCTCTAGTGTGCCACAGTTGCGAACCCCAGCCCCTAGGATGGTTTTGTCCGGTTTAAATTTCCGTTCAGGGGTCTTCGCTTTGCCAATCCGGGCAATTTTCGCCTTGATTCCAACCGGAGGGATGAAATCGACAAATTAGACGCTGACGGGTTTCTCGACTCTGACCGTAGGATTGACCGTGGTAGTGACGACAACCGGTGCAGGTTTGGGGACGGGAGCAAGGCACTTGATTAAAACCAAGTTGCGATCGCAAAATCTGACACTGCGATTGATAATTGTGCCAGTTTTTGTCAATCGCTCTTTGTCGGATAAAATTAGCCCTATTCATGATGATCAGTGATACTAAATCCTGTTTAAAATGTATAGGAAAGTGGGGTGTAGGGTGTGGGAAGCAAAAAGTTGATCACTGATCACTGAAATAACCTACTAATGATAGTTTAGATTGACCATGAAAAAGATGATATTGACTTTACTATTAGCTTGGCTTTTAGTTGCTAACATGAATAGCCAAGGGGTTTTAGCGGTGACGATCGATTTTCAATGGTTGGGAAATCAAGGCTATACAGCTAAAGGTTCTTTTAGTTATGATGAAAAAACGGCCCCGACTATCTTTTCGGAAAAAGGTTCGGGAAAAACGCAAGTTTTAGAAAATTTTCAAGTATCTTTTTATGATAATAGTGGTCAAGAGATCGCTAAATACGATAATGTCAGCGAGGGAATCTCCTCGGCTAATTATTTTCAGTTTAATTTTAATACCAAAACCGGTCAAGTTTTCGGAGCGATCGATCTAGGGGGTGAAGGGATGGGGGAAATCTATCTTCAAGGGGTGGTTAACGATAATTTGGCACTCTTGCGGGTGGAGTCGGCAGATCTGATCATGGATGAGGATGATTCACCAGAAATTATCACTCAGTTTTGACTAAATCGATCGGGAAATTAGGGATCATCCTAGCCTAATTTTTCTGCTAATTCTAACCAGCGATCAGTTAAATTATCAATTTTTTGACTCAATTGAGCTAATTCTTCGGTCAGAGCGGTTATCTTGGTAAAATCTTCTAGGGGTTCTCCATAAAGTACCTGTTCAATTTCAGTTTTTTTTGCTTCTAAAATTGGTATTTGTTTCTCGATATCTTCGTATTCTTTTTTCTCTTTAAAAGAGATTTTTTTATTGACAGGTGACGGAGAAGCTTTAACAGTTTTTGGGGTGACTTTTTTTTCTTTTGGTTCCTCCTCCTCTTTTTTCTGATCGAGATAAAGGGAATAATTACCCGGATATTGACGGATATTACCCCTGGTTTCAAAAGCAAAAATAGTATCAACTACTCGATCGAGAAAATAGCGATCATGGGAAACAACAATCACACAACCGTTAAAGTCCTCTAAATATTCTTCTAAAATTGCTAAAGTCTGCACATCGAGATCATTGGTGGGTTCATCTAAGATTAAAACATTAGGCGCACTCATCAAAACTCGTAGTAAAAATAAGCGTCTTCTTTCTCCTCCAGAAAGTTTATAAATTGGTGCATACTGTTGATCGGGAGGAAAGAGAAATTTTTCTAACATCTGGGAAGCGGTAATCACGCTACCGTCTAGTGTTTTGACTAATTCGGCCACACTTTTCAGATATTCGATCACTCTTTGATTTTCATTGATATTGAGATCATCGGATTGTTGATCGAAGTAACCAATATGAATAGTGGAACCGATGTCAACCGTGCCTGAATCGGGGAGAGTTTTCCCGGTAATAATATCCATGAGAGTAGATTTTCCTACTCCGTTACTGCCAATAATACCGATGCGATCTTCGGGAGTAAAAATATAGGTAAAATCTTTAATTAAAGTGCGATCTCCGTAAGCTTTCGAGATCTTTTCTACTTCAATAACTTTTTTGCCGATGCGTCTTCCTGCGGTAGCAATATCGACTTTTCCTTCCACCTGTTTAAATTCCTTATTACCCATGGACTGAATGCGATCGATCCGCGCTTTTTGTTTGGTACTGCGCGCTTTTGGTCCCCGGGATAACCATTCTAATTCCCGTCGTAAAACTCCCGCGTGTTTGCGTTGACTACTGGCGATCGATTCTTCCGCTAAAGCTTTTTTTTCTAGATAATAAGCGTAATTTCCCCCATAAGTAGATAAGTCTCCTCGATCGATTTCAATGATGCGATTAGTCACTCGATCGAGAAAATAGCGATCATGAGTAATTAATAATAATCCTCCCCGAAAACGGGACAAATAACTCTGTAACCACTCCACCGAAAGTGCGTCTAAATGGTTGGTGGGTTCATCCATCAATAAACAGTCAGGATCGGCTAAAAGTGCGGTAGCGATGGCGATTCTTTTGCGATATCCCCCCGATAAATCTCCCACGCGAGCATTAAAATTATCGATGCCCAGTTTACTTAAAATAACTTTAGCATTAGTTTCTAAATCCCAGGCGGCAAGTTTATCAATTTGTTGCGAAACCCTTGACAAACGTTCCATAATAGTATCCAGATTTTCTGGCTCATGGACAAGGCGATCGGACAATTCCTCGTATTCCTTGATTAAAGTCATGCTTTCGCCACTATCGGCGAAAACCTGCTCTAAAACCGTTTTCTCGTCGTCTAGATCGGGTTGCTGGGGTAAATAGACGATTTTCATCCCCGAATTGATTTGAATTTCGCCACCATCGATCGCTTCCAATCCGGCGATCATTTTCAATAGGGTCGATTTTCCCGATCCATTCGTACCGATCAGGCCGACTTTATCGCGATCATCGAGGCTAAAACTGGCATCTTTGAGAATTTCCTTGATACCGAAGTCTTTTTTGAGCGATCGAACCGTCAGCAGTGTCATGATTTCTGGGAATAATCCTTCTTTTCTATTGTAATCTCTAGACTAATGCAAGCGCTAGATTACGGCGTTTCTGATCAGTGGGAAATGTTCAGGCATCAAATAGGGTTGCAATACCTGAAATAAGCGCCTAGTAAAGTTTTTAGCACCTCGGCTGCCTAGAAAAGGTCAATCCCGACCAATCTTATAACTGTTTATGTGTGCCGATCTTTTGTACTAATGTAGTAGCAAACTCGGCTATTGAAGCGGGGAACGGGAAAACAGAAATGACAAGTAAAAACGGATTACAACAGAGAATTTATCATATTTATTCTTAATTCTCCTGACTACTGACTACTGACTACTGACTACTGACTCCTAACCCTAACAACAATGTTTGATTTTCACAAGAGGTCTATTGATTATTATTTATTCTTAATTCTCCTGACTACTGACTCCTAACCCTAACAACAATGTTTGATTTTCACAAAAGGTCTCATGAATTAATCGAGGAGTAAAGAAAACACACAGCCAAGCTTTTCAGCGATTCAAGTCACCTAAAAACTCGACAAATAATCGAATATTATTACTGAGTAATGTTTACTAATAACGGAAAAAGCATCCCGATACCTTCTCCCTATCACCCCATTTACCTATTTTGCCAAAGCTACTTTTTTGCGACCATAATAAACAGCAATAAAAGCGCTGACATACATCCATAAACTATAGACCATTGCGGGAATGGCTAGATCGGGATTCTTTAATAAACCGGCAGTGATAGCAATAGCTAAAGTGCCGCTTTGAATACCTACTTCAATTGCGATACAAATTCTTTGGGGAATAGTTAATTGAAATAAACGACCACTGAAAAAGCCAATTAGGGAAGCAGTCGTATTTAAAATGATCACTGCGATGCCAGTTTGAGCGATAAATAAAGGTAACCGTTGCCATTCTCTCAGGATTAATAAGCAGATAATAACCGCTAGAAAAATTACGGCCAAACGATTAGTTATCGGTTCCAGACTTTTGGCCAGTAAAGGGAAGTAATGGCGGATAGTCATACCGATAATCATCGGTAAAAGTATAATCAAAAATATCTGCGCCATAGTGGAACCAATGGGTAGGGATATGGCGGCACTTTCACCCATAAAATGCTGGAGAGTTAAAGTAGCTAAAAAAGGTATTGTGAAAATGGCGATGATGCTACTAAAAGCGGTTAAAGTAACAGAAAGGGCCACATCTCCCTTAGCTAAATAGGTTAAAACATTGGAGGAAGGACCGATGGGGCAAATGGCGACAATCATTAAACCGACGGCAATTTCTGGCCGGAGAGGCAAGAGAGAAGCAATAATAAAGCCGACGAGCGGTAGGATAATAATTTGATTGACTAAACCGATCAGGACTGCTTTGGGATAACGGGTGATACGCTGAAAATCGGCGGCAATTAATCCTAATCCCATGCCTAACATTAAAACGCCTAGGGCAACGGGTAAGAGGATATTAGTAAAAAAGTTGGCCTGCATGGGATAAAAGCGGAGAAGATACGCTTATTTTCCCATAAACTGACTAACTTATTCGTCTCCCCAGTTACCGATTTTGCCGACCAAAAAACCCGGTGTGCAGGGGAGGTTAAATTGTAGGAGAAATTCAACCCTAGGGATTTTAGTCCAGTTTCTCCCCCTGGCTCCGGAGTGAGATAATAGTCATAGTTCAGTTGGTTGGTGGCAACCATGGGATTACAGCTAGGGAACTGCTGATGCGACTGCCACTTTCGACATCAGCAATGCCTAGGAAATGTTGCCGCAGGACTTCCATCAAGAATAACGAGGGCAAATTTTCCTTCTAAATCCCACAATCCTTGAATTCCCTTCCATTGATAAATTGCTAGGGCGATCAAGGTGGTAGATTTTTGGTGGACGATAGGTGAATTTTCGCAGTGTTTTCCCTTCTCGATCGAGGGGCAGTTTTCTGTCATCTAAGTTGTGTGTAAACATAGCAACCCTCCACATCCCTACAGTTCTATTGTACCTTTATCCCTGGTTCGAGTGCGGGAGAATGTAATAATCTGTATTATTCGTCAGAGAAGACTCAACCTTTGTTTGTTTTAAATAGGGTTTGCTGAAAAACTTTTTCAGCAGACCCTATTTAGTCATCGATTAGCTCTTTGTCCACTGGCAGATCGCATTGTTGTTCTCGAAAACGGTAAAATTAGCGAAGTAGGAACCCACACAGAACTGATGAGCAAACGAAGACGATATTACCTTATGTTTACCCGTCAAGCTAACAGTTATCAATCTAAAAAACCCCAGTGTGCAAGGGAGGTTAAATTGTGGGAGAAATCCAACCTTGGCGATTTTAGTCCGGTTTCCCTTGCCGCTCCGGAGTGAGAGAATAGTCATACTTAGTTTTTTGTCCCGATCGAGAGTATTTTCTGAGATAGATCATTGCCGATCTGGGGATAAAAAACGGTAATTTCGCCCGATATAACCTTTTATTTGCCCCTATGACTGTCAAAATCGCTCTTAAACCCAATCAGATTCAAAATCTCGATCTCTCATCTTTAGAGACTATTATTCAAGATTATCAGTCCCGATCAGCGATCGCCGAACTGGAACAAGCTCTACAATTAGAGATAGATTATCCTCGCGCTGAGGGTGATATGCGAGAATTATCGGAGATACCGGAAGTTAGGCTGTGGTTTCTGCGTTTAGATGCGGTTTATCCTTGGTTAATCTTTATTCTTGACCCAAAACATGGAGAAATCGCTCGTTATGCTGCTATGTTGGTCCCGCATCAATTCCATCGCGGGGAAGGAATTCAATATAACCCCGAAGCTTTAGAGATTTTTGTGATGCAAAAACTCTTTATTTTGTCTGATTGGCTGAAAAGTCAGCAAATTCCTGCTTTATCTCGCTTAAAATTTTTCGCTCAACAGTTTGGTTACGATATCGACGAGGAATTTCTCTCTAGTCTCTAAAGACTCCCTGGGCTGACTAGATAAGGTATTTTTAATATATGGCAAGCTACTGTCTCGCCCAATTTAGCGCCACCAATACCCCTATCAGAGAATCATGGATACAAAATCCTTTAAACGCACCCTACAGCAATCGGATAACTATAACCGCAAGGGATTCGGTCACAAAGAGGAAGTAATGGATGCGATGACCAATGAGTATCAAAGCGACCTGATCCAAAAAATTCGTGAAAATAATTATCGTTTAGAACGGGGTGACGTGACGATCTATCTCGCTCAAGCTTTTGGTTTTTGTTGGGGGGTAGAACGCGCTGTTGCTATGGCCTACGAAACTCGTCAACATTTTCCCCAGGAACGTCTCTGGATTACTAACGAAATTATTCACAATCCCTCGGTTAATCAGCGTCTGCGCTCCATGGCCGTGGGTTTTATTCCGGTGGAAAATGGCCAAAAAGACTTTACTGTGGTGGAATCGGGGGATGTGGTGATTTTACCTGCTTTTGGGGCTAGTGTCTCGGAAATGCAAATACTTAACGATAAGGGTTGCATGATTGTGGATACCACTTGTCCCTGGGTTTCTAAGGTCTGGAATTCCGTGGAAAAGCACAAAAAAAGCGACCACACTTCGATTATTCACGGCAAATATAATCACGAAGAAACGATCGCCACTAGCTCTTTTGCTGGCACTTATCTAATAGTTTTAAATTTGGCTCAGGCTAATTATGTCGCTAATTATATTCTCCACGGTGGCGATAAAAACGAGTTTTTAGAGAAGTTTAAAAATGCCCATTCCCAGGGTTTCGATCCCGATCACGATCTAGATTATATCGGTATTGCCAATCAAACCACGATGCTGAAAAGTGAAACGGAGGAAATTGGCAAACTCTTCGAGCATACTATGTTGAGAAAGTACGGACCGATCGATTTTAAAGATCATTTCATGAGTTTTAATACCATCTGTGATGCCACTCAAGAGCGTCAAGATGCCATGTTTGAACTGGTGAAAGAACCGCTTTCTTTAATGGTGGTAATTGGCGGTTATAATTCTTCTAATACCACTCACCTACAAGAAATAGCGATCGATCGTGCCATTCCCTCCTATCATATCGATAGTGCCGAGCGCATTCTCCCCGGTAATCGCATCGAACATAAACCTTTAGGTGGCGATTTAATCATCACCGATAACTGGTTAAATGAGGGAAAAATTATCGTCGGAGTGACTTCTGGTGCTTCCACTCCCGATAAGGTGGTAGAAGAGGTAATCGAGAAAATTTTTGCGCTCAAATCTTCTTTAGTCCCGGGTTAATTAGTCTGGGTGTGTTAGCCTTTGGCAATGGCTGCATCTCATATCACAAACAGGAGATGCAGCCGATATTTTTATCAGTGGGATTGCTCATAAAGTAACGACCGCAATCTTGACATTGACGTTAGAACCGTTGGGTTCTTCTCGTTTTTGTCTGGAAGGAAGAGCCAATATTTTCCTAAAAACGACGGGTTTTATCGATTCCGTAGAGGATTCCCGTCACCACGGAAGAGAGAATTAATAACAAAATTAATCCTCCGGGTAAAAAAGATAATATTCCCATGCCTCGTAATATATAAACTAACACGGTCACTAATAGGAAACCGAAAAAAAGAGACTTTAAATAACTAGAATTTGAGCGCATTTACTTAGATTAACAGTTCCTCTTGAGTTAAGTTTAACTTTTCGGCAATCATTGCCAGGATTTTTTCTTCCCTTTTTCCGTTACTGATAGATTCCAGTAAACGGCGATTGAGAATAATTTTTTCCCCGTTGGATAAGGTTAAAATAATCCGTCGGTAATTAGAACCAAAAAAGCCTTTGTAATCTTCTATCTTTGCCTCAACAATTATCTCTAGAAGATAATCACTTTCACTTCTAAAAATTAAATGTTGTCGCTTACGGGTTAGGGTAGCCTTGCCTTGATTAAAGACATAACTCTCCCAATAGCTGGCATCATAAAGTAACAATAGACCAGACAATAAGCATAACATACCCCAGAGATAATAGGGATAATTATGATGCTGTTCTAGCACTGCTGACAAGGTATCTAGGGAACTTTTGGCAATAATTCCCCGATTTTGATATCTATTCACAAAACTCTCAAATCGGGTTTTAAAATCACTAGCTGACTGCACATCCCGAAAATTCTCGATGTAGAGATGGTTATTTCTTCCGACCAATAAAACCGTGTTATTAACAGTTTTTTTCTGCTCAACACTGATAAAAACTTCTTGATAGACAGCCGTAGCTTTAATGTGAGTTAAAGAAAAATTTTCCCGACTAGAAACAGGAAAATTATACTCTTGGACATATTGACAATCTATCCTTTTTGTGCCTAACCTCATGCAGTTGAGATAAGCGCGCTGGAAAAAAACTACATAGGCTAAAAACAGCAAAGGAAACCCAGCCAGAAAAAAACCCAGAAAAGGACGATATTTAGGAGCCTTATTCTCTAATAAGAGTGTAGTCAGCGTTTTTTGCTTAACTCGCATAGGAAACCCTACAGGTACTTTCCTCTAATTCTACTACAGGCTTTTTCGGCATCCTTCTCAGGATCGATTTATTTAACCTGCCGGGGAAAATTGTAATGATTATTCACGAAAATCTGACATCGGTCTCTAGACTGGCTCTATCTTGACCTTTTTTGTGCTGGTTTGCCAAGGTAAAACCCTGTTTATCGAGTTTTTGTAAAGCTTTGGCGTTTTTTTGTTTATTATTTGTATTTAAAGTAAATATATAAACAAAGCTGTTTTTATAAGTTTTTGCTAATTTCAGAGACTTTATAAGCTCTAAAAAATTATTTATCTAATTTTTACGCTTTTATTCTCACTTTAGCTATAGCAGATAAAAATTGAGCCTCTTGCCAAGGGGCGGGTAGATGTTCAATAATTGCGATCGAAGCACTGATAAACAAACTCACCATTCAAGCGTACATTTAGGAGAACTTCCATGCCTTTAACACTCGCAGTCTACGGAAAAGGTGGCATCGGTAAATCGACAACAAGCTGTAATATTTCGGCCGCTTTAGCTAAAAGAGGCAAAAAAGTCCTACAAATAGGCTGTGACCCCAAGCATGATAGCACTTTCACCCTCACAGGCTTTCTTATTCCCACAATCATCGATACCCTACAAGAAAAAGATTTTCACTACGAAGACATCTGGCCCGAAGACGTTATCTATGATGGTTACGGTGGTGTCAAATGCGTGGAAGCGGGTGGCCCTCCGGCCGGCGCCGGTTGTGGCGGTTACGTCGTCGGGGAAACGGTGAAATTATTAAAAGAATTGAACGCTTTTGATGAATTTGACGTGATTTTGTTCGATGTTTTGGGGGATGTGGTCTGTGGAGGATTTGCCGCACCCTTAAATTACGCCGATTACTGCATAATTGTCACAGATAACGGCTTTGATGCTCTTTTTGCCGCCAATCGCATCGCCGCTTCCGTCCGTGAAAAAGCGCGCACCCATCCCCTGCGACTAGCTGGATTAATTGGTAATCGCACCTCAAAACGCGATTTAATTAATAAATATGTGGATCATGTTCCCATGCCAGTGTTAGAAGTTTTACCCTTAATTGAAGATATTCGCGTCTCCAGAGTTAAAGGTCAAACTCTCTTTGAAATGGCCGACAAAGACCCGATGTTAAGTTACGTTTGTGACTATTATCTCAACATTGCCGATCAGATTTTAGCCAAACCAGAAGGAGTTATTCCCAAAGAATCTGCCGACCGGGAGTTATTCACTTTATTATCGGATTTCTATCTTAATGCCGATAAACCCAAAGTTAACGCCGAGGCGGAATTAGAGCTAATGATGGTTTAATTCCGGAAAAAATCTCGTCTGGTGGGTTAAGGAAAACCTGGCCCACCACCCAACTCGATGATGATAATTTTTCCCTCTTATTGGGAATTATAATAGAGAGAACATCATTATTCAGCCAAGGGGACAAAATGAGCAACTTTGAGGAATTAAAAGCAAACTTACCGAGGCAATGGTTAGATTACTACCAAAATAATCAAGCTTGGATTAAGTGTTTAATGAATTCTAGAGGTTCGTGGCGAAAAACTCCCGACGGAGGTAAACGTCCTAGTGCTGACATAATTATAGCGGCAGCAACAGCTTTAGAACCTAAGTTATCAGTGTGGATGTATCCCTTGTGTCAACTTAGTTCCGATGGCGACAAACTGCTAGAAGTCTTAGGACTAAATTTTGATTCTGAAAAAAAGGAGTTGGAAAAATCGGGAAAAGAATTACTGATTTCTACTTCGCACACTGAATATCTCAACGGATTCCGAGAAAAACAATTATCAGTCGAAAAAAACAAAGTAATTATTTTTGAGGAATTGCTAAAAATCTTACCAGATAAATGGTTAGATTACTACCAAAACAATCAATCTTGGATTAAGTCTTTAATGGATTCTAGAGGCTGGTGGCGAAAAACATCAGACGGAGGTAAACGTCCGAATTTTTACATCATTATAGGTGCAATGACCGTTTTAGAATCTCAATTATCAGTGTGGATGTATCCCTTTTGTCAGCTTAATTACGATGGAGACAAACTTCTAGAAGTTTTAGGATTAAACTTTGATCCTGAGAAGAAACAACTAGAAAAGAAAGAAACAGCATTAAGTAATTATGTATATCCTACTGAGGATACTGTACTGCAAAAAATCCGCCAAGAGTTACAACGAGAAAACCTAAATAAACCAAGTTAAAGGAGAACTAAAAAACATGACCGCCATTCAAGAACCGAGCGCTTTACAATTTGATTGTAAAACTGACTATTATCTCAACATTGCCGATCAGATTTTAGCTAAACCAGAAGGAGTTATTCCCAAAGAATCTGCCGACCGTGAATTATTCACTTTATTATCGGATTTCTATCTTAATGCTGATAAACCCAAAGTTAACGCCGAGGAAGAATTAGAGCTAATGATGGTTTAGATTATTTTGTAGGGTGGGTTAGGGACAGCGTAACCCACCAATAACCACCAATAACCACCAATAAAGTCTTTTTCTGGGTGGGTTACGACGAATAATTAACTTAGCCTAACTTATTGTCGCCTAACCCACCCTACCCACGAATTTTATCGAGGACTCGATGATGATAATTTTTCCCTCTTATTGGGAATTCTAATAGAGAGAACATCATTATTCAGCCAAGGAGACAAAATGCGCAACTTTGAGGAATTAAAAGCAGGACTTAAAGATAAATGGTTGGATTACTACGAAGTTAATCAATCTTGGATTAGGGTCTTTATGACTGCTACTAATTCTTGGATAAACACTCCTGATAGTGGAAAACGTCCTTCTTCTCAGCTAATTCTGGGAGTAGCTACTGCTTTAGAAACACAATTATTTATGTGGATGAGTCCTTTTTGTGTTCTCAGTCACGATAGTAATAGAATTGTCGATGCTTTAGGATTAAATTTTGATCCTGAGATAGAACTCAAAAAACGAGAAAAAGAAAGAGAATTAAGTAATTCTGTCTGTGCTACTGAGGATCCTGTACTGCAAAAAATCCGCCAAGAGTTACAACTAGAAAACCTCAATAAACTAAGTTAAAGGAGACACCAAAAACATGACCGCCATTCAAGAACCGAGCGCTTTACAATTTGATTGTGAAACTGGCAACTATCACACCTTTTGTCCGATTAGCTGTGTTGCTTGGTTATACCAAAAAATCGAAGATAGTTTCTTCCTTGTTATCGGCACAAAAACCTGTGGTTACTTCCTGCAAAATGCTATGGGAGTGATGATTTTTGCCGAACCACGTTATGCCATGGCCGAATTAGAAGAGGGGGATATTTCCGCTCAACTAAAAGACTACGAAGAACTAAAACGCCTCTGCTTACAAATTAAACGAGATAGAAACCCTAGCGTTATCGTTTTTATCGGTACTTGTACCACCGAAATAATCAAAATGGACTTGGAAGGATTAGCACCAAAACTAGAGTCAGAAATCGGTATTCCTATCGTGACAGCGCGCGCTAATGGTTTAGATTATGCCTTTACCCAAGGGGAAGATACCGTCCTCGCTGCCATGGTGCATAAATGTCCCGAAAAAGTTAAGCACGAAGAGGAAAAAGAAGAACGGAATGCCATCCAAAAACTCTTAACTTTTGGACGTAAAAAAGAAGAAATTAAACAGGAAGAATCGGAATATAAAGACCATCCTCCTTTAGTTTTATTTGGTTCCGTTCCCGACCCGATTGTGACTAATTTAACCCTAGAATTAAAAAAACAAGGAGTTAAAATAGATGGTTGGTTGCCAGCTAAACGTTTTACTGAATTACCGGTAATTGAAGAAGGTTATTATGTCGCTGGTGTCAATCCTTTTCTATCACGAACTGCCACCACTTTAATGCGTCGTCGTAAGTGTAAATTAATTGGCGCACCCTTTCCCATCGGTCCAGATGGAACCCGCGCTTGGATAGAAAAAATCTGTTCAGTTTTGGGAGTAGAACCGCAGGGATTAGAGGAAAGAGAGGCAAAAATTTGGGAAAGTTTAGAGGATTATCTGCAACTTGTGCGCGGTAAATCGGTCTTCTTTATGGGGGATAATTTACTAGAAATTTCTCTGGCACGTTTCCTAATTCGCTGCGGGATGACTTGTGATGAAATCGGTATTCCTTACATGGATAAACGCTACCAAGCGGCCGAATTAGCATTACTAGAAAAAACCTGTAATGATATGGGTGTTCCCATCCCGAAAATTATCGAAAAACCTGATAACTACAATCAGATTCAGCGCATTTACGAGTTAAAACCCGATTTAGTGATTACAGGAATGGCCCATGCAAATCCCTTAGAAGCGCGGGGAATTAACACTAAATGGTCGGTAGAATTTACTTTTGCTCAAATTCATGGTTTTACCAATGCGCGAGATATTTTAGAGTTAGCTACTCGTCCCCTGCGTCGCAACAATAACCTCAAGGAATTGGGTTGGGATAAGTTAGTTAAAGAGTCAGCAAAAGTGTAAGTTTGTTTTCAAAAGTGTACAGTCATCGGGTAAGGAATTGATTTTCCTTACCTTTTTTCCAGTGATTGTTTGCTGATTCTGAGGACAATTCTTGTTCAAATGCTCAACAAGTGCATAAAATAAAAGTATCGTCTCCTTTATTCCTTAGAGACTGTTAGGGTTAATATGCAATGCTCATCGGATTTAGTGTCGGCAATTATCGCTCTTTTAAAGATGTAGTCACTCTCAGCATGGTAGCTGCGGAGGATGCCTGTGGTAATGATGAGCTTGATAAAAATAATGTTTTTAAGGTTAATCAACAATTTAGTTTACTGAAAAGTGCCGCTATTTATGGAGCAAATGCCAGTGGGAAGAGTAATTTAATTCTGGCATTCAATTTTATGGGACGGTTTGTCATGAATTCTGCTAAATTACAAATCACTGACAAAATAGATGTGGAACCCTTTAGATTAAGTACCGAAACTGTTGATAAACCATCCTTTTTTGAAGTAGTTTTTCAGCTAAAAAATAAAACTTATAGATATGGATTTGAAGTAACTCAAAAGCGAGTAGTTTCCGAATGGTTATTTTGTACGCCCAGAAGTCGTGAAACTAAAATTTTTAATCGGCAAGGCGATAAAATAGAATATAGCAAAAATATTGAACAAGGTAATATACTAAGAGGATTGACAAAAAAAAATACTCTGTTTTTATCACTAGCTGCTCAATTTAATAATTCTCTAGCGGTGGAAATTGTCTCTTGGTTTAGTCACTTAGGTGTTGTGTCTGGGTTAGATGTGGAATTATTAAAAGCGATTACGCTTGAGCATCTTTCTAATAGACAAGATTTGATTGATGATGTAACTAAGTTAATTAAAAAATTAGATTTAAGTATTGACAATCTCAACCTAGAAATAGAAAGCAGAAAAATTTCCTTAGACAGTCTCCCGCAAGATTTACCGGATGTTGTCAGAAATATCATCAGTCACTCTAGCGGTGAAATAAAGTCCGCTACCATAAAAACCTATCATCCAAAGTATGACTCAACAGGTAAAATGATTGAGTTAGAAATTTTTGATATGGACAATCATGAATCTGATGGAACTAAAAAGATTTTGGCTCTGTCAGCACCGATTTTAGACACTTTGCAAAGAGGGGAAGTTTTAGTAATTGATGAATTGGATGCCAGACTTCATCCTTTAATGACTAGAAGTATAATCGAATTATTTAATTCTCAGAAAACTAATCCCAAAAATGCTCAACTTATTTTTACTACTCACGATATTAATTTACTTAGTTATAAATTTTTAAGGAGGGATCAAATTTGGTTTACCGAAAAAAATCATCAAGGAGCAACAGATTTATATTCTTTGGTGGAATTTGCTGATATTAATAATAATGATACCTTTGACAAAGATTATATTCAAGGTCGTTATGGCGCAATACCTTTTATTGGTGATTTAAGTACAATTATTGGTAATTACTATGGGGAAAAATAGGAATACTTCTGATTATTTGCGTCGCCAAACTAAGACTAGAGAAACAAGAAAAAGATTTTTAATTATTTGCGAGGGAGAAAAAACTGAAGTTAACTATTTTAAGGCTTTTGCTGTTCCTAAGAAAATTGAAGTTATGGTGCAAGGTGAAGGTAAAAATAGCTTGAGTTTAGTCAACAAAGCTATTCAGATTATAGATAATCTAAAACAAGATGACTCATTTGATCAAATCTGGTGTGTTTTTGATAAAGATAACTGTTCTAAAGAGCAATTTAATCAAGCGGAAAGACTGGCTAAACAAAAAAATATCAAGATTGCCTATTCTAATGAAGCTTTTGAAATTTGGTTTATTTTACACTTTCAATATCTGGATATTGTCACATCCCGAAGTGAATACCTAAAAATTTTAACTACCCAGATGAAAAAGTATGGATTATTAAACGAGAAAGAAAAATATGCAAAAAATCGAGAAGATATGTACGAAAAATTAAAGCCATACCAGACAACAGCAATCACTAATGCAGCAAAACTTATTCAAGATAGAGATGAAGCCAAAAAACATCCTTTTGATGCCAATCCCTCAACCACAGTACACGAATTAGTGCAAGAACTTAATATCAATAGTCGTCCTTAAGCTTAATTCTCTTTTGTCAATAATTAAATATTTAATTTTAATTTAAACCTAAAGTGGTTATAATAACTAAAAGCCTATTTAACCAAAGTAACTGCTCTTAATTTGATTTAATTTGATTTAAATGTCCAATAACTTATCTCACCAAAAACCCTATCATCTCAACTTTAGCAGTGAGGATTTAGGCACAGTAAAACCGACTATCACCCTATTATCGGGGGAACCAGAACGCTCGCGCTATATTGCTGAAACTTATTTACAAAATGCACGTTTACTATCGGATTATCGCGGATTAAATAGTTATCTTGGCTATCTAGATAATTCTACCCCAATTCTTCTGGCTACCAGTGGCATGGGTGCGCCATCTTTGAGTATTGTGGTTAATGAATTAATACAAGTGGGAATTAAAACTATTATTCGTATTGGTACTTGTGGCGCAATTCAAAATAGAATAAAAATTGGTGATATTATTATCTCCCAAGCGGCTTTATGTAGGCAAGGTGCAGCTAATGATATTGCTCCCCCAGAATATCCCGCAGTGGCGGATCCTTTTTTGACAGTTGCTCTAGTCAAGGCGGCTCAATTTTTGGGAGTAAATTATCATTTAGGTATTACCGCTTCTGTGGATAGTTTTTATGAAGGACAGGAAAGAATCCTGTCTTCCGCTAACCCTTATCTTCAGCGTCATTTAGAGGGAATTACGGAAGAATATCGACGTTTAAATATTCTCAATTATGAAATGGAAGCGGGAACTTTATTGAAAATGGCGGGGGTTTATGGATTTACTGCCGCTTGTATTTGTGCTGTGATTGCCCAAAGAAGCAAAGAGGAAGGGATTAGTGTAGAAAGCAAACAACAAGCCATCGAAAAAGCGATTCAGGTGGCAATATTGACTGTTAGCAACCTCTCCCTATCCTCAATTGATTAATTTTCAGAAATCATCTTCATTAAGACTTCCTCTTTTTCCTGACTTTGGGGATAACAGGAGATAAGTTTAGCGCGTAATTCCTGAATTGATTTAATCACATTATCGGCTAATTCTTGGTCGCCATTGCGCCAGCCAAGGGGTGCTAAATGGGTGCGATTGGCTAAGGGAACTACTGGTTTTAAGAGTTGTTGACTTAGTTCTTTAATGAACCAGGCTACCGTATCTTTAGCCTGTAGGTCCTTAGCAAAGGCGATAATTTCCAAGAGTCGAAATAGGTTACTATTGCTAATTAAACAACGGGTTTCCTGCACGTTTGGCTGTACATCTAAACCCAAACTCTGCACTAATTTAGCTAGAGCAGCTATGGGAATTGCACTATCTATGCCAGCAATTACAGGAGCCAGTAAAAGCGAGGGTTGATTTTTCAGAGATACGTCATGGATAGGGGTATTATTCAGCGATTTTTGGATATCTTCGGCTTGATTTTTACCGACACAACCACTCAAAACCTGTTCTAGTTCTGTGTTTTCCACATCACTTAAAACCTCTAAAAGGGAGATATATTTACACCCTAAACTATGGCCCATCCAAAAATAATTAGGATTACCAGCAGTGGGTTCCTCTAAATACAAATCAAGGTTATCTTCATAGCCTAAAAACTTAGCTTCTCCATAAATAGCCTTTCTCAATCCAATCAAATCTTTGACCATTTCTATGGAAACATTCCAATGGCGAAAAGTAAAACGATAGGGAATAGCAATAATAGTATAGCCTCGTTCAAAGACTTGTTTGAGTAGATAACGATAGAACAGATTGGGAAAAGTGCCGAAGAAAGCACCACCGATAAAATAGACAACCCCAATCGGTTTAGGATTGATAGCAACCCAGTTAAATTTTATGGGAATAAACTTAAATTCTGCTGTCATTGTTTTTCGGTATGTAATTGTTAATTTGGCAATTAGGGAAACAATCTTATAATGATTAAAAATCTCGGCGGTCAAAATAATTGATCGCCTTGTGTAAGTAGAGTACATTAATTTGCTCAAAAAAGTGTATTTTGTTGCGAATATGTAATAATTTTTGACCAAAGTAAATTCTCACCCAAAAAAATTTGGGGCGGAGATTAACCCACCCCGAAACGTCTTCTTAGTCTTCTAAACTAATCTTGACCGGATTAACTTTCCAAATCTCTTGACAATATTCCCAGATTGTGCGATCGCTAGAGAATTTGGCCATACGAACCGAGTTGAGAATCGACATCCGCGTCCACTTGTCCCGATCGCGATAAGCTTCACTTACCTGTTCCTGACAATCAGCGTAGGATTGATAATCAGCTAAAAGCATATACTGGTCATCGTAGAGGAGAGAATCAACGATCGGCCTGAATAATTCCGTGTCACCATGGCTAAAATAACCACTCTTAATTCGATCGATCACTCCCTTCAATTCGCGATTATTTTTGTAATAGCTCATCGGTTCATAACCGTGGGCCTTCTTAGCATAAACTTCTTCTGCTGTCAAGCCAAAAAGGAAGAAATTTTCTGCCCCTGCTTCCTCGCGAATTTCGATATTAGCACCGTCCAGAGTCCCGATGGTGAGGGAGCCATTCATGGCAAACTTCATATTACCAGTTCCAGAAGCTTCCTTACCCGCCGTGGAAATCTGTTCGGACAGATCCGCCGCCGGATAGATGCGCTGACCCAAAGAAACGTTAAAGTTAGGCAGGAAAACCACTTTTAAACGACCTCTGACATCAGGATCCTTATTAACAATTTCAGCTACAGCATTAGTTAACTTAATAATTAACTTAGCCATAAAGTAACCCGGAGCTGCCTTTCCACCAAAGATAAAAGTGCGCGGCACGATATCGATGTGAGGGTTCTGTTTAATGCGATTGTAAAGAGCGATAATGTGCAGAACTGCCAGATGTTGGCGTTTGTATTCGTGAATCCGTTTTACCTGCACATCGAAAATCGAATTAACATCCACCTCGATATTGCGGGTTTTCAGAATATAAGCCGCTAAATCGGTCTTATTCGCCTGTTTGATTTCATACCAACGCTGACGGAATGCGGGATCATCAAGGTATTGTTCCAGTTTTCGCAATTCCTTCAGGTCTTTTAACCAATCATCGCCGATTTTTTCGGTAAATAGTGCCGATAATTGGGGATTGCTCAATAAAATCCACCGGCGCGGGGTGACACCATTGGTTTTATTGTAGAATTTTTCTGGCCAGAGCATGGCAAACTCTTTCAGGGTGTCTTTTTGCAGTAACTCCGTGTGTAAAGCGGCGACTCCGTTAATCGAGTGACTACCCACACAGGCTAAATTAGCCATGCGAATTTGTTTATTACCCCAACCAGCTTCTTCAACTATCGACAATTTGCCCAATAATTCCTCATTATCGGGAAACCAAGTCTGCACATCCTCGAGGAAAAAGTGATTGATCAGGTAGATAATTTCTAGATGTCGGGGCAGCAGTTTGCCGAGTAGAGCCGCCGACCAACGTTCTAGGGCTTCCGGCAATAGGGTATGATTGGTATAAGCGAAGGTTTTTTGGGTAATTGTCCAAGCTTGTGACCATTCTAAGCCGTTTTCATCCACTAACAAACGCATTAACTCAGCGATCGCAATGGCAGGGTGAGTATCATTCAGTTGAATAGCGGCGGTTTCGTGGAAATTTTGCAGATTTTTGTGGCTTTTTAGGTGAATGCGAATTAAATCTTGCAGGGAAGCGGCCACAAAAAAGTATTGTTGGGCCAGACGTAATTCTCGACCGGCGGGGGTGTTATCGTTGGGATAAAGGACTTTAGAAATGGTTTCTGCGTCCATTTTTTCAGCCACGGATTGATCGTATAACCCGGCGTTAAAAGCCTCAAAATTAAAGGATTCACTCGCTTCTGCTTTCCAGAGACGTAAAGCGTTCACCGTGTTGGTTTTATAACCCGGGACGGGGGTATCGTGGGGAATGGCTAAAACCCGACGTTCCGGCAGCCATTGTACCCGTTCCTGTCCCTTATCATCGTGATAGATTTCCGTCCGGCCACCCAGTTTTACTTCCACACTTTCATCGGGACGGGGTAGTTCCCAAGGATTGCCGAAGCGTAGCCAGTTATCGGGGATTTCCACCTGCCAACCGTTTTGGATGATTTGATGGAAAATGCCAAATTCGTAGCGGATACCGTAACCGATGGCGGGAATTTCCAAGGAAGCAAGAGAATCAAGGAAACAAGCCGCTAAACGCCCTAAACCGCCGTTGCCGAGGCCGGGGTCTGGTTCCTGTTCGATAATTTCCTCAAAATCAAGACCTAATTCCTCGATCGTCTCTTTGATTAGGTCATAAATACCCAAATTAGCGAGATTATTACCTAAATACCGCCCCATGAGAAATTCGGCGGAGAAATAGCAGACGAGTTTAACTTTTTCTTGTTTGTAGGTGTCGGTGGATTTCAGAAAACGACGCAGGAGACGATCTCGAACGGTGTAGGCAAGGGCGACATAGTAATTGTAGGGACTAGCATTAGTGCGGTTAACCCCTTGCAAATAAAATAGATTGTCCAGAAAAGCCCGTTTTAGGGTTTCGGGACTCATGCCCGTGCGATCATCTTCAATTAAAGTGGGGCATTGAAGCACTTCACGCCCATCAGCTATATAGGTTGTCTCCATGGGTTTTTGTTGTCCATATATTCGGGAGTTGATCGCCGATCATACCTGATGACGATATCCTTTATAGTTTACTTGTTACCTTTTAGAGAGACTCAGACATTTAGATTTCTATTGGTTTTGAGCGAAACGGCGATCGTAATTGCCGACAAAAAAAAGGGTGAACCCTGTCCACCCTCCCACAATTATTCACAAAAAAAGCTTAATAGCGTTTTTTTCTGTCACCACCACCACCATTGAAGGGCGCGCGCTCTTCACGCTCGCGGGCCTCGTTAACTTTAATTGCTCGTCCCATCCAGTCAGCACCATCCAGTGCATCAATCGCGGCGGTTTCCTGGGCTTTACTTTCCATTTCCACGAAGGCGAAACCGCGTTTGCGGCCTGTCTCTTTGTCAACGGGGATATGAACCCTTTTAACCTTGCCGTACTCTGCAAAGACTTCGACCAGATCTTCTTGGGAAATCTCGTAAGAGAGATTACCAACAAAAATAGACATAATACTTGAATCCTCGATCAATACTCGAAACGGTGTGGAGACACAAAATTCAGGGAGAAGCCGAACAATACTAAAGTAAAAGACTTACCGAATTAATACTGAAAACGAACTTGAACACTAATCTTGACTCTCGCCCCGATCATAACACAGAAAGATTGGAGTTAATGTTAACTTTTATTCTCCGGGGCAAGAGACCGTTTTGGCCATCGGTGGCTACTCCCTCAACCGCCAGCCTTTTTTTCCCGACGAAATAACCAAATCATCAGGGCCACCACACCAGTTTGTAGGGCAAAATTGGGTAAAGCGGTGGCTACGTCCCTAGCTGCCGCTAATTGGGCCAGAAACACCACCGCACCGATAAAACCAGAGGCCCCTAGACCGAGATAGATAAACTGCCGCAGCCCTCGGTAGGGATTGGCCGCTTCCTCTTTCAAGCGGGCGTATTTTTGGGGATCGAGTCGAGGGGATTTGCTCATAAAAAAATCTTTCTAGCTTTGTATCTATTGTCCGTGATATAATGGGAAGTTGGCAATGTGCCGATGTAGCTCAGTGGTAGAGTAGTTGATTCGTAATCAATTGGTCGTGGGTTCAAATCCCATCATCGGCTTGGGGTTTTACCTCCCGGAAGTTGACTCAGAAATACCGAAGTCCGGCTGAATAAATCCAAAAACCTTATTGGATAACACTTTTAGACTTTTTTAGACTTTTTGACCATCCAACGGTGTCAGACCCTGGATTGATCGGAATGGGTAAAACCCCACACCCCCCCTACCCCCCCGACCCCCCCGATGTCGGGGTGGCAGGGGGGGTGGGGGCAGGGGGGGCCACACCCTGCTCCCACCAACCAACTTTTCCGGCAAACCCTAGTTACTGAAGAAAAGGTTGAATAATTTCGGCGATCGCTTGACGTTGGCAATCGTCATATCCCCAGCGTTCTAGAAAGGCTTGATATTCTCCTTGTCCTGTGTTTAAACTGGTGGCTAATTGTTGTAATTTTTTCCCCAAGGCTGGCGATAATAACTGCTTAATTAGTTGACCAGTTTTTTCTTGGACTTTCTCAGAACCTCGAGCATTTTCTTCATCTCCTTGACTGCGATGATAGATGACCATTGCCGTGGACATAGCCAAATTTTTGACTAATAATTCATTCACCAGTATCGGGGAAGTTTTTAAAGCGGTGATTACCTCCAAACTAGGATGTTCCGTATAGGATAAATCACTGGTTAGGTAAGTAACAAAAAATCCTCTAGCTCCATTTTCTGTGGAGACTAGAGCAGTAAGTTTTTCATTGATTACATTGACATCTAAAAACTCAATTTGACTTAGTAAATCTTGAGTTTGTTGGATAGCATTTTCAAAAGTTACACCCATAACATCAATAGCCTTCTGTGAAGTTTAAGAGAAAAATACTAAGCATCTAAAGTATTTAACCAATTAGTTAAATCCTCCACTGTCGAAAAATCCAATAAAGCTTCCCCCACTCGTTCCAGATCATCAATATTCAAGGTCATAATACGACTCTCTATATCCACATCAATAGCTCCTAACTTACGTTTAATCAGACGAATAATTAGATTTCTTTCTCTTGCTAAACCCTGTTCTAAACCCCGTTCTAAACCCCGTTCTAAACCCTGTTCTAAACCCTGCTCTAAACCCTGCTCTAAACCGCGGCGCATCCAACTGGTGGTAATCTGCATAACTCCCTCCTGTTCGGGTTGAATAAATGTGCTAATCTCCTGTTGAAATTCTATCTCCTCGGACGAGTTGAGATTGAGATAGGTATCGACAAAGCCTGAAATCAATTGCATTCTAGCGGCATCTAATCTTAATGTTACCAATAATCTTAGACATTGTGCCTTAACTTTTGCTCTATCCCGAGGGGCAATTTTCATCTTGGACATCAAAGCGGCGGCGACGGGATTAGCTTGATTGAGAAAATCTCGCCAATTCAAGCGATTTAACTGGACAACTTGATAGTTAAATTCTAACACTTTTAAGTCAGGAAACTCAATTTTATATTGACGAATTGCTTCTTTTTGTGGACGATCATAAGAGAATATGACAATGGGATAAACTGGTAAGGCAAATTTTTGATGCAGACGAGCGAAATAAGTAAACATTCGCCGATTAAATTCTGCTTGAGAGCTAGACTGTGCTTCTAGATGAATTAAGAAAAATGATGATTGTCCTCGAAATTGAACTTGGGCGACTAAATCACTTTCATACTTTTCTCCTTGCGTAACATCGGTAAAGACTTCTTTGTCTAAAAATGTGATCTGATTAGGCTCTAAATAATTGATAATCTCAGGAAAAAACAACTGAATAAATTCAACAAAAAAAGTCGAAATTAATTCCTTAAATAAACGATCATGGTCAATAACATTATTCATACATAATAATTATAAACGAGGAATCCTTCAGCTTATCTTCATAACTTTTTGTAGTAATTATCAAGGATTTTCCAATGACCAGCACTAGGAGACAAAGAAATTAAATCCTCGATATTGCCTTCCATAGTAGCACAAATTTGAGCGAGGGGTAATAGCAAATCCTATGGTAAGACGAGTAAGGACGAGGAGATAAAATACCCCAAAAAGCGTACTTAGCCGCACATCCAAGTTCAGAGCAAATGAAAGATAGATACAGAGCAAGTCAAGATTCGGTGGCAACAAGAAGATGGCACTGGTTAGGTAAAATATCTTGAGGATGGACAATCAAAAATGCGGCAGTAGCTGTCGGATTAGATTATCAATATAGTTTTAAAATTCTCAAAATATCTAATCAATTAGGAGAAGAAGGAGTTAAAAATATCAAGAAAAAGAGTCAGGAACATCCGAGAGGAAAAGAACCTTTATTGAAGGAAGAACAATTCCAAAAATTAAAATTGAAAAAATTAAGGGAAATTTACGGTAATTTTGCTGGTTAAATCAATTCCCTGCTATCTCCATCCCAAATTACTGCTAGTACAAAAAGTCGATCAACTTTTAAATTATCGATTGAGAATAGAAATAATTCGATGATTTTGAGGAGTTTTTTCCTGAATTATAGGACGTAGTTGTTGCACCAGTTCCTTAGAGCGTCTTATTCTTGCTTCTGGTAATAAATGCTCATGGGTATCGGCAAATAAACTAGAATCTGTTTGCAGATTAAGAGTTTTTGGATTGTAGATTAAAGGTACTATATTAGACAATTCTTCAATAGTTTTTTTAACATTTTTGACAGTGGTTTCATCGGTCTTAGCATAAACCCAAGAGAGAGAAACTACTAAATCAGCACCTTTAGCTTTTAACTCCTCTTGAAATTGAGCGATGCGTTTGAGGGAGTGTTGAGAAACAGGTCGTTCAAATGTTCTAGCCCACCATTTACCTGTACGATGTTTGACTACGGTAGGATCTCCTTTTTCTGTGATTGGGTCTGATAAATAACCCCTAGCTTTTCCTGTTTGTATAACATCAACAGCAGTTTTTACTATAGCGCGTAAACTAGGAACTCCCATTAACCAAGTCTCGGAAACTAATTGTTCTAAGGGTATATTTCCTAAACCCGGTTTTCCAATGGCAACACCAAAGGGAACCGAACCAAATAAACCATCACCATAACCAATACCATCATCATCCAGTAACATTAAATATTCAGGACTGAGAACAACTATATCCCCCGGACGTACCTGCTCTAAAATAATTGGGCAAATGACATTTAATCCCAAATCTCCCTGTAAACCAAAGTTAAAAACTGGTATTTTTAGCTCCTGTTCGAGGAATTGAGAGTTAATACTATATTGTACTCCCGACCCCCCCGCAAAAATTATTCGTCTCGGTGCATCTATCTGCTTGGCAAAAGAGGCTTTTTGCTCGTACATTTGTAGGAGCCACTTTAATTCACCACCGTAGTGTACGTTATAAAAAAAACCCAAAGACCAGGCCACCCCAACGGTAGCTAACCAAGGCCAAAAAGTAAACATTTTCTTCATAAGTTTAGCTCCTAGGTTTGAAGAACCAGAGGACAACTAGAGAATAACTAATTCTAGTTAAAAAAAGAGATAATTGTCTTATCTTTTCTGCCACAATTGCCAAATAGTTGCCACATATTTCCGTCCTTTTGACAAATAATCCCAGAGATTAATTCCGGTTTTACTCTCACCATAAATGCGGGGAACGCAAAGATAAGGAACTTCCACTAACTTATAACCTAAACGATTGGCACGGGTTAATAAATCAATGCAGTATTCTCCATAATCTCCCTTTAAGCGAATTTTTTCTAAAACCTGAGAACGAACGGCAATAAAACCACTGGTATAGTCGTGAACTTGATTGCCTAGCATCACGATGGCCATGCGATTAATAATCCAGCTTAACATCCGGGCCATGAGTCCGTGGGCAACATCATCACCCCCCGGAATCCAACGAGAACCTAGGGCCATATCAGCTTTTTTAGCTCGAATTGCTGTGATTAATTGCGGCACATCTTCTGGAGGCATAGACAAATCACAATCCATCCAAGTAATAATTTTAGCCCCATACAGATTAATCGCGTCGTCAATACCTTTTTGTAGAGCCGAAGTTAACCCTTTCTCGTTGATTCTGCGACACAAAATTACCCCCGATTGGAATTGCGAATCTTGGGGAGGAGTGGGATATTGTTTGGCTAAATCTTCTACTATCTGCCAAGTTTCATCGGGAGAATTATCATCCACCACTAGCACTAAATAAGGACTAGGAACACTAGCTAGTAAACGTTCAATTAATTGACTAATATTATCTCGCTCGTTATAAGTGGGTAAAATCGTACAGACTAAATCATTAGCTGCTGGGGTAATTGTTGGCTTATCCTCGGATTTTTTGGCTAGTAACCCTGTCTCAGAAGCAGATATAACTATTTCATAGAAAGGATATTTACCAATGATTCCAGAGCGATTTATGCCAATTTGAAACTTTTGTCCATCTTGGCTAAATTCCAGTTCTTCCGGTGGGGATTCTAAGAGTTGACAAGGGCGATAGGGATAGCAAACGTAGGGAAAACTAGACAATCCTTGACTGACTAATTCTTGGCATAGTTTAACCATGGCTTGACTATCTTCCACGCGGAAGAAAGTTTTTTGTTTCTCCAGACCAAAACCCAAAACTTGTGCCGCGTATTGATGAGAGAAGACAACAATAGAATTAGGATTCTCTTCTATGCTTTTGATAGCTGGTGCTATCCCCTGATGGGTTTTATAGAAAAATTCTCCACCTTGATAAATGTTTTTATAGACACCTATTGCCAGTAAGATTAACAGTAAAACCAAGCTTCCCTTGGCTAGTAAAACTTCTTGGTTCGCTCCTATAATTTTTACTTGTTCCACCGTTAATAAGGTAACAAAGGGGATAAGAGGCAATAAATATCTCGGTCCCCATTGTTTCCCTCCCACCATGACTTCTCCCGGGGCAATATCGACTAAACAAGACACCCCTACTGTGTAGATAAAATAGAGAGCATAGACAAAAAGCATTTGTTTATCTAGAGATATATTGGCGATGTCAAATATATAACAACTGGCTAAAAGTATCAGGAAGTAAATTATATTGTCCTTGACTAACGCCTTGGTTTTGACCATTCCTTGCTGGCGAAGATTGACGAGAACAGCCAAGATGATAATCGCCGTTACACTAATTAAAGTTACGGGAATATCCTTGGCAAAATTCAATTGTTGACCGCTCCAAGTGAGCAAGTAAGCTAAGGGAATTATACAGATAGGAAAATGCAGCAAAAAAGAGCTATTTAACTGATAAAAACTGGTCAGAGCTTCTTGAATACGTTTCTTCCAAGAAAACTCCTCAAGGACTAACAGAGCGTGAACTCCGAGAAAACGATTATAAATTAACTTATTGCATAACCACAGTAAAAACACAATAACAATCATGCCTAGCACAAAACTAAAAGCTATTCGATTAGTTAGCAGAAATTCAGAAAAATTAAGATTTTGCTCGGTTGAATACCAAGCAAAAATTGAGGTTTGTTCTGGAGTTAACCCCAAGAAAACTAATAAAGTTAAAGTTGCCACTAGGGCCAGACATTCGGAGCGGAACCATACCGATAAACCCACTAGAAATCCGCCTAATAAATTGGTCAGCCAGCCACTATTAGCTGTATCGGGTAGAAAAAAAGCGATAACAATTCCCAAAAATCCTAAAGTAACAGCGAGGGTATGTTCACAATATATGGCACTGTATAGAGTTAAGGGAGAAGCAAAAATCAAAATAACTAATCCCAAAAGACCCCCCCAACTGTCTAGGGAAAAAGCGGGAATTGCTCTCGAAAAACTGAGCCACAATACCCAAGTTGATAGGAGGGGAATCAAGTAAAACCCCCGATAACCACAAAATTTATAAAAAAGGGAAGTTAGCCAAGAGAAGGGAAAAGGAAAAGAGATATAATAACGTTGATTTAAGTAGTAGACAAAAGGGGGGCGATAACTGTATAAACCCTCTTGCCAAAGACGAGTAACCCAAGCTTCTGCGCGCTCAACTAAGTCAAATCGCCATTGACCATTACTTAGCTGACGAGCTAGTAAAGCTTTCAGCGCTCCATCGCCATTAAAAAAAACATCCTTGGGAACTGAAATACATAGATATAGGGAATAAAAGCAACCAGAGGCAATTACTACCCAAGATAAAAATTCCGTGCCAATTATCATAAAAGTCGGTTTTTATTCAAAAAATTTTCATCAATTTTTCATCCCTACTCAGCCTCAGCAAAAACTTGCCGAACTGCTTGGGCTACTCGCTCAATTTGCTCGTCCGTCAGAGCTAAACCGCTAGGCAGATAAAAACCCCTGCGCGCCAGTCTTTCAGCCACGGGACAGGAAATATTTTGCAATAATCCCATTTTGTGAAATACCGGTTGTTCGTGCATACACCAGAAAAAAGGACGCGTACCAATTTGATGTTCTTGGAGGCGTTTCATCGCTTCCATAGCATCAAAGTTAACCTCATCTTTGAGAACAACACCATAAACCCAATAAATATTTTCGGCATAATCGGTTTGAGGTAGGGGCAATTCTAGAGAGGGGATATTTTGCAATAATTCCCTGTAGCGTCTGCCCATTTTTCTCTTGCGCTGGACAAAAGTTTCTAGCTGTTCTAATTGTGCTAAACCCACTGCCGCTTGCAGATTAGTCATCCTCAGATTCCAGCCCAGTTCTTCGTGAATAAAACGTCGTTGGGGCTGAAAATATAAATTTCTCAGGGAACGACAACGCTCAAAAATATCCTCTTGGTTGGTGACAATCATGCCCCCTTCCCCAGTGGTAATATGTTTGTTGGAATAGAAACTAAAGATACTGATATCACCGAAACTACCACAGGGTTTACCTTGATAGGTTTGACCGTGCATTTCAGCCGCATCTTCAATAATTTTTAAACCGTATTTTTGAGCTAATTCTAAAACTGGAGTCATGGCCACTGGTAATCCGTAGATATGAACCACCATTATCGCTTTAGTGCGGGGCGTGATTTTTGCCTCTATCTGACCGATATCCATGTTCCAAGTCTGCGCTTCGCAGTCCACCACCACCGGAATCGCCCCGGCTTTGACAATGGCAGCTCCGCAGGAAATGATGGTAAAAGTGGGGAGAATCACCTCATCCCCCGAACCAATTCCTAAAGCGACGATGGCCGCTTCTAAGGCCATAGAACCATTGCACACGGAAACGGCATACTTTCGCCCAACAGCGAGGGCAAAGTTTTCTTCAAATTTCTGAACGAAGGGACCTTCCGAAGAAATCCAACCGCTATCAATACATTCGTTAAGATACTGTTTTTCCTTGCCCGCAAGTAGTGGCTCGTTGACGGGAATAAAGCTACTCATGCTATCTCTGCTCCCGCCATTTTAACCACAGTTTCCTCAATTCCTGTAAAGCGAGTTTTATCCTTATTACCAACGTAGGGACCCTGTTTGACTTCAATCATTTCTACTTCTTCTAAGACTTGGAAACCATGGCCACCTTGTACCAATAAAACCACATCCCCATCTCTCAATATATGACTTTCTAGATATTGTTGGTCGTCATCATAGAAATCTACCCGCAGTTTTCCTCTTTTGATAATTAAGACTTCCTGAGTAAAAAATACTTCCCGTTGTACTTTGTTATGAACGTGGGGCATAATAGTTTTTCCCGTCGGGTGTCTCATATAGGCCAACTGTTGGGAAAAATCATCGGGAGTTAGGAAATGAATCCCCTCTTGGTTAAACTCTCGTCGGAGAATTATCGCCAAAACTTTACCCTCTTTCGTGATTTGGGAAATTGGCAAAGAGCTAAATTGACTCTCTGGCTTATTTTTCTGATTTTGTTGGCGGAGAAAATCTAAAGATAAGAAGTCTGAGGCTAGTTTAAACATGAATTTAACCCCCCCTGTGGAATGGTTGTGATAAAGGCTGAAATTAATTGACAGCAAAGAAGCGGCGAACCAGTGACTAACTTTTGTCACCCCCGGTAGGCCAATTTAATTTAATTAACTAAAGCTTAATCTAATTAACACGATGTTAATTTAGTTAACAGAAGGTTAATCCCGACTAAGGCAAGATGCTTCTACCATACATTTAATAAAACACGGGAGCATCTAACTTTAGAAATAGATAGAAATACTTAAGGGGTAAAAAAATAGGATTAAACAGGGGTCTCATTAAGATAAGCGGAACGATGGCGAAGCACTTGTGGAACATTTAGAACACAAGTCCGAGCATTTGTACTAAAATATCCAATAGACGGCTAACTGCTATATTTTGTGATGACGATATAAATAGCAAAAACTATAGACGAATAGCTATGAGCTTTGGTGAAGAATTTGAATTACTGCTGCGGGCCCGTTATCCTCTCATCTATGTTACCACCTTAGAAGAAGAACGTCTCGAAAAAGCGATCGCCGATATTGCCAAACAGAGCAATAACCGTGCTGTCTATGTCTGGGATTTCGTGGATGGTTATCAAGATAATCCCAATAACGAGAACTTTGCTCGGCGTAATCCCCTCCAAGCTCTTGAATTCGTCGAAAAGCTGCCGCCTAACATCGCCGCAATCATAATTTTACGCGATTTCCAGCGCTTTTTAGAAGATATTTCCATCGCCAGAAAATTGCGAAATCTGGCCCGTTCTCTGAAATCTCAGCCCAAAAACCTAATTATCGTCGCTCCCGAACTGTCTATCCCCTCGGATCTAACCGAAGTAATCACCGTCGTTGATTTTCCCCTCCCCAGTGGCGAAGAAATTAAACAGGAAATCCAGCGATTAATCGCTGCCACCGGACAACCCCTCAAAGAACCACTCCTCGATGAATTAGTGCTTTCTGCCCAAGGATTATCCCTAGAGAGAATTCGTCGGGTTTTAGCCAAATGTTTAGCCAGTCACGGCAAAATTGAGCCAGAGGACGTGGAATTAATTTTGGCAGAAAAACGCCAATCGATTCGTCAAACCCAGATATTAGACTTTTATCCCGCCACAGAGCAGATTTCTGACATCGGGGGACTAGATAATCTCAAAGATTGGCTGATTCGTCGCGGTGGTGCTTTTAGTGAACGCGCTCGCGCCTACGGTTTACCCAATCCCCGGGGTTTACTATTGGTGGGAATTCAAGGGACGGGTAAATCCCTGACAGCGAAAGCTATTTCCCATCATTGGCACTTACCCCTACTGCGTCTAGACGTGGGGCGTTTATTTGGCGGATTGGTGGGAGAATCGGAATCGCGTACCCGTCAGATGATTAATCTCGCCGAAGCTTTAGCTCCCTGTGTGCTGTGGATAGACGAAATCGATAAAGCTTTCGCCGGAGTGGAGGGAAAAGGCGACGGGGGAACCACCAGCCGGGTTTTCGGGACGTTTATCACTTGGTTAGCCGAGAAACAATCGCCGGTTTTTGTCGTCGCTACAGCTAATAACATCCAATCTTTGCCCCCGGAAATGTTGCGAAAAGGACGCTTCGATGAGATATTTTTTGTCGGACTACCTAGCCAAAAGTCCCGCGAGGAGATTTTTAGCGTTCATCTGGGGAAAGTCCGGCCCCATAATCTAAAAAGTTATGATATAAAGCGACTAGCCTACGAAACTCCCGATTTTTCGGGGGCAGAAATCGAACAAACCATCGTGGAAGCGATGCACATCGGGTTTAGTCAAAATCGCGACTTTAGCACCGATGATGTGCTTGAGGCCGCTAGTCAGATTATACCCCTGGCTCGCACTGCTCAAGAACAGATCCAGTTTCTACAGGATTGGGCTAAGTCCGGTAAAGCTCGTTTAGCCTCTCGCGATGATCGTTTTAATGTTAATCCTAACAGTTAATTTAGCACCAATATGAAGCGTTTATCTGGTTTATTGCAATTTATGGTCGGTTTTGTCCTGGGAGTGGCGATTTTGGTCGGTGGGGCCACTGCTGTCGCCTATATGCTTCTCTCTGGCATGAATTCTAATCCTCCTAAACCCGTCTTTACCGAGGAGAAAAAAGAGGAAACTAAGGAGGAAAAAACCGCCGTCAAACCTTCTCCCACCGCTACTACTCCCGTCCAAGAACAACCCCAAGCTGAGGTGAAAGAGTCTCCCACAGCTGCACCAGCACCAAAAGCAGCCCCGAAACCCAGTCCCGAAGAAACAAAAAGAGAAACCACATCCGAGGGTTATCAAGCGCGGGTGACATGGCAAAGCGGTTTAAGTCTGCGCTCTCAACCTACCAGTCAATCGACTCGTCTCGGCGGTCTCGATTACAATACTAAAGTCAGTGTGGTGGGAACCAGCAGCGATGGGCAATGGCAGCGCGTGCGTCTGTCCGATGGTCGCGAAGGTTGGATTAAAGCGGGTAATATTTCCAGAGTCCAGTAAATATTTAGCTACACTTCGCTTCTCATCAGGATTTTAGGCTTCTTTGTCACCCCGTCAGAGCAAGAGCAAAGCACAGACAGAAGCGAAGCATAAACATCTTCAATGCTGCTTTTGAGAAGGAGACGGGTTGCTAAAGCCTCTATAATAAGTAGCCATAGAGATGCCGACAACTTCCCCTGTCGATAGCGAATAAGGAGAAAAAAAACCCAGTGTTTGTCCTCAAAGGTTACGAGTATTTTCTAGGATTTCTGCTCGCTTGCAGTTTAGTACCAATCCTATCCCTAACTGCCTCCAAAGTCCTGCGGCCTAGTGGTGGCGGTCCGGAAAGACGCACCACCTATGAATCGGGGATGGAACCGATCGGCGGTGCTTGGATTCAGTTTAACATTCGTTATTATATGTTTGCCCTCGTTTTCGTGGTTTTTGACGTGGAAACCGTCTTTCTCTACCCTTGGGCAGTAGCTTTCAATCAATTGGGCCTATTAGCTTTTGTAGAAGCATTGATCTTTATTGCTATCCTTGTGGTTGCTCTCGTCTATGCTTGGCGGAAAGGAGCCTTAGAATGGTCATAACGGCCATAATTTTCCTTATTTTTGACTTTTCATGAGAGGATAACCCGATGAGTCCCAACCCTACCAGCGAATTTAAGCAAATTATCGAACAACAAAGCGAAAAAATACTCAATCCCATCGAACGCACCAAAGTTACCCAGGATTTATCGGAAAATGTCATCCTTACCACCGTTGATGACCTGTATAACTGGGCGCGTTTGTCAAGTCTTTGGCCGATGCTATACGGTACAGCTTGCTGTTTTATCGAGTTCGCAGCCTTGATTGGTTCCCGTTTTGATTTCGATCGCTTTGGTTTAGTTCCCCGTTCTAGTCCCCGGCAAGCCGATTTAATCATCACTGCCGGTACAATTACCATGAAAATGGCCCCCGCTTTGGTGCGTCTGTATGAAGAAATGCCAGAACCTAAATACGTTATCGCCATGGGTGCCTGTACGATTACGGGGGGAATGTTCAGCAGCGACTCCACCACCGCAGTTAGAGGGGTAGATAAGCTTATCCCCGTGGATGTCTATATACCCGGTTGTCCCCCCCGTCCGGAAGCGATTATCGACGCGATTATTAAACTGCGGAAAAAAGTCGCTAACGAATCTATTCAAGAACGTGGTACTGTCCTCCAGCAAACCAATCGTTATTACAGCACCACCCACAAAATGCAGGCCACGGAACCGATTCTCACGGGTAAATATCTGCAATCGGCCACCCGTCAAGCACCTCCGAAAGAGTTACTAGAAGCCACTGGTATGCCTGTTCCCCCCGCTCTTTTGACCACGAAACAAAAGGAAGAAATCTAAATGACTGAAGAAACGACAGCTATTGTGCAAGCTGGCCCCACTTCGATTTGGTTAAGCGAAAATGGTTTTGAGCATCAAGCTTTAGAAGCTGACCATAGTGGTGTGGAATTGATTCAAGTAGAACCAGACTTTTTAATTCCTCTGGCCACTGCTTTATACGCTTATGGTTTTAATTATCTCCAATGTCAGGGCGCTTACGATTTGGGACCGGGGAAAGAATTAGTTAGTTTCTATCATCTAGTCAAAGTAACCGATAATGTCGATAGTCCCGTGGAAGTGCGCTTAAAAGTCTTTCTTCCTCGAGATAATCCCCGGGTTGCTTCGGTTTACTGGATTTGGAAAGCCGCTGACTGGCAAGAACGAGAAAGTTATGATATGTTCGGCATTATTTATGAAGGACATCCCAACCTGAAACGGATTTTAATGCCGGAAGATTGGGTCGGTTGGCCTCTACGCAAAGACTACGTTTCTCCCGAATTCTACGAACTACAGGACGCTTACTAAGTCGAGAAAATAATCACTAAGTAGGGAGGCAAAATTATTTGTAGGATGGGTTAGCGCACTTCGTAACCCATGCAGGCGTTGGGTTTCATGCTTCAACCCAACCTACGTTCATCTTATATTTAATTCCACCCACCCACTTAATATCGGGTTAGAAGATATTTCTAGCCCGATTTTTGTTGTTGACTATTTAGGGTTTGCTGAATAAATCTAAAAACCTTGTTGGATGATATTTTTAGACTTTTTTGAAATCAAAAAGTACCAGCGATTGGAGTGATTGGGGGGAAAATTCCTGGACTTTTTCCCTGAAAATTAGGTAATTGACCGCCTGAAAATGGGTAAAACCCTACACCCCACACCCCACACCCACCAACAAACTTTTTCAGGAAACCCTATTTAGTCGGTCTAATCTACATTTCGTAGCCAAACTTATTGGCATCTACTTCTTGTAAATTAATATCGATTAAACCGTATTCTAACCAGCGTTGGGAAACCTTGACCGCCATGGCAGGATCCGACTCCAAAGGTTCCCCCCATTCGTGGTCAGTTTCAGGATACATTTTTGTCGTGGCATCAATTCCCATTCTCCCCCCCAAACCGACCTTTTCGCTGGCAAAATCGAGGCTATCAAAGGGAGTTTCCGGGAGAATAAACACATCGCGAACCGGATCCACTTTAGAACTAATTGCCCAAACCACTTGCCGGGGGTCGCGAATATTAATCTCCTTATCGACGACGATGACAAATTTAGTATAGGTGAACTGGGGTAAGGCACTCCAAAAAGCTAAGGCCGCTCGTCGCGCTTGTCCGGGATAGGCCTTATCAATGGAGATAATCGCCGCTTTATAGCTTAAAGCTTCCATAGGTAGGAAAAAATCCCTGATTTCCGACACCTGTTGCCGTAAAATCGGTGTATAAATACGATTAAGAGCGATAGCCATCATCGCTTCTTCCTTGGGAGGACGACCGCTAAAAGTGGTTAAATAAATGGGGTCACGACGATGGGTCATGCAGTGGAAATGAATCAGGGGTGAATCTTCCACACCGCCATAGTAACCCATGTGATCACCAAAGGGTCCATCTGGCAATACCTCTCCGGGAGTAATTGTTCCTTCCAGGACGATTTCTGAGTCGGCCGGCACTTCCAAAGCGAGGGTTTTACATTTGGCTAACTGTACCCCGGAACCGCCGTACAATCCCGCAAACAGCCATTCTGAGAGATCTACGGGGATAGGAGTGGCGGCGGCCATGATAATCAGAGGATCGACCCCTAAAGCGATGGCTATTTCTAATTTTTTGCCCATTTGTGCCGCTTTTCGCAGGTGACGCGCCCCACCGCGCACGGATAACCAGTGGACGGTCATGGTATTGTGAGACTGTAGCTGTAAGCGATAGACACCGACGTTAGGGGTTCCCGTTTCGCAATCTTTAGTAATTACTAGCCCTAGGGTGATAATCTGGCCTGCATCCCCCGGATAGGGGCGAATCATCGGAATTTTCTTTAAATCTACTTCATCCCCTTCTAAAATTACCTGTTGACAGGCAGGGAAAAAGTTACGGTTGGGTTTGGCTTTCAGGACATCAAACAACACTTTACCAAAATCGATCGCTTGGGAGAGTTTTTTCGGGGGTTTCGGTTGCTGCAACAGGGCGAGTTTTTTGCCTAAATCTTCCAATTCTTCGGGTTTATTCAGGTTCATCGCCCAACAGATGCGTTCTACCGTTCCCATCAGGTTAATAGCGACGGGAAACTCAGCCCCTTGCACGTTTTCAAACAGTAGGGCCGGTCCCCCCACCTGCAGCATCCGATTAGCGATCTCGGCAATTTCTAAATCGGCAGAGACCGATGCACTAATGCGGCGTAATTGGCCACGATCTTCTAAAAGCTTAATAAATCCTCGTAAGTCTCTAGCCATGATGAAGAAATGTAAATAAATCCCTGTCTCTATTATCTCTTAGGGCGGCAGTTTCGGTGGGGGATAGTCACCGTTTTGAGAGTTGGAGGCGATTCTCGTCTAGAATTAAGTAAAAAAATCCCCATCTTACCAGGGTCATTCCTACCCCTAAGTTTATGCTTATTCAGCCCAGAGGTCAACATGATTAAGGATATTGAAATTAGCAATTTTAGATGTTTTGAGCATACCAAAATTGAAGGTTTTGAGCGAGTTAATTTAATTGGCGGTAAAAACAATTCAGGGAAAACCGCCTTGTTAGAGGCAATATTTTTATATAGTTATCCCTATCCAAATACTATTCATCCCTACATCAGAGGAATCATTCGTAGGCAATCTTTAGCAGTTGTTCGGGCTGTTCCCAAAAATGCTTGGGATGATTTATTATTCAATCTTGATAGAAAAAATATTATTGAGTTAAAAGGCTCCCAATCTAATCAAGGAGATAAATTGGTAAAAATATCGATTTCTGGTTCTCTTAAAGATAGTGTTCTAGGCATCTCTGAAGACTGGCAAAAATTATACGATTTTATCGCTAAAGATAAATCAGTTATTTCTATCTTAAATATTCACACAAGTTTTCACCTCAAGAATGACTCAAATGATGGTCAACTGAACTATTTTTTAATTGCTAGTTCTGAGGGAATACTCGCTTTACCTGATCCAGGTGATGAGGAACCAGTAATCATTGCCGCATCTGCCAATAAATCTTTGAAAGAATTGAGCGAGTCCTATACTAAAATAGTTTTTAATGAACAGGAAGAAGAAGTGCTAAAAGCTCTACAAATTATCGATCCGTCCATTGAGAAAATAGAAAGTTTTTTTCTGGGTGAACCAAATTTATATCTGAAAATAAAAGAGAAAAAACGCCTACCCATATCTCTGTTTGGTGAAGCTATTAATCGTCTGATAGAGATGATTTTTGCTCTACTCATCAATCCTAAAAAAATTATTTTTATCGATGAAATAGAAAATGGTCTTCACTATACTGCTTACCCAGATATTTGGAAAACTTTATTCCGATTAGCTATGGAACTAGATAGCCAAATTTTTGCTACAACCCATAGTTTAGAGATGATCCAAGCTTTTGCCGATGTGGGGTTAGAATATTATCCAGAACAGGGGGCCTATTTTGAACTAGCAAGGAGTCCCAGAACTGATAAAATTATCGGTATTAAAAGTGAATTAGATATCTTAGATTATGCTCTCAAGCATAATGATCGAATCAGAGGTGAGTAGAATCGTGGCTAATGTAATGATTGTTGAGAGTCAAGATGATGCGGCTTTTTTACGAGCTATTATTGAGCCTATTAATGAATCGAATCATCTAAGGATAACTATTGTTGAATTTTATATTCTAGACGGAATAGAACGAGAAAATTATCGTAGCCTTGAACAACGACTGAAACGACTTAATAACACCCTGCTTAAAGATGATATTCAAAAGATAGGTATTGTTTTAGATTTAGATGAACAAACCAGACAAGAAAGACTTGCTCTGGTTAGTCAATGTATTCAAAGAGTTTTTAGAGAAGCAGCCAGGATAGATGATACCCAAAAGCTATTTCAATTAAATGCTTCTACGAATACTCAAATAGGTTGTCATTTTCTTCATGTTAATGAACAGGGGGAACTAGAGACAGTGTTGAGAGAAATTAAAACCCAAGATTCTCCCCATGCTGATTGTGTAGAAGCTTGGCGATCCTGTCTTGCACAAAAAAATATTGATATAAATCGTAAAAAAATTGATAAATTGTGGATTCAAAACTATATCAGGGAAGATACACCATCACAGAATGAAAAAAGAGAGGCTAAGAAATATTGTAATTTATCCCATGCTTTAACCAAAAAAGACATTTGGAACTTTGAGCATGAGGTATTAAATGAACTCAAAGAATTTTTACAACTATTTGCTGTCTAATCAAAAATCCCCCTAGAAATCTAGAGGGATTGAGAGATATATGGAGGGCAATTTAGAAGTAAATTGTACCACCCCAGCGCTCGTCTAGACGGGGAGCAACCAACAGATAAGCGGCGACATTATACACATCATCTTCGGTCAGATTGCGTAATTCTGGGAAGATATCGGGACGGCTAACATTGGGATGAAATTCGCTTAGATCATCTTCACCATCGTAACTGGTGGGATGTTCTAGATAATCGATCAATGCTAACAGATTATCTCTGGGAGGTTCCGCTTTTGCCAGATCGGCCAGACCCAAACTGACGTTATTATTAGTTTTGGTTTTACCTTGCAGGTGACACTTAGTACAATTGGCGACAAAAAGTTTCTGTCCTTCCGTCGCTTGTTCAGAAGTCAAAGTCACCGATTCCCCTGCGTCATTGAGGGTGATGGTGAGGGTTTTTTCATTGAGTTCTAAGGCACTAGCGCCGTTAAGATTGAATTGTAATACAAAAAAGACTACAGCGATCGCTGCCACAATCAAACGTTTGATCATTGTTCTCCTACTCGCAATTGTTCCAAGAAAGGGAATTTTAAGGTGACTAAAAAATTTTCTCCTCTGGGAGGGTGTCGATCAATTCTAAGTGATCACGGACACCGAGAAGATCGCAGTTGGGATTGACACTCCCGTCGCACTCATGCGAGGGATTCTTGGTTCATCGAGTTTCCTTAATCTGGCAGGACGTATCCAACCAAACCAGAGGGAATCTCTCCCCAAGCGTGAGTTCCGGTATGCCCTACCGTACTTAGTCCCTTTTTGAGAATATTGATAGCGGCGTTAATATCTCTATC
>VYMA01000037.1_pt1 | contig 41249 bp, 32 predicted proteins | sample 5109851 | NCBI WGS metagenome assembly VYMA01 (sample SAMN12291814, study PRJNA351875) | freshwater metagenome | isolation source: freshwater lake | place: USA: Michigan, Wintergreen Lake | collected 2011-08-02
ATCCAATAAACGCTTGGGGAGAGAATACCTCTACTTTTTCAGAAGCAATTCTGTCTAAGCAAGTAATCTCTGTGAACCAAGAATCCCCGTCTCTTTAGAGCGGGGAGTGTCAACATAGACCTCTTGTAAAAATCAAAAATTGTTGTTAGGGTCAGGAGTCGGTCGTCGGTCGTCGGTCGTCGGTCGTCAGGAGATTATTTTATTTATTCTTCCCACTTCCCCACTTCCCCACACCCCACACCCCACACCCTACCCCCACGAAAAACTTTTTCAGCAGACCCTAAGTAGGCAGAATATATCATTAGTTTGAGAATTCCCAGACGGCAGGGAAAAAATGACTATTTCCTTGCTATAAGTATTGTAGATGTCAAGAGTGTTAAGTGAATGTCTATAGTGGTATCCCCCGAACAAGTCCATCAAATCGTCAACAACCTCCATCACGATCCCTTTGAGGTTTTGGGGGCCCATCCCCTAGAAGAAGAAGGAAAAGTAAATAAATGGGTTGTTAGAGCTTATTTACCGAAAACCACGGCCGCTTGGGTTATTTTACCGTCCCAAAGACAAGAATATCCCATGACGACCGCTTATCACCCCCATTTTTTCGAGTGCGTTATCGATATCGGTGAACTGAACAATTATCAATTACGCATCCACGAGGGAGAACAGGAACGGGTAATCTATGATTCCTATGCCTTCCGTTCTGCCAAACTCAGCGATTTTGATTTACACCTGTTTGGGGAGGGCAACCATCATCGCATTTATGAAAAATTAGGGGCGCATTTAGCCGAAATCGAGGGGATTAAAGGGGTTTATTTTGCCGTTTGGGCCCCTAATGCTCGTAATGTCTCGATTATTGGTGATTTTAATAGCTGGGATGGTCGTGATCACCAAATGCGGAAACGTAATAATATGGTCTGGGAATTGTTTATCCCGGAAATCGGTGTTGGCACTAAATATAAATACGAGATCAAAAATTGGGAAGGTCATATTTACGAAAAATCTGATCCCTACGGTTTTGCCCAAGAAGTACGCCCGAAAACCGCCTCGATCGTGGCCAATTTAGATAGCTATACTTGGGATGATAGCGATTGGATGGAAAAACGCCGCCATAGCGATCCTTTAACTCAACCGGTTTCCGTTTACGAATTACACCTCGGTTCTTGGCTGCACACTTCTAGTGCCGAACCCCCCCGTTTACTTTCCGGAGAAGGGGAAGCGGTTCCCGTGTCGGAATGGAACACTGGGGCGCGCTTTTTGAGTTACTACGAGTTGGCCGAAAAACTAATTCCCTACGTTAAGGAATTAGGTTATACCCATATCGAATTATTACCGATCGCCGAGCATCCTTTTGATGGTTCTTGGGGTTATCAAGTGACGGGTTATTTTGCCCCCACCAGTCGCTACGGCAATCCTGAAGATTTTATGTATTTTGTCGATCAATGTCACCAAAATGGCCTTGGTGTGCTAGTGGATTGGGTCCCTGGTCACTTCCCCAAAGATGGCCACGGGTTAGCTTTCTTTGACGGGACTCATCTCTATGAACACGGCGACCCGCGCAAAGGGGAACACAAGGAATGGGGAACCCTAATTTTTAACTACGGTCGCAACGAAGTCAGGAATTTCCTAGTGGCTAATGCTCTTTTTTGGTTCGATAAGTACCATATTGACGGTATTCGCGTGGATGCGGTGGCTTCTATGCTCTATCTGGATTATTGTCGTAAAGATGGGGAATGGGTGGCTAACGAGTACGGTGGCCGGGAAAATTTAGAGGCTGCGGAATTCCTGCGTCAAGTCAATCATGTAATTTTTAGCTATTTCCCCGGAATTCTCTCTATTGCCGAAGAATCCACCGCTTGGCCGATGGTGTCCTGGCCCACCTATATGGGCGGTTTAGGCTTTAATTTGAAGTGGAATATGGGCTGGATGCACGATATGCTCGATTATTTCGGCATGGATCCTTGGTTCCGTCAATTCCATCAAAATAATGTCACTTTTAGTATGTGGTATAACCACAGCGAGAATTATATGCTGGCTTTGTCCCACGATGAAGTGGTTCACGGCAAAAGTAATATGATTGGCAAAATGCCGGGGGATGAGTGGCAAAAATTTGCCAATGTCCGGGCATTATTTAGTTATATGTTTACCCACCCCGGCAAGAAAACCATGTTTATGAGCATGGAATTTGGTCAGTGGGGTGAGTGGAATGTTTGGGGTGATTTGGAGTGGGGTCTTTTGCAGTATCAACCCCATCAACAGCTAAAACGCTTTTTCACTGATTTGAACACCACCTATAAGAGTGAACCTGCTTTATATACCCAGGATTTTGGTCAGGATGGCTTTGAGTGGATCGACTGTAGTGATAATAGTCATAGCGTCGTTTCTTTCCTGCGCTGGAGCAAAAATTGGCAGGAGTTCGTCGTGGTGGTCTGTAACTTTACTCCCCAACCCCACAGCCATTATCGCGTTGGTGTACCCCATCCCGGTTTTTATCAGGAAATCTTTAACAGCGATGCGGGTAAATATGGCGGTAGTAATATGGGCAACCTTGGCGGTAAATGGTCGGAGGAATGGTCCTATCATAGCCGTCCCTACTCGATTGATCTTTGTTTACCACCTTTAGGGGTTTTAGTTCTCAAAATCGATCCTCATGCTTCTGGGGAATAGGTAAGTGGGGTGTGGGGTGTAGGGTGTAGGGTGTGGGGTGTGGGAAGTAGGGAAGTGGGGGAATGGGGGAATTCAACTAAAACCCTAAAACCCTAACACCCTAAAACCCCAACACCCAACCCCTAACAAAAAAATTTAGAGGCCATCTTGCGAAAAGTGGCCTCTTTTTTGGCTGAATTTTGCGGAAACTATTAAGTTGTTAGATTAGCGAGCAGTGTTTGCACCCATTCTTGAGCGAGTTCTTCCACGTTACCATTACTGTCGAGATGGCTAAGAATATATTTTTGTCGTTGGTGAGCTAATTCCGCGAGACACCGATATGATGGCAAAGCCATTTAATGGTCTGATACTAAATCCGTTGAGTATAGGCTAAATATCAGGAGAGGCAATAGGCACTCTTGCAATAGGCAAAAGGATCAATAGATAATCAGTCTTTAATAACAGGATTTAGTCTGAACAGGTACAGACAAGAAAGTGCAGAAAGTGGGCATTTTCCTCCGTCGAGCATCGGAACCATAAACAAGCAAAAGTATCTGTATATTTAGTTACTAAATAAGACAGATTTGCCCTAGATGCAGACCGGGCAAAAGCCAGTCAAAAACTAACCCATCAGGATCACCGTATCGATGACGTGGATTACACCATTATCTGCCTCGATATTACCCGCGACCACCGTGGCATTTTTCACCTCAAAACCTTCGCTACAATCGACGGGAATCGGTGAACCCTCTAGAGAAGTCACTACAGCCAATTTTGCCAAATCTTCCTGCATATATTTGCCCGCAACGACGTGATAGGTGAGAATTCGGGTTAATTGGGGGATATTCTGCACTAGGGTTGTAATCGTCCCGGGGGGCAATTTGGCAAAAGCTTCATCGGTGGGGGCAAAAACCGTGAAGGGGCCGGGACTTTTTAGGGCATCCACAAGATTAGCGGCTTGTACCGCCGTCACTAGCGTTTTAAAATTATCGGCACTTACCGCAATATCGACAATATCTGCCATAAACTTGACTCGATCCCTTAAAAAAATTATCTATTTCAGATTTTAAACTTAATCTTGTCCCAAAGATCGTTCTAGGGAAGTGGGAAGTGGGAAGTGGGGTGTGGGGTGTGGGGAAGTGGGGAAGTGGGGTGTAGGGTGTGGGGTGTGGGGTGTGGGGTGTGGGGAGAAAAAGCTGCCTCCTGTCTCCTGTCTCCTGTCTCCTGTCTCCTGACTTCTAACCCAATTTTGGACAAAGATAAGCAAAAATTATTTATTGACTCCACAAACTTGAGAATATTTAAATTAACATTTCGCAATATTTACAAATTCTTAAGAATTAATTGAGAAAGATTTTTATTTAACAACGATGTTATGAAGGTTACAGCGATTTGATAAAATTTCATAATGGGTTTTTCTGTGCTTTTTTGGGCAGCAATGACTGAAACCCTTGCCACACCTACAGGGTGATCCTAATTAAGACGGGTAAATTAGTCAATTTCACGCATAACGATGATCTTTTTTTTGTGTAGTTTTATTGCAAAAAAAAAGTTTTTTTGACAAAAAGCACAAAGTATGATAGTGACGCTGGTGTATTTCTGACTGCGAGTAATTATTGCAGAGTTAGGTCAAAATCAGAGGATTTTCTGTTTTCAAGTGATGAAATACAGAAAAGCAGCAATTCGATCGATTTCTCGATAAAAACAGCCTAGACTAGAAAAAGAATCCTCTATCCTGACAGCTATCCTGTGGAGATTACTTTTTTAGGAACCAGTTCCGGGGTTCCCACTCGTTCCCGTAATGTCTCTAGTATCGCCCTTCGTTTGCCGCAACGGGCGGAAATATGGCTGTTTGACTGTGGAGAAGGAACTCAACACCAGTTACTGCGTAGCGACCTGAAAAGTTCCCAAATCCGACGCATTTTTATCACCCACATGCACGGGGATCATATCTTTGGTTTAATGGGATTGTTAGCCAGTATTGGATTAGCCGGTTCTGCTCAGGATATTGACATCTACGGACCCCCCGGACTAGGGGACTATCTGCGTGCTTGTGCTAAGTATTCCTATACTAATTTCGCCAATCGGGTGCGTGTCCATCCCGTTTCCCCCGGCATACTCTACGAAGATGAAGAATTTACCGTCTCCTGTCAGCTATTAAAACATCGTATTCCCGCCCACGGTTATCGTATCGCCGAAAAAGACCGCCCTGGACGTTTTGATGTGGAAAAAGCCAACGCTTTAGGTATTCCCCCCGGACCAATTTACGGCAAGCTGAAAAAAGGGGAAACTGTCACTCTTCCCAATGGCAGAAAAATTCGCGGTCAGTCCCTCTGCGGAGAAACGGAAATCGGCCGTAAAATAGCCTATTGTACCGATACTATTTTCTGTGAAGGATCGATCGAATTGGCACAGAATGCAGATGTGCTAATTCATGAGGCGACTTTTGCACACCAAGATGCCGGGTTAGCCTTTGAAAGTGTTCATTCCACTTCGACGATGGCAGCCCAGGTGGCCTTGGCAGCCCAAGTAAAATTGTTATTAATGACCCATTTTAGTCCCCGTTATCTACCGGGGAATTCTCTGGATATTTCCAATCTGTTAGAGGAAGCGCGGGCAATTTTTCCTAACACTAAATTAGCCTACGATTTCCTCACCTACGAAGTCCCCCGCAACCGTCAAGAAATGGTCTTAGGAGTTAAGTAATTATGCCAGCAGCAGTGGAAGAAAAAAGCATGGTTCCCACGGTTTTAGTGGGTATTGGTGGCACGGGTAACGAGATTTTATCGCGATTGCGTCGTTTAATCGAGGAAAGTTATGGCAGTTTGAGTAATTTTCCGATTGTCAGTTTTTTGGTGGTTGACACGGATAAGGACTATAAAATCAGTAATCCTGAAGCTGCCGGCAGTGCTTTTAAAGATAACGAAAAACACTGGGCCCGGGTGAGTGGAAAACAGGTACAGGAGATGGTATCTGACATGGATAGATATCCCTGGATTAATAGTTGGTTTCCCCCGGAATTAGAGAGAAATATTACTTCCCTGGAAGCGGGGGCGGGACAAATTCGCGCCTGCGGCCGTTTTGCTTTATTTTGTAATTATCATGAGATACAAAGAAAATTTCTAGACGCGGTGAGACGAGTAAAGGGACAAGAAAACTTTATGCTTGATCGCTATGGAATTAAAGTTAATAATACTGCTATTAATGTCTTTACTACGGGGTCTTTAAACGGTGGTACGGGGAGCGGAATGTTAATTGATATAGGCTACTGTATTCGTAATTGGTTACGAGGGGAAAGTAGTCCTTTGAGTACGGCAATTGTTCCCACTCCTGAAGCATTTGCGGGGATTAGTGTCGGCGATCGAGTTTTGGCTAATGGTTACGCTGCCTTGATGGAATTAAATTACTTTTCTGACTACAGAACCGAATATCATCAACAGTTTAGCAGTGGTTTGGTCGATGAAGTTGTTAGTAAATTACCTCCCTTTGATTTTACCTATTTAGTAGGAACAAAAAACGGAGAAGGTGATTTTAAACTCGGTCAAATTCGGGAAATGATCGCCCAAAATATTTTCCTAGATATGACCTCTGATTTTGCCCCCCATAAGCGTTCCATTAGAGATAATATTAAGGGTTCTTGGGCGCAAGCTGACCCTGGGGGTCGCGGTTATCCTAAGCAATTTATGAGTTTTGGGCTATCAACTATTGAAATTCCTATTGCCCAAATTCGTGCTTCTTTATCGGAACGTTTAGCCAAAGATTTAATTAATTGGTGGCTGAATGATTCCGTGATTTTACCCGCTCAAATGTTGGAGTTAGTAAGAGGTGATATCCTCAAAAGAATGCGCTTGAGCGAAGGGGAATTAATTATGGATTTATGTGCTGACAAGGATCGCTCTTTAATTGCCATAATCTCCCAATGGACTAACGAAACTCGTCAGGAAATCAATCAAGATAATTGGCTATCTTGTACCAAACAGGGTGTTAATATTTTAGGCAATGAACAGGGAAAAATTCTGCAATTTATTAATGATTATTTAACGCCAAGAGTCGAGGAATTTAAACGCAATCATTTACTAGAATTAAGTCCCGATGAACGGCTGCACGGCGATTACCTGAAAAAGATTTATAGTAACCGGGATGAAATTATTCAACGGGGTAAAAAGTCTCTAGAAATGGAGTTTTATAATATCCTTGAAGATCGGAACCGTGGGGTAAAATTTGCCGAGAGTTTTATTCTTTTAGTACGACAAATCTTCACCGACATAGCAGAAAAATTCCGTCGCGATCAAGAACAGGTTTGGAGTCAAAACGAAAGTAAACGTCAACGAGAATATGACACAGCCTTAGCAGAAATTAATGATCTGAAAGATAAACTTCATGTCTCGAAAAAAGATAAGATGGAACAATATTGTGAACAAGCTTTAACGGGATTGGAAGGCTATTTAATGGCCAATATTCAACGAAAAACCAGAGGTGCAGGAGTAGAGGTTATTAATCGTTTACTGGAACATCTTAGTCAATTAGAAAGCCGTTTTAATCGCTTTCGTCAGAAATTAATTCAAAGTCGCGATCTATTTAATCTCCAAGCTAACCAGCAGATTGATAGTGCCGATGCTTTGTTAATTAATGGGATTAAATTATTTGACAGACAAGAATTAAATAGTCTTTATCAAGACTTTATCGAACAATTTTCCTCGGGGATTGTCGGTAACAAAAATGCCTACGATACAGGTATGGATAACCTTTGTTTACCCCTCTCAGAAGAGATTTTAAAGCAATCTAGCCCCCTCTGGAAAGAAACGCGCCGCTCCGATGAAAATATGCGTTTATTTGACATCACCGAGATTGCCGATATTCGTCAAGGAGATTTTCAAAAAGTTATCCTAAACCAAGCTAATCAACTCCTACAAAATGCTCCCGCTAGTAGTCGCATTCAGAAGGAATTAGCCGCTTGTGATCGCTTGTTAAAAATTTATAACAACGATACCGATATTATCAATAATCTTCGCATTGCCTACCAAAAATCGCGACCCCTAATTATGCTCAATCCTGCGGTTTTGCGGGGAAAAGATGCGGGTTTTACACCCCAATTAAATCAAAATGTTGCCCTGATTGGAGGAAGAAATACCAGTAACCCAGCAGCCCAAAAAATTATTCCGAAACTGCGGGAATTTATTGCCAACGAAGACGATATTAAACCCTTGGGAGAAGTGGAAAAATATCGTCTTGTCTTCGTGCAGGAAATTGGCGGTTTTTCCCTACGCTGTCTGGAGGGAATGCGAGATTTGCGGCAATCCTATCAGGACTGGAAAGGAGAATTTATTCTCGCTAAACGCGCCCAACAAATGGGGGAAAATCGCGATTTACCCATCCCCGTGCATATCCAAAAGGAACCTCCTTTCTGGGATGTTTTTCCCGAAGATCCGAGTATTTATCAATTGGTAGTAACAGCCCGAGCTTTGAAAGTGCTTTTTCCAGAAGTCAATCGAGTCACTAATGAGAAAACAATTCGCTATGAAATTAAAACCGCAACGGGATTAAAAAAAGTCGATATCGCCACCAGTTGGGAAGATGCGGTACAGGTGTTAGAAGTAAAAGCTTGTCGCGAAGATAAGGAAAAAATTCAAAGTCAGGTGACAGCTAAGTTACAGGATTCGGCCACTCCGGAGAAAAAACAAGCTTTGTATCGGACTTTTATAGAATATTTACAACAACGTTCCGAGGAGTTAACAGGAGGAAAAGATAATACAGAATATAAACGGGAAGATGCAATTATTTTGCAGTTAATCCATAACTATAAGTTGGATAGCGGTGGAGAAATTCCTCTTTCTCCGGTGACAGAAGTGGTTAACCCAGCTTTAGTTATCTGCGGTAATTGTGGACACAAAAACCCGCCCTCATCTAATTTTTGTTCTAAGTGTGGGGCAAAATTAGTTAAGTAGAAATTAGATTTTGGGTTTGGTCCCCCCTGCTCCCCTTGATAAGGGGTGTGCCGCCTTGATAAGGGGGGAATCTGACAATTTTCAACACCTACCTAATTTAACAGAAAAAGTGGGGGTGTTACTTGGACTAAAATCCCCCACAATGAAAATTTTCGGGAAAAATTGCCTAATAGCGAAAAAACTGGATTATAATAAGGTCTTTACTCAAGATTTTTGCAGCCTCGCTAACTGCCATAAAACCCAATCAAGACCCCTGTTTATCGAGAGAAAAACCAATGGTAGCCACCTTAAAAGGACGAGATGTTTTAAGAATAACCGACATGAGTAGCGAAGAAATCAGCGCCCTACTCAATCTATCGGCACAGCTTAAAGCTGGCACTCTTAACCCTAGCTGCAAAAAAGTCTTAGGATTGCTATTTTATAAAGCTTCCACCCGGACGCGGGTTTCCTTTACCGTCGCCATGTACCAGTTAGGAGGACAGGTAATCGATCTTAATCCCAGTGTAACCCAAGTGGGGCGCGGGGAACCCTTAGCAGATACAGCCCGGGTACTCGATCGCTATCTCGATATTCTCGCAGTTCGCACCTTTAAACAAGAGGATTTAGAAGCTTTTGCTAATTACTCGCGCATCCCGATTATCAACGCTTTAACGGATTTAGAACATCCCTGTCAGATATTAGCCGATTTACAGACTATCCAAGAGACTTTTCAGACTTTACGGGGAATTAACCTCACCTATGTCGGGGATGGTAATAATGTCGCTAATTCTCTCCTCTTAGGTGGCGCTTTGATGGGGTTAAATGTGCGGGTTGCTTCCCCCGCAAACTATCAACCGGATGGGGAAATTGTCGCCAGCGCCCAAGCTATTGGCGAGAAAACCGGTAGTAAAATCTTAATTACCGACGATCCCGTTATGGCCGTGAAAGACTCTCAGGTGGTCTATACTGATGTCTGGGCAAGTATGGGACAGGAAAGCCTCGCTGATGCCCGAATTCCCGTTTTTCAGCCCTACCAAGTCAATGAACAGCTAATGAGTCACGCTGACAAAGACGCAATTATTCTCCACTGTTTACCTGCTCACCGGGGTGAAGAAATTACCGACGGGGCGATCGAGGGTGTACAATCAAAAGTCTGGGAGCAAGCGGAAAATCGGATGCACGCCCAAAAAGCTTTAATGGTCAGTTTATTGGGATTAATCTAGCTCCCGATGCTCAGTTACCTAAAATAATTATTAAACTCGATCATCAATCATCCTAAGACCTGTCCGACACCAGAAGTTAACGCTAGGATTGAGGATAAGAGCAATCATCAGGGCAGCCTCCACACAAACTATATGTCAGACACCTCCGCAGTTAAACAGTATCTCGCCCATTGGTTTCAATTGGGAAAAAAAGTTATTTGTCCCAAAAACCAAGCTATGCTATTTCCGCTGCCTATCTTCAATGGCGATCGCTATTCATCGGAGTTTGAAGATTGTTGGCAAAAAATGCTCGATCCTGAAAGTGGCGATTGTTACCTAGAAGGTACTCAACAAACTATCCAAGACTTACTTTCCCCTCAATGGGAATTTCACCCCTGCGCTCGTTGTACTATACCTGTACCAATTGAAGTGGTGGGACAATCGGGTTTATCCTGTCCCTGCCATGATTTGAGTAATTGGCCTAATTTAGAATTACCCCTACCCCATTTACCCGTCAATAGTCAAGAAAATCTCGATCGCATCCGGCAAAAATTGCTAAAAAATTCTCACCCACATTAACCGGACTAAAAGAGACGTTAGGGGTAACGTCTCGAAAAAAGGATTGAGATTTAGGGTCTGCTGAATAAATCTAAAAACCTTGTTGGATAAGACTTTTAGACTTTTTTTTCCTCAAAAAGTGCCAGCCGTTGCGGGGATCGGGGGGAAAATTCAGGTACTTTTTCCCTGAAAATTAGGTAATTGACTACCTCAAAATCGGTAAAACCCCACACCCCACACCCCACACCCCACACCCTGCCATCAGGAAAAGCTTTTTCAGCAAACCCTAGGTAATTGACTACCTCAAAATCGGTAAAACCCCACACCCCACACCCCACACCCCACACCCCACACCCTGCCATCAGGAAAAGCTTTTTCAGCAAACCCTATTTAACGATTTCTGCCAAAAAGATTAACTAAATCTCGCAATCTCTCGCTATATTCCGTCGTTAAAGCTTCCTGACGATAGCGCCATGACCAATTCCCTTCTGCGACACTGGGGGTATTCATACGCGCATCCGATCCTAAACCTAACACATCCTGTAACGGCACGATCGCCTGATTAGCCACGGAACTATAGGCAAGTCGAATCAGATCCCAAGCCACTCCCTGACCACTGGGAGCGCCAAGATATTGATATAGTCGCGCTTTTTCGTAGTCATTGGCGTTATCCTGAAACCAGCCCACAGTAGTATTATTATCGTGAGTGCCGGTATAAATCACACAGTTGCGTTCGACGTTGAAAGGAAGATAGGGATTACCCGCATCACCCCCAAAAGCAAAGTGGAGAATCTTCATCCCGGGGAAAGCAAAGTGATCGCGAAAATCTAGGACTGCTTGGTCAATATCGCCCAAATCTTCGGCAATAATCGGCAATTTACCCAAACGAGCGCCAATAGTATTAAAGAGATCATAACCCGGGGCCTTCAGCCAATGACCATTAATAGCATTTTCCTGGCCAAAAGCCACGGCCCAATAGGCCTCTAATCCGCGAAAATGATCGATACGGATGATATCGACTAGGGAAAGAACCGCTTTTAAACGGCGTACCCACCAGTCAAAGCCCGTATTTTTGAGATAATCCCAGTTATAGAGAGGATTTCCCCATAATTGCCCCGTTTCTGAGAAATAATCTGGGGGAACCCCGGCCACTTCTAAGGGATTACCGGTTTGGGGATCTAGTCGGAAAACCTGCGGATTTGCCCAAACATCGGCGCTATTATGGGAGACATAAATGGGGATATCACCGATAATCTCGATACCAAGGGCGTTAGCATAGCGTTTTAGGGCTAACCACTGCTCAAAAAACTCAAATTGCAGGAATTTGTGCAGAAAAATCTCCTCTTGTAACTCCTGTTTCGGTGTTTCCAACGCACCCCAATGACGTTCACGAATTTCTGTCGGCCATTCCATCCATGCTTTACCCTGGTAAGCGTGGGATAAAGCCATAAATAGGGCGTAATCCTCTAACCAATCAGCATTGCCACCACAAAAGCCAGCAAACTGTTTGTAAAGAATTGTGTCAGAACCCTTGACAAAATTGCTCGCCGCCTTTCTAAGTAGGGGAATTTTCCAAGCGATCAATTTATCAAAATCCACTTGATCGAGGGGAAAATCGGGAATATCCTCGAAATCTGCCTCACTAAGCAGGTTTTTTTCCCGAAGAATATCGAGACTAATCAGGAGATGATTGCCGGCAATGGCACTAAAACTCATGTAGGGAGAGTTACCGTAGCCTGTCGGGCCTAAAGGGAGAATTTGCCAGAGTTTTTGACCACTTTGAGCCAAAAAATCGATAAATTGATAGGCTTCCCTACCTAGTTCTCCAATCCCGTAACGACCGGGATGACTGGTGGGATGAAGCAAAATACCGCTAGAACGGCTAAAAGCCATGAAAAAACCCCCTTATCAGTGATTCGGTTAGCAGTTATTAAGTGTTTAAAGCTGAATGCTCACTGCTATCTCCAAGCTAACCCGATCTCGATCGATAACGGCAATACTTAACAACTTTATTAGACCTATAGTAGGTAGGCGCAATTAAAGTTATCGAATCCTCTTCGGGTTTCGGCTTCGGCACGAGGGACGATCTGCCGTCCGCTCTCTCCCGCGTAGGTTAGGATACGACGTTGAACCCTTCTGCTCTCTGTTGGTTTAGGCATGAGATAAATACGCTCTACTTAGATTTTTTTGTATTGGCGAGTGGTTCGGTAAGTCTGATGAGGATCGTTCAATTTTTCTGGGTTTGTATATTCAAGCTCTCCCTCCTGGATCAAAGGTTTAATATGCTCGCATAGTAGATGTTTCCTGCTTCGTTGTAGTAACGATGCTAGTTCGCTTGATGAGCGATCTTTGATTTCGCATAAGTCAAGAATTAATTCTCTTATTTCTTTCGTGCCGGGTCGCTTCCCTAAGCTCGCTAACCGTTCCTTTAAAGATTCCGATTCAACAACAGCGAATAGATCAAGCTCAAGTTGTTTAGACGCAAATGTACTACTGTCCAGATTAGAGGTGTCCTGCTGTCCAGATAAGCTTTTCGCCCCCTTCGTACTACTGTCCAGATTAGAGGTGTCCTGCTGTCCGGATAAGCTTTTCGCCCCCTCTGTACTACTGTCTGGATTAGAGGTGTCCTGCTGTCCGGATAAACTATGACCTCTCCCGTTACTTTCCGGATTAGAGTCTTTGTCTCGATCGGGCCGAGCGGACTGAGCGCCTGAAGCCAGAGTGTAACAAGTAGCCGAGCCTTTACCCTGCTGTTCGAGTAATCCAGCGTCCCGTAAGCGTCTTAGATGATGACTGGCGGTGAGAGTATCAACATCGTTAGTAACACGGTAAATTAAGTTATTAATCATTCCCACTTGTCTTAATACGACAAGTGCTTTTGTTTCATCTGGACTTAATGTGTGATTTTTAAATTGTGTCAGCCATTGAATATCCTCCTCATCGAGAAGATGATGGGTAAAAAGGGTGACGCGAAAATCATCTTTATCTCGGTTGGAAACGAATAGAGGTAGAGTTAGATTAGCTTCTAACATTTTGTCTAACATAATTTTACCGCCCGATCCTTTGGTTTCCGCCATATTCACTTCATGGAGAACTGTGGCAATTTTTTCGTTACGAGTTTTTGAAGTCGGTTGATCGAATTCATCTGTAGGTTTGAGAGAATAGCCTGGATTGCGAATCTCTAAACGATCGGAGAAACGGATAATTTGAACGGGACTTCGCTCTCGATAATTGCGGTGCATGACGGCATTCACAATTGCCTCCCGAATTACTCTGCGAGGGATGATAGGGGTTTCCCTTCTGTGAATACCGTTTTCGTCAAGACTGAAAGCTTTGGGCAGATCGTTGAGTACCAGAGTGATTAGTCTAGGAATCGCTAACAGTAGAGGTTCCCGGACTTCAACGACTTGAAAACGCTTATCGGGATCGGCGACCCATTCTTTCCCTTCTACAAGAATGTAGTCGATACGGTGCATGGGGCAATGGCGACGTAGAGTGATCGCGTTTCCAAATAGAATTAAGCCAGCAAAGGTAAGGCAGTATTCTCCTTTTTGGGTAGGATGTTTAACGATCGCGTTCAGAGAGTATAACAATTCCCGATCATCATAATTGAGTTCGCTCGCATCAGGATTAAAAGCTTTTCTCTCTCTACGGTAAGCGGCGATCGCGTCTGGGTCTAGATCGTCGAGGGGGGCCTCTGGAATAGGTGTTGTGTCATAGGTCTGGTAACTACGTTCTTGATAAAACCTTTCCATGTCCCTATCGGAACAAGATTGATCGGTGGATGAAATTCGTCTATAAGCCCCCCTGGGGAGACCTTTATTTTTAATAAAAACAGGTTTTTCGGAAGGTTGTGCTTCAGGAACAAAGACAACCATCACGATCTTGCCATCTTTAGGCGCGACTTCGATTTGAGGACGGATAGGAATGTTAAAAGCTGATGCACACTGACAAGATAGGTCTGTTTGAATTTTGTCCAGATCTGTTAATCCTTCAATTTCGTAGGTTTTGCTATCGCTATTTTGGGGAGATTTGATCCCTAGCAACAGATAGCCCCCTCCCAAGCCGAATTCGTTGGCAAACGCACTAATCGTTTCCCAACAACTCTTGCCAACTTCTGAGGCTTTCTTCGCTTCGATTTCAACACTCTCGTCCTGAGCGATGAGCAGTTCCCAAAGTTCGTCGAAAGTTAGCATTTTTATTCACCTCCTTCCCCTAGTTCAAGGTCGATGGCAGATAAATCGAGGTCATCAACTCGGATTTGAGCGGTCATCAGTTGATGGAGAAGGTTCTGAAATAAATCTTGTAAAGTATTTAATTTGGCCTGATGTTGATTTATTTTTTCCGAAATTAGGTCTAATGTAGTTGTTGAAATTGTATATTTAACGAACAAATTGTCAGGAACTGTATAAAGTAAAAATTCAGGTAAAAGCTGATCATTTCTCCTGATAACAAGGATTTCTGTTGAACTAACCCCATTAAAATATTTTTGTAGATAAGGTGGTAGCTTTCCGAATAAAACGTTATTAACCCAGAATTCTATCTGACTATTTTTAACTTCAGATTCAAGACCGAGACCAACTAAATTGGGAAAACCGCTCGCTATATGTTCAAGTTCTATATAAGGCGTATTTCCCTTTTCAACAGGCTGATAATTTGTCGATATTTTTTGACAACATTCGCCCAATATCTCTAATTTCCAGTCTTTGGCTAGACTGATATTTTTTAAGTATTGCATTGCTCTCAATTACTCCGAAGCTTTATGGCAATCTCACTTTTTATCTTTACTCCCTCACTGTTCATCTCTCCAAAACTTTTCAGTTAACAGAGTATCCACATCCTTCGCAAAAGGCCAAACATCAGGAAAATCTGTATCAGGATAATCCTCTCGTACCGACTCCAACGCTTCCCCGTAGGATTCCTCGAAGATCTCGACTAGAAAGCTTTTTAAACTCGGTGAGTATTTAAACTCTTTTTTTAACTCGTTGCGAAAATTCCGGCTCTCGATTTCCCATCCCCGATAACAATCCGGGAGAGCGACATAACACCGTTTTAAGAGATGCTCCAGTAAACGAACCAGAAAACTATGAACCGATTTACGTTGACTAATTCCCAAGGATTCCACCTCCTCGATTAAATTGTCCAGATCGATCGCCGCAAAATCCCCAGCTTTTAATCGATCTACTGTTTCGTCGATCCAGAGAGCGAAATCGGTATCGTAGAGCGTTTTCGTGGTTGTTGGTGTCATGCTCACGTCCTCTCGGTATTCTTTCACTATCCTAGCCCAACCGACTCAAAACTTTTTTTAATACTTCCAACTCCTCTAGGATTATAAATCTCTTGTGAGAACCAAACTCCGTTTTGCATGAGTGCATGAGTAGAAAACGGGTTTCTCCGAGAAACCCGTTTTCTGTGCGTTACTCACTGGACTTCTCCCATACATACCTACTACAATAGCCAAAAACCTTTATCCATCAGACGACAGACAATCTGTTACTGCACAACAACTTAAGCGGGTGAGGGGAATCGAACCCCTATCATTAGCTTGGAAGGCTAGGGTTTTACCACTAAACTACACCCGCATTTTCTTAGCACTTTTATTAGCATAACACGAATTGCCGATTTTTGCAAGTAGGTATTTTCGGCTTGTTAATCGCCTCTAAAATCCCGATCGCTTCTTTTTATCCCCGATTTGGCTAAAAGTTTCTTCCACGCGATCGAGATCTAGTTGGGAGAAATTATCGATCGCCCAGTTGGACACTCTCTGCATAAAATGGAAGGGATAGGTATGAGCGATTCCCACCACCTGCATTCCCGCTCTTTTTGCCGCTTCGCAACCGACAAAAGTATCTTCAATCACCAGACATTCCTGGGGTTGCAACTGTAGATTAAAATTCCAGCGATTAAATCTTTCTACGGCCAGTAAATAACCATCCGGTTGAGGTTTACTGGTACTAATCTCATCACCAGTGACAATGACACTAAAGTAATCCCCAAGGGCTGCCTGTTGCAAAATCGATTCTACTTCCGATCGTATTGCTCCCGTCACCAAACCGATTTGTAAATCCCTGGCCTTAACCCGTTTTAAAAAAGAGTATATCTCCTCATAAATAGGAAGTTTCTCTAATTTTCCTAATCTTTCTCGGTATAAACTGGTTTTTTTGTTAATTAACTTAGTCAGATACTCCTCGGTCACTTGACGACCGCGACGGGTGAGAACATTACGCAAACAGACGCGATCGCTTCTTCCCAGACATAACTCCGCAAATTCCGACCCTAGGGGCAGCAAATTTTCCCCGAGCAAGATTTCATTAATTAACTCTTGATGGATTGGTTCATCATTGATGATCACCCCATTAAAATCGAACAGAACAGCCTTTAACATCAATCTTAGACAGAAAAGCTAATAAATACTCACTGTTCTTGATTATACTAAAGTTTTTCGTCGGGGCCGGGTGTGGGGAAGCTAAGACCCATTTTCCCCCAATCCCCCCCGAAGTCGGGTAGGGTTGATTCATGAATCAACCCTAGGAGCAGGGGGGATCAAAGACAAAATCTATCTTCTATTTAATCAGAACCACTTAATTATCGGAACTAAAAAGGCTTATATATATTTCGGCACGGATTCCCATTATGATAAAAAGTATAGGTCAAATTGAGGGATTTTGTCAAGTCTTTTTTGCCATTAATCTATATAATTATCGGGCTGCTTACCAGTCAATGTCCTGAAAAAAATTATGCCCCGGTTTGTCAAACAAGCCTATGTGCAGCGTTTAATCAAGTCAGTCCCGATGAAAAAATTTTCACCCCCACAGATGAAAGAGGTTTCTTTCCCTACACCCCACACCCCACACCCTACACCCTCTTTCAAGACAGGACAGGAGACAAAAACGAGTTATTGGCTAGAAAGAGGCGATGGGATGTTATTATTTAAAACCGATTCCCTGGAAGCAGCCGAATCGATCATCGGGCAGCATCCCCTGGCGAATAGTAGTGGAATAGGCTATTAAAGGAGTGAACCCTGTGCAAATATTCACAACAATCCCCGGTTTACGCACTTTTTTGGCTGATTATCGCCATGATCATAGTATTGCCCTCGTGCCAACCATGGGCGCTCTCCATAAAGGTCATGCTAGTCTAATTCGACGCGCAGTGACGGAAGCGGAGGTAACTGTGGTCAGTATTTTTGTTAATCCTCTACAATTTGCCCCTACAGAGGATTTTTCTCGCTATCCCCGCAGCCTTGACAGCGATCGCCAATTGTGTGAATCTTTGGGAGTTGCTGCTATTTTTGCTCCGAGTGCGGAAACTTTAGGAATTGGTAATTCTGAGGAGATAACCGCAGTTGTTCCCCCGATTTCTCTGACTAGCGGATTATGTGGTGCTTTTCGTCCGGGGCATTTTCAGGGAGTAGCCACAATTGTCACCAGGTTATTTAATATAATTGCACCGACGATCGCCTATTTTGGCGAAAAGGATGCCCAACAGTTAGCGATTATCCGGCAATTAGTCAGGGATTTAAATTTAGCGGTCGAGATTCGCGCTTGTGCTACAGTGCGAGAAACATCGGGATTAGCAGTTAGTTCTCGCAATCAGTATCTATCGGCCACAGAAAGGGAAAAAGCGACAATTATCGCCCAAAGTTTGCAATTAGCCCTCGAAAGTTTTCGTTTAGGGGAAAGACAAAGGGAAAAACTACTGGCTATTGTCCAAAAAAATCTCGACAGAGTACCAGAATTTCGCCCTCAGTATCTGGATTTAGTCCATCCCCAGAGTTTACAACCGATCGAGCAGATCGAAGCAAGGGGCTTATTAGCGATCGCTGGATTGATCGGTCAAACCCGTTTAATTGATAATATTATCTTGTGTCAACGTCGGGCAGTTATCGCTATTGATGGGCCTGCTGGAGCGGGAAAATCCACAGTAACGCGCTTGGTAGCGGAAAAATTGGGGTTAACCTATCTCGATACCGGTGCGATGTATCGCGCGGTGACATGGTTAGTGGTGAATTCCGGTCTGGATTTGTCCGCAGAAGCGGCCATCGCCGAGTTATTATCTTTAGCAAAGATAGAAATAATTCCGGCCGATAGTCCCGAAAATGCGACTATAGTGAAGATTAATGGGCAGGATGTGACTTTAGAGATTCGCTCTCCCGCAATTACCGCACAAGTGTCCAGAATTGCCGCTCAAAAAGCGGTGCGACAGCAGTTAGTCACCTTGCAAAGAGAGATGGGAGTGTCGGGGGGAATAGTCGTGGAAGGTCGGGATATTGGTACTAATGTTTTCCCAGAGGCGGAATTAAAGATTTTCTTGACAGCGACACCCGAAGAAAGAGCGAGAAGGAGATTAAAAGACTTAGAAGCGCAGGGAAATGGGGGTATTAGTCTCGCAGAATTAATCCAAGAGATTGAAAAAAGGGATTATTTGGATAGTAATCGCTCCCTAGCACCCCTGCGAAAAGCCGCAGACGCGATCGAAGTTAATACCGACCATCTCAGTATTACAGAAGTCACGGAAAAAATCATTACTCTTTATCATCAAGGCTTAAGCACACTCATCTTTAGGTCAAAAGAATGATCAGTACCTAGACAGAATTAATTAGGGTTTGCGGCAAAAAGTTTGTTGGTGGGGTTAGGATTCAGAAGTCAGGAGATTGCTTTTATTTATTCTCCCCTTGAAGTTATTTAAAAAAGTATCCCTTTGATTGTATTAAGATTGATCGCTCTTTTATCAGCATTTACCTCGCTAAAACCTGTAAATGCGGCCGATTTTCCAGCGTTTCTCCGTCATCAGTCTTCAGTTTAAGGTTGACGTTCCAGAATCGCTTCCATGGTACTAATTAGGTAGTGACCATTGAGAATACCACTGGCAAGATGATAACTGTTGTTATTAATGCGATAAAAGGTTTCAAAACCCCCGCGCCGGCTGTCTGTTAATACCCAATGACGTTGGATAATAGTATCAGCACCGATCCAACCTTCTCCTTCGATTTGTCCTAAAATACTTTGTTGCAGCACAAAAGTATATTCTCTTTTTCCTGTTCCCAAACGACCGCGGTATTGAAAGAAAATGTCTTCTTTTTCCCCATCAGGAAAGATTAATTTGCTGACTAAACTAAACCAATTGTCTTGACTCCAAGCGATTAGTAGGCGACCCTTGATCGGTATAGGCATTTGATCTCGTTCTAACCAACTTCCCTCTAATTTCCATCGTCCCGGTTCTAATAAAAAAGTGTGCGTCAATGTGATAACCCTTTCCCTGCGGATGCTAGTTTTCTATCTTTCCATATTAGCATCAGTGGTCAGTAATCACCATTCAGGGGCGTTATCAAAAAAGCTGACAATTGCTATAATTTGTTATTGCCGTCGATGATCTAGCCTTTCTCGTCAAGGTGAAGCACATATCAACTATTTCAGCTACAAGAACGAACCTCATCTATTTGAGAAACGCTATAATTATATTGTTTCTGGGAAAATAGGAAAAGAAAATCAATGGAAAAACCTCTAGTTTTTTTAGATACTGATGTTTTGGCTTCTTATCTACGAGGAGATCTTGCCAGTGTACATTTATTCGATCGAGAAATACTCGATCGCCTTCGTCTTGCTCTTAATGCGCTCGTTTTACAAGAGTTATTATTTTTAGCAGCAGTTCGTAATCATCCTGAAATAGTCGATCGTATTCAAGAAAAGGTGACTATCTTGGATTTTGATTTAGTTAAACTTGATCAATATTGGCAAAATGCTAGAAATATTCGCAATATTTTGGTACAATTGAATGATGTTTTAATTTTAAGTATTGCCGCTAATTGTGATTATTTAGTTACCTACGATCAACAACTTAAAAAAGCCTCTAGTTATCTATCTAACTCTAAACCTATCGTAGTAACATCTGAAGAATTATTAGAGGTTATCCATCAAGAAAATATCCTCCCTTCTAGCCTCTATTATAAATCGTCAAATTTCCACTTAAACAAGGTGATTTAGGGAGATAATTATGAAGTTAAATTACCTGACTTTCTCATCTATCTGTTTAACGGTAACTTCCTTGATAATTCTTGGCAGTCCAGCTATATCTTTAGCCGATCATAGATCACCAATAACTTTAGCTTCTCGGGATTTATCAAACCAGCAACAGGGAAAAAAAATTATTCTTAATGGTCGTTCTTTGCCCGTTTCTTGGCGACAGTTTACAGCAGTAAATAGTACCAGAATCGCCATGAGTGACACGGCAGCAGGACAATTATTCGGTATGGATTTTCTTAGCACAAATGATCCAAAAAAGCAACCGATAAGCTGGTTTAATTTACAAACTTTATCAGCTAATTTGATCAATTCCGATCGCTGGCTAGACGTTACGGATATTTTACTAAAAATGGGGGCAACAACCACTATTAATGGCGATAGTTTAACTATTAACTTTCCTGCTCCTCAGATTCAAGATATCCAGCTAGAAAATTATGGGGCAGTACAAAGGATTATTATTCAACTCGATCGCCCGACCTTTTGGCAAGTTAGTCAGGCAAAAAATCAAGCAGTGATTACCCTAGAAGGAAATGCCCCGCAATCGCTCATCTCTAGGTTTCAACCAAAAACTATCAGTAACAGTAACCAAAATAACGATGAAGATGATCTAGGTAACTCTAATAATAACTTACCTACCCAGATCACCTCCTTAGAAAATAATGGGGTGATCAGTCGTTTAAAAATTAACCTTCCCACTGCCTACGGATTACAGATCAGCAGTGTGGATAATCCTCCCCGAATTATCATTGATTCTCGTCCCGATGCTATGGATGAAAAGCGCATTGTTTGGCAACCAGGGTTAATCTGGAATCAAAAATATATCCAGTTAGATCAAGATTGGTTTCCCGTGACTTGGTTAGAAATTGATCCTAGAAATCCTCAGATAACTATTAAACCAATCACCGCTAATTCCACCTCAATGCGCGGCACTAATCCCCTGATCACGATTAATAGCGAAAGTAATGCGGTAGCGATGATTAATGGCGGCTTTTTTAATCGTAATAATCAGTTACCTTTGGGGGCAATTCGTGTGGATGGCAAATGGTTATCCGGACCAATTTTAAACCGAGGGGCGATCGCATGGGATAATCGTGGTAAAATCAGGATCGATCGCCTCAGTTTAGAGGAAACTCTCATTACTGCCACCGGACAACGTTTTCCCCTAACCCAGTTAAATAGTGCTTTCCTAACAGCCGGCTGCAGTCGTTATACTCGTGATTGGGGAAATAATTATCATCCTCTCACCGAGCGGGAAACTGGGTTAGTCGTGCAAGGCGATCGCATAACGGAGAAATTAAATAATCTTTTGCCACAGGATAGTATAAACATACCGGAAAACGGCTATTTAGTCATCTGCCGAAAGACAGATATTAATTTAAAGATTGGTGAGACAGTCAACCTCGATAGCGTCACCCTACCGAGAGATTTTGCTAATTATCCCCAGATTTTAGGTGCTGGCCCCCTATTATTGCAGAATGGGCGCCTAGTTTTGGATGGAAATGCCGAAAAATTTAGTCCTGCATTCCAAAATCAACAAGCTTCCCGCAGTGCGATCGCCGTCAGTCAAGAAGGAAAAATTCTGCTAGTGGCTATCCATCATCGCGTCGGGGGAAGGGGGGCAACTTTAGGCGAATTAGCCCGAATTTTGCTGTTAATGGCGGCAAAGGACGGTTTAAACCTAGATGGGGGTAGTTCCACGGGGATAGCTTTGGGGGGTTATCTACTCGATCGCTCTGCCGTTACCGCAGCAAAAGTCCATAATGGAATAGGGATATTTTTATCCCCGTCTCCTTGAAAGGTGTGAAAAAAATGGATAATAGCGACTGGATTAAACAATTGCTGCTGATGGGTATTGGCACTACTTCCATGGTGGCAGAAAAAATCAAAGAAGTGAGCGATGAATTAGTCAAAGACGGTAAAATCAATTCCGATCAGGCTAAAAACTTTGTCGATGATCTGATGACACAGATGAAGTCTGAACAGGGGAGCTTCGAGAATAACTTAGAACGCTATATTCGCCAGATTTTGCAGGATTTAGGGGTTCCCCGACAATCGGAAATGGACGAACTGCGGGGAAGGATTGATAGATTAGAGCGACAGGTGAGAGACTTAGAGAATAAACTCTGGCGTTAGGGAACTATGAAATCAATGCGCGAAATCTTGCTCAGTTTTGCTATTATTGCGGTTTGTGGCTTATTTTTAATCGTTGCTTCCCTCTTTGGTGGAGGGGAAAAAACCAATGCGATCGCCGCAGAAACCAATCCACCCCCTATCACTCAAACTATTAATAAGGAAATCATCTCCATGGATTTAGATCAAGCAGTTACCACCGATTCGGGGCTAAAATACATTGATATCGTGGAAGGAACCGGAGAAAGTCCCCAAAAAGGTCAAAAAGTGACTGTTCACTACACGGGAACCCTCACAGACGGCAAAAAATTCGATAGTTCCAAGGATCGCAATCAACCTTTTACCTTTACCATTGGAGTTGGTCAAGTGATCAAAGGATGGGATGAGGGAGTCGCATCGATGAAAGTCGGGGGGCAGCGTACCTTAATTATCCCCCCAGAATTGGGTTATGGTGCGCGGGGTGCGGGTGGGGTGATTCCTCCCAACGCGACTTTACTTTTCGATGTGGAATTGTTGGGAGTTAAATAGGTTTTTCTTCTGATTTCTTCCCTCTACCCGCATTGATTGTGAATGCGGGTTTTTTACCGATTAATCAGGAGGATTTAGTAAATTCTAGACCGTTTTCGCTACCGTAACGTTCCATAAAACGCATAAAACGATCCCACTCTGCGGGAGAATTAAAAATAACCGTAGCTTCGATTGCCATGGGTTTACCGTTGATAAATTTGCCTTTTACTTCCCTGGTGACGATTTCCCCTTCCTCATCGATGAGATACATCCCGGTGATTTCCTCGGTTTGTTGATCTCCGAGGATAGTCGGTTGATCAAAATAAAATTTTGCCGATCCCTTCTCTCCCGTTTTGGTGCGACTTAAGCGGATATCGGGAACAACCGATTCTTTTAACCCCCTGGAAAACTGAATTTCTGCCATTACTTTTCTTTATCCTTCTCATAAAATAGACATTTCTAGATCATCTCACACCAAGTCACAAGTAAAAAGCAGATGGGACAGCATAAACTTAAAGTATCCACGGTAAACTCGCGGGAGTGGGTTTGACTACTGATAACCAATAACTGAGATGAGATGGTTTTATTAGAAGCAGCGGTTCATTCTTCCCTACGCGCTTTTTTACGCGAACAAGGACGCTTTTACTGGTCTCATCATCTCACTATGGGGCGACTGGTGGCTAGAGCTTTACGCTTAAAACGGTCCTCTCTCATACAAACTGGAACCACTCTCACCCGTTATTGTCTTAGTTATCTCACCCCGGCTCTTTTAGGTGATACACCTGTTCTGATTGTTGCCCCAGAGTCAGAACTAAATCTACTGTTAGAAGTGGAAATCCCCCATCTACAAACATGGTTACAAACTCAGCGAGATATCCTCAAAAGCGATCGCTTTCCCGCTAATTTTACCGGTTTACTCCTCACCACACCCCAACAATGGTTAGAGGACAAATTGGGCAATCTCGGTCATTTTCCCCAGAATATCGCCACGATAATCGATCGAGCCGAAGATTTAGAAACTTGTCTAGTAGATCATCTCACCGTCACCATTACTCCCGAACAATGGTCTGCTTTAGAGTCAGCATATCCCCAGCATAGAAAGTTTATAGACTTAATTAAAGCACAACTTAGCCAAAGTATTCTTGGTCATCCAATAAATCCCTATAATTGCTATCTTATTGATGCCAAGGAAAAAGAATATATAATTGCTCTCCTGCAACGCTTGCATCAAGACTTAACCACTGACTCTGTTTGGCAACTTCTAGCGGCAAAAATCCCCGAGCATAATTATCTCCTCTGGACATCAGTAGATCGAGAGCGAGAAGAATTTACCCTAAAAATCAGTCCTTTGGAGGTGGCTAGTTTTTTCAAACCAATTTGGCAGCAGCAACCCTTTGTTTTAATCGGCAGTTTTTTAGATAGCGAAAAATCTGCTAATTTATACCGTCAAAATCAGGGTATCGGAGATATTTTAACTTTAAAGTTTGCAGCTGATCGCGAAAGTGAATATATTCATTTATATCTACCCGATCGCATCAGCGCCCCCAACACCCCCGAATTTCAACCGATGTTATTAAAGCAAGTGCGGGAATTAGTTAGTGCTAATCATACCAGTGAACAACCAATAGTAATTCTGATTGAAGATGTTCCCCTCAAGGCACAAATTGCCACCCAACTCGCAGCCGATTATGGTTCGCGAGTGCAGGTGGAAAAAACTGAAATTAATAGTAATACTATTCTGGTGTGTGGTTGGCAATTCTGGCAAACCCATCAAGAAAAATTTCTTACTCCCAGTTTATTAATTATCGCAACTTTACCCTTACCCTCCCCCGAAAATCCTCTCGTTGCTGGCAAAATTGCCTACTATAAACGACAACATCTCGACTGGTTTCGTGCCTATCTTTTACCCACAGCAGTCAGGGAAATTCAGAAATCTGTTCAGTCTCTCCGGGAGTGTCAAGGTTGTGTGGCTGTTCTTGATAATCGTGTCAATGCCCGCAGTTATGGCCGACAAATTCTCTCCGCTTTAGAACCCTATGCTAAAGTTAATTATCTCGATCAACAATTTTTTCAAGATAAAGATTAAATCAGTTATCAGTTATCAGTTATCAGTTATCAGATGGGGTGCATCTCAATTTTGTAGAAATATCTATATTACATTTGGGCGCACGCAGTGCGCCCCTACCATTGACGCGATAATATTATTGTAGGGGCGAATTGCATTCGCCCTCTTGGAATAACTTCTGCTGCTCACCAATATGTGAGAGAATGTCACCAATAAGAGATGCACCCTATCAGTAATCAGTTCACTGTTTACTGATCACTGATCACTGTTTACTGATAAAATCTCCCCCAGAGCCATATTTCCAACTATCTAGATAACGATGATAAAGATATTTTTGCTTGTCGGGTAACTTTTCTAAAACAGGTTTTAAGTTGGCTGCTAAGGGATATAAACCACTATACAAAGCTAAATTAAAATAATGTCCCGTCCAATCAATAAAAGGACTGATACCCACTTGTGGAATCATCGGTAAAACCAATTGAGGATTAACCAAAGGCAAAGTTTTTGAGAGAGAAGAAAACTGCACCACATCCTGTAAAAACGGTTTTAATACCTCATCTCCTAACTTATCCATTACCCGAAAAACTCCACTCATTAAGTCATTAATTTGATTGGGATTAGGGTTAGCAGACATCGGGACACTCATAGTTTTTTGAAATAGCCACGTTACCGATATATTAGGTTGATAGGGTTGTAAAAGAGCTAAATCTTCTCGTTTTAAAGCATCGATTTGTAAAGCTTCCTCGATGCCGAAAGTTAACCTTTTTAAATGCCTAACCATTGCCCCAAAACCACCAAAACTGACCGGAGATTGACTACCGCTACTATCTCCCACTGCCAGAATTCTTGACCAAGGCATTTTTAAAGGACTTTGACGATAGGCCGGGAAAAAACCCGCTAGAAAACGCTGAAATTTTACCGCTTCTAAATCTACCTTTTGATACTCCGGCAGTAATCTTAAATACTCCTCCATCAAAAATTCTAAACTAAAGCGATCGGGATGGGTATCGAGATAGGTAAATAAATAAGTTGTCCGACCATCCCTAGCGGGAAATGCTTCCCAAAAGTATTGACATTGGTGCAAGATTGGGGTAAAAGAATAAATCAAATCACCAGTTTCATTACTGGGAAAACCCTGACCGCAACTACCCACCACTAAACAAACTCCATCGGGTTTTTCTCCTTTTCTTGCCTGTTTTGCAATTGGCGAAAAATGACCCATGGCATCGATTAATAAACGGGTTTTTAAAGTCATTTCTCCCGTTTTAACCATTACTCCATCGGGATGAATAATCGCCCCGCTAAACCCCGAATTTTCTAATAACTTTCCTCCCGCTTCTAAAAACTTAGTTTTTAAAGTCTCTAGCAAATAAACCGGATCAACACCAATATTTAAAATATCTCTGACCCAAAGCTCATAACCTTGATAAAATCCCACCCTCCCAGGATTATATTCCGTCGCTATCGCTTGATTTAATTCAGCTTCGGTCAATAAATCTAACTCTAAAAAACTGCTTAATTCTAAACGGGAAATATTCCACTCCTGCTCACGACCGCGCAGAATACCTCTTTCTAATAATGCCACACGCCAGCCCCTAGTTTGCAAAGCAGCCCCGATAAAAATTCCCAGGGTTCCCCCCGCAATCACTAGATCAAAATCCGTCTCTCCTAAAGATTCTTGACTTTGATTAATTACCGTAGGAATAACTGGATTTTCTAAACGCAAAGCTTGCCAAGTTCGATCGCTGGCTCGCAATTGTTGTAAACTCTGAGAAGATACTCGATCGAGTAAAGATGCAACTAAAGACATAATCTTATATCAGTTATCAGTTATCAGTTATCAGTTATCAGTTATCAGATGTGAGTTTTCAGTTATCAGTTCACTGTTTACTGACTGAACACTCAAAAAAGCACCCTTCTAGTCGTTTCCTAACAGTGGAGACTTGCCACCTCACCATTAAGATCACTGCTCTATCCAGAGGATAAACCTACTTAGATTGGAAAAACTTTTTCCCTTCTTCAAAGAGTTTATTAATATCCTTGAAAGAAACTCCAAAAATAGCTAAAACTCCCGCAAGGACTAATAAAAAACCGATAAAACTATTTCGATCATAGAGGAATAAACCCACCAAAACGATAAAATAGGGAGAGAGAATTTTACTAATATTTTCCACTACAGTAACCACCTCTGGCGGGGTAGTCTCAACAAGATTAATATCAGCTTTATCCTGATCTGGTTCGAGATTTTGCTTAATCGAAAACATCACCTCCTGTAGGTCTTTTACCTCCGGTGGGTTCGGTTCCTTCGCTGGTTTGCCAAACATTGTTAACTACCTCGCCAATTTATCTATATCCTCTATGGTAGCCAAAAAGAGGGCAAGCCGGAAAAGCACGAGCAAGTCGAGAAATTCTCAGGGCAATTTTCCTTAACAACCCCCTCGGCCTCAGCTGCTATAATCAGAGGAACAACTCCCAAGTTCGTTAACGGTACAAAAAAACTATGAATACCAGTCCAGATCGTGTGATTATCTTCGATACCACCCTTCGAGATGGGGAACAGTCCCCAGGTGCCGCTTTAAATGTGGATGAGAAGCTAACCATAGCGCGCGCACTGGCACGACTGGGAGTTGATGTCATTGAAGCAGGTTTTCCCCACGCTAGTCCGGGGGACTTTGAAGCTGTGCAGAAAATTGCTGCCAGCGTCGGCAGCGAAGCTGATAGCCCGATTATTTGCGGATTAGCCCGGGCTACCCAAAAAGACATCAAATCTGCCGCCGATGCGCTCAGACCCGCCGCCAAGCCCAGAATTCACACCTTCCTAGCCACATCTGATATCCACCTCCAATACAAACTTAAGAAGACTCGTCAGGAAGTTCTTGACATTGTGCCAGAAATGGTGGCCTATGCTAAATCCTTTCTTAATGATGTGGAATTTTCCCCCGAAGATGCGGGCCGCAGCGATCCGGAATTCCTCTATCAAGTCCTTGAAAGAGCGATCGCCGCAGGAGCCACCACCGTTAACATTCCCGATACCGTCGGTTACACCACCCCCAGCGAATTTGGCGCTTTAATCCGGGGAATTAAGGAAAATGTCCCCAATATCGACCAAGCGATTATCTCCGTCCATGGTCACGATGATTTAGGGTTAGCGGTGGCTAATTTCCTCGAAGCAGTTAAAAATGGCGCTCGACAGTTGGAATGTACCATTAACGGTATCGGTGAGCGTGCCGGTAATGCTTCCCTGGAAGAATTGGTGATGGCCCTTCATGTGCGGCGCTCCTATTTTAATCCTTTCCTCGGTCGTTCCCCAGAGTCCACGGAACCTTTAACCAAGATCAACACCAAGGAAATCTATCGCACTTCTCGCCTAGTTTCTAATCTTACCGGCATGATCGTGCAACCGAATAAGGCGATCGTCGGTGCTAACGCTTTCGCACACGAGTCGGGAATCCATCAGGACGGGGTGTTAAAACATAAACTCACCTATGAGATTATGGATGCAGAATCGATCGGTTTGACTAATAATCAGATCGTCCTGGGTAAACTCTCCGGCCGCAACGCTTTTCGCTCTCGGTTACAGGAATTGGGTTTTGAGCTTTCGGAAACGGAACTTAATAACGCTTTTATCCAGTTTAAAGAAATGGCCGATCGCAAAAAGGAAATCACCGATCGCGATCTAGAAGCTATTGTTAACGATGAAATCGACACGGTTCCCGATCACTTCCGCCTTGAATTAGTACAAGTATCCTGTGGAAATAACGCCAGACCCACGGCCACGGTAACGATTCGCACTCCCGACGGTAGCGAGTTATCCGATGCAGCCATTGGTACAGGTCCGGTGGATGCTCTCTGCAAAGCGATCGATCGAGTGGTGCAGATTCCGAACGAATTAATCTCTTTCTCGGTGCGGGAAGTGACCGAGGGAATCGATGCTTTAGGAGAAGTGACCATCCGTCTCCGTTACGAAGGACGCACCTATTCTGCTCGCGCAGCCGATACCGATATTATTGTCGCCTCCGCTCGTGCCTACGTCAGCGCCTTAAACCGTCTCCACGTCGCACTGCAGCAGAAGGAAAAAACCCCAGAAATGCTACAAGTCTAGATAGGGTTTGCCGGAAAAGTTTGTCGGTGGGGTTAGGAGTCAGTTATCAGTTATCAGTTATCAGTTATCAGTTATCAGTTCACTGAGAAAACACCCCACACCCCACACCCCATCACCCCACACCCCACTTCCCACTTCCCCATCACCCCAGGGTGCTGTTGGAGAAAATCTTAAATTTGTCTCGCAAATTTCTAAAATGTTGCTAACTTAATATTATGAGCTTGCGCTCTAATTATGGTTCAAATGTACTAAAAACAGATTCGCATAAAAGCAATGAGGGATGAAATTTATCCGCAAGAATCTGATCAAATTAAATACAATAGCTAAAGACTAAAAGAATTAGCCAAGGCAAATGGGGATGCTGTTCCCATGACAAGGGGAACAGTTAACCCACCCCATAATTCTTTTGATTGTTAGCTATCTGGTCAACACCGCAGACAAACCGGCGATCGGATTTCAGTCCTCCAGCCATTTACCCAATTTTTGCAGGAGCCAGATTATGAGTTGACCGAGCTAAAACAGCATTCCGTGTCGCTAAAATCGCATCGACACAAGGAAATTTAAGCAAAAATCTTCCCCCATTTGTTGTAATTAAAGCTACAATCGGAAAAGTCTTTCCCCGTCTCGGATTGGAGACACAAATTTGTTCAGTATCACCTAGATTGAGATTCGATCTTCTAGTTTTGCACAGAAGGAGCAAGAGGAAAACGGCATGACGCAGGCCCACAATGTACTAACCCTTACCGAGCCGCCATTGGATTTAGATTTGATTGACCTAGACGAAGACTTCGATGATGAGGATATCGAGTTAGAGCTAGAAGAAACCAGCGATAGCAACGATGGCAAAAAAACCCGCCGCCTTGCCAGCGCTCGTCGTCGCGACGCCGCTAGAAAAAAACCCTATACAGAAGATTCGATTCGGATTTATCTGCAAGAGATCGGCAGGATTCGGTTATTGAGAGCGGAGGAGGAGATCGAATTAGCGAGAAAAATCGCCGATCTACTGAAATTAGAACGCATTCGCGAAGACTTTCGCCTCTATAGCGATGCCGAATGGGGAAAACAGGTTTTCCTGTTCGAGCGTATCGAAAAAATTATCGCCGAAAAATCGGAAAAAGAACCAAAATTATCGGATATTAAGGCTTATTTAGGTAAAACGGAGCTAATGGCTCCCATGCTGGAAGAATGGCAGGCGAAATCAAAGGAATACTTATCGGCCTTTAAGCGTCGATTGTACCATGGTCGTCGCGCTAAGGAAAAAATGGTACAATCGAACCTGCGTTTAGTGGTTTCGATCGCCAAGAAATACATGAATCGCGGTCTTTCCTTCCAAGATTTAATTCAAGAAGGTTCCCTCGGTTTGATCCGCGCCGCCGAAAAATTCGACCACGAAAAGGGTTATAAATTCTCCACCTATGCCACTTGGTGGATTCGTCAAGCCATCACCCGCGCGATCGCCGATCAATCCCGCACCATTCGTCTTCCCGTCCACCTCTACGAAACCATCTCTCGGATCAAAAAAACCACCAAGATTCTTTCTCAGGAAATGCGTCGCAAACCCACCGAGGAAGAAATCGCAACCAAGATGGAGATGACCATCGAAAAACTGCGTTTTATTGCCAAATCTGCCCAATTACCGATTTCTCTAGAGACTCCCATCGGTAAAGAAGAAGATTCCCGTTTAGGAGACTTTATCGAAGCGGATGGGGAAACCCCGGAAGATGAAGTTTCTAAAAATTTATTACGCGAGGATTTAGAAAATGTCCTCGATACCCTTAGTCCTCGCGAACGCGATGTGCTGCGGCTGCGCTACGGTTTAGATGACGGCCGGATGAAAACACTCGAAGAAATCGGTCAGATTTTCAACGTCACTCGCGAGCGCATTCGTCAAATAGAAGCCAAGGCCCTGCGGAAACTGCGTCACCCTAACCGTAATAGTATCCTCAAAGAGTACATTCGTTAATTTCCCGTCCTTAAAAAACTAGAAACTGAGTCTCCTTGAGGCTCAGTTTTATTGTTATCTACACTTTCCTTGTTTTCGTTTTGGGGAGTTGATCGTCGATACCAAATTAGGTTAGACTTTATCTTGATGAGAAACAATATAAATATCCCATTGATTAGAATCAAGAAATGTATGATAATGTCTGTAAATTTCTCGCCGAAAATTATAGTCGTGACTTCGCCCAATGGTTATTAGGAGAACCCATCTCTTTCACCCAATTGAGTCCCTCGGAACTGTCTCTAGAACCGATTCGGGCTGATGCCCTGATTTTGTTAGAATCAGAGCAGATGATTCTTCATCTCGAATTCCAGACCGATCCTGACCCAAAAATGTCCTTTCGGATGTTAGATTATCGCACTAGAGTCTATCGTCGCTTCCCCAAAAAAACCATGGGACAAGTGGTAATTTACCTGAAAGAAACCTCATCACCTTTGGTGCAGGAAAACGCTTTTATTCTTCCCAATACCCGTCATGAATACGAAGTGCTTCGTCTCTGGGAAATTCCTGCCGAGGAAATGTTAGGATTATCAGGATTGTTACCCTTGGCCAATCTAGGAAAAACCCCTAATCGTCCCGAAATTCTACGACAAGTAGCCGCAAAAATTGATAATATCGAGGGTAGAACTGAAAAAAGCAATTTAGCCGCCGCTACAGCAATTCTGGCGGGATTAGTATTAAGTAAGGAAATCATCGGAAGCTTATTAAGGGAAGAAATTATGCGCGAATCAGTCATTTATCAGGATATCCGGGAAAGTGGAAAAGCACAAGGAAGACGGGAAGGAAGACGAGAAGAAGCGGTTTCTTTGATTCTACGGCTACTTAACCGTCGTTTAGGTGAAATATCCCCCACTTTAGACCAACAAATCCAAGAACTATCTCTAGAACAATTAGAAACTTTAGGAGAAGCGCTGCTCGATTTTACCAGCTTGACAGATCTGACCACTTGGTTATTGGAGACAGAAACTTAAATCCCCAGAAGATGTCTGCTCGTCCTGCGTTAAATTTTTAAATACTGGCTTTTTTTGTATTGATTTAACCATGGCTACTAGCGATATCTCCAATTCTACTCACTCATCCCCAAAAACCCTGCCAAAATTGGGACTTTTCACCATGTTTCGCCTAGGACTCTTTCAGATGGGACTAGGTATTATGTCCCTGCTGACTTTGGGGGTTCTCAATCGAATTATGATCGATGAGTTAAAAGTTTTACCCTTTCTCGCCGCAGCTGCGATCGCTATGCACCAGTTTGTTAGTCCAGCGCGCATCTGGTTTGGGCAAAGATCCGACGGTAAAACTATTTTTGGTCATCATCGCAGCGGTTATGTCTGGATTGGGGCGGCAGTTTTTACCGCTTTAGCTTTTATTGCTTTGCAGGTAGTCTGGCAATTGGGACTTAGTATTCAAACTTCGGGATGGAATACCATTTCCTACGCTTGGATTGCCCTCTTAGCCTTAATTTTCGCCCTCTACGGACTTGCTTTAAGCGCCAGTTCTACCCCTTTTTCCGCCCTCTTGGTGGATGTGTCCGATGAAGATAATCGATCGCAATTAGTTGGTATAGTTTGGTCAATGCTAATGGTGGGAATCGTCGTCGGGGCGATCGTTAGTTCTCGTTTGCTGGATACTCCTAATATCTGCGGTACAAATATTTTGACCTATGATCCGACTCAATCAGCCCCTATAGACAATATTCCGCAACTACAGGCGAATATTAACCCCGTGTTTGCGATTATGCCCGCTATCGTTTTCGTTCTCTGTATTTTAGCGACTTTTGGCGTAGAAAAAAAATATTCTCGTTTTAGTTCCCGTTCCACTCTTGTGCAAAGAGAGGATCAAATTACCTTCAAGGATGCGTTACAGGTTCTCACCGCTAGTCGGCAAACCGGTTTATTTTTCACCTTTCTGCTGATGATGACTTTGAGTTTATTTATGCAGGATGCAATTATGGAACCGTTTGGGGGCGAGGTTTTTGGGATGTGTATCGCCCAAACCACCCGATTAAACGCTTTTTGGGGAACCGGAACCCTTTTTGGTATTGCTGCCACGGGATTTATGCTAATTCCCCGCGTCGGTAAACAAAAAACCACTAAATATGGCTGTATTTTTGCAACAATTTGTTTTATTATCTTGATTTTTGCTGGTTTTTCTGCTAATCAAAGTTTATTAAAATCAAGCTTGCTCTTTTTCGGTTTAGCTTCGGGTATGATTACCGCCGGGGCTACCAGTTTAATGTTAGATTTAACCGCTGCCGAAACTGCGGGAACTTTTATCGGCGCTTGGGGATTATCCCAAGCGATCGCACGGGGATTAGCCACGGTTTTAGGCGGTACGATTTTAAATATCGGTAAAGTTGTCTTTTCTAGTCCAGTTTTAGCCTATGGCTTAGTTTTTCTCGTGCAAGCATTGGGAATGATCCTAGCAGTTTGGTTATTAAGTCGCGTTGATGTCAAGGAATTTAAGGAAAATGCCCGAGCAGCGATCGCAAAGGTAATAAAAGGAGAGATCGACTAGCAAAAGCAAGCAAAAGTGAGATAACAGGAGAATTAGCCCGATCGGGGGAAGTTGGTTAGCAGCTTTTTTCCTATCCTAAAAGTAGAGAGGAAAACGAAAGAGGAGGCTAAAACGATGAAACGGACTTTAATGATTGCCCTAGGTTCCCTAGCTTCCTTACTACTGATTAACCCCGTCGGTGCGGAAAATCCCCGACAGGTGCAACAATTATTGAATACGCGAGAATGTCCGGGCTGTGATCTCCGGGGTGCAGATTTAAGAGGGGCGCATCTAATCGGTGCAGATTTGAGAAAAGCGAATTTACAGGGAGCTAATCTGGAGGAAGCTAACTTAGAGGGCGCAGATTTGACCGATGCTAACCTAGAAGGCGCAAATTTAACCGCAGCTTTTCTGACTAATGCCAGTTTGAATCAAGCTAATCTCAATGGAGTTAATTTCACCAGTGCCATGATCTATGATGCCGATGTGACAGGTGCATCAATGGAGAGAATTAACTTGACAAATGCTCAGATTTATGGTACAGGCATCGCTGTGGGTGGTGGCAATCCTTAGATGTTCTTGTCCTCAAAATATAGTTAATTTTGTAACAGATGCAGGTGTTGCGTCTGTTTTTTTATACACTCTTAAGTAGGTAGGTGTTAAAAATTGTCAGATACCCCCCTTATCAAGGGGGGCAGGGGGGATCGAACCCAAAATCTATCTTCAATTTAATTATAACCACTTACTTACTAAATAGTTTGAGTTATAAAATAACCGGCATGACTCAAATCACACCGCGCTCTAGTGTCTTAATTGTCGATGATTTGCCCAATAATGTGCGGCTATTGTCGATTATGCTCACCGAGAAGGGATATCAGGTACGCAAAGCGATTAATGGACAGATGGCCCTGAATACAGTGCGATCGCTAATTCCCGATCTGATCCTCCTCGATATTAATATGCCCGATCTCAATGGTTATCAAGTTTGTGAACAGTTAAAAGCTGATGAAAAAACCAGAGAAATTCCCGTGATTTTTATCAGCGCTCTTGATGATGTCTTCGATAAAGTCAAAGCTTTTCAAGTGGGAGGTGTCGATTATATTTCTAAACCTTTTCAAGGGGAAGAAGTGATGGCCCGCATCGAAAATCAATTAACTATTTGCCGTCAAAAAAAACAACTCCAAAACGAAATTAAAGAACGTCAAAAAACTGAGGAAACTTTAGAAATTTATCTTCATGCTGTCTCTCATGATCTCCGCAATCCCGTGATCGGGATGTCAATGATCTTAAATAATTTAATTAAAAATTCTCAGGGAGAAACTAAAGAAGTGTCCCTGAAGATTTTACAACAGATGGCCAACAGTTGCGATCGACAATTAACTTTAATTGATTCTCTCGTCGAAACCCGACAAAATGATCTTTGGGGAGTTTCCCTAGAACTAAAGCCTTTATCTCTCTACGAAATTGGTCAACAAATTAGTCAGGAATGGGAGTTAAGATTAAGGGAAAATCAAGCAATTTTAATTAATAATTTTTCCCACGATTTACCTTTAGTTAATGCCGATGCTCACCATCTCTGGCGAGTTTTTGAGAATTTATTAGCCAATGCCCTTAAACACAATCCCCAGGGGATAATTATCACTTTATCCGCTAGACTAGAGGGCAATTATCTCCGGTGTAGTATTGCCGATAATGGGGTGGGAATTAGTGAAACCCAGAGAAAACAATTATTTGATCGCTATCAACGAGGCAATAATAACAATCAGATTAGTCTAGGACTAGGTTTATATCTATGTCGTCAAATTATCCAAGCTCACGGGGGTGAAATTGGCATTATGAATAATGACGAAAAAGGTTCACAATTTTGGTTTACTTTACCCTACTAAGCTATTGACTAAATAGGTAGATGTTAAAAACTTTCAGACACCCCCCTTATCAAGGGGGGATTAAGGGGGGATCTATCTTCAATTTAATTATAACCAGCTACTTATCTACATTACTCGTTAAGACTGTCTATGAGCAGGAAGAGCCAGTTTAAACATTTGTTTTTTTCCGTGACCGGAGAAAGAAAGGGCTAAGATCTATCTAGATCAACTATCTTGACTTGCCATGGCCGCCAATGCCGACTATTCCGCCCATTCCAGCGTTAACTTGCAACAACCTTGGCATACCTATCCGGTGGAAACCACCCTATCTATCCTCGGTAGTTCGGCTGTTAATGGCCTCAATAGAGAGCAAATCGCCCAAAGAATTAAATATTATGGCAAAAATGAACTACAAGAACGTCCAGGGCGCAGTAATTGGCAAATTCTCCTAGATCAGTTTACCAATATTATGCTCCTCCTCTTAATTGCCGTGGCCATAATTTCTGGGGGACTAGATTTACTGGCATTACAGCGCGGTCATCTGGCTAAAATTGGCGTTCCCTTCAAAGATACGATCGCTATTTTAACAATTGTTATCCTCAATGGTATCCTCGGCTATCTGCAAGAAAGTCGCGCCGAAAAAGCTCTGGCCGCTTTAAAAAAACTTTCCTCTCCCCAAGTTAATGTTATTCGCGAGGGCCAACGCACGGAAATAGATGCGGTTAATCTCGTCTCCGGGGACATCATGCTGATTGAAGCGGGAACCCAAATCAGCGCCGACGGCCAAATTATCGAAGCTTTTAACCTGCAAATTCGCGAATCGGCCTTGACAGGAGAGGCAAATAGTGTTAATAAATCCGCCTCCATTGACCCCTTAGACCGGGATACTCCCCTTGGCGATCGCTTAAATTTTGTCTTTACTGGAACAGAGGTACTGCAAGGCCGGGCCAAGGTCATCGTTACCAATACGGGGATGACCACGGAATTAGGCAAAATCGCTCAAATGTTAGCAACAGTCGGCAATGAACCCACTCCTCTCCAAAAAAGAATGACTCACTTGGGTAATGTCCTTGTTGCTGGTTCTCTCATTCTAGTGGCCCTGACTATTACCATCGGCCTGATCAATGCCGGTTGGTCGGCCCTAGAGGAATTAGTGGAAGTTTCCCTTAGTATGGCAGTAGCTGTCGTTCCCGAAGGATTACCCGCAGTTATCACCCTAACTCTCGCCCTAGGTACCCAACGCATGGTCAAACGTCAGGCCTTGATTCGCAAACTGCCGGCAGTAGAAACCCTTGGTTCCGTTAATGTGATCTGTTCCGACAAAACTGGGACGCTAACGGAAAATAAAATGACCGTGCGGGAGATAGAGACAATTAATCGCAATTTTTCGGTGACTGGGGAAGGATATAGCCCAAAAGGACAATTTTTAGACTCCGAGCAACGGGCGATCGATCCCAAAACCGATCTAGAATTACATCATCTTTTAATTGCCAGTGTCCTCTGCAACGATGCCAGTTTAGACCTCGATAACGGTCACGATAGCATTTTAGGCGATCCCACGGAAGGAGCCTTATTAGTTTTAGGGGCGAAAGCGGGCTTAAATTTATCCCTAACCAAGCAAGAGTTCCCTAGAATCGCTGAAATCCCCTTTTCTTCTCAAAGAAAGCGAATGTCGGTCATTTGTCAAGGAGTCAATCCCGTACTATTTACCAAAGGTTCCCCGGAATTAATCCTTGAACAATGTCTCTCCTATCAATCGGGATTAGAAAGTCTTCCTTTTGGGGATAGGGAAAAAGAAAAAGTCTTAGTCGCTAACAATGCTATGGCTAACAGGGGTTTGCGAGTCTTAGGATTAGCCTATAAAAACCTGATTTATCCACCAGAATCAACTGAAATCAGCGAAGATGAGCTAATTTGGCTAGGAATGGTCGGTATGATCGACGCACCACGACCGGAGGTACAAATCGCCGTGGCTAGGTGTCGAGAAGCGGGAATCCGTCCGATCATGATCACCGGCGATCATCAATTAACCGCTCTAGCGGTGGCTAAAAGTCTTGGTATTGCCCAAGCGGGAGCTTTAGTCATCTCAGGACAAGAATTAGATAAATTATCACCAATTCAGCTAGAAAACCTTATTGACAAAACTAACATCTATGCCCGTGTCTCCCCCGAACATAAATTAACTATTGTCCGCGCTTTGCAAAAAAAGGGTAAATTTGTCGCTATGACCGGAGATGGGGTTAATGATGCTCCGGCCCTGAAACAAGCAGATATCGGTATTGCTATGGGAATCTCCGGCACCGATGTCACCAAAGAGGCTAGTGATATGATTCTCCTCGATGATAATTTTGCCACTATCGTCGCTGCTACGGAAGAAGGGCGAGTGGTTTATCACAATATTCGCAGTTTTATTAAATATATTCTCGGCAGTAATATCGGGGAGGTGATTACTATCGCTGCTTCGCCTCTTTTGGGTTTAGCTACTCCCCTAACTCCCCTACAAATTCTCTGGATGAATTTAGTTACTGATGGTGTACCCGCTTTAGCTTTAGCTGTGGAACCCGCTTCTCCTGATATTATGCGTCGCCCTCCTTTTAGTCCCCAAGAAAGTATTTTTGCTCGCGGTTTGGGCAGTTATATCGTTAGAATTGGGATTATTTTTTCGATTATTAATATCACTCAAATGTTGATCGCTGTGCGCTTGGATCCGCTTTTTGGTAATACTGGTTCATGGAAAACTATGGTTTTTACTACTCTCTGTTTAGCTCAAATGGGTCATGCCATTTCTGTGCGATCGAGCGATCATCTTACCATAGAAATGAATCCTTTGACTAATCCCTATCTCTGGGTAGCAGTAACCCTGACGACAATTTTTCAACTGATGTTAATCTATGTTCCTGCCCTGCGGGATTTTTTTGGTACTCAATTTTTAACTAAAGAAGAATTATTAATCTGTTTGGGATTTAGTACCTTATTATTCGTTTGGGTGGAGTTAGAAAAATTATTTACCCGTTGGTATCATCGGCGATAATCAGGGAGCTTTTTTCATTGTTCAGTAAACAGTAAACAGTAAACAGTGAATTGAAAACTCAAATCTGATAACTGATAAACCCCATCCACAGGGAAAACCCTTGTTTGGCTTTTTCAGCTACGAGCCTTGCATAGCAATACTTTTAAGGCTTAGTGCCTTGGCTGTGAAATTCCAGTTCTCTAGCTGATTGCAGTTTGGCTTACTATTAAAAACTGATTTGATCTAAAATTGAGTCAGCAATATCTAATTTGGAGTCTCAGGCAATGGAACCGATTTCTCTAATTCTCGCTGCGTTGGCTGCTGGTGCGGCTGCTGCTGCTAAGGATACGGCAGGAACAGCCGTTAAGGATGCTTATGAGAGTTTAAAAGCGTTGATTAAGAAGAAGTTTGCAGAAAAAGGGAAAACAGATTCATCAACAATTTTAGATAAATACGAACAGAAACCTGAAAAAACGAAAGCTCTTTTGGAAGATGAGTTAGAAGAAGCGGGACTTAAAGAACTGAAGGAGGATGACGAAATTATTAAAGCAGCCCAAGAAGTAATGAAAAAAGAAGATCCAGAAGGGGCAAAAGAAGGTAAATATAATATAAATATTTCTGGTGGGGTTCAAAATGTTGTTGGTTCAAATCGAGGGACTGCAAGCCAAACAGTTACTTACAATCCTAAAAGTTCGTAGTTGCGCTTTAGCACCCAAACCTGATGAATGAGAATCAAGCCGGTAAAAATCTTAATATTGAAGGTGGGGTTCAAGCTGTCGCTGGTGAAAATCTAGGGACAGTCAATCAGTATATTAGCATCCAGAAATCTGAGATTGAAATTACCAATCAACGCTTAATTACAGGTTCTCCATATTTGGGTTTATTTAAGTTTGAAGAGGGAGATAAGGATAAGTTTTTTGGAAGAGATAAATGGATTATTGAGTTAACAAATTATTTAGAAGAAAAGAATGTTTTGCTGCTTTTAGGTGCGTCAGGAAGTGGTAAATCTTCTCTCGTGCAAGCGGGTTTAATTCCTAAGTTAAAGGATGATTTTGGCGCGAATAGATTGGTTAATTTAACTTTTGTTCCTGATGTTAATCCCTTTGAGTCTTTTTATGGTTGTCTTTTGGCAAATAGATATAAACAATCCCAAGCAAAATTAGCCCAAGCTGTTAAGGAAGATACTTTAATTAAGGTGGTTGAAGGATTAAAAAATAATTCTGATTTATGGTTTATTTTTATTGACCAATTTGAGGAATTATTCACTCGTACACCGAAGACAGAAAGGGATATTTTTATTAAAAGTTTGGTTAAATTGATTGAAAAGAATAATAGTTTGGTTAAAATTGTGATGACGATGAGGGCGGATTTTTTAGATAAATTAAGTCCTTATCCCAGTTTAGGAAAAATCCATGATCAGTATAGCAAGATGTTAACGGATATGGATGAAAATGAGTTAAGATTAGCGATTGCTGAACCGGCGGCGAGAAATGGGGTAATCTTTGAAAAGGGATTAATTAATCAAATTATTGCGGATTTTTATGAACAGGCTGGCTCTTTACCTCTGTTACAATATACATTAGATTTATTGTGGCAAAAAGATCATATTCAAGAGCGGGTTTTAAATATTAAGACTTATCAAGAGATTGGTGGGGTAACGGGTGCGCTAGAAAAACAAGCGGATAAAATTTATGGTAAATTTAATGAACAGCAACGGAAAGCAGCAGAGGAAATTTTTCTAGAGTTAATTAGTTTAGAAGGGGAAAAAGCGGTTAGCAGAAGGGCGGATAAATCGAGTTTTGAACAGGAGGAAATGCAAAGGGAGGTTCTCTATCAATTGATAGATAATCGTCTGTTGGTGAGTAAGGGAGAAGACGGGAAAGCAACGGTTGAGGTGGCACATGAGGCGTTATTACGTTCTTGGAAAGTGTTACAGGATTTAATTCGAGAAAAAGAGGAGATAATTGTTCTGAGAAGTCGTTTATATGCTGATGCGAAACAGTGGGATGATTTACAGAAGCAAGATGCTGTAAAAGCGAGTAGTGAGCTTTGGGGAGGTTCTAAGTTAGCTAAAATTGTTGAGTTTCAAAAGAATAATTCTCTGCCTAATTTAAATACTGTGGCGATTGAGTTTATTAAGGCGAGTATTAGTCAAGCTGAACGACAAAAAAATGAAAAAATTAGAACAGCGCGAAGGATTGCGGCGGGTTCCTTGGTAGCGGTGGTGGTTAGTACGGGATTGGGTTTCATGGCTTGGCAAAAGACGAGACAGGCAGAATTTAATCAAGCTGAGTCTCTTGGTAGATATTCCTTATCTCTATTGAATGAACATAAAAACTTGGAGGCTTTCGTCGAAGCGATTAAAGCGGGAAAAATTCTACAAAAGCAGCAGACGTACAACAAGGAGGTGACGAATGCCTTACAGGAACTTCTCAACCGCAAAAGTGAACGCAATCGCTTAGAGGGGCATGATAGCGTTGTCACAAGCGTTAATTTTAGTCCCGACGGCAAGACATTGGTGAGCGGTAGTAGGGACAAGACTATCAAACTCTGGAATGTAGAAACAGGCCAAGAAATCCGCACCCTCAAGGGGCATGATGACTATGTCAGAAGCATTAATTTTAGTCCCGACGGCAAGACTTTGGTGAGCGGTAGTGCTGACAACACTATCAAACTCTGGAATGTAGAAACAGGCCAAGAAATCCGCACCCTCAAGGGGTATGATAGCG